>Ga0247760_1003450_pt1 | contig 10235 bp, 9 predicted proteins | sample UWRJL171409R4_FD_179936 | JGI IMG/M metagenome (GOLD analysis project Ga0247760, IMG submission 179936) | Plant litter microbial communities from Arlington Agricultural Research Station in Wisconsin, United States - UWRJ-L171-409R-4 | ecosystem: Environmental > Terrestrial > Plant litter >...
CAAAAGTCGGCACAACTGGGACACGTCTTTCTTGGTTTAGTTCAGGTCGCGTGACGTGGTTGCCTACCTGTACCTTCAATACACCTAGTTCTATCTCACCTAGATGTTCTCTCGAGCTAGGTCCTCAATCCCTCACCTCCGCTCCCAGAATCTCATCATAGCCACCCTTTGTCTTATTATGTATGCTCAGCTTTTGATCTCGTACATGCACTCTTACGAAGTAATAGTCAAAGGAACGGAAATCCAACTAGGTAACATCTCCATATCCTTGGCCGACGCAAAAATCACAATATTATCCACGCCATTCTGGTCCGGCAGAGGTTCACCAGCCTCGGTCCACCGCTCGCTGCCCAGCACCCGAAAGTTTAGGGTCCAGTTATCGCCGTCTTTGGTCTTGGTGAGAGGGAAAAGCCTCAAAAAAAAAAAAAAAAAACATGTCGTCAGCATTAAATCTTGGGGGGAAAAATTAAGGTAGGTGAGAGAGGAGGTAATAGGGGAAGGACTTACACTCTCATCATCCAAGACTTCAACATCGCCCGCTTCCGGAGCGTTGATGACAATCGAAAACTCATCACCTTCCGTCACAGTTTCCAAAGGCGTAGTCATAGCTAGAGCCGGAGGGTCCACGGCCGGGGCATCGGCAAGCAGTGCAGCCGCGGCGGTGACCATGGTGGCGCTATCGTTGAAATCCAGAGCAGTCACGCGGATAAACATGTTATCCAAGAGGAAAATGTTGAGCGTGTGTGGAGCCTTGGCAGCGAGTTGGAGATGGCCAAGGTGGCTGTTGCTGTTGTCATTGGAAAGATTCTGAAACATGTCGCCTAGGTCGGAGGATACGGCCTGCAAATAGCTGTCGAGATCGGCGAGGGCGTTGTCGGCAGTGTCGAGAACGCGGATGGTCAACGAGAGCGTGACCAGGGATTCGCCCGGCATGACAATGTCGAGGCCACATTGGTATGAAATGGCGGAATCGCCAAGCTGGCCGACGGTGGGCTTTTGTCGGTGGTAGATAGCGTCGGCTTTGGACGTGCCAAGCTGGGCGCGGGCCTTTTCAGCGAAACTGTCGAGGAACTGTGAGATGTTGACCCGCTTGGGTTGCGTGCTGGCCTGGGACGGGGGCGTGTAGCTTGCCAACGAAGTCCAAAAGGCGGACCTGCCGGTAGCGTTCTTGAGATCAGCGTACGTCGCGATGCCGCCTGTGCGCTTGGCCCACACAGAATCGTCGGGCTTGTCGGGCTTACCCACTCGCACGACGCCGGGGCCGAGGTGGGTGTGGAGTGCCGTGATGGAGTTCCTGCGCTGGTAGTCGGCGTTGGTGGCAAGAGCGTCTCCGAACCAATCCTTGTAAAACTGCGTCGTGATACCAGTGTCGTTATAGATGGTGCTCTTCAAGTAGTCGTCCACACTGCCTGTGCCCGTGACTGGACCGGCGCAAGCGTCAATCGCCACTATATCGCCGTTTTCCTTGGTGTAGGCAATGAAGGAGTGGTTTCCGAAACTTGCCTTGTTGGCTTTCCTGTCCTCATCGGTCTTGGGGAACCTGACGTGGTCGTCGGTACTGCCAGAAAACCAGGGCTGTGTCATGTTAACGGAAGATAAGAATGGGGAAAAAAAAAAAAAAAAAAAAAAAAAAAAGAAAAAAAAAAAAAGGGGGGGGGGGGAACAGGATAGAGGTAGGTACTCACATTGTTGCAATTGCCCCAACCAATGAGGTTGATGGTGTTGAGGTATCCAAACGGCATCTTGTGCTCCCAGCCAATCTTGCCGTTGGGCACACCAAGCAGGGTTGCAAGCTGCACGATGCCGGCCTGGTCATAGCAGTTCACTACCTTGTGTAGGGCCTTTTGTTCCCGGTCATGCAGCCAATTGCTGAGACTGAACCCACCCCCCCATTGGCCCGTGTATCTAGGAGCTCCGGATCCCCCCTGAAGAAAAAAAAAACAAGGGAAATAAACGTTAGCGGCTGAGAGTCCAAAACCTTGGTGGAGAGGCAAGCACTTACAGAATTGTAGCGGAAATAGTGGATGGCTTCCTCTCCTGGCACCGTGACTGGACCAGCGTCCTTGGCCAAGGAATTATGGCAGCGTCTCGTCACCCACGCCACCCAATCATCCAGACTGTGCAATGTCGACAGCTTGCAGGCCGGTTCAACGAAAAGACGGAGGAGTCCCAGAGGTACGCCAGAGAGATAGATGAACGGGAGCTTGGGTGAGATGCAGTACAGTTCGACCGGGGTACGACAAAAGTCCTCGAGTGCCATGGTGCCACCGGCATCCCATTTGAATGTGAGGGTCCAGATGATGTCCTCTCGGATACCCCACGGCATGTTTCCACCGTTATCAAACGTGATGGAGACCTGGGTGTCGAGCGACGGGGCATTGTTAACCTGGAACCAGGAGGTGGGCTGGATCTTGATGCGCGGATTTCCCCCGACTCTGCCGCTCAATAAGACCGATACACCCGAAGGAGCCGGCTGCTGCTGCTCGGAAAGGACGGGAAACCCCAACCTGACCTGGAGGGTCAAGGGACCCGGAAGAGGGAACGTGGCCGGCGTCACCGCATCGCCATCCTCGTGTGAGTAAACGGACAGCGGGCTTTTGTCCCCGCAGAATTGCGGGTTGTCCTTGCCCTGGGGGGTGCAAAGTGCGACATACGGTGTTGTTAAGAAGATGGTTTCGACATGCGGGGGTTGTGATTGAATCGCTTCCTGGGTGAGGTTGGACATGTTTGTGGATATCAATATGGTTGAGGTTTGTTTACTGTGAAAAGTGACTGGAGGCAAAAAGACTGGATGCGGAGAAAACCATGATCAAATCGTATCGTTTATCAACATGTTTTTCTCCCAGACTATTGCAGTAAGCGCCGTCGAGTTCAGTATACCCGCCACTGCTTGTCGCCGAAAACGAAGAGATCCACTTGTCTTGAATCTAGACCGCGGGCTAGCCCATTTAGAGTTGTCAACGCCGCCTTTCAGCCGCGATTGGCACGCATGATACAGCTGCACTAACCTATTCTAGATATAACCCTTGACTTTTCACGATCTCGAATCGTCAGGCTGCATTCACTTATTGAAGACGCCAGCCCGACTTGAGCGGACGTCAGCGGAGAAGGATTAAAGGTCTCCACAGCGAATTACTGCAGTTGGACTGAATCCAAACTGTATTGACAAAACTAAGCTGCATGCACTACATGGACGTTATAGTGCAGTTCTAGATTGTGTTTTTTGCATGCAATAGCGTCATCTGGCGGAGCTGAACACATGCATGAATTCGGATCGGAAGCGCCTTTGAACCCCAGTTGGATTGAATCAACGCATGTCGAGCGGACATTTGGACCGAATAGTAACAGTTAACCAAGCTTTGACATGTATCGTCCGGGAAGGACACGCTCTGATATCAAAGGACCGAGTCTTTTGCTCCACTCGGATAGATTCTGATGTGCACTCCTGAGGACAGGGAGGATAAAAGCAATGATTCGGTCCTAGAATCGATGCATATCTAGGCATCCTCGCCTATACGAAATACCGTCGTCACCGTTTTTGACCCAAAGGGCTACAAAATTGAATCTCGTGATAAGAGTTTTGCAGTCCGTGGGATTTGCAGAGTTCCATATTCAATATCAATGAAGTAGACATAAAGTCCCGGGAGCGAGGCCGTTCGAGTTTTCAGTGACATCAACTCGGGGTGCAGGAATCTAATAACTTGTCCAGGACAGGACACATCACGTGGGGTGCTCGAGGCGCCATTTCTGGTCATCCTTTTCGTCTCGACGCATGATTGTTGCCATCTAAAATTGTGAACAGAACTCAAGATAGGCACATGTATGGAAGCTACTGACGACCGCTCTCGACATCAAAATCCGGGTCAGACTTTGAAACCGGAACGGATTGGAGAAATTTCAGTCGCCCGAGGTCCTCGCGGATGAAGTGCTCGCGCATTCCCCCATGGTCCAGCCGTTTCCTCAGAAAAAAACTGAATTAGCGATGAGAAGGCCAGATGGAGCTTTGGCTGCATGTGGTAGTAGTTCTGACCAGCGTTCGCTACAGCTGGTGGCCCAAGTCAGCAGCACTTGCTCCGTCCGCAATAGTAAGAGTGGTATGGGCCAGATGGTCAATGTCGCCCATGATGGAAACACGAACATGGTTGCATTGACAATTTTGACATGTCCGGGTTGTCCTGACTGCTGGATAATACACAGCTGCACGGTCAACCTAAAGAATCTCAACCGTTAATGGAGCGGCAGAGAGCAATCGCGTCGTACGTTGATGATCTTTGGCATTGTTCATGTTGTCAGACAGGATTTAATTTTGTAATGCCATAAATTATGTTTTCTTTGCTCCACGTATCCCCATGGTTGACTGGATATGTGGCGGCATTCTCCGTTATGTTTGGTGCACACCAGTTCAGGGCCGGCCAAGGCGGTTAAAAGTAGGTTATCCCTCAGGGTGAGCTGTAGTCTCGACTTTGAGCGGTTGTCGGCCTTATTGTTGTCGAATTGTCCGGAACATATGAAGGGCAGATTTTTACTTTGCTTTGCCTCAGCTCAGGCACTGGTGCCACCAAGAGAGAACGCTACTAAACCACATATGACTCTAGCGCAAACGCCACCTACTTGACGTTTCTAGGTGGGACGATGCTTGGCGAGCACGTCCCAACCTCTCGCATTTGTCACTTCAAGACTTGACTGCGTTTATTGATTCATCCAATACACAAACACAATGCCCCAGCGAAGGACGAGAAATAAGATTAAATACCCCGCGATCCATAAACCCCTAGGCAATTATGGAATGTACGGAACCCACGGAACGACGGGTTACGACGCCCTCATCTCCATCCTCGGCCAGCTTGAATCGGTCCTCGATGCGCTGGAGTCGCCGGGAACCGCGCATCCGGGGGTTAGCGGTGCTGAGCGGGCCAGACTCCGCGAACTGATCATTGACAATGCCAACGCCCTAACCGAACTTTTGGACTCGACACTTCCAGACCCATCCAATACATGTACCCATACCCGACCCCTTCGCGAGAAAGGAATCTACGACGCTGAGGCCCGTGAGTTCAAGAGTGGCCCCGAAAGATGGCCCGGCAAAGAGTCTAACCCGCTGTGTGTCTTTTGTAGCAATTGAACTTTTCAGGTATAGCAACCAAGTCTGGACCCATGTGCAGGAACCACTGAGCCAATTCCTGGCTGAAAAGGAGACTAACGCTTCTTCACCAACCGGTCTCGCACCGTTCATCTCGGCCCTCGAAAACATCCTCCGCGATATTCGAGCTTGCATCGCCCCATGGCTTGCTGAATTCTCAGATGCTGTCGCACAACATGATGCAAAACAGCGCAGCAATGAGCCCGATCCGCCTCCCAATATTGGACCCGACAGCGGTACCAAAGCCAACCGTCCTGCAGCACATAATTGCTCGTTGATGTAGTCTACGGAACTTGGTTACTATGGAAACATTGAAGGCAGGAAAGATTTCAACAGAGGTGGTTTCGGTGATACTTTTTGTAACAGTGTTCGTTGACCAGGACACTCCATCGGCAGGCTTCATGGATGGCTTCCTCTCGGATACATTGCCTGGCTGTCATGTTGAGTATGGTCTTTTTTTCCCCCACCGGACTGAGGTGGACAGGTTTCAGTGTCATAATTTCGTGTAAAATTGAACGAGGTCATAAGGAACAGAGGAGGTGAGACGGATTTTTTTCCCGTTCCCATCGCCATCTTGACGGAAAGTCTCATCGGAACCAAGCTATATGAATGCCGTCATATTGCGACAGTTAATAAAACGAGACAAAAAAAACCTGCATCTACAAGACTGTAGAGATGACGATATGATATTGATCGAACCCAGGCTTGAACTGGGGACCTTCAGTGTGTTAGACTGACGTGATAACCAACTACACCATCCGACCTCGAATTGATGATAAGAGCATGTTAAGCTCAATATATAAATACCGAACCACTTTTTTGTGGCCTGCAAACGGAGATGTTGTCGTTAACAAGTTGAAAATTCGGGCCTGGATACCGTGTCCGCATACCCTCCAGTCTATCTCCCTCCTTGTCAGCCGCGCCAGCAAGAGGCTGCCAGGTAGATGGAGCTTTCTCGAGACAGCAATGAAATGAAAAGTAAATTCATGATTCATTCCTCTGACAACATGAAGATATTTGTCCGCACATTACATGTATACAGACTGACGGCCGGCTTAGGACTTCTTGGGCCGCAACGGGTATTGCTGAGCCGATCAATCAGGCATCCATCTAGACACTGCATTGACAGCAAAAGGTTGAGGGCATTCATGGACCAGTTTACAAGCGAGATGTTCTTTGGCGTCGAAGCGTCCGATCAAAGGTCCGGCTTGGCCCGTTGGTAGTAACAGCCTGGTTATCTAAGACGAAACGAATTAAATCTAGCTTTATAGGTATAAGGTTTTTAGTGAGAAACTGTAATAATATATTACTTTGGTTAGGCTCGGTCGCCATCCTGAGTTCCAAGTTTTTATTGCAATATTGAAAATTCAGCTGCAGAAGGAAGAGAACAAGCTGCTGGTGGGGATGGGGAAATTGTGTGAAGGAGAGAAAGACTCGAAATATTTGGAGCATGAAAATCTAAATCCTGAATTGTTAGGGTTCCACGCGGCCCACTAGCATTCTGCCGGCCGCACTGAGCCTACCTACACTAGCCCCGCAAGTCCCTCCTTAAATGGGGAGTGGCGCCTGAAGCTTCTCAAGAGAGAATCAACAATCTAGTACCTAATTTACCTGCACTGCTTGTGACGTGTCTCGGCGTCACCCAAAGATGCTCTGTGTCCTAGATGGGCAGTGCACCTTCACAACCACGCTAACCTCCACACAAGGAACCCCAACATCAGGTAACCAAGCAGAAACTTTGCAATTCTATCATGTGTTCTGGCAGTTTCTTCGGATTTCATGACGCGCTGAATGGTAGTATATTGGCAACTCTAGTTAGATGGTCCAAAAACAAGGCCGCCCTGACTGCATTCTAGAGCGGCCGTAGCATAAGTACATGCATGAAAGATGAAAGTAAAGCCAAAATCGATTCGTAGCCTAAACTGGTGTGTTTTTTGAGTTTCAATCTGCGCTCGGGGTGGTTGCGGGAGTTGACTGCTCGTCATCGAGTCGGGACCCTGACCTTGGGAGGCGACCGAGTTCGGTGCGGTGGGGCCGCAGATGGACTCCGGCCGGCCTCGGAGGATCGGTGAACCGGGTCGTCGAGACCTGCGACATGGGCCAGAGCGTACCTCAGCCAAGGGCCATGATAGTGTGCATGCGAAGGAGGAATAGGATATTTAACCCTGCGAAGCGGAAATGTCAATGCGAATGGTGATGGGAGACACAGTTACAAAAAATGGATGCGATGGGCAAAGTGCCCTGGACAAAAAAAATGCGACCGACAAAAGCAAATTGACGGGTGGGGGACAGGCCCTCTGACAAGATCGAACGAGGCTCAGAGTGGATTGCTGAGTGTAGGCTGCCACCAGCAGAAAGTGATGCATGCCCCGTTTCAGATGTGTGAATCTCTGCTTTCATCACAGCCTTCATGTTCCCCCGGATATCCCACGATCCTCCGGTCCCACGATCCCCCGGTCCCACGATCCCCCAGATGCCTTTAGTGGTTTTTTTTGCCCTGGAAAAACAAGTGTCAGTCGTCTTTGCAAACTCCCATGTGAGGCACGAGCCCCAGCCGAGGGAAGAGCGGCCACCACCACTTTCAACCACAGGGAAACTTCACCTACCCTCCCTTCCCCGGATACCTGTGGAAAGAGTATAGGGCAAAACCGAGTTATCCTTGATTCAGAATTCCATCGGCCGAGTTCAAGGCAATGATTAGAGAATGCTATCCTTCCGAGCTACGGCTATGAGGGAAAAAAATCTTGTATGAGCTGCGAGGGTTAAATCCCCTCCTTTTTTGCCGTGAATTTATATATTTTTTCTTCCAGGCCATGCTCCGAGCCACGTGAGCGCCAACAAGCCGAGGACCGAGTCATGTCGGCTTACATAGATTTAGTGCAGTGGGTGGCGCCAGGCCCAACAAACCTTATGCACCAAGGTTTAGTCCCTCTCACAGGCCCCTAATTTGCAACCTTGGTTCATCATGCAACCCGTGCCATGCGGGAGGTTTGCATTTTGAACTTTTGAGCATTTTCTGCCCGTCTAAGAGCAAAGGGAGAGAATTGTGAGCCTCTCGGAGACCTTGCAAGGTTCCTTCTTTCATAGTGATGATGATAAGCAGGACGAGGACTGCTCGTGCTTGCCGTGGTGTTGTTGGGAAGGAGGCCTATTAGGGGGGTGAGGTTCAGGGGGGTGTGGGCCAACCGGCAAGGGGCGTGTGGGGGGCGTCCGTGCTGTCCCCAAAGGTGGACGCCGCTTTCGGAACTCTAACAGCTCATCTCGGCTAGATCCGGCCAGATCTCCAGATCCCACCATCGCTAATGCAACCCTCGCTTCAGTGGCGGCGGAGGCCCCACTCGTGCATCGAGACAGCTTGAGAAGCCATCTTTGGGGAAAAGTGGGGGGAGCCTTGGTTAGACATGGGCGCGACTTCTGGTGAGAGATGAGGTGGATCTTGGGCTGATGACTCGAAACAGCCTGGCGTCTGGGTACGGCCGTGAAGGGTTTGTCTAGCCAGATCCCGCCAGATCTCCAATGCATCCCACGCAACCTCTGACTCATGCAACCATCTCGGCCCTAATCGGCAACTCTAATCGGCACAACACGACCACTGAGCTGGCCCTGAGCTGGGGTGAGCAGTGTCTCGTGGGCGAGGCCCAAAAAAAAAAAGGAAATTCTGTGTGCCCAAATTCGTCTCATATAAGAGTATATATCCAGTCATGGGGATGAGGCGATCCGGAAAACTAGGTTTCGCCGTTCCCTGTTTCGCGCGCAAGACACAGCCAAGCCAATACAGGAACGCAAAGACAACAGTATGATGTCGGTTTCGGCTCATGACTGGCAACCTTGTCTTGGAACCCCGTGCATTGGGAGCAAGTCGCTGGAAGCAAGCCCTGGGAAATAGACAAGTAAAGGTGTGGCAAAGAGCAAGCGATGTTGCCATCCTAGTTAAGGCTCTGACCTTGTTCCCAGTCAGTTATGTGTACCGCGAGTTGAGAACAGAGATAGGCTGACTTGATACACAGACTGGGGATGACTAACCGTGCGAGTACCGAGATTTGACGGTATATCAGGGCGTTGTTAAGCACTCAGATCAGATCTACCGAACAACAGATGAAGCCGAGATTTCTGCTGACTGGACCTGACATGGATTACCGGGCACGTTTCTTCCCCCTTGTCAGGTTCACTCTTTGCAAAAAGACCTCAACGGATGGGCTCTTGTGTCTCAACCGATGTGTACCATTGCCGTGCCTTTGCGCGCTGTGCAGTGTGAGGTGGTATTTTCTCCACTCCATGTCGGTGCCTGGCACGATAGGCACCTAGTTTGGGTGCCGATGCACATGGGCTCAAGCAATTCGGGCATGTTCCGGCGCAAAAGGACCTCACTTGAGGCGCAAAAGCACATCGGGCAAGGTGCCCGAGCCACTACCAAGATGTTACGTATCATGTGGTCATCTGTTATAAGTCTAAGGAGGCTAGCCAGGGGCTCAAGTGCGCACGGTGAATAACATCAACACGCTGGCCTTGTTGCTGCCAGTCAGCTCTTGTAGGCTGTTTTTCAACGTGGAAATCGGAGAACACGCCAAGTACCGCTTGGGCAACGGCTTTTCACGACCTGGCAAAGAAGGTAGGAGGGGGGGGGGGTTAGATTTCAGTGTTGATCAACGCCGTGTTCCACTCTAGTGCTGTGAACTGATTCTCTAGTTAAAAAAACCAGGGGATGAAGTGGGAGCCTTATGAGGCGTTTTGGTACAGAAAGAGGAAAACTAAACAAAACCACACCACCACGACCCCTCCAAGCGGGGGGTCTGCAAAGACAAGTGCACCTAGGGATGCGGCAAGTAGGTTGTTCCTCCTGGCCCGGGTGTTCATCCTGAGCTTACCTACTGGGGATGGTGAGTTTCTTCTTTCTGTCTGTTTGATGATTTGAGGTATGAAATCTAATTTGTTTTTTTTTTAAAGCTGCCTCGGCTGCTGCACTGTCTGCAAAGGCTGCGGTAACTAGAATCACATATAGTGTTTTAGACACTACTACACTGGAATATCCCACTTTTTTGAGTGGCACTCTTTTCTTTCTTTGATGGAGATGTAATTTTTTTTTTTTTTTTTTTTT
>Ga0247760_1003453_pt1 | contig 10211 bp, 11 predicted proteins | sample UWRJL171409R4_FD_179936 | JGI IMG/M metagenome (GOLD analysis project Ga0247760, IMG submission 179936) | Plant litter microbial communities from Arlington Agricultural Research Station in Wisconsin, United States - UWRJ-L171-409R-4 | ecosystem: Environmental > Terrestrial > Plant litter >...
CCCTTTTTCTTCTTGTGTATGTTTTTTTTTTTTTTTTTTTTTTTTTTTTTTTTTTTTTCATACGTCGTGCATCTCACATCGTTCTCGGCCTCTGCAACTATTACTTCGTAATCTCTCACTAAAATGGCTAGTTCGACTACACCCTCCCTCCTCGCCTCTTGCCACTGCGGCGGCATCGAAATCCTACTTCCCTCCCTCCCCGAGTTTGTCAAGGAATGTCAATGCAGTGCGTGCTACAAGTACGGTGCATTGTGGGGTTACCTCCATCGGAAAGACGTGCAAATCACAACCTCCCATGGCGCGACACTAGAAAAATATGTCCGCTCGGATGAGGGGTCGGATGGGGATATCTCATTCAATCGCTGCAGTCGCTGCGGATGCATGGTCTGTTGGTTTGGTGAGGTGGTGCCCCCAACAGGTTGGGATGGACCGGAGAGAATGGCTGTCAATTGTCGCATGCTGCCAAAGGAGGCGATCGAGGGGATTGAGAGACGTGTTGTGCCGGGGCCAGGTAATTAAAGTCTCCAGATATCCGTATACCTACCTACCTATACCTCTGAAATTCTCACCGAGTCAAACCCCGACGAGATTGTCAGTGAAGTTTGATACACAACAGCGAAAGAGATTATCGATTCTTGACTTGACATTTTGCTACGGGTATTCCAGTCCCAATCAGCTATTTCCCCCCCCCCAGTCCCCTCCCTCATGTTGAAGTAACACCCAAACCTAGCAGCTTACTGACGAGGCTTCGCATCCCCCGGCGGCTTCGTCAATAAATCCTTGATACTAAGCCTGCTCAACGACAACGGCCTATGCACCGCTCTCGAGAACCTCGCTGCGCCGAGAATAATCAAATGGTCCGACTGGTTCTTCGGCACCAACAACGCGCGACTATACGCATTCATCTGCTTCGTCTCATGTGCCTCCCACCGATCCGGCTGGCCGCCGTAGCTATTGGTAAACACATCCCAGTGATCATTATCACTAACAATAATGGTGCCGTTGGGACCACCCACGGGACTCCACACCACGTAGGGGCTCGATCCGGGCTGAACACCACGAATGGTAATGGGGTAGCCGCGATCATTGTCGAATTCAAAGGGCGATGAAGCCAGGCGGTAGTAAACGGGGAATTGCTGACCGCTCCACTGCTCGCCACCGGCGTGGTTGAGGTCCGGGGTGCCGGGGTATTCGTAGACCAGAATCCACTGCTTCATGGGCGGGATGTAAGCCATGACAGTCATACCGGGGCGGTCGGCGTAGTGCTTGTAGGCGACGTCGTTGACCACGGGTCCCCAGGTTTTGAGGTCCGTTGACTTTTGGTGGGCGAGTTTTTGGGCGTGCTTGGGATCACGTTGATCCGAGTAGAAGACGCCGACGGTGCCGTTAAATGGTCTGGAAAAAATATGGTTAGAAATGAACGTCGCCTGTTGGGGGAAAAAAAAAAGAAGAAAAAAGGCTTACAGGATATATGGCTCCCAAATACATGGGTTTCCATTCTCAGTGCTGGGTCCGCTTCCCCTCGCCACATTGCTCACAAACTTCCACGTGTAGCCCTTGTCGGTACTGGCGTACAAGTCGATGTTGGTGCTGTTCCTGCCCCAGCTGTTGCCGCTGGCCAACACGGTGCCAGCGGGAAACTCGCCAATCGCCCAGGGAAGCTCGGCAATGGCAGGCTGAGCGTTCATGCCCAGGCCGTTGACCTGGTCCGTCATATTGGAGATCCATTTCCACGATGCACCGCCGTCGCTCGAGCTGAAGATGGGGAACACGGGCGGCGTGCTGTTGAGTCCTGCAGTGGCGAGTATGGTGCCGTCTGAAAGCTCAGCGATGCGCGGGTACATGATGGTGCTGCTCTCCTCGGGAAGCCAGATGATGTTTTCGCCAAAGGTACCAAATGGCTGCGGCTTTGGCTGCGCTTCCTGTCCGGAGACAAGAGAGCTAAAGGCCAGGAGGCCCAGCGTCAGAGCTTGGGGAAACATGTTGATTTGTCGATGGATGCGCCGCCACAACAACATAGCTCTACAATACTAAAAACCCCGCGAGAGGCAATTGGTTATATACCTACTGACCATTTCTTGGGAATACTCTTCTCCAATTACCCCATTGTGACGCAGGTACGCGCAGGCTTGCGCAGTTCCGAGATCCCGGACCCGGCAGCGGGATAATGTATTTCGGCTCCTGACCCGGGGCAACATCGGGCCTGCAAGCTTGATGATGGATTTTACCGCCTACTAGCGCGCCAATGATCAGTCATGTTGCATTCGGACCAAGACCAGCAACCACGAGTTTTCGATCTTGGGGAATGGGGTAAGATGCATTGCGACCAACAACTTTACCACTTGGTCCGGTGGAAGGAAATAGAAGCCACAAAGGACGTCTCCGGACCGGCACAAAATGGGAGAATCGTTCAAAGTGCCAACCTTGCCAAGGAATTACGGTCCTTTTGTGGTGCTTCCGATTTATCGCTATAAACTGGGGGAACCGATCGTTGGTACCCATAGATTGAGTCCTGTTGAAATTGAACCATGCATGTATTTGTGGAACGGGGACGTCAACTCGTATGCCCGTTGAGAACCGGCAACACTGCACCATCCATCACTCTTGGTCCCCTAGCATATCTTCAAAAACTTCAGCTGCCGTCCGGATCGGCGGAGCCAGCTCCAACACCTCCTTGCTCGTCGTAGAAGCCGTGCACTTTCCATCCCACGCCGTTTCTGCACTATACTTCATTGACGAAATCACATTCTTTGACTCCTTGGTCGCCGCAACCATGTCGTCCAGAAACGACAAATCCTTATACACCAGATGTTCCGGCTCAATCTTTGCCCCGATATGCTTCTCAACCAGCTGTACAATCTCTTCACCTGTAATATCCTGCGGTCCATTGAGGACATATCTCTGCCCGTTGTGGACATGCAAGCCGGTATCTTCCAAACTCAAAAGCCTTGCCGCGAAAACACCCACCTCGTACGGATCCACGATTCCCACAGGGGTGTCTCGAGATGCCATAAGCCTTAGCCTCAATCGAGACCTATCCTGCTTTTCGGTCTTACAATATTCCCTGGCAAACTCCGCTGCAGAAGCTAAATAAAAGTTGGTAAACAAATTCGGTTGTAGTGAAGTCCACTGTAGCCCCCGAAACTCTGGGGCAGCTAGTAGAGTCTCCAAAGCCCAGTGCGTGCGCGGATAATAGGCTCGAAAATCCGGACGGACATTCGCAGCAGTGGTGGAGATGCGCACGACATACTGCACGCCGGCGTGGAGAGCGGCGACGAGAAAGGTAGATTCTTCAGCGAACTGGCTGGTTTCGGCTCGCGAGGCGATAAAAGCGCGGGTGATATTTTGGGATCGTAGCCAGGCGGGGGTGATTTCTACCCATGATTTTTCCATCACAGAAACACCCCGGAGAGAGGCGACGTGTTTTGCGGAAGGACTGTTGAGAGACCGGGTGAGTGCGAGGATGCGGTAGTTGGATAGGAAGGGGTTGTTGGTGTTGGTAGCTTTTAGCTTGGATAGGGTTTCCACAACGCCTCGGCCGGTGTTGCCTGTTGCGCCGGCAATGAGGATGGTTGGTTCCATGTCTGAATCTGTGAAGGGTTTCTATAAAGAAAAAGAAAAAAGAGAAAATCTCAATTTATATGGGAACCTAACCAAGGAACGTTGAAGGTTGAAGTGTTTGAGCAAGACATCAATTCCCAACTGGCAAGAGAAGAGGGAATCTGGCTCTCTTTATGTGCATACTGCTACTTTCAAGATTAACAAACACCTAAATAGGTGCTATTGTGACCTCACAACTCAATTTGCCAGCGGATGATCAAGCATTCGCTCTCAAATGCGCTCAGCAATCCCCACATGTACACTGAGGATGAGAGTGCTGGAGTTTTCCCCGGTGGAATTTTACCCCGATCTCGGGCCGAGCTGATGCAAACTATCCGGGGCGGTGTGTCTCTGTGAGAAAAGCGGGGGTGATCAGCCCACATAGCTTTCAATCAGCCCGACTACGTTGCACAATCTTCGTCTCCAAACACCAAACAGGCACGTGGCTTGGTCTCAAGCCTTGATCTCTGTTTCGGCTACGCCTGGAACGGTGCAACTGGTAGGACTCATTCGGATGGATGTTAGACCGAGTTGAGTACGTGCGTGGACAGGCCAGAGCATTCCCATTTCTCTCGCTGACTCACTTTAGTACGCGCCCAAGTTGCTCAAAAATCAAGCCACCGACCCCTTCCTAGTCAAATGGACCGCCCGCCGCCATCCGCATTCCTCGCCCGCCTCCTAGGACCGACAGCAATCCTCCTTGCTGTGACCGAATTCAAGAACACCGAGATATTCCCAAGCCGTGACCCTGTGGCCATCTACCTCAACGGTTGCATGCTATTCGTGGGCGGTCTGTCTGTTGTCCTTCATCACAACAAATGGTATCTGAGCTGGCCTGTTTTGATCACCATGCTTGGATGGTGCGCACTAGGGCTGGGGTTCAATAGGATGGTGTGGCCGATGGCGTGGCTTGACTTGAATGCCGACGGGGGTTCTGTTTATGTTACCGAAGGGTTGTTGTTTGCGGCTGGTGTAGTGCTGTGTTGGAAGGGGTATACAGGGTAGTTTTGTTCGGAATTGTAGTTACAACTTTGATTACTCCGAACCTACCTAGGTACCTTAGGTATGTTATCATCACCTTGGCAAAACATCCGACATTTACTCTTTTCGAGAGGGGTTGGGTTCTGAGGAATTGCATCTGGGCCACACATTCAGACACTTTCCAGGGGAGAGACACAGGCCAAAATTGTATTCAATAACGCAAGCGATACACTTCATTGTCAGAGGGAACCACGTCAATTTCTCGAGGCAATCAACAACTTCTTACAAGCCTATTGACCCCCTCTCTCCCATATTCTCTGGAGGAATCCGCAAACTGACTCTCCCGGTACCTGTCAATTCCCATGTAGTGAGTACGCCGTGCAAACATGACATGAGGGGAAAATTGTTTAAACTAACCTCACGGAGACAGGTACACGCATTGGGCGAGGAGACTTGTTCAGCACGGAATCCAGATGCAATTAGTCCGCGCAGCCTTGTCCGTGACACAGCCGCCGGTACCGTCATCGGTGAACCAGGGAGTGCCGGAGCAGTCTTTGGAGTCGTAAAACTGGGCCCGCAATCCGTTGGCAAATATCAGCTTGATGCCATGGATAAGCGGCGAGCTAGGCATGGCGTTGGCGCGGCAGTTAAAGGTGCCTCTGCCGACCATGCTGCCCGCGCAGCCGTTGCCGGTCCAGTACTCGAAGTCTTCGGCAGCCACGGAGGCAACGAGGCCGGAGACGACCAGGGTCTTGATGATGGCGAGGGTTTTCATTTTTGATGATTCTTGCTTTGAAGGTGTAGTTGATTGTCTGAATAATGAAGTATTAACTTGCTGAAGAGGATGAGAAGCTGTTCATGTTGGTGACTCTGGAGGTGACCTGGACCACCCCTTTTATAGCCGAATTGAACTCTTTCTAACTGGCATTTCTCTCATTGACTGTGGTGTTGCCAACCACCCGAATGAAAATTGAGGAGAGCCCAAGAGCCTTGCTTCTCGAGACGTTCCACAACCGCAACCAGGGCCTGGAACTCCTGTGGGAAACATGCATATCCGCGGACGTGGCAGAAATTGATTTATAAGCCCATTATTACCTACAATCTAAACCGTGAATAATTGATAGCCTGAGACTTGAGTGTTTAACGGGAGTTTGTGAACACTCCAAGTAGCCTCACAGCTAACTGGTTGCGAGGCGTGAAGGGAGAGCAGTATTGGGGAGCTAATTCTTGAAATCCAAGGCCTAACAAATCCCTATTAAGACCTTCCTTATTGTTCTCGAGGTGCTTTATGTTTCTCATGTTAAGCTGTCAACGCAGCAGAACTGCCCTGCCGCGTTAGGCTTGACGATGTCTGGGAAATCCCAGCACCCGCCAGAGTATCCCATCAACAAGGCTTCAGGGTTCGGATGGTAACCCTTCTAGTCCGCTCCGCAAGGCATCCATAAGTTGGACTAGAATCGAAACAGCCAGAAATTTGTCATCAGGTAGTTCGAGTCACAGAGAAAAAAAGGCGTCGCAAAAGGCCCCCCACGCCACATGCACCTTGTCGATCGAAGCGGGGTACGGTCGTGATGCATGTGAAGGTGTAACACTCCAAATTTGCCGGCTGAGAGCTAGTCATAAGGCTGTGTGTGTTAGGTCTGGTCCTCTCTAGAAAGCCGAACCCCCGAAGCCATGTCCCCGATATTAGTTGCTGCCTGGCATTACAAGGGGTGCGGGAGTTGTCAGGTTACGTATCCCAACAAATCATATTTACAGACCACATGCAGATATCTGAAATAGAGTGAGATCGCCAGAGCCTTCTCCTTTTCTTGCCAATACTAGCTTCTACCTTCTACCTTACCAGGCTGAAGCCACTTTAAGAGTCATCTCCAGACTGCCAGTGCCTCCGGAAGAGCCGAGTTTCTCTGGCCGTAGATAGAGGAGACAGCTGCAGCCAGCATCATGAAAAGGGCGATGCTTTGACGAATTCCTGCGGTACCTTCCCATTTGGGAAAGGGGTTCCCCCCCTCGTTCAAGTTGCGGAAGGCGGTGGTCTGATCGGAGGGAAAACAGGGGAGCATAAAGTCGACCAACTTCTCGGATGATTTTCATCTTCGGCAGGCTCGGCCTCAGAAGTCTGACCACCAACATCGGTCAGCGATGCTCGTTCGAGTGTTTTCAATGCAGGAGTCGAAACAAGCTCTCACCGAATTTCCGTTTTCATACCCTGCGCATGTGCGCTCACTCCTGCTCAGGATTTTCTCGGGGCTGGCTCAACTTTGCTCGCCTACCTAATTACGATTTTTCGGGGTGGAGAACGAAGAATGCAGAAGCTTCAGGAGCACAAACTTAATAATGGCAAGGAGTTCCGTGTGCCAGATGCTAAGTGACTGGCGGTGTCTGTGTGGGCACGTTGGGATCACTGTGGGCTTTGGCCGTCAATATGTGGGCTGAGCCCAGTCGACTAGTCGATGAATTCCAATTCTCCAAACAAGCCATCATCTCTCACTACTACACAACCACAAAGCAAGTGAGAGTGAATGTCCCGATTGGTCAAGGTAGATTCGACGGAAGCTGACTGTTGTTGATGCTGGCGTATCACTCTGCAACCGGCCTCGCAACCAACATCCCACCAATATCAAGTACCACACGCAACAGATGCCCAACCTCGTCTATCTCAGCATCAGTACAATCGAGGAGAACCTTCACCTCCACATCCCGCTTCACCAAGTCGGCCGTCAAAAAGATACCAACTACGCCGGCACCCATAGCGCTGCCGCGAAAGACGTCTACGCCTTCACCATCTCCGCCGGTGGTATTGCCCAGATAGCCGTAGTCCACAGGGTAAATCGCATCAGGCACGCATGGGTGTCGGCTGGCCCTTGGGCGGTCGACCACGTACTCGGAGGAAGAACACAGCCGATCGAGCTTGGCGAAAAACGCCGCTTCGCCAGACATGTTCAAAGGGATGCCCAATACTGCCGAAGATTTTAGAGGTCGAATTGCTTCGGATAGAGACAAGCAGCGAAAGAGAGTGGACCGGATAGAGACCTGAGGATGGTGTATATGCTCCCAGAGGGGCTAGGTCGGAGGGTGACATGCTGCTGCCTAGTGCCAAGAAAACACTGACTACCTACCTTATGTAAACGCTGACGGGTGTGCTTTGTTGCATTTAGCCGTAGCTCTGTCAACTCCGTTTTGCCATCATGCAGCTACTTCCTGTAACACGTTTCCCTACTTTTTAAAAGGCGGCGATTCATTACTATATTCGTAAGCTTATATAGGATTAGTATTAGTAACCGACGTTTAGATAGTTGGCTACTCCCCTTCTATAACTTTCTCCTTTAATAATCTCAAGTTATGTAAGTGTTATGTTAACCCGTTATTTTTGAGAAAAATGGATAATTTAACTTGGGCGTAACGGGATTAGCGAGAGCGTTAAATAGCAAGTTTTTCTCTCCATATTTTAAGTAAAGAAAAGCGCAGTTAGGTGTTAAAGGAGGTTATAGTAGTGGGTGGTGGTAGTGATAGTAGTGTTGTATAGTAATACGAGGATCTAAAACTGGGGCCTCGTAACTCCACGGCCATTTTGAAGTGAAGAGCAGAAAGGTGTGTTTGACATGCTTTGGCTGGCGGCATACGCAACCCCCATCAACGCGGTAACCTGGCACATGTAAGACCGGTGGCTGCTAACCAACCAGGCCGTCATCACCAAGTTCGAACTCTCTGCACCGCTGCCCGCCAACCAGTGGAAAAGAGAAGTGGTCAATATGATACAAACTATGCTGGTGGCCATGCAGCAAGGGATTGTGGACTTTGCGGCTCCGCCAGAAATCCGCTTCGACACGGTAAACGACGAAAGCAGGACGCTGAGCACAAGAGACTTTGTATATGACTTGAATCTTACCGCGCTATGCTCAACGGTCCGCATGCGGGACGCAAGGTTCTTCAACTTTAGTGTCGCCGGCCTGATTGTCGTTTTCGTGCTCGGATAGGCCCTTATCCTGATCAATGTGCTATGTGTTCCTCGCTTGGGTTTTTGGTTACAGCAGCAGCAGGGACGACTGCTAAAGAAGAAAAACAAGCAGGAGAGCAGCGGGGAAATGTCTGAGGAGGGATATGCGTATTCCCAGCGAGAGTGGCTCGAAGGGCATGTTCTGCGATTGCAGCGCACTGCCTATGGGGAACATGATGCGGCTGGACCCTGGGAGGTGGATGAAAATGGAAACACCCCGATCACGACCGAAAGCGGAGTAGAATTTTCAGGAGATAGGCTATGGACCACCGAGGTGTCCCCTGTCAGCAGCAGCCGGAAGGATTAGAAGATCAAGAGATGAGAGATGAGGTAAGGGAATGATGGCGCTTTCATTGGTTTGAGTATGTCCTTGTCTCCTATTGAAGACTGCGAGTGCAGCTAGAATGCTTTTTGAGCATAGACAACGTGGCTATCGGCGGCCTAGATGTCAGCACCACCTTTATACGTGTAATGCTGATGCCGAGAATGAACCAGTGGTAACTCACAAGTTATTATACCCATGGATCCGCTGTGCCATCCATTCCTTCCGCACCTTGGCGAGCAATTCGTGTACGTCCTCATCCGTCCACCCTAATGCGTCACACATTAGTCGCATGCTGAACGCCTCCAATCCGCTGATACAATTGGCAATGTTCAAAAGCCCAATCTCTTTGAGGACTGGATCCTTAGGCCACGGCCCGAGAGGGAGCTTGAAAACGTGATGTCGTATGTTGACGAAGCCTGCGTCGCTTACCCACTTCTCGAGTTTGGGTCCCGGGCTGGGTTCTCGACCAACCTTGTTGGCGGCTTCAATCTCGAGTTGGACCCATTTGTACATGCTAGCCTCCTCGGTAAGAGTATCGTCGTCACAGCGGATGAGCATTTCATAGTCTTGAAACTCGACCCAACCGCCCGGTTTAAGATTGCTTTTCTCGAATGTCAGCTATACGCAAATCCTAGCACGTGAGTGAGAAGAGAGAGAGAAAACCTACTCGTATGCATTGCGTACCAGCTTCGGCCAGTCTTGGATAGCCGCCAACAAGTAGCGGGAGAAGATGAAATCAAACGGCGCAGGATAAGTCCATGGGCTCTCAATGTCGTCGACCACAAACTTGACATTAGGTGGGACCCTGGAAAGCGAGTCTGTGTGAGCTAGGCCAACTGGTGTTTCGAGGTGGGAATAGCTGGACATACCAGTTTGGCTGTATGGGACTGAGATCATTTCCTAGAACCTATTCCGAGTCAACCGTTAACCGGCTTCAACGTGTATCCCTTCTGCTAACCTGGGGGAAAACAAACCTCTATTCCCGGATGTCGGTCGGCAAAGTCTAGTGCCCCTGTTTGTGCGCAATGCACGTCAGCGATGGGGAAGACATGGGGCAGGGGGGACCGCGGGGGAGGGGACAATGTAACGCCAGCAAACGTACAAACTCCAGTTCCGGTACCCATATCGAGCACGCGATGTGTTTTGGTCACGTCAATCGGCGCCAGGTGGAGATTTCCAATAGCTCTTGTGAAAACCTCGTGCGTCAGGTCGAGTCGGTCCATTTCATACTAGAATGAGTTTGCCCATCTGATGTCAGTTGTGCAAGGTTTCGATGGGGGGGGGGGGGGGGGGGAGGCCAAGTAGTGG
>Ga0247760_1003454_pt1 | contig 10209 bp, 14 predicted proteins | sample UWRJL171409R4_FD_179936 | JGI IMG/M metagenome (GOLD analysis project Ga0247760, IMG submission 179936) | Plant litter microbial communities from Arlington Agricultural Research Station in Wisconsin, United States - UWRJ-L171-409R-4 | ecosystem: Environmental > Terrestrial > Plant litter >...
TAAGCACCGGGTAGCATTTTGGCCGAAGCCAACGGTGAAATCCCAGGTCGGGGAATCGAGGTTTCATTCCGCTAAGAGAGCGGTAGTACATTAAATAAAATTACTATTGCCCTCGTAAAAGTACTAGTAAGCCAATCTATCTTTTCTCCGCTCTCCATTCCCCTCCATCCATTGTGGAATATATTTCTGCAGAGCAAAGACCCTTTCCACCATCCCAGTCGCTTTCTCGTCTCCCACAACCCCTTTTTCTTATGACAACCTCAACCTCGTCTCATCGAAATCCTCTACACGCGAAGAGCATATACCTATCTAGAGTACAAAAAATGACCGCACTACGCACATTCATCATAACCCTAACCTACCTCTTCACGCTATTCTCTCCCGCCATAACCGCCGCCACACCTTCGCCCATTGATATCGGCATTGGCGTCCCCTGCGGCAAGGTTATTTGTGCACAGGGCCTCGTCTGCTGCAATGCCAGCTGCGGCACCTGCACTGTGCCTGGCGGCAAATGTCTCGCCGTAATATGCCCACAGACCGATAAAATCAAGGTCAAACGCCAGGAAGACACCGATGTTGTGGACCCGAGAGTTCGTTGTGGGTTGAAGGAGTGCTTGCCGGGACAGCGGTGCTGTAACGCCAAGTGTGGGTACTGTGTTTATCCTCGGGAAGTGTGCGTGCCGGAGATATGTCCGCGAGATGGACTACAGTGAGATTTCAATTCAGTCAGACAAGGATATGGGAAGAAAGGGGAAAAAAAAATTGGGGTTGCTTGCACAGTTTGTGTGCGCTATTCCCTTTTGCAGGGCCAGGATGTTTGTATGATTCACACGGTTGCGAATGAAGTCTGAATGGGACTTGACACCTTTTTCTTCTTCAGCTTGCGCCAATGGCTCGCACGACAAAACAATAAGAATGAAAGAACTACAACTTAGTTTGCCTGTCTCAGCCAGGTCGTTTTGCATTCTGCTGCATCGAACACTTCATTCCTCACCTACCTCCGCCCGAGTTACCTTCCCACAAGCTCAAACCGGCTGGACATGTACAAACAGTCTTAGCGCGCAGAGCCGCCCATGGGAACACGCGGCTGGCCTGAGGTCCCCCCGCAGCATTCCTCTTCTTCTTGAATCTCGACGAGTCTGGGTTTGGCCTAACAGTTGGGACGCTCTTGTTAGTTATTGACGTCCAGTTGTTGAATGTTTTCTGGCACTAGCACGAACCTTTCTATCAGCTGCTGTGGCCACTTCATCCCGCTTTCGTGGATGGCCCGGGGGCATGCCACAACATTCTTCTGCCTCTACCTCTACACTGGAGGCGAGCCTGGGTTCGGTCTAACAGTTGACACGCTCTTGTTAGTTATCGATGTCCAGCTGTTCAATAACCCGATATATGTTCCCTGGCACTAAGACGCACCTTTTTGGCCGTTTCTGTGACCGTTTTATCCCTCTTTCGTGGATGGCCCGGCATACCACCACAGCATTCTTCTGCCCCTTCCACCTCTAGACTGGAAACGAGTCTGCGTTCGCTCTGTTAGGGTGGTACGATTTGGTCAATTAGTCATGTTTAGCCGTTATAAACACCATACTCAAATCCTAGGTACACATACCTTTTTGGCCGGCGCTGTGTTGACTTCATCCCTCTTTTTTGTTTGCCCCGGAGGTAGGCCACAGCATTCCTCTTCTTCGTCTTGCGTCTCCCCGGAGGCAAGTCTAGGTTCCACCTGTGCGTGTCGGGCTGTGATGGCTTCATCCCTTTTCACTGGAAAGCCTGGTCCACCACCACAGCATTCTTCTTCTTCCTTTGATGCAGGATCTTTTCTGGCCTCGAGCTGGATTCAGATCTTCATTAGCCTTTTTTCCTCTCGGCACCTTGGGTGGAATGGGCAAGTCGTGTGGAACGCACTTTGACCGCTGTGTTGAGAGGGCTTGGTGGCGCCATTCGCGGGGGTATCGGCCCGCAGCATTCCTCTTCCTCTTGTGTCTCCACAGAGGCAAGTCTAGGTTCTACCTGTGCGTGTCGCGCTGTGATGGCTTCATCTCTTTTCACTGGAAAGCCTCCTGTACCACCACAGCATTCTTCTTGTTCCTCTAATGCTGCATTATCTCTGGATTCGAGCTAGATTAAGATCTTCGTCAGCCTTTTATGCCTGGGTATTATAGATTGTAGATAAAAGTCTTGTGGGACCTACTTTGGCCGTTGCTGGGGCCACTTCATCTCTCTTTCGTGGATGGCCTGGGGGTTGAGGCCCGCAGCATTCTTCGTCCTCCGATGCTGTATCTTCTCTGGACTCAAGCTAAGTCAACATTCTTCATCAGCTTTCTTCTTCCAGGTATCTTTGAACGGATGAGTACAAGTTTTGTGGGACATACTTTGGCCGTTGCTGGGGCCACTTGATCCCTCTTTCGTGGATGGCCTGGAGGCAGAGGCCCGCAGCATTCCTCTTCCTCTGATGCCGCATCTTTTCTGGACTCAATCTGCATTAAGATTCTTCATCAGCCTTTTACGTCTGCGCGTTTTAGATAAAAGCATTATGGAACGTACTTTAACCGCCATGTCGAAAGGGCTTGGTGTCGCCATTCGTGGCGGTATCGGGTGTCCCCCACAGCATTCCTCCGATGCCGAGTCTCCATCTCTGGCCTCAAGCTGTATTAAGATTCTTCATCAGCCTTTTTTACGCCTGGGTATTGTAGATACAAGTCTTGGGGAACGCACTTTGGCCGATGTGTCGGGATGACTGGGTGCGGCCATTCGCGGGGGTATCGGGGTCCCCCCGCAGCATTCCTCCGCTTCTAAATCCGAATCTCTGGCCTCAAGCTGAGTTATGATTCTTCATCAGCCTTCATGTTTTACGCTTGGGTATTGTGGATACAAGTCTCGTGGAACGTACTTTGACCGCTGTGTCGAGGGGGCTTGGTGTTCCCGGGGGTGTCGGGCCGCAACATTCCTCCGATGCTGCGTCCAAATCTCTAGTCTCGACCTGAGAGAGGAATTAGTGCATGTTATTTGGGGTGGGGATGAATCGTTAGCATACCCGGTTCCGGTCATTTCCAACCGGAATGGCCAGGGTCGAGGCGACAAGGCCGAGAATGATCGCGAATGCCTTCATGATAGTTGCTTCAATGGTGAATTTACGAAGAGCTGTTAAAGTGAAGATAACCCGACGTTCTTAAACTGCACTACTGTCAGTTGACAACCTACCTCTTAACAAGTTATACGCATCATTGGACTCGTCTCTGGCTGACGCGGTAATGGTGCAACTATCATCCGACAACGCCGTAAGCAAAGTCGATGCCAATGTCTCAGCCGCACCTCCGTTGTTGATAATTCGCCTACAATTCTTGGGGGAGGGATCTGGGGCCGATTCTCCTTCCTCATAGGGAAGCCAAATTGCCACACGTAGCCAATAGCAATCCAAGGCCAAGCTTCGAGTGATTACAGATAGTTGATCATGATCAAAGCGCAGTCTCGTCTCAGAGGCTGTTCACTACCGCCATCAGGTAGGTAGTTACATGTTCATGTCGACTTGAAAGTACATGTAACGTGTCACCGCTTGGCTCCAAAGAAAATGCGCCTGAGCGGGTTTCGAATGTAAACATTAAGAAAGCCAAGCTTCAATCGGCCTCGCCGCTCACTATTGTTACCATTCGGAGTCAGACACGAGCATGCCAAGAAGATTTTGAAGACGCGGTATTCTTGGTAGAAATAGCACCATGCCAAGGTGAGTTGGCGGCCGCGGGCTCATAGCAGCCTTTGATATGACCTCGAAGCTTCTGCCAGTTAAACGTCAAAGGACCGTATGCACTTACTTCGCAGTTCACCTGCAGGCCGCCTTGACCAGTGCTTGTAGATCTACCACTGCCTGCAACGCTGACGGCATGCAAAGAAAGCAGGGGCAACACAGGAGTGAGCGCGGTCATAGTGGATATTAAGTAAAGAAAGAAGAAAAAAAACAGCGGATGGGTAGCCGCAGCGTTGCCCCCGATTAAATTTGCCAATGTACGAGCAGACTCCAGATAGTTCAAGCCATATTCAAAAAGAAAGAAAAAAAAGTTACAAGACACTTTGCTAAGGGTCGATTCAAAAGAGAGAACAAGTTCCGATGCCGGGAATCGAACCCGGGGCGTCGCGGTGAAAACGCGAAATGTTAACCCCTACACCACACCGGATTGTGATAGCTGATTGATGCTAGACAAAGCGTTTGTGCGCGTATATCAATAGATACGGATACTTAGATATTGAAAATCTCGCAACACAGCATGAACACGGAGAGTGTTGCACTGTTGAAATGAGGCACAAGTGCAGATTCCCATTGTTCTGTAAATTGTACTGCTTTGGTCTTTTTTGTTCTTTTTCTCTTTCCACATGGCTTTCTTCAGGGCAGACACATATAAATTTACTTTGATCTGAACCACATGGGCTTTTGAGAAAGACCTCTCTCTCGACTGCGTGTGGATGGTCGGGAAACGGGACTACGAGGTGCCCAAGTACATGCACATGCCAACACGTTGCTCCCGCGCGTGCCAACGGTCTGGTTACCCAACTGGTCTTACATCTGAGATGAGCCGCTTGATGAAACTGTCTTTGCGGCAAAGTTCTCTCGTGACATAAGTGTAAATTTAAGCCCCCGCGACCCCCGTCGGGCCCACAAGTCTTCAAAGTTATGCTCCGTCCGGTATAATACTGTCATGTCATGGTCAACCCCGAGGAGACAAGGTCTCTGCTACTACTTGAGCTCCCCAGGCGTGCCCCACCAGACCTCATCTGTCAGTGCCTTATTCTTACTTCCTTTCCCTTCATCTCCTCATCTTCTTGTCAAACTTGTAGCGCTGGGCTCTACGATTCCAACAAGCTTTTGCCCGCTCGTGGCCTTTGCCATAGACTGATGCCTGTTTGTTTCCTTCTGTCAGGAACTCCTCTCGGGACCTTGCCGCCGCCGCCGCTGCTGCTGCTGCCAAAGTCCAGGCATCCGCATTTGCTGGATCAAAACACGGCATCTCGGGAATTGGACCAGGACCCTCCTGCGGGACAATGTACTCGGCCACGCCGCGACGCAGATCACGAATTCGTTCCTCCATCAGAGCGGCAGGCATTGGTTTTCCGTGGTCGTGATGCGATGAGAGTTGGCAAATGTGTCCCCTCCATTTCAGCGTCAACACCACGGCAGACCCCCGTCGCCAGAGTGCCGCTTCCGGATAAGTGTACTGTTTCAGTCCCTCGGTTCCGGTAGCAACACAATGTTTGACTTTGAGCTCATGGCTTGCATGTGTGCATTCCTTGAGAAGGATGTGCTTGGCTCCTGCATTGATGCTTCGGTCGTCCAATGTGACAATGTCAAGGCCAAGCTCCATTTCTGAACAATCTCCTCGCACGTGATGACGGCATGCTCGCAACGTCTCACATGGCCCGTCTGCCCAATACACGTGTCTTTGATCGGTCCATCATGATCGCGCGTTCCGAGGTGAGGAAGAGGTGTTCGACCCGGCATGCGCTGCAAAAGCCCTTATTTCTGGACAGATTTATCGCCAACTGTGGATTCTTCAACTACGTGTTTTGACACGTCAGACACTGTTTGCGTTCTTGGTCGGAACGGAGCTGGTCCCGGACATTTTTGGCTGTAGGCCTCTTTCTCAAACTTTTCATTAGCCCTTTTCCATAGGAAAGGTAGCCTGTATGCCTGTGCGTGAGCTTTCGATGGCTTGGACCAAGGGTCATATAAATGTCAGAAATCGGAGCTTGAGAATAGATAAAGGAGGATACGGTTGGTGCGTCGCAAACATTAGATTGAGCCGGGGTCGAAGAGCTTCATGATTGTGAGCAGAAGCTTCTCTGGTAGATAAGATCAAGACCCATGTTTTGCCATTATTGAGAACATCAGTGAAGCGTCATGGGCGAGCCTGGTTTGAGGGAGAGGGTGTTTGGGGTTAAATACCTACCTTAGGTACCTAGCGTCTGCGCGGGGAGAAAAAAAAAGCTAAAATCCGAGTCTGTCTCATTTCATCGTATCACATGTGGGCCATGGCTGAACTCTTGCACGCCTAGGTATCTAGGTACCATACCTTAGGTATCATACCTTAGGTGAAGTAGGTAGGTAGGTACACTTTTTCCAACAACCTCAGCCACCTTCCTATCCTGATCCTGATTCCTCCCCCCACAACCAAATAAGTTTAATGTTTACATATTTCTCCAATTCTCTTACAACTCTTTCCAGACAGACCCCGTCATGGCCTCGTCGACGACACAAACACATCCGTCTTGCGCGTGATGCCCGGTCCGGCATGCGGTTCTGGTGTCGGCACATGCATGTGGAGAATGCTCTCTTCGGACCCGGATCTTGCCTCTGCGCCCGCCGCTGACCAAGCACCGACCTTGACGTCCGAAGTATACTTGTTCCCTCGACTATACAGCTCAAACTGAGGCGGCGCTTCCGGATCTGTAAATGTCGTAATGGATTTGTTGGCGCTTCCCTTTTTAGTCTTGGCAGTGGCACCCGTCTTGTCCGTGTTGCGAATGTATCCCTTGTACTTGGACCCGTATCGCTCGCTGCTGCTGTTGGTCCCGCGCGAGCTGCTGTCAAAGAGGGTTCGGAAAAGCGGTTTGAGGCAGGGGAAACAGGCGGCGATGATGGCGGTGCAGATTTCGACGGTTGTCCTAGAGAGAAAAAAAAAACATGGGGTTAGAGAAGAGAGCCCTCAAGGGTCAGGGGGAAGAGAAGAAGGGACAAGCATACCAGATGGTGAGATCGGAACTGTCCCACAAGAAGTCGCCGTGTTTACCATAGTTGGTGATGAAGGTAATCTTAACAACGGCCGCAACCGCAGCGCTGGACGGAAAGAATGGTAAGCAACCCGAGGACATGAAGGTATGGTGAGTAGATGGGGGACCTACAAGACACCAAGCGACAGAATAGCCCCCAAAGCCATCTTAATTCGCCAGTTCATCTGCACGTTCCACAGCATGGGAATCGGCAGCAGCGCAAAGACAACATCAGTCAGAACGGCGACGCTCGAGTTGAAGAAGGCGGCGAATTTGAGGTTGGCTGGCTCCATGCATTTTCCTTCCGTGACACCGCCCCACGTGAAGGCCAGGGGCTGACATTGGAAGAAGACGGTCACTAGATACCAGGCAAGTCAGTTCGCTGTGTTCATCGCCATTCATACTAACAACTCTTTTTCTTTTTTCCTTTTTTTTTTCTTTTCCTCTTTTGGACAGGGCGGGGGCGGGGAGGTACGGGGCCCTGGGGAAGGACATACAAAAGTTTCCCGTCGCCGACAAGATGGTAAAGATAATTGTGCCAATAATAAACCATCGGAATTTTTGCGACGGCGTGATGCGCAGCAAGAAGAAGCCCACGCTGACCTTGGTGAAACACAAGGCGATCAGACACAAGGGTTGCGTGACAAAGTTGAGGTGTAATCCTTTGACAATGTTGCTTGGTGGATCAATGTACTGCACGTGGCGACCAGCTCCGTAGTAGACTTCGGGAATGATGATCATCATCTCGACGAAAATGGTGACGGTAGCCGCGATGATGGTCCAGTCATCGATACCGACCTGGCGGATGATGCGCGCCCGCACCCAGATCCGCAGTGTGACGATGATGACGGACAGGGCCACGAGGGTTCCGCAGATGGCGAGGATCTCCGGGCCTCGGTTCTCATCGGGAGGGATAGGGATCGCTTCGCTCGCCATTGCGTCGTGCTGGGTATGTCAACGTCCAGTGATCAGCGTCGAGTCCAGTCAGGGGAAACGCGAGGATCCAGTCAGATACATGTATGGCAACATAGATGGGATCCAGTCTTTCTTAATAAGACTGGCAGACAGGGAGCAGGATCCGAAGCTGCTCAACGACCCTGACTTGGGTGCATCCCACGTTTTCCTCAGAACCTTATCCTCCCGACATTTTCTTCAGACATGGCTTGAGAGGAGCCAGACGTAGCGCCTGGATGCAAGTTGTGCATGCGCACCAGTCAAGCCACGCCGGACCATTCGTGCTTCCCTCTCTGTTCATTGCCAGCGACCGTTTCTTTTTTTCGCCTCGGTGATGCAGATTTGTTTCCGGGGTGCGAAACCGAACCAATGCGCGTCCCACGATAAACCCCCCGAGACATTCAGCGACAGCGATAGCGACAGCGATAGCGACAGCGGACAACGTTCCGGTCTCTCTCCAGGCTGGAAGGAGCCGTGGTTTTGCCGGACTCCCGCGATAGTCTCGTCTCCTGGTCCCAGTCATGTCGTTGAAGCCACTCAGGGTCACCCTTGGCAAAGGAGTGCCATCCCACCAGCATTACAGACCTGGGTAAGGTATTGTAACCGGACTAGTGTAAGGCACAGAATCCTGTGTTTCCCAGGGCAGGCAGTTGAATTCGTTCCACAGGATTTTCTCCAGGGGGGGCCCAAGTCAAGGGCTGCATTCCTGGTTCTGGTTCGTAACTGCGTTTGGCCTATCGGAACAAAACAATTTGTCTTGGCTGCAAGTTTTCCGAGGGCTTTGACAACTTGGGAGACGGGGGTGCAAATCCCTTGCACGCGGCTCTGTCTCTGGACGCCCACTGCCCACTGAACAATGTCAGGTCCGCAGCGGCCCGCCCGCGCCACGGATTCAACGCATCATGAATCATCATGTACGAAATACACTACGCACTTGTAGGGTCTCGGCTGTCGACGATGCAGCTCACAAAACGTCATTTGAGATATCCATCTACGAATCCGTCCAGCTTGACACGACGAGGCAGACAGAAGCGACGAGCGGTGAGAATGAGGGAGAAAGAAAAATGACAGCAAGGTCCACGTCCTGCAGGAACCAAAAAAAAAAAGTCTAGTTGCACCTGCGTCCTTGCAACTTCCTAGATCCGTCCTTCCTTTTCCTTACCAGCTCGGCCATTTTTGCGAGTCAAGAGTCCGTCGAGTCGAGTCGAGTCCGGGGACTTGGATACTGCGTAGGAATTAGCATGTTTTATGTCGGGGACCTCGCACCTGGCAATCGATAGTTACTCGGCAAGTTCCATACGGAGTAGGCAATAGGTAGCATATTCGTGCAATTAAACTAGACTGGGTACCAACTCTCTGCATATGCTGTAGGCGGACAGGGGAAGAATCAGGGGAAAACAATAGGTAAGGTTGATGAAGGGATTCCAGTACATGGATGACCCCCACTGAGTGGGACCTTCCGTGTAGTGTATTCCTTCGGCTGGGAGCTGGGATTAGCTATTAATCCCTCGTGTCACCACCAGATCGAATTGCAAAGGGGAGAACTTGGAGGTGACGGTCGCGATAATGCCGCGTTAAAACTTAATAAGGCGAATTTCCCAACTAGTTTCTAACTATTCCAACCCGGAGTCTTATCATCACAATGTCTCCGACTCTTTGGGCCTCTTCTTCAGCATGTCAACTCCATGTCCCGTCTGCGAGGTTTGTGAGCTCGAGCCAATAACCTTAACATTGTTTTGCTGTGCCGCTCACAGACAGGTTCCCAAGCCTTGGCGCTTCCTCTGCTTGAAAAATTCCAGAAGCCGATTGAAGTCTGTGTAACGCCCAGATATGCAGTTGGTTGTTACACACGCTGCCATTTAATAAAATCTTCTGCTCCGGGAAAATATGGGAGGCATCCGGTTGGTCAGACAGCACGGCACCAACACACTTCACAGAAGGGTTGTTGACAGGCCGCAACTGCACGTCGTGTCCGAGCGTTATATAAACCCTGCTGTCACAACATCCATATTGAGCCCATGTCCCCGTTGCCCCTAGCCATTGCGCGCGGCAAGAAACACGCAATTTTCAGCCCATGAAATTGGATCTTTGGCACAGGTCTCACAGGGGTCACATCCGGACCGGACATAACGGAACCTCGGATCGCCTCAGGGATACCTGTGTTCCGTGGCTCAAGTTTTGGAGAGCTCTTGGGAAAACAAAACCCCCCAAGATTAAAAACCATGGAACTTGTGTTGTTGACTTGCGTGCAGTTCACTTGGCTCGAATTGTGTATTTGTTTGGATACCTATTTGATGCTTGTGCACGACGTGCAAAGTTCCATTGAATGCGGTTCCCCAAAAGCAACTCCCGACATGAGCTATTCCTGGCGCGCAATCCTGCATCCTGCGAGGTTCTGCCGCCGGGGTGTCAATAACTTGGGAGATGGTCTGATGTGAGAAGCTTCGCATCAATTGCCCGCGCAACAACTCCACGAACAAAACGACCCTGCTAGCACGCGGG
>Ga0247760_1003455_pt1 | contig 10206 bp, 12 predicted proteins | sample UWRJL171409R4_FD_179936 | JGI IMG/M metagenome (GOLD analysis project Ga0247760, IMG submission 179936) | Plant litter microbial communities from Arlington Agricultural Research Station in Wisconsin, United States - UWRJ-L171-409R-4 | ecosystem: Environmental > Terrestrial > Plant litter >...
GCCATGTTTCCAAAAATGCACGTCCGACCTGGGTAAAAAGTCAGCTCGTATGCCCCGATCGGCCTGGGGTTTGCAGCCATTTACCCGCAGATGCCAGTACTCCTAATCGCAACCGTCACTTGTCCGTCCTTCAGCCCCTCCCCTTTCTGCACGTTCTCGACACTCGGTGCGGCATCGCTTATCCACAGGTCGTGCCCGGGATTGGTGAAGACACCTATGTTGGGCTTGGTTGCCTTAGACGCCTTGGATGGTGGCGCCGTGGTCCCATTGGTTCCATTAGTTCCGTTGACAGCTGGCAAGGTCATGGTTCCGAATGGATGTTGTCGAGCAGCAGCAAGTTGTGGCAAGAGAGAGGAAAAAAGCGCAGACTGGAGAGGATAGGCAAAGAGGGGCCAGGTGACTAGATGTACGTCACTTATACCCGGTTTCTGGCATCCCCCCGGAAACGAAAACGGCTACCTCGGGGTCCCCAAGGTAAGACAGGAAAAAAGGGGGTGGTAGGAAACGGTAGCTCCCGATGCCGCAGGGGATATGTGTTCTAGAAGCCTAGGCCGAAGAGCTGCAGTTCACCAAGACGATTTCTCCGTCTGCGTGCCCAGCGGCTGCACGGGCGACAGCAGATCCCTATGCACTATATCTGGTGGTTCGGCACCGATCAACCGCATCAGCCGCCCAAGGTAACCACGTTTCCCCCACCAGACGACCCGTCAAAACACCACTCTGAATTCCAGGGGGAAACGGCTGCCTCCCACAGAAAGCGGGGCGTCGCAGGCTTTGAAGCGAAAGACGGGCGTTCAGGCGCCGTTTAACTTCGGCAGCGACAATACCGAAGGGCCGGCGTCCCTGTCACGGCTCCATGACGGCCCACGACAAGTTCCTTGACGAGGCTTTAACTCACCCGCACCAATCAGCCGGTTCGGCAGCATGCCGAGCATCGGATCCGCGCTAAGTGTTATACTTCCTTACGCAGTCCTCGGGGGTAGGGATCTCCACTTGTGGTTTTTATTTTTAACTATTCTTCCGATTTATCATTGACTGCGAGTCATGGAATCCATGGCATGTCGTTTCAAGCCTTTGGTGTTCTTCGTCGTCAAGTGGTGATCTGATCCGGCAGTCAGGTCAAGCTCCTGTCTGCCGTCCCGGTGTCCGGTGATAAAAAAACCGTCCGCCACCACTGCCCAGCAACAAAACGCCAACTATATAATCCCCACAGAATATTATATGCGCTTCTCCTGCAAGTGTACTGCAACCTGTCCAATGCCAAAGTCCCCATTGTGCCATTCCGCACATTAGCGGCGCAACATCCCTTTCCCTTCAAACCCTGGAACCCGGCAGGTGCCATCGGGATCATGTCGCCGAAAATCTCCTATCCTTCCGATTCGTCGTTGCACCCCCGTGAGAATGCAAAGAGTCTGCTGGTGCTGCATGCGTTTGGCGTTCTTGATTTCTCTATTTCCCCACCAATCAGAGATCAAGTTGCCTGGTGGAGGCGTGTGATTTTTCGGTGGGGGAAGAAAATCGCTTCTTCGGTGTCGTCTTCTTGGTATTTCTCGGTATTCTCCCTGTTCTAGAAGGGGCAAAGGCTCGCGTCGACTGTGACTCGGCCGATATTGCATGTTTGTCTCGTTTGGTTCGAGAACAAACTTGGCTCCTCAAGCCATGGCGATTACGACGTCGCCAAGACATCGCCCGTAGCTGCAGCATGCTTCCTTGGGTAGTTCACCCTTGAGGATGGCATCGCGCTTCAACTGTTTATACCCCTCTTGACATTAGCTCAGTTCATCAATATACAGATCCGCTTTCAGCGGTGTGAGTGAGGGTGGGATGAGTAGAATATGTGGGGCCTTGAAGCGAGAAACTGAAAAAAGGGAGGGGTAGAGCCGCACATCTGGGCATAGTATTGGTGTAGATGCCGCCAAGCTGCCAAAGGAGACGGCCGTGAGGAGAGTAACAAGACAGAATTTGGTTTTCATTTTCATTTATCCTTTCGTTTTTTAGTTGAGGATGTGGTGTTTGTTTTCGTCTTTGTGATGGGATTAAAAATTCGCGCGGCGCGATGACGAGAAGCCGCGAGGGAGCGAATCTTTCAGTGGGTGGATGAGAGTGTGGTCGGGACCGCCGTTTAATGGGGAGAAAAAGAGAGAGGTGGAATTAGTCGCTCGCCGGGGATCCTTGTGTACTTTTTCAGACTTCAGGAAACTGCCAGACTGGAGAAGTGTGGAAGGGAGTCAAGCTGAATTTGAAGAAGGCCCTAAGTTCGGAGTCGCTGACCGGATAACAACCCACAAACGACCCGGTACGCAAGTGAGATCAGGCCAGGAATGGACGGGAGCGATTCAGTCCACGACTTGGGATAGTCTTGGCTGGCGGCATTGGAAAATGAGGTTGGTTAAAGCAACTACGAAATACGTACGTGTAGGGCTGTGCAAAGAAAGTATCCGATTCGACCTGTGGGACCTTCTTTGCAGTCGCGGGTTGGAAATAATTATAAATACCACGGATTTGGAAACAAACTTTTGTTTGTTGTCAGCGGTCAGGCAGGTCAAAAATATATTCTGTAGGTTCTGTGTGGGGAGGAAGAGTGACATGGCTGTCGCAGTCAACAACAAACAAGAAGCGGAGCGGACCCATCAGCGGGGACATCATTCAGCTCCCCACGCAATTGCATTGCCTAGAAACACAGGAATCACTCATCCCTAGCGGCTGATGACTGCGTAAAAAGACATCGGCCCAATAAGTGTTCGGTCTTTGCGGGTCCGGGCAACTCTCCGAAGACTGGACTGGGCTGAACGAGGAACCTCACTGAAATCCATCCGTCAGCCCAACCGTCCGACCGAAACTTTGCATAAGAAACTAGCAGAAGCTGCTTTCCATTCCCTGCAAGAAACCCACACAACCGCGGGAGCACGATTGGGAAGGATGCATGCCCAGGTTTTCCCCAGAGTGCCCTGATCGCGGTCTTCGGGGCTTTGCTAAGTCGAAGCAGGCTGCAAGTGCAATAAATAGGTATTCACGCAGTTATATGTAGCCATGTATGTATGTATATAGCTGCGGAGGAGGAAGATTTGAAGGACCGGAACGTTCCAAAGCTATCCAATTGTGCGAAAGTGCGAAATATGTCATCCGACGAGAGACATGTCTTCAGACGCAGACGAGACATTTGGAGCCTTCTTGTGCCTTGACGAGAGAGGATCTGAACATAAACCCTCAAGCCTAAAAAGGCAGTTGGTGAAATACACGAAGGAAGTGAGGTCCGAAGTTGTGTGTCGTTTTCTTTGAAATTGGCATTCAAGAGTCGGCACACCTCGTGTTGGTTGGAACTGCAGCGCGGAGCCACTAACATGTTGTCAGATGTCGGTCCTGCCGCTCTCACCAGCCATGGGACATCGAGCACAGGCCACCTATCCCAGCCACAGCGATGACGTTATCCATTTGACAAGCTGTCTTTCCAGCGACGCAACAGCCCACTTTGCTAAGGCGCCAAACACGTCACACCTCGAGGTGGGGAGCTTTCCTATTTGCTTTTTGCATCGCCAACCAAGCTTTAGTGTCCTCCTTGAAGTCCTGCTTTTTCTGGACGACGGCCGAAACTCATCGACACGAGACAACAAGAAAGTGACCTTTTTGTAGGAAAGATTCTTCGACGCTGTACTCTTGCGAAAACAGATCAAACTAGACACCAGAGTTGCCAAAATGACGCTCTACTACACTTTGGTACGACGCCATCTCTATCCGCGAAGCTATCCAGGCAAACGCGAATTAAAAGAAAAACAAGAAAGCTAATAGTCGATTCCAGGTGTTCCTGCTCTTGGTGGCAGAGATGGTGCTGTTCATGCTCCTTATCATCCCGCTGCCATTTACCATCCGCCGCAAGATGTTTACCTTTATCTCGGAGAACCCGCTGGTGGCCAAGGCACAACACGCTCTCAAGATAACCTTTATTTTTATCTTGATCCTCTTCATTGACAGCGTCAACCGGGTGTACCGCGTGCAACAAGAGCTAGCTGTCGCCACGGAGAATAACAGTACCGGAGGGTGCGGTTTTCACTTCTCATTCCCCCCGCCCCCCCTCCCAAATAAACCTGGAACATGCTAATCACCCTCTACAGCAGAGCCTCCGTAATGGGTCACGAGCGCCTTGAAGTCCAAGCCCGCAAGTTCTATTCACAGCGCAACATGTACCTCTGCGGTTTCACCCTCTTCCTCTCCCTCATCCTAAACCGCACCTACATTATGATCCTCGAGGTCCTCCGCCTCGAGGAGAAGGTCAAGCAGTATGAGGGCACAGAGCGCAACACCAAGGAGGCGGAGAAACTCGCTGTCGCAGGCGAGCCTGGCGAGATTGCCCGACTCAAACGCGAGCTCGCCCGCAAGGACCAGGATCTCGAGAACCTGAAAAAGCAGGCGGCGGGTCTGCATCGCGAATACGATGCTTTGACGGAGAAGTATGCGCAGACGCAGGAGGATGGGGTCCCTAAGAAGGATAAATAGGATGGCGTTCTTCTTCCCGAACTCGTTCTGGAGGCCGATGCCGAGGCCGAGTGCAGGGCTAAGGCTGCAACTCAGGTGTCTGGCTCGGACGCTAATGTCCGGGTGCCGAAACAAAGGCGTCTTGCATCGTTCCCGCCCGCATCGATTTGGGATTGACGAACACTTGTTGCCGTGATCGGGTGGGCGGGTGGATAGGTGGACTATACATGTCATGTGTTGAGGATTAGGTTATATTTCCCCCTTTGGTCTCAATCAGTCTTTCATTCGGCTACTGTATTCGTATAGGGTAGTATGGGAACGGCGTTTTTGTAATGGTGCTGGCGAATTTGGTCATGTAAGTAAGCATCAAGCTGTCCAGGTATATTGTATATCAAGACAGGGTCAATGAAGTGAACTGAACCGAGCCAAGGTAACCTGACCGAATACTCTGAGCCCATCCCGTATCAATATCCTCTGGTTTGACCGTATGGTAGCTCTTTCTATTGCATTTTTGCCGTCGCATATCATACATGTCGTCTTCCCTCATCATACCACTCCCAACCTCACGGTGTTGTACAAGTCTGGAAATAAAATAGAATTTGCCATGGACAACATCCTCCCCTCGGCCTCAGAGCTTGCTTCGTCCGCATCAAATGGTAGAAGCCCCATGGCTCGTAGCCCATCATCTCCCCCCGCGTCACTGATATCTTGCACCCCCGGCCGTCCGGCATAGTTGCTCTCGCCCAGTCCGCCTGCGAAATCCGGACCCGGTTGTCCTAGCAAAAACGCCTTGCGCTGTCGACATAGGTAGAGGGCATTCGTTTGTGTGAGCGGACATGCTGGGAGATACATTGCCGTGCTACAATCTGATTCGGGCTGCGGCGCGTCGACGGTGTGGATTAGATCGGGATGCCAAATGACATAATCGCCGGGTTCGAGATGGGGGATATCGACGAGGCTGTCGTGGAGCTCGAGATGTGGGTGGAGTGTGGGGTTAATCGTCTGCGTGTAGCTCGGTAGGGCGCCATGAAGGATACTATTCTGTGGACGGTCGAGGATCCAGCTGTCGGCGCCGGCGTCGACGTCTGGCGGGGAAAAGAAGGGTCGGAGGAGAAAGTAGGCGGTGGAAAGGCGCAGTGTTGGGCAAACCCGTACGGAACCAGCGGCAGGAGGCATGTCGCTTAGGGCGAGCAGGCCTTGGAAGCCCCGAAATATCGAACATGAGCCGGCGCCGCGGTAGAGGTCACTGGTGACACATGTCCGGCCGCTGCTCTCCCAAGGGTCGTAGCCCTCCCAGTCGCCGCGGAGGATGGCTTCGTAGACAGTTCCATAGCCATCGGGTTCCCACCGCTCCACGCTTCCGCCGTCAATGTGTGCGCTTGATTGGTGGCCGCCACCTTGGTTTCGTATCCGTAGGCGATCGGCATAAGTTATTGGGAAGTTGGTGCTGATGGGGCAATCGAGATTTCTGGAATGCCACGCGCCCATGGCAAATCGCTGAGCTTTGAGGACATTTGGGTGGGCTCTCGCTTTGACCTGGGCTGGACTCCAGTACACCTCGTATACTTGGGGATCGCTGGGCGGGGACGCCTTGATGTGCGGGTTCTCGTTGAAATATTCCCCAACCTCATCCTCCCATTCCACGGCTGTTACCCGAGGGATCACATCTCGGATGATACCAACCCCGCGTGTCCGGAGCTCGGTGTGGAATGCCTCGGCGTGTTCTGGCATCGTGATGTCGTCAAAGTTTATTGTCGGAACGATGTCGGATCTGAGGCTGGAGATGTGGCCAATCTCGTCTCGGAGGGCATCAACAAGACGGGCCCAGGATAAGGCGAGAGCGTTCTCTCTTCCACGCACGAGACGGTCTTTCAAGGCGGCAAACCGTGGAGAAAGGGAAATGGGATTGTGAAAGGAGAAAGCTTGCGTGTTATCCTTCGCCATCAACGGCCCGCGCACTCCCTGTTTCGGCCGAGCAGTGATGGCCATGATCGGGACGGCAGAGAAGGAACATAGCAAACAGAGCATATAGTTTGAAAAACAGATCGTTGCCGGTAGATGACAGGTCGTAGAGGACGCCGCGAGAGACCACGGTGGAGTGAGCGAGAACCAAAATGTTCTAGCTCCTAAAGTGGGAGGTACCTATCTTCTTGAGCACGTCACCGGGTGTCCGGTATATGGTTCGCCGTCCAGATCTCAGGGCCGGCAGGATTTTTGAGTTTTTTTGGGCATAGTTATGGAAGCAAATGTCGTTTCAAGAGCCGGAGTCCGTATTAGTGATTGTCTCTCCAAAGATCCGGGCCGGCAGCGGGATGCGCGGCCCGTGAGTACCGAAGGAACAATGGGCGGAAAATTTGCGAACACTCGCCAATAGGGGGTTTTAGCGTGATATAGACTAATCGCTCGGGTATCTCGGTTGCGTCTTGCCGGTACAAGGAAGTCGCAGGGCTGAAGGAGAACATCGAGCGACCCGGCTTTCCGCTCAGCCCCTTGCTTGTTCTAAGGTGTAGCTACGTCTGCCTGGTTCGTTTCGACCGCCGGACGGGGCTCCTGACGTCGATACCGGCCTTATCCTCAGGCAACTCCCGTTTCGCTTGTCGCTCTCCCTTTTTGGCTTCCTCACCCGGCTCGGAAGCCTTCCCGGGAGCTACTTGCTCACCGACCTCGCCCTGGTGCATGAGAACGAAAGCAACACGCTCTACGTCAACTGCCCTGACGCCGAGTCGTTTGCTAACGGCTCGGCTCCGCTCGGTCAAGGAAACATACTCCTTGGCATTGTATTTGATGGCACACTTGGAACCCTTGCCGCACAGCCAGTAAAAGGCCTCGTCGGCGAAGAAAATGACGTTTCCCGGATCGTGGACCGCCAACAGAAGAGATGCCGTGGCAGGGCCGATACCCTTGAGCTGCGTTAATATCTCGAGTGCTTCCAATACGTCCTCCTTATCACGGTAGAGGCGAACTGCCTTTTGAACAGTCTCTTTTACTACGTCGGATGGGTTTGATGAAACCAATTTCATCAAGGTTGGTCTGAACTTCCCGTGGCGGCTGTTGGGGCAGGATTTCGTTGGTTAGTTTATCTGGTGGCAATACCGTAGACAGACTTGAATGCATCCATACAGCTTCCATTCAACGAGAAGTTTGACCTCGTCGAGAGTCATGGGTGATGTCCCCACCTGGGAGGCAAATAGATTGACGGCGGCAACGTAGCGGTACTCGTCAAGTTCGAGAAGTGTTTTCTGGCCATCCTTGGCTGTTTCGAAGCATCAGACAGACATTCCAGTTTCATAACAATCATCGTACCTCCTTTGGATGTTGATATAGCCTTAATACATGCTGGATATCTTCCAAGATACTCTGCGAATTCGCTAGCGGATATTTTGTCGACCGATGGCACCATCGAGTTTCCCATTGCGGCTCTTTCTGTAGCCGCAGACCAAGTTGCCTTGGGGGCGCCACTGAGGCTGTGGTGCCGGAAGATCCACTAGAGAGGGCTTGATGCAACGGCGTGGGTATCGGGAAGTCGCGCCGCAAATATGGGGACTCTTCCGTCGATCAGAGAAGAAGGATATCACGAGTGAAAAGACAACAAGCTGCTTCAAAAGTAGACCGCGAGCCAGGAAACCGGCCCAATGTCTAGATTAATGTAGGGACTAGGAACGCGAAGCCGAATTTGCGGTAGGGCTATGCGCGAAACATGGACGACGACTGGCGCTACGAAGTATTCATGCGTTAGTGGTGCCGGTATGAAGCGCACTGGCCCGTGCGTGCGAACATTGGCAGCTGGCAGTCGCCATCCTGGCTCGCCTCCCGAATCGCATTTAGCCCGCTCAGGAGAGACTTGAACCGAGAGTATTTTTGAAGTCATTCCCATTGACCGACCATTGGATAACTGTCGTTCGGCCACCACTTTCAACCACTTCCCAGCAACATTACTATCGCAAATACAATGGGTGGCGGAAATGTATGTCCTCTGACAATGCATCTCAGCATTTCCTACGGATATGTGGAGAGACACAAAGGCCTAACTCAGTTATCCTGCAGGGAGCCAAGTCTGCGCAGAAACGCGAGCGGAACCAAAAGAATGCGGCGGGCGCTGCCAAATCCCAGCTCAAGACGGTGCGTGTGTCCGGAGGACTTGAACGGGGAAAGAGAGCTCAAGAGCTAACTAGACCATCTCCCACAGAACGCCAAGGCTATGAACATTCAGTGTGACACCTGCAAGGCGACCTTCCTCTCTACTTCGCGCGAGAATGCGTATGTTTTTCTCTCTACAGCTCTGTCCGTATTGCCAACCCGACTGACGTTTCTATTTCCAACAGTCTCGCCGAACATGCCGGCAACAAGCATAACAAGACAGTTGCCGAGTGCTTCCCCACCTTTGTAGCTGCAACAAAATAAACTTCCGTCCCGATGGTTTCCGTTGAAAGGGGTTTGGCTGGCGAGGGATCCGGGATGGAGGAGGAGGAATGATTTCTACTTGGCAGCATAAGGTTGGTAACAAGACAGTAGGGGCATCCAGCGGGAGGCGTAACAATTTTTGATATTTTGGTTTTTGCTTGCCTTGGGACACTACAGACAAAAAAAAAGATTGATATTGGATATCGTATACGAAACTCATTTTGGCTCGTGATTTCACGCACCTCAGCTGGACGACACATTGGACAAGCTAATTGGCTACAGCCTCGCAGGAGACGACACACTTTCCATTTTGCAGCACTTGTCTGATCGTAGCGTCTCAACTGGGTATTCGTGATCATCACTTGGTGTCAGTTTACCTCCACCTGCGACGCCCTAGCCTGCTCCTCCCTCACACTTGCCAACACCTCCGGATACCACCTCTCGCCCACATCCGGATGACTCTTGACCCTATTCCTAAATGTTGCCTCCCCCAGCGTCGTCGCCACACCTCCCTTCCGAAACGTAAACTCGCAATCATCCAACCTCGCCCCATACCTCTCCATAACCCTCCTCCTCTGGTCCACCACGTGCTCAGGCACCTTACCAATCCCCACCGTCTCAAGCTCCTCAAACTCGGTATCCCTCCTCACGCCCTGGAAAAACGGAATCGAAAACCTTGCACCCTCACCCGCCGCCGGAGACAGCACCCTGTGCGTAGTGCTCACGCAGACACCCCCCGTCAGCGCCTCTAGCGCCTGCCCAATCGCCACGACCAGCGTACCCTGTATAGGCGGGCAATCAATCCACTCACCCTGCATGTTCTGTGCCTGGAGCCCGCGATGGTGCGAAGCCTGCAGCAGATAGCTGGTGAGCATGCTATCCTTGTGGGGGCCCACACCCTGGTTGCCCGCTTTTCCTTCACGCCCCAAGACGTCGACATCGGGGTACTTCACAATTTTCAGCTTGTGCTGCTGGTCGACGTCGAAATAGCGGTCAAGGGCTGTGGATGGCAGTTCGATGGCCTCAGCGATGAGGTGGGTGAAGGTGGTGGATATTGCGGACATGCGGGTGAGGTATTCCGTGAAGACGGTCCTGAAATTGGGGAGGAGGGTGGGGCAGGGCCATTCTTTGTTCTGTTAGCATTTCTAGGACGGGGTGGCGAACCAAAGGGCGGGGGGACAAACGGTTTGGCGCAATCAGGTTATGATGCAACGGCTCATTTGGTCCTGGGATGGGATGCTCAGTCGACAAGTCAATTTGCTCGCGGTGGTCGATGGCGCCAGCGGTGATTTCGGCGGATAGACGAGAGTAGCCTAGGAAGGATTTGGCATTCTT
>Ga0247760_1003456_pt1 | contig 10204 bp, 7 predicted proteins | sample UWRJL171409R4_FD_179936 | JGI IMG/M metagenome (GOLD analysis project Ga0247760, IMG submission 179936) | Plant litter microbial communities from Arlington Agricultural Research Station in Wisconsin, United States - UWRJ-L171-409R-4 | ecosystem: Environmental > Terrestrial > Plant litter >...
CGCGGGAGAATGGAATAAAGCATCGTGTAAGTTGTTGTCAAGTTTTTTTTTTTTCTTTCTTTTTTTTTCTCTTCTTCTTCTTCTTCTTCTCTGCGACTGACAACATCACACCACATCCCAGACCTTCCGCCCTGGTTATCAGCCAGACGCCGGTTTCGGCGAGAAAAGCGACAAGTACGAAGGTGAGAATGGCTACGTTTCGGCGGCTTGCGCTCTGGGCCGCCTCGTCGTCGTCTGCCGATACCTTCGCCACGAAGACACTCTCAAGGCCATGGGCGTATCCTTGAGCAGGATTGATGCTGCCCTCAACGGTTTGGACAAAAACCCGCCCGGGGACAAGCCTGAGGCAATGAACGTGACCTACCGCGCCGCGCACCAGGAATGGTTTGAGAAAATGTGGAAAGACGGCATTGTCAAGCTGAAGGGATCCATTGAGGCCGGCGCAAAGTGGCTGAAGGCCAGAGAAGACAAGTTCAAGGACCTACCTGGCGACACTAAGCAAAAGGTGGAGGAGATCATTGCCGATCGCGAGGCGGCTCTGCGTGAGCTGTGCCCCTCTGAGAATTTTGCGTGGCAAAGAAGTTAGAAACCTCGTCCAAGTTGTTAGATCAGTATTATGCAATCCCTGCTTCCGCTCAAGTGTCATTGTCCCCGACTTGCTCGACCACTGGCAGCTCGGCTGCATGAAACCTGGACTACAAAGAAAGTACAATCACAATGCACTGTGCCAATCTCCTGGTATCCGCCATCACAATAGGTCTTGAAGTCAAACAACGATGTAATGAATGAAAGACTGCGAAGCTATTCTGAAGTCAGAAACTGCTAATCCTCTCATCGATAACGACTGTGTCCTCTGCCAAGTCCCCAAACACGACCCCAAGCCCACATATAACCGTAGATCAGCCAAACTAGAGCATGAAGATTTACCAAGAGCAAGCAAGAAGGTTCCCAGCTCAGTGGCTATAATTCTCGCCATCGGAGCTGATGAAGCTGTACAAAGCGCTGTTGCGGGCCCCCACTGCCGGGAACAATGTCAGCTAAATGATGAATCTGGCTACCATCTCTCTATAACACTGGCCGTTTGTTCGTCCGTCCCTGTTCGACAAGACCCAGCACCCGCACCTACCCCAAACTCGCTCCTTCCATCCCGATATCCTTCACGTCATTCACTCAAGAACACGCCACACCATGATGAACGCCCCTCGGGAGACGTCAAGTCTCGAACCACCACCAGCAGCGACCTCCTCAAGCCACATGCCCGACCTCGAAAAACAACACCATGGCAACGCATCAACACCCACCCTCGGCGATCTCTCCTTCAACCTCGAGAAACTCGGGCGTCAACGGCCCGCCGTCTTCGGCAGCACCTTCCGCGAAGTCATCTTCTGCTCCTCCCTCCTCATCTCCATGCTCATAGCCGAGTTTTTCATCTCCGGATTCAACATTATCCCCCCTAACGTCTTGCATACGCTTAAGATCCCCACTACCAGCCAGATTTAGCCAGCTAGCGTCTTTAGTCTCGTTACAGAAACGTTCCTCCTTCCCCTGGGCCGCGTAACGGACATGTACAGCGCCTATATGATCTTCACCTTAGGGCTAGTATAGTTCTTCATATAAACCTTTATCTTGGAATTTGTAACTAATTATATTATGTTAATTACCACCCATGTACTGGGCAGGTTCAGGCCTACTATATTTCTTATAAGTACAGTATACTTAGAGGTAAAATATATGACCTTAGGTTAAAAAAGAAATTAATGTTTAAATTATATTACACTTTTACACTTATTAACTTCTTCTTTAGTATTATTATTAATAGAACTGTTATATAAATGTTGAACTTCAGGATACCACAGGGCTGTAGTACAGCGCTGTGGCTCAGAAGAAGTGCTGTACTAGTCCAAGCTGGCTACAGTGCCTACGGCACTGTAGGAAGCAAATAAAGGCCTGTATTACAAGGCAGTGCTACTATAAGAAAGGTTGCTACAGTAAATTTTAACACTGTAGAACAAGAGGATCCGGAAGGCAGTGCCTTGTGTAATGACTAGAATTGAGTAGAGTTGCTTACTTGGCTAGAATTAGATACAGGAGAGGAGAGGGCCTGTCATAAGCTGTGGGAGGCTCTGGAAGAATTCCAGAGCCTTCTGTAAAGTGGAACTAACTAATACAATAATGGAATAGTACTGTTCCGAACTATTCTACGTGGTTCTGCTGACGTAGTGGCTAACGTGGCCACTGTGATGTTCTAGTTGATTCTGTGGGGTAGTAGCCCCACTGGATTCAGGGAGTTCCATCCCCCTGAATTCCAGAAGGTTCGGAGTGCTCCAGGGGCCCCAAGGGGCCCTAGAGTGGGTTGGAATCCTCTGGAACCCTCTGGGATTCTAGAAGATTCAGCTGGTGGTTTCAGGGTACGCAACCACACTACAGGGTACTCAGTGGCTAGAAAATTAACAGAACCTAACTAAAACTATTTTACAGTCTAAGTTTGTATAAAGACAAATCTTTAATTATTAAAAAGTTCCTTAACTAATATATTCTCAGCTGTGAAACAGTTAGTAAAGGGTATAGATATAATTACCTAGGAGATAACCCTTTTATATGATAAAGTCTAGATCTTTTATAAGGTCAATTAAGCATTTATAAAGTGTTATAGGTCCCTCAACCCATCAAGATTCAAAGTTCTTCGTACAGCCTGACCAATTGAAACAGCTAATCGCTTTGAGCTCCATTGTTCATTCACAGAGCTGAAATTTCATCAATTCATCAAAACCACACCCTACTTCGCCTCAACAGCAACCGCCTCAACCTTCTCCGCCGCCTTCTCCCCCTTCTCCTCTCCCTCCCCCTCTGGCACATAAGGCGGTTCCTCCTGATAAACATCATACTTATACTTACTCCCGACATGATCCGCCCTCAACCCACCCTGCCCCTTCCCATAAACCTTCTCCCTCGCCGTCGTCGGCTCATCCCCCTCCTTCGGCAACTCAGGATAAATCCCCCGTCTCCTCAGCTCCGGAATCAACAAATACACCAAATCCTCAAAGCTCCCCGGGGTAGTCACATACCCAATATTAAACCCATCAATATCCCCCTCCCTCACCCACCGTTCCAGCTCGTCCGCCACGGTACTCGGACTCCCGACCGGCACGGGGCCCAAGCCGCCAATGCTCGCGTGCTGCGCGACCACGCGGGGCGTCCACTTGGGTATCTCCTTGCTGGTGGTGGTGAACGCGGACATGACGCTGCGCACTTTATGCGCTTCCTTGCTGTCTGTCTCGGTGATCTCCTGATCCAGCGGGATTTTCGAGATGTCGATGCCCGTCCACCCGCTGAACAGCACCAGGCCGCCGATGACGGAGGCGTACTTCAGCAACTCGGTATGCTTCTCGCGGGCTTCTTCGTCCGTCCGTCCGAGGATGGGCGTTGCGGTGGCGAACACCTTGATGGAGCGCGGGTCGCGGCCTTGGCCGGCGGCGAGGGCGCGGATGTTGTCGACTTTGGGGCGTAGGACGGAGGGGGAGTGGCCCGACACGAAGATTGCTTCGGCGTGGGTGGCGGCGAAGATGGAGCCGGCGGTGGAGGTGCCGGCTTGGAAGAGGAAGGGGGTGCGTTGCGGGGAGGGGTCGACGATGTGCTTGGCCGAGAGGGAGAGGAATTTGCCGCTGTGGTTGATGGTGCGGACTTTGTCGGGGTTGATGTAGCTGTCGTTTTCGGGGTCGGGGGAGAGCGCGTCGTCGGCCCAGGAGCCTTCCCAGAGTCTGAGGGAGAGGGGTTAGTAAGGGGGGTGGGGTAGAGAGGGGGGAGCGTACTTGTAGAGCACGCGGAGGTATTCGTCGGCTTGGCGGTAGCGCTCGTCGTGCTCGATGGGGGTGTCGATACCGATGGCTTTGAAGGCGGCTTTCTTCCAGGAGGTGACGATGTTCCAGCCGACACGGCCATCGGTGAGATGGTCGAGGGTGGATAGGCGCTTGGCTAGCAGGAAGGGGGGCTCGAACGAGGTGGAGGCTGTGATGGCGAAGGTGAGGTTCTTGGTGACGGCGGCCATGGCGGAGATGGGCTGAATTTGAGGTAAGTATTTTCCTTTATGTTTGATGGGGACAGACTTACGATGGTAGGATCGGTGATGGGCCACTGCGCGGCACGTCGGATGCAGTCGTCCAGCTTGCCCTCGTAGGTGTCGTAACCGCCGTATGTGTCGGCCAGGAACAGCGCGTTGACGCCGCCGCGCTCGAGCAACTTTGCGAGTTCTATCCAGTACTCGAGCTTGCGTTTCGTGGCTGACTTGTCTTTGGGGTTCTGCGGGCTGTTAGCTGGGCCCGGTCGGGATTGGGGATCCACTCGCCTTCCATTGGCCTGGTGAGAGATGGCCCACGGTCGACATGTCGAAGGCATTGATGAGGATGTGCTTCTTTCCGAATCCAAGATCATGGGTTCCGTTGGTGCCATTGGCGCCGTTGGTGGTACCGTTGGTGCCATTGGTCTCGGCTGGTGCTGTTTGGGTGTCGGCCATTGTGTCTGATGTGTTGAGGAAATGCTGACGATTAAGCTGAATAGTTGCACTACACCAAGTCGTCAATGTCCAGTATTATATACCCAGGTACCTCCAATTCCTCGGTACACTGATGTCCCAGGACGCCGCCTAGAGCTTGCATCATGCAGCGCATTCGAATGCCATCGCCGATGGTCGGCGCCATGTGTGCATTATGCGGGGGTGGGTGGGTGTGACCGTTGCATGTTGTGATTGCTAGGAAGATGGTGTCATGCATAGCGCTCCTCGAGTGCTCCTTGCTGGGTAGCTCGGCACGCTGGGACATGCCATTCTGGCCTGCAAATGGCGAATATCGCGGGGATAACTAAGCAATCAATCACCAGGTCGGAGATAGGGACGAGAGAAAACGGCAGCCATCAGATGTGAGCTTGCAGGGCTTGTTGGGTGCAGAGATTTGAGTGCAGCTCGATTGCATGAGGTGGAGGGAACGAACACGAAATGTCAAGGTCAGTCCAAGATTTCTGTGGAACTCTCCACACCCCACTCTTTCTCGTCTTACAGTTAAGAACGCGATATGACAGCAGTGCAATTTATCCGGGAACGAAAATTATAGCTCATCAAGTGGAATTGATTGGGTCATCTGTAACTCTTGATCAGGGGAAACTATCCAACCGCTATTCTAGAGCCAACGGTCAACCTCAATGCCCCTGCCCAATTGCGTCTAGAATATCCTACTCGGGATTCCCTGGTAGGTATGCTACCCGTCGTCGAAGCCGGTGTATCGTGATCAAACTTTCAAAAGGCAAAAGATCCTCCCAGGTATCTACTGCTCGAAATCAACCCTCAGCTCCAGCACCAGACTTTGTCTTGCGCTGTAAGGCCCAAGTGCGCCGCTAAATCGCCTGAGGCGCCGGAACCCCCTGAACAGCCACCTTCTCTCCCCCCTTTCCAGTAGACTCGCTCTCCACGCCAGAAACTGAGCCAGCCTCGCTATCCAAGCGCTTCGCACTGCAGAAAGTATTGTCAGCAACCATCATCTCAAAGTTGTGCGCAGCTCGCATCCCGGTCCGAGCGCTTTGTTTACTTCAGGGGCTCTCGCCCCCAACCACCACTCCGAAAGGGGGAGAAAGAAAAGGGAAACCCACTCTCTCTTCTTCAACCAAATCCTCAGTCCATGCGCCGTCAAAATCAGCAGTGCAGAATTCGCAATCGCATACGGATACCCCTTCTGAAACCTCGGCGCATCCAGCGTTGGAAACACCAGCAGATGCGTCCACGCCGTACTCGCCTGCGACGTGGTATTGATCAAGACCAAAATAAACGCCCTCTGCGCCGGCGACCCTCTCAGCTGGGTATTCACCCACCCATACAACACACTCGACATCGCCACGCTGGCATAGCTTAGCATAAACGCAAACCACTTCGCCACCTCCGGCACATCCCACACCGTCAGGATCGTATTCCCTAGCATGTGAACCACATGAATCGCCGTGATCGCCCACGCCGGACCGAGGATCAAATCCGACGCAAAGCAAGTAAGAAGCGTATAGAAAATCCCCAGCACGGGCGCAATCGCGCCAAGCTCATTGGTCCTCCCCTTCGAGAAGCGATTCAGCGACTTCAGCCACAGCAAAAACCCGCCGACCGACTGGGTCCCGCTGTTCCAGAAGAAGAAGTCAAACGCAATCAGCACCCAAAAGTGCCACCCCATCGCGACCTTCTTGAGCGTCTGCCACGTGACATTCTCATTCCCGACGTGGTGCCCATCGTCCTTGAGACGCGCTTGCGCCACCGCGATGTCCTCGTCGTTGAGGAACCACTTGTTCGGCTTGTCGGGCGTGCCCGGCAGCACGAAATACCCTAGCACTCCGACCGGGATGGTGATCAGCGCGCAGATGATGTACATCCAACGCCACCCGGCGAGACCCGCCACGCCCTCGAGGTTGTTCGACGCCCCGGCCGTGATCAGTCCCGCTGTCAGCGTCCCCAGCGACAGACCAACGTAAAACACTCCCCCGCGCCGCCCAATCTCATCCCCGCGGTACCACGCGCCAAAGATGTAGTGCATCCCAGGGAAATACGCAGCCTCGAACCACCCCACGAGAAAACGGTAGGCGGCTAGCTCCGCGAAGGAGGTGGTGCGGTACTGCAGCAGGGTGAAGATTCCCCAGGCGATGTCGAGCCCCGGGATCACCCAGTGCATCGGCAGGTAGGTGAAGAGGAACATGAAGGGGATTTGGCCGACCACGGCGCCGACGGTGTAGAATGTTTGCAGCTGGATGAGCTCGTTGCCGTGGAAATTGAGGTCTTCTTTCATGCCGGCGACATAGGCGTTGTCTGGGTGTGTGTGTTAGTGATTTGTCTCAGGGGAGGTGAAGGGGAGTGAAGGGGGACTCACTGAGGTTCGACTGGTCAATATACTTGACCCAGTAGGAGAGAAAGGCGTAGGGCACGATGAGGAGGTCGATCTTGTTGATGAACTGCCTCTGGCGCGGCGAGTCGGCGTCCCGATACCATTGGAGCTGGTACCACTTCCGGCCGGGGCGATCGCCGGCAACCATGGTGGCGGTTTCAGTGCTATTCCGAGGCAATCGAGAAATGAACCAACAGTGGAGTTACAGTGGGTTACGCAGCTTGAACAGACAGATGGTGTGCAAGACAGGAGAGTGAATAACCGAGCAATACCATCACCAGAGACAGAGACTGGAAGAGGTCATTTATAAAGCATTTCCCCAAGCCCAAGACACAATGCCTCGGCCTGCACCCCTGTTGCAGCGTTGAATGGCTGGGGTGGTCGAGAGCCGGGAAGGCGTTCGCTCTCACCTCGACGCGATGCACTCACAGCTGGGCGTCACATCACGTCGCCTGCGCCAAGCTAGGACAACCAGAGAATGGATTCAGACAAGCGGGGGATCTAGACCTCGCTGGACCTCGTTGGACCTCTCAGACAGCCCTCGGCGCTGCACTGGGTCACACTGGGTCTTGGCTGGAGAGAATGCGGTATAAGCCGATTCCTTTGCTGTCCTGGGCGTATGGCGACAGCGACATCCTGGATCGCGACTTTCGGGGACATACTGAGACCCCAGATTGCGCCTGCCAGGCCTGTAGGTTGCGTCTGCATGGGGGCGCCGCGCAGGGTGTGAAGGGCGTCTCCCAGACCAGTCCGTCGGGTCCACTGGCAGACCCGGGGAAGTTCAACCCTAGCACAGTAAGGTATCCCATGCTGGACTTTCAAGAGGCAAGAGCGTCCCGTGTCAACACCTTGGATGCCACCCCTGCTACAGTGGCAAATGCCAATGTTGCCGCAACTTTCCCAACTGTCCTCAAGATTGGAATGTTTACTCGTAGTAATCGGCACATCATTGAACCAGCTAAAATGCTTCCAAGAGAACGGATCAATCACCCCATGGCCATCAGTCTCATTTAGCTCTGCGACCGGACTTTCTCCGCCCACGACCCGCCAGCATACACTACTCCCTTAGTAGTGCCAAAGAAGGAAACGGAGTGCCGGAGCGGGTGTGGATCCCCGGAGCACGACAGCATGGCGTGATTGAAACGCGGTTTCGTGCCACTGGCGCTTTCACGCATCCAGAGACACTCGAGCCGGAACGCGTCGTCGGAAGCAACTTGTCAATCGGAGATTAGAAAAAGCACAGATAAGTCAATCTCGCCATCCGGACCATTGGACACGGTACTGACTGCCAGTAGCGTAGGTGGGGGCGACTTGCATCCAGGGGTGTGTTCGGCATCGACCCCGCCCATGGTGTTATGGCCTTGGGGCTTGACGTGCTCGGCGCGCCCCGTCGGTCGGCACCCCGAGCCACTTCGCAACGGCTTCGGCAGCATTGCCCCGCAGCCGAGTGCGGATGGCCGTGCTGCGGGTGTGCTACAAATGTGCAACACGAGGTGTGGATGGCTTGAACTCTTTTTTTCTTTTTCATATCATTCCTCTAGCCTCGGTCAATTTCATACATTTTCGCCCTTCTCATCAATTCATCTCAACCTCTATCTCGGCTTCATTCGCTGCATCTCACCCTGTTGTGTAAACAACCCCTATTGGTGCAGGGTCCACGCCATGGCTGAAGTCATCGCCAACCACACCATCTCGGTGGCAGAGAACCTGGGCAATTTGACTGTCCAGGAGCAGGAAGTGTCAAGCCCAACATCTAGTCCAACGACATCAGCCACAGCACACAGTCGCACAGAGTCTGAATCTGCTTCCAGCATAACGTCTGAGGTTGCGCCTCTTGATCTTGATGTCGATCGAAAGGCGATTGAGAGTGTACACGAGAGTGTTTCGGAAGTCTTGGCGGTGGCCGCTGAATCTCCTGAAAAGGCAACAGAGGTCTCGCCTGAAGCTGTCCCGGAGAACACTCATCACGTCAATTCCGAGAGCGCACCTGTGGCTACAGAAGTGACCGGCGAGGTTGCTCCTAAAATCACAATCGTGTCTGTCCCCGAGAGCGCTCCTGTGGCTGCCAAAGAGCTTAATGAGACCACCCCTGAGAAAATCCCCGAGATACCTTCAGAGAGCACACCCGCGGTTTCTGGAGTCCAAAGCTCACTCGAGGCCGAGGTGGCCACTGAGCCCACTCCCGAGGCCCCCCAAATCGTCCTGGAGGCCGCCCCTGAGACCCTCGAGGCAACCCCTGAAGTCACACCTGAGGTTGTCTCCAAAGCTCCCTCGGCAGTTGAGGTCACTTCGGCACCCGAACCACTAGAAAGCATCACCACAAATCCCCAAGTCGAAGAGCCAGAAACAAAACCCGCTCCCAGCGTTCACACAGCCACCAAACCCACACCACTCTATCCCCAGTCCAAGTTTGAGCTGGTCGACCGCTTTATCGACGACCCGCGGCCTTTGCGGGTAGCCGTCATTGGAGGCGGCCTTTCTGGCATCCTAGCCGGAATCCTCCTCCCGGCAAAGGTGCCCAACATCCAACTCACCATCTACGAGAAAAACAAAGACTTTGGCGGCACATGGCTGGAGAACGTCTATCCAGGCGTCCGCTGCGACATTCCCTCGCACGTCTACCAGTCGACTTTTGAGCACAAAATCGACTGGAGCGACCAGTTTGCTCCTGGCGCGGAGATCCGCGACTACTGGCAAGGCGTGGCGACCAAGTACAACGTGCACCAATACGCCCGCTTTGGCCACCGCGTCGAGGACCTCTCCTGGGACAACACCGACTCGGTCTGGAAAGTCACCCTCACCGACGTCGACACGGGCGAGACCAAGGTCGAAATCCAAGACTTTGTCCTCACCGCTATCGGCCGCTTCAACGCTTGGAAGCTCCCCGACTACCCGGGCATCGATGAATACAAGGGCGTCCTCCGCCACGCCTCGCACTACGATGCCACCTTTGACCCGGCCGGCAAGACTGTCGCCGTCATTGGCAACGGCGCCAGCGGCATCCAGCTCGTTGCCAACCTCCAAAAGACCGTCACCCACCTCGACCACTACGCCCGCAACCGCACCTGGATCGCCGGCTCCTGGGCCCCCGGCGACGAGCGCACCCTCCAGCCCCAGCCCTACACCGAAGAGCAAACCGCCCTCTTCAAAACTAACCCCTCCGCCTACCTCGCCTTCCGCAAGTCCCTCGAGGACAAGTACTGGCGCCGCTTCAGCGCCTTCTTCCGCGGCTCCCCCGAGAACACCGCCCTGCGCGCCCGCTTCACTGACATCATGCGCACACGCCTCGCCAAGAAACCCGA
>Ga0247760_1003457_pt1 | contig 10198 bp, 12 predicted proteins | sample UWRJL171409R4_FD_179936 | JGI IMG/M metagenome (GOLD analysis project Ga0247760, IMG submission 179936) | Plant litter microbial communities from Arlington Agricultural Research Station in Wisconsin, United States - UWRJ-L171-409R-4 | ecosystem: Environmental > Terrestrial > Plant litter >...
CCATCGAGCGAGTCGTAGTCCAAGAATCACGCAGCACGCGCGGCAAAACGCTGATCGGCGTGCTGGGCGTCGGCGCGCTCTTGGTGGTCGCTGGGCTCTGGTTTCTCAAAGCCCGCGCCAACCGCAACGACGAGGTTTTGGTGCAGGTGGAGTCGCAGTCCAACGTCGAGTTGGACGCCGGCCTCAATTCGACCAAGAAAAAGGGCGGCGGCGGGGGTCGCGTAGTCGGGCGTAGCGGCGGCTTTCCGATCCTCGGCGGCGGCCAGAGCTGCGAGTCCGCTCAAGCTTCGTACGTCGAGGAGATGAGCGTGGGCGGCCCGCGTGGCCAGGCCGACATCACCGGCGGCCAATACGCCGCGATCCTCAATCGGGGCAGCTATTTCGCCCATTGTAACGTGCCCGACAGCGCCAAGATCAGCATCTGCGCGGCGATCCAAAACGGCCGCGCGGTGGGCGTCACGGTCGTCGTGACCCCGCGCAATCCCGGCGCCTCGGCGTGTATCGCGGCCGGCGTGCGCGGCTTGGGCTTCCCCAGTAACCCGAAGCTCGACGTCACTCGCACGAGCTTCTAACATCCCCCATTCGCAAATGTAGGCGCGCGGCGGAGGAGAACAATGAAACGACGAGGAGGGAGCGCTGGGGATCGCGCGTGGCTCGGCTTCGTGTGCTGCGCCGCGCTGCTCTCGGCCTGCAACGTGCCGATTGCGGTCGGCTTGGACGAGAACGACGCCAACCACGCGGTCGTCGCTTTGGAGAAGAGCGGCGTGGCGGCGGACAAGGACCGCGATCCGGACAGCGAGGGCCGCTGGCGGATCAGCGTTGCCCGTGACGACGCTTCGAGCGCCGCGGGCATCCTGAGTTCGGAGAGCCTGCCCCCGGCGGCCAGCCCCGGCTTGCTCGAGACCCTCGGTCAAGGCTCAATCGTCCCCAGTCATGCCTCGGAACAAGCCAAATTCGTGGCTGGGACCGCAGGCGAGCTCGAGCGCTCACTGCGCAGCTTGGACGGCGTGGTGTCGGTGCGCGTGCATTTGGCCATCCCCACGAAAGACTCGCTCTCGCCGGACGAGGCGCCCATGCCAGCGTCAGCGTCGGTCTTGCTGCGGCACCGCGGCTCGGCGCCGCCGATCGCGATCAACGATATCCAGCGCTTGGTCGCGGGTGCGGTGGCAGGTTTGGCGGCAGGTCAAGTGTCGGTCGTGGCCTCCCCGGTGCCATTGCCAACCCGCCGCGCCGAGCGCGAGCTATCGCGCTTCGGTCCGGTCACCGTGACACGCGCTTCGGTGTTGCCCTTGCGGACGATCGTCGGTGGGGCCTTGCTCTTGAATCTGGGACTGCTGGGCGCGTTGTTCGTGGTTTGGACGCGCGCGCGCCGGGCCGAGGCGACCCTCGCCGATCAACGAGCCGAAGGGGCTCAGGGCGCGCGTTGATTCGCCTGGAAGGCGTGTGCAAGAGCTTCGATCGCGCGGTGCTGAGCGAGGTCGACCTGCACGTGCCAGAGAGCTGCCTGTTCGGGCTGATCGGGCCCGGCGCGTCCGGGAAAAGCCTGCTCCTCCGCATGATCACCGGTTTGATGCGCCCCGATCAGGGCAAAGTCACGGTCGCTGGCAAAGACGTCCTAGCCATGGGCGACATGCAGCTCCACGAGTACCGGAAGGGCATCGGCATGTTGTTCCAAAACAATGCCCTGTTCGACTTCATGACCGTGGCCGAAAACATCGCCTTCCCCCTGCGCCGCTTGTTCCACCTGCCCGAAGTGGAGATCGCCGAACGCGTGGCAGAGCGGCTCGCGCGCGTGGATTTGCCTGGTTTCGAGGCGCGCTTGCCCGCTGGGCTGAGCGGCGGCCAAAAAAAGCGCGTCGGTGTGGCCCGCGCGACGGTCACCCGCGCGCCGATCGTTTTGTACGACGAGCCCGCCGCGGGGCTCGACCCGGTCACCAGTCAGAAGATCTTCGACCTGCTCCGCGCCGAGCAGCGCGCGGCCAATTCGACCGTGATCATGGTCTCCAGCGATCTCGACCGGCTGCTGACCGTGACCGATCGCGTGGGCATGATGTTGGACGGGCGCTTGATCTTCGAAGGCAGCACCGCGGAAGCCAAAAATGCGAGCGATCCGCGCGTTTACCAATTCGTCCACGGCAACGTCGACGGCCCGCTGTAGACTGCCTCGGCATGTCAGCCGAGACCCGCTCCGGGCCGAGCCCCGCGTTCGCCGGCCTGGCTCTGAAAGCCAACCAATGGCTCAGCCTGATCGGCGGCTTCGGCGTGTTGTTCGTCGAGATCGTGCGGCGCACGCTGCGGCGCGACTTCGACCGCGCCGAATTTTTCAGGAATTTGTATCGCATGGGCATCAAGTCGCTGCCCATCGTCACCGTGACCGCGCTTTTTACGGGCGGGATCATGGTGATTCAAGCAGCGCCGATCGTGCAGCGTTACGGCGCGTACGGTCTGCTCGGTTGGGGCGCGGGCTTCGGCACGCTCCGTGAGATTGCGCCGCTCTTGACCGCGCTGATGATCAACGGCCGCGTGGGCGCCAACAACACCGCCGAGCTCGGCACCATGGCCGTCACCGAGCAGATCGACGCCCTGCGCGCGCTGGCCATCGACCCGGTCGGCTTCTTGGTCGCCCCGCGCGTCTTGGCCATCGTGATCACCCTATTTTTATCGACCATTTTCTCGGACGCGCTGGCGCTCCTGGGCGCGGCCTACGCCGGCCTCGGATTTCTGGGCGTCGAACCAGCGGTGTTCTATCGCGGTCTCACCACCGGCCTTTTGGGCTTCGGCGACGTGCTTCACGGCTTGGAGAAGAGCATCGTGTTCGGCGTCGTGATCGGCCTTTCCAGCTGCCACTACGGGCTCTCGACCAAGGGCGGCGCGCCGGGCGTGGGCCGCTCCGTCAATGCCACCGTAGTGGCCAGCGCGGCGGGGATCTTCGTGCTCGACTACCTGCTCTCCTTCGCGCTTTCATGAGCGCCGCGACCAAACCCAGCGCGGGCGCCTTGCAACACGCCCGCACCCCGCTGATAGGCGCGCTCGGCCGGTTATTTTTGGAGCTGCTCGAGACGGTCCGCGACCTCTACCGCGTGTTCGTGCTCACGCTTTATTATTCGGTCCGGGGTGAGTCGAATCGGCCCGCATTTTTCCGGCAAATGTACGAGATCGGCAACCGCTCGCTGGGCTTTCTGTCGATCGTGATGGGCTTCATCGGCATGATCTTGGTCTACCAGGGCGGCCTGCAGACGCAGCGCGTGGTGCCGGATCTGTCGCTGCTCGGAGCCACCTTCTTGCAGCTCTTGGTGCGCGATCTGGCCGCCAGCATTTGCGCGCTGATGCTGGCCACGCGCGTCGGCGCGGGCATCGCGGCCGAGATTGGCTCGATGGTCGTGACCGAGCAGGTGGATGCCCTGCGCATGTGCGCGACCGACCCGATCGACTACCTGATCAGACCGCGCTTTTTGGCTTGCCTGTCGATGTTTGCGGCGCTGGTCGTGATCGCCGCGACGGTGGCATTTCTCGCGGGAATGTGGACCGCGCACGCGTTCTTCGGCATCAACCCGCGGACCTTCGCCAACGTCAGTATGGTCAGCATCGGGGACCTCACGATTGGCCTGACCAAATGCCTGGCCTACGGCGCGGCCATCCCGGTAATCAGTGGCTACTGCGGGCTGACCGCGTTCGGCGGCTCCGAAGGGGTGGGCGCTGCCACCACTCGCGCCGTGGTCAACTCATCCTTGGCCGTGATCATGCTGAACTTCGTGATCAGCGGCGCTGGCTACTTGATCTTCGGTTGAGAGCCCTTGAGCACGGTGCCCGCGGGCGCAATCGAACACCAGCCGTAGCAGCAATCCGCGAGCTGCTTGTCGCGCCGCCGTTGGGCGGTCTGTGCCACGTCGAGCAGCGCCGAGTTTGGCGCCGCAAAAGCCACGACATCCGGCGGTTTGAGCGCCGCCGGGCAGCGGCCGAAGGGGGTCGGCGCGGGCTCGGAGGTGCCACCTTCGAGCTCCCTGATACAGAAGCTTTCGCGTAGACCGTTGGCGTCGCGGCAAGCGGCTGGAGACGCTAGACTCGGATCGGCGATCTTGACCTGCGCACACCAGCCGTAGCAGCAGCTGTGACCGGGCGGCACACGTTTGCGCGTGTATTCGGTGAAGCTCTGGTCGAACGCGGCAACGTGGCCGACGGCGGCGAACGACGCATGGCGGATGTCCGTGGTGGCCGGGCAATTGTCATACGGCTCCGGCGCCGGGCGCGACGAGGACAGCGGCAGGAGATCGTCGCAAAAGTATTCCCGCACCTCGTCCTTACGGCAGGGCAAGGTCGAATCTCGCTGCGGGGCGGCCGCCACGCCAGCGCGTGCAGACTCAGACCCGTGACAAGCCACGAGCAACCCCAAGCCCACCACGAAGAGCGCTGCGCCCCGAGACCGCAACGCCACTTGGCCAAACCGAGCCATTTTCACAGCGCGTACACCGTTTTTCGGCCCAAAGTCAAATCCAGACGCCGCCCATCGTTACCCGCGATACCCACGATCTTGTAATAGCTTGATAGCTTGATCGCGCAAGACGCGCTTTAGTCGAGGCGCCGCTCGATGATCTCTTTTCGCGCAGTTTCAAAATCCTTCGGAGACAAGCAGGTGCTGCGCGAAGTCAGCTTCGACGTCAACGCGGGCGAAGTGTTCTTCATCATCGGCGCATCCGGGGTCGGTAAGAGCGTCCTGATCAAACACTTGATCGGCCTGCTTAGTCCCGATTCGGGTGAGATTTGGTTGGAGGGCGAAGAAGTCAGCCGCTTCAGCGAGGCCCGCATGTACCCGGTGCGCAAGAAGTGCGCGATGGTCTTCCAGCACTCCACCCTGTTCGACTCCATGACCTGCGCGGAAAATGTCGCGCTTCCGCTGCGCAAACACCAAGCATTGAGCCCGACCGACGCCCTGGCGGAGGCGCATCGCCTGCTGGCCAAGGTCAAAATGCAGGACTTTGCCGGCCGCTTTCCGAGCGAGCTGGGTGACGGAATGAAGAAGCGCGTTGCCATCGCCCGCGCGCTCACGCTTTCCCCCCGCTACGTGCTGTTCGACGAACCGACGACCAGCCTGGATCCGGTGAGCGCGAGGCGGGTCGACCAGCTGATCCGTGAGCTGTCGGACACGCTGGGCGTGACCAGCATCGTCGTTTCCCACGATTTGACCTCAATCTTCAGCATCGCCGACCGCATCGTCATGCTGTACAAAGGTAAGGTGAAATTAGTGGGTACGCCGGCTGATTTTCGCGACAGTAGCGACGGCGTGATCCAGCAATTCATCAACGGCCGCGCGGAAGGGCCGATGGAAGCGTGAGCGGGAAATGAGCCAGCGGTCGATCGAAGTCAAAGTTGGTTTTTTGATCCTGGTGGCGCTCGGGCTTCTCGCCGGCTTCGTGGTCGTGATGGGCGGGCTCAGCCTGCAGCCGACGTTTACGGTCTACGTCAGCTTCCAAAACCCCGGCGGCCTGCAGTCAGGCGCGCCGATCCGGATCGCGGGCGTGAAGGTCGGGCGGGTCAGCGAGCTGGAATTTCGCGGCGGCATGGTCGATCCCGTCAGCCATCAACCCGAGCCGATCATCCGCGCGGTGGCCAAGATCGAGCGCCGCTACAAGACGGCAATCCACGACAATTCTCGCTGGTTCGTGACCAGCCAAGGGGTGCTCGGGGAAATGTTTTTGGCCATCGAACCCGGCTCGAGTGACCGCCCGCTGCTCAACGACGAAGCCACGGTCACCGGCATCAGCCCACCGCGCCTGGACCTGCTGCTCAGCGAAAGCTACGAGCTTTTGCACAAGGCTTACCTCGGCATCACCAACAACGAGCAAAAGATCAGCGAGACCTTCGATGGCCTGCACCGCACCTTGCATGCCAGTGGTCAGTTCTTCGAGCACAACCAGGGCAGGCTCGATCACATCATCGATAATGTGGATTCACTGTCCGGCACAGCCAGCGACACGCTCAAGGCAGCCCGCGAGCGGTACGTGGATAACCCGCAAATTGCCCGCATTTTCAACAACGTCGAGCGCACCACCACGACCCTGGATCAAAATCTCCAGCCGATCCTGAGCGACGGCCGCGCGACGCTCGCGGACGCGAAAAAGCTGACCCACGCGCTCGCCAGCGATGAACAGGTCCAGCGTTACCAACGCATCACCTCCAATTTGAACGACGCCAGCGGCCAAGCCAAAGCCATCGCTGGCGACGCGCAGGCGCTCGTCGAGCGCGTGAAGTCGGGCAAAGGCACCGTCGGCGCGCTGGTGATGGACGAAGCTTTGTACGACGATCTGCAAGAGATGCTGCGCGACCTGAAGCACAACCCGTGGAAGTTCTTTTGGAAGCAGTGAGCCCCCGAGCGTCCTCGCAGCTAGCCGCCGGTACCCGCTGACGCGCCGCCGTTGGCGGCTCCGGCGTTGGCCGCGCCGCTGCTGCCGCCCGCAGGCGCGCCTGCTGCGGGCGCACCTGCTGCCGGGGCTCCGCCCGCGCCGCCCGCGGGGGCTCCGCCGGCTGATGCGCCCGCGCTGGCCGCGCCGCCCGCCGGGGCCCCCGCCGTGGGTGATGCCCCCGCGGTGCCCGGAGCACCGCCCGTATTAGGCTTGCCGGCCGCGCCTGCGCCTGGCTGAGCGCCGGCGGTTCCGGGCGCGCCGGCTTGAGGCGCGCCCGAAGCACCGCCCGCCCCAGCGGGTAGGTCCTCGGGGGGTGCCCCGTCGACCATTGAGACAATTCCGCTCAAATCTGCGCTGCACACGCGCTTCGCCGAGCCAGGCGTCTCGGGAATACAGGCCAGGCCCGCCTGGCACTCATCGGCGCGGAAGCAAACCGACCCCGTGCCGCCGAGCGATTGCGGTCCGCCACAAGCAACCAGCCAACCGCCCACGAGCCCCAGCACACTCAGCACGCGTACGACCGGCAGACGTGTGTTTCGAGCACGAGACATGCCCAATCGACGCTACCGGAATCTCCCCAGCGGTCAAGTCACCGGCTAGCCCACATTCACTCCAATTCCAGCAGTAGATCGCCCTCTTCCACCGCTTGGCCAGGGCTCACCGCAATGCTCGCCACCCGCCCCGCTCCCGGCGCCTCGACCGGCATCTCCATCTTCATCGACTCCAAGATCAAGAGCTCCTGCTCCGCCGCTACCGCGTCCCCCACCTGCACCAAAACCTTCCAAACCGTCCCAGTAATATGCGCCAAAACCCGTTCCGCCATCCCCGCACTCTACTCGCTCACCTCGCTCACCCGTAAACAGGAACGCCCACCTGCACGATTCTTCTCGCTCTGCCGTGCTCCCGGGAACGTACCGGGCCCGCGCGCCTCTCACCCAAACCCACACCCCCTCACACTAAAATCTCTCTCCTTCGACCCAAGGATCCCCCGCAATTAGACAATCCGCCCCGAGCCTACGTTTCTCGTGAGAATACCTGGGCTAAATGCAGAAGCTGTTCTAGATTTCGGAGCCCACGGCTAGCCCGCGCGAATGCTTGACGAAGCTCTTACTGGATTGGTATGCGCATCGTGTAAAGTGGCGCGCCGACTCAGCGCGACGGATTGAGGACACTCGAAAAAATGGCCGAACAGAAGGAAAGCTCGGTTCTCTTCTCGCTCAAAGAATTGATGAGCTTGGAAGAGAATCGGATCAAAGAAGAAGAGGCCGACAAAGAGGCCGTCGCTCGCGCCGAGGCCGAGGCCAAGGCGGCTGCCGAGCGCGCCGCGCGCGAAGCCGAAGAGCGTCGCCTGCGCACTGAAGAGGAAGCGCGCCGCGTTGAAGAGCAACGTCGCAAAGAAGAAGCCGCGCGCCTCGAAGCCATCCGCCACGGCGAGCTCGAAAAAGCCCGCGCCGAAACCGAGCACCGCGCGCGCATGGAGGCGCTCGCCGCGCAGCAAGCGCACGAGCAACAGATCGCCGCGCTAAACAGCGATCAGGGCAAAAAACGCCTCAAGCTCGTGGTCGGGATCATCTCCGCCGTGCTCGTCATCGGCGCCGTCGGCATCGGCATCAAGATGTCGAACAACGCCAAAGAGCAGCAGCTGAAAGACCAAATCGCGGCCGCCGAAAAGGCAGCGACCGAGAAGCAGCTCGCCGAGCTCAAGTCTCAATTCGACGACGCGCAGAAGCATCAAGAAGAGCTCGAGAAGCAACGCGACAGCGCCAAGGACGAAGCCACCCGCGCTCGTCTCGAGGCGGAGCTCTCGAAAGCCAAGCAAGATACGGCCAAGGCGAGCGCCGCCGTCCAACTCAGAGGGACGGCCGCACCAGCCAAGGCCCCGCGCGCCGCTGGCAAACCTTGCAGCTGCCCGCCCGGCGATCCGCTGTGCTCGTGTCTGTGAGAGGCAACGGCGAGCGACACCCGGCGCGCGATCAGCTCGCCTATGCCTTGGATTTTCCTTCCTTCGCCCAAGCGGAGGAAGGCGCGACGCGAGTCGCCCACGCCGCGGGCGTGTTGAAAGTCGGTCTCGAGCTGTTCGTGAGTGAAGGTCCGCGGACCGTCTCGCTCGGGCAAAAGCTCGGCTGTGACGTGTTCCTGGACCTCAAGCTGCACGACATCCCCGAAACGGTGGAGCGAGCGGTGGCCGCTGCCGCGGCGCACGGCGTCCGTTACCTCACGCTGCATGCTGCCGGCGGCCCGAAAATGTTGGCTTTAGCAGCACGCCGCGCAGAAAGAGAAAACACCGGGCTGGTGCTGCTCGCCATCACCGTGCTCACCTCCCTCGATGCCGCCGATCTGGCGGCGGTTGGGGTTGCAGCCGATCCAACCGCGCACGCGCTGCGCTTAGCGAAGCTCGCGCACGAGCAAGGCATTCCCGGCATGGTTTGCTCAGCCGCCGAGGTATCTGCCTTGCGCGCGGCCCTTGGCCCCGCGGCCGTCCTCGTCACGCCGGGCATTCGCCCCGCGAGCATTGCCGGCGCTGACGACCAAAAACGCACCGGCACCCCAGAAAGCGCCATCCGCGCCGGCGCGAGCCTGCTCGTCGTGGGCCGCCCGATCCGTGACGCGGCCGACCCAGCCGCCGCCGCTTCCGCCATTTGCGACGAGATCCAGCGTGCGTCGGCGCTGGCCTGAACGCGCCCCTCGCGGGGCACCGACGGCTCCGGGCATGGAGGGCTTGCGGCTAATTACCGGCCTTCAGCCCGTCCGCGAAGCGATTCGAGTGCGCCGCTTCGGCCTCGCGCGCGTGGCCGTGGAGGAAAAAGAAAGCCCCACCCTCGACGCCCTCGCCCGCTTCGCGACCGATCAAGGGATCGGCGAAGTGATCCGAGTGCCGCGCAGCGAGCTCGAGCGCTGGACGGAAGGTGGGCAACACCAAGGCGTCGTCGCCTGGGGCCCGGAGTTGACGCTGCTGCCGATCGGGACCTTGCTGGACGATCCGCAGCTGCTCGCGCTGGCGCTCGACGGCATCCAAGACCCGCAAAATTTCGGCGCGGTCATTCGCTCCGCGGTGGGCGTCGCAGACGCCGCGGTGATCTGGGGCGAGCACTCTTCCGCGCCGCTCAGTCCGGCCACCGGTCGCGCCTCGGCCGGCGCCATCGAGCATGCTCGGCTGTGCCGGGTGCCCTCGCTGGTCGGTGCGCTGACGGCGGCTCGCGAGCGCGGCATCTCGGTCGTCGGCCTCGACGCCCATGCTCCCCAGCGAGTGGGTGAGCTCGATCTCTCGGGCCCCACGATCTTGGTCGTCGGCAACGAACATGAAGGCATGGGGCGGGCCGTACGCCGCGCGTGCAGCGTGGTTGGCCGGCTCACCGCGAGCGGTCGGATCGACTCGCTCAACGCTTCGGTAGCGGCAGCTCTTGCGCTCCATGAAGCGGCCATTTCGCGTTTAAAAGCACCGACTTAGCAACGACAGTTCGAGTGCCACTCGAGCCCTCACTCGAGCACTGAATGAGTGCGCAGCAGACGCGCGCGCGGACTCCATTCAATGGAACGCAGGTGAGCCCTCGCGAGGCTCGGACAATGGCCAACTATCTTAAGCACTTACGTATCGGCCGTGCAGTCCATGCGCGAACAATACGGTGCTCGGATCATCCATCACTTCAAGGGTTGGCCAGAGGCAGGCCCAGCACCCGGCGAAAGGCGGCTTTTGCGGCCTGAATCTCGGTGATTGTGGTCGCTTCGCCGAGGCTGACCCGGACCGCCGCTCGAGCTCGCTCGCGCCCGAGCATGGCGCTGACCACGGTGGAAGGCTCCGT
>Ga0247760_1003458_pt1 | contig 10197 bp, 12 predicted proteins | sample UWRJL171409R4_FD_179936 | JGI IMG/M metagenome (GOLD analysis project Ga0247760, IMG submission 179936) | Plant litter microbial communities from Arlington Agricultural Research Station in Wisconsin, United States - UWRJ-L171-409R-4 | ecosystem: Environmental > Terrestrial > Plant litter >...
AAAAAAAAAAAAAAGAAGCGGAGGAGAAGATAAGAAAAGACATACGGTGCTTCATCGCCAAAATCGTAATCCCATCCAGGCAATATGAAAGCGTTGGACGTCTGGTTGCTCGATGGCATCGTGACAAAGGTGTTGCGCAGATTCAGCGGCTGGATAAGTTGCGACTTGATTAGCTCCGGGAACGGCGTGCCCGTGATGTTCTCGACAGCGTAAGCGAGCAGCTGAAAGGCCATGTTGGAGTAGTTGGGGCTGGTGAAGGAGGAGCTGAAGGGGAAGACCGTCAACACTCTCTGGAGGGATTCTGTCATGATGATCGTAAGCATGAAATGATCTCCTGTTTTCAATCATCAAGGAAAGCCATACCAGCTCTCGAGCATGGTCGGAACGGCATGAGGCCGCACTTTGGGACTTCCGAGTCAAGCAAGCCACGGAAACCAGGAACTCGGTCCTTCTTCCCTTGGCTGAAATCATTATAAGCGTCTATGTTGCACTCGTCAGTTCCAGATCCAATGTTCTCAGACGAGCCTTGGCGATGGTGATACCACGAGAGAGAGGTCGAAAACGGAACAACGAAGAGGCCAGGAAAAAAAAAACTCACAATCCCGTCCAACACCGCTCATCAAACTGGCCAAGCTTCCAAGCGTAATCTGGCTCCAGTCGGCATCGTACACTGGGTTTCCGCCCTGCATGTTTGCAAACTCGGGGATATACTTGGACACGGGCTCATCCCAATATTTTTCTCCCAGCTTGGCAAGGACGGTATACACAGTAATCAGCTTCGAGAGGCTGTACATGCGGAATACCGTGTCCGGGCCAATGGTGACGGGCTTGGTCGTATTGCCTTGTAGGGGAGCAGTGGGGTTGCGGTAGGTCGAGTAGATGGGCGTTTTCGAGTCGGCCGAAAACACCTGCACGGCATAGCCTGTGTCGTTGGCCGTGAACTTTCCCGATGCAAATGCATCAGCCAGGATTTTGTCAAAGGCGGCTCCGGCTGAGACAAATGCTGGTGCTGCCCGGTCCGTGACGGGTGGGTAAGATGGTCCTAGAAAGGGACAGTTCTGAGCTGTGCTCAGGGCGGCAAGCGCCCCTACGAGCATGCCATGGGAGACAACAGATCGCATCTTGATCTCAGAACCGACGGGGTCAAATTGGCCTAGGGGGGACTGGAACCGGGGACAGAGAATGCACCTCTTTTTTCTCCAACTAACCTACCAGGTAAAAAGAGTGATTAATCTGCAAGGCACGAGAGGGCGATGACAGCTATATACATGTATGTTGACTTCAATACTCCCCCCTGGGCCCAGGGAATTTTACCCAGGTACTCTATTCCAATGGGTCTCGAAATACGGGAATACGGCATGGAGGATTTGATTTGATTGGAGAAAGCGGGCCCTTCATCAATGAGGGGAAAATAGTGGAACTATTCCGCATCCATTGACGCCAACAAACACGCGACGTGCGGGACGACGGGGCGTGATGCAACCCTGTTTTTTCCTGCTCTCCAAGAGAATCTATGCTTGAGATGAGAGCGATGGATGACTTTTATTGTTATTTTCTTTTTTTCAATGGCCTTCGTAGACGGGAAGTTCAAAGAAGAAAAAAATCTGATTTAGTGATGCTGACGCGGCTCCAACATCAATAAGACCAAGACCAGGGCTTCGGTATCCCGGCAAAACGGGTGCGGGCTAATCCGTATAGGCGCGCCGGGCAAGAGCGGAGCAACTCGGGAATGAAGAACGGCCGACAGGGCGATACGGAGGGTCATCCCGGTAGGATTTGAAGGGATATGTAGGACCGTTTGCTGTTGGGAATCTAGCAGGATAGCATGGACCTCCAACGGAGAATTAGTAATAGCGATGGCAAGCTGAGGCAACATCTCGGTGGATTGGTTGTGTTTGGTTACATGAGCTTGGCATCGAGGCCCGGGATGATGTTGGAAGATTTAAACTAAGTTGTAAAGATGTTCATGGGGTGATTTTTAGTTGCGTGTGAAAGAAACACTTATAGATACTAGGTTGCTTGTGTTTAGCAACAGTCCCTTGAACGCGAAGACAGCTCTTATCGTATTACATATATATATAGTATATGCCTCCTGCATGCTGCCTAGCCCTACCAGCACTCCAACTACTTTCTGCACCTCACCTTTCCAACCTTGTTAGCGATGTTTCTCGGCCGATGTTACGGTGCTACGGTATAGGAAAGTGGTGCGGGGTTATAGTGGACCCAACTCTCCAGAGTATCACTACAACTCGGATTCCGAGTCCGAGGAGGAGGCCCTTTCTCCCGTCCCAGCTAATAGCTGTGGCTCCACTAACACGGTATGCAACGTAGGAAAGTTGTGATATATCGAAAAGTATAACTCGGTTGAACCGACACTGAATTGTCGCTTGGTTGTCCGGAAATCCTTCGTTGCAACGGCAGGGACGACCTGCCCGAAGGTCCTGCCAAACCACGAACTGAAGGCATTCTCCCCCCGCCAACTCCCAAATATGTCGGCCGCAAAAGTGTATGAAAAAAAAAAAAGAACCAAGTCCGAAATTTACAGCTCGTCATGAATAACTTTGTTTATATCGCCACAGATGCCGACATCCTCATAGTTTTCTCCAAAGCCGGTCAATTCGGGAATGATGCGAAGGCCCACGCTCAACAATCGGAGCATGATGTAGTTGATCCTCACATAGCCGACCCACTCTTCCAGGTTCCTGTTATCAACCCACCAAACCCAGTTCCGGGATATGGCTGTTGATAGTTCCTGTGCTACCCACCCAATGACCGGGGTCGCACCGGGCTGAGACATGGCTTGAGAGTTCCAATCAACGGCCTTCCAGCTGACTTTGAAGCCGGCATCATCGTGGCGTTTCCCGATACCGGCGACGGGGACGTGTATAGTACGAACAGTGCCGGTTCTGTTTGCGTACGTGGTAAAATAAATGTCCGCAGGCGTCAGGGTCGAGTTGGTTTGATGGACGGCGCGCAGCACAAAGTGCTCTGTGACGAAGCTGTCGGGACCGGCCTCGACGCTGTGGCGCTTGGAAATGGTGGACACTTCAAGCCGCTGCCACTCAAAGCCGTGTGACTGGAGGTAGTTGAATAGGACATGATGATTTCCGTCAAGCGCCCGGCGGCCCGGCCCTCCCTCCGCGCCCTCCCAGCCCTTGTCCGGCTTGCTGGCGGCTAACACGGCACCGTAGGTGATGGCGGCAACCAAGGAAGCAAGTTCTGTGCACAACAGGTCGGTGCCTGCGTGGTGGTTGATCTGCCGACAGGTACTCCAAGCCACGGTCCCCCCAACAATTCCCCATTGCAATGACGAGTCGCCGTTGATCTTGCTCGCCGTCTCAACAACAGTAGCCACGGTTTCAGCGTCTCTCTCGCAGTGCCTGGGAGCGAGTACCGCATTCATGCCACGGCGAAGCGACACTGGAGGCGACATCGCTGCAGCAGAAACCAGAAGTGGCACACCGTGGAGCAACAATAAGGCCATGGGGTTCTTCATGACGAGGTCAATGAGTTAGAGTACTCGAGATAAGTACCCAGGTAGGTAGGTAACGAGAGCTGAGTGTGCCGTTTGAAGAATCAATCTTCCAATCTCACTCTTGCCCAAAGTGTTCAGCTTCATGTTTATATACCTAGGTAGGTAGGTAGGTATACTTGATTTTCCTCATCTCTTTTTGAAATTTCGCCTTGCCTTCAACTCCAGCTTTGCAAACTGCGTCCTGTGCCGTACGATTGACTCCCAACAGCCTCGACTTAACAACCAACAACCGAGTCGCATCTAGGAATTGGAACATTCCAATTCTGCCTTAAGCTTACCCAAAAGCATTTTAGCTAGGGTAAAAAGCACTAAAGCAGGGTCGAGTTTATCCACAAGCATCAACCCGTCTCGACCTATCAAGGACACACTCATTCTGGACAAATTATTCTCAACACGAGCCGCATGTAGCAAACATTAATATATCTATATTAGGAGAGAGAGAGAGAGAGAGAGAGAGAGAGCGCACAATCATCTAGTTACCAACGACCCGTGTCATTGCCTTATTTTCCTTTTTCTGAAAAAGCACCACTCGCCAACAACCCAACCCGTCATCGCTTCATTCCCTGCGATAACATTGCTCTCTTCTCTTGACAAAAAAATTGCCCACATCACGACAACAGAAGCGAAGAATTAAAAAAAAAATGGCCTTCCGACGCAGCACGGCAATTAGCTTTGCTGCCCTTTTTCTCTTGGTCTTGATTGCCCGCTTACCGCCAAACAAAGTATACCCTCACACCCATTTGCGCGACGCATTGCTGTATGGTCTCGATACCTTTGTGATTGGCACTTTGGGCTGCACGGTAATCCAACACCACCGGATGGGGAGAGTCGCTGCCGCTGGGAGGGGGAGTGATGACCTTTGTTTGAAAATAGGGACTGGGATGGGGATGATTGCTGCGGCGTATAACTTGCGACATGACATTCCGACTGGAGGGTCTGATTTTGACGCGTAGAAGATGGGTGCAAGTTGTATATCAATGACAGGATTGGGACTTTCTGGGAAGATCGCATAACAAGACCCCGTCATGGACGCAGTGAACATTGAGATATCAATAGAGGCTACGCAAAAGCTCATGCAACGTACAAGGTTTCAATGGTTCTACTCAATCCTAACCACTGCTACTGGTCTTGATTGTTACTTGATAATTACCTGGCCTGATTACGTAGTCTGGAACTAGGCAGACTCAACCAAAGCCTGGGCACAATCCGCAATGAAACCCCGCATAATCCTCTGCCCAATATACACCTCAGTCGCCTTGATCGTCTTGTCCATGGCCGCCACATCATCCAATTCACCGAGGGCTTGTTCCTGACGCTGCTCTTTGAGAACCCACTGGCCGCCCTTGTCGTCTTTGGCGGGGATCCAACCCGGACAGCCGTCGCCGACATTGAAACGCCAGTATATCTTGGCGTTGGGCAGCAGCTGGTGGGACGCGTGGGACCATACACGGTGAGGACTTCGTTCCAGAGCATTTTTCTTTTCCGTTAGCACTCTAATCTCAATAGGTTAGAGCGGGACAATGCGATATCTTACCATCCCAGGGGATTGTTGGCCGCCTGCAGTCCGCCATCCAGAAAGCTGCACTCCCCAATCTTGAGTGGTTGGAAGAAGTGCGGTGTGGCCGATGTTGCCCGACATACTTCCCACAGCTTCATGTTGGGCAATAAAAGCTGCTCCAGGGGGTTCTAATAGACCCGGAGCGTCACGGGAGTGTGGTTGTTTGTGCCAACTTGATTTAAGCTGCATCTCCCGTGCATCGAGTCGATGGTAGCTACCAGGGAGGTGTGTTTCATGTCGATTCGCGAGAACATAGAACTATGTTGGGGCGCCAAGTGTGCTGCGCGTATTCAAGTGATCAGGCGCAGACAAGACAACTTCGTCCATGTTGCCAAGTCTGGTATTTCCGTCCACTCCTAGCGTGCAAGAAGAGAAGTGGAACGCATGTTGAAGGAAATCGCGCTACCCCCTTTTTTTTTTTTTTGAGTGATGTTCATTGGCGGCAGACACTCCTTCATGTTGCTCGTGGAGTTGCTTGTACGCACACGTGCTGCATGTGGCGTTGATCGGATTTAATTCCCACAACTCACCGAAGCCGTAACCGACCCACAGAAAAAAACCGGTAGTTTGTTCAACGGGATCATTTAAGATTACCTTTCCAGATAAACCCCTGAAGTACTTTGTAGGATCAATAACGGCAATGCAAGGTACCCGATCTTTTTGCCATTGATTCTCTGCTGCCTGGTGTGTCGTGAGTTCATCATGTAGCGGGCATGCCATTTGCAGGGATCTGATTGGTTGACGAGTTACGAACGCGCCTGATACTACTACTCTGACCAGACTTTTTGCTGCTGCTACTGCAAGGTACTCGATAGTTTCCGCTCGATTCTTTGGAGCCAAGATTCCTTTGTGCGACCAGACCACACATAGTTGGGTCTGAGGGATTGCCAAAAAGTCAACGCATGAGGCACGGCACGGCGGCCATTTTCCACGTCTGGTCTGGTGCGTGCCAAACGCGACAAAAAGTCAGAGCAATTCTCTCCCATGATTGGTGTTTATTTGCCAGTGGTATACGAAGCGCACAATCCTGACGCGGCAGCAGGAAATGAGGTTTATGAAATAGGATTCAATCAGCTAGATCAAATAGCTCGCATTATAGTTGGGGGCTGGTGAGGTTTCTATATAATTTGTCAAGATTCTGCCTTTGTCTCCATGATCAGACTCAAATCTTGTCCGGTAAAAACCGCGCTCGTGTTCCTTTCATCAACTTCCTCATTTTGAACCACCAGAAATCTGTGATTATGCGTCTTGGAAGCCTTGTCGGTAAGTCGCTTTTCAACAGCTAGATCCGACTGGACCGGATTGGATGAGAGACTAATTCTCCGTAGCCCTCGGCAGTCTCGCCAGCACGGCCAATGCCTGCTTGAATTATGGCGTCGTCTTTGACGTTGTAGACAATGCCATGGACTTTTCATTTGTCGACAATGGAGTCACGGTCTGTTCGGGGAGATGGTACACCTGGCAAGGGGGTTTAGGGGAATACTATTGGGCGCCAAACTGTCTTCCCGGCTGGCGAGTGGAGGTTAGGATGTGTGGTGCCACGGGCCCTTGTCCGCTGGATAACTGGAGGATCACCTTTGGGGCGCCACACGGTGTCTGGTCGTGGGAGACGAGTTGGTGGGGATTTACCTCGAGCAACAATCATCGGTCTTGGGGTGCTTGGGGCAACCGATTCTGCTGAAAACACGACACTGTGTGACAAAGCCTTGTACGATAGTCGAGTGCCGATCAGACTTAATTCATAATACATCAGAGCTCGTGTACGGCAGGAGTTTTTTTTTTTTTTGACAACATAACATGAAAGACGCCAGGAAACAAAATTCTCTCCAAGTTTCATGCATACCTTAGGTAATTTAATCCGTGTACAGTCATCCATGTCTCTCCGCTCAAATCGTCTCGGTAATCAACACCGATGCCAAATAACAGCGCAAAAACGCCTTCCCCGCCTCGACGGCGGTTCGAATGGCGGCTGCGCCCTCCAACGCAGGCAGCAGGTGATGCACTGTCCAAAACAAGAACAAATTCGTCGATACATAGGTCTCCATTCTTTCACAGCGAACCACCGACTCACCGAGGTCGACCAAAAGCTGGGCACAGGACCGATGAAAGAGAATGTCATCATCATCAGACACGGCTTGGGTACCAGATATTGAACTGAAAGCGAGCGCAGCAACGTGGTCCGCTCGCTTCCTCAACTCGACTGGTTCCAGTACGTCGCTACGGACAAAGTCGCAGTTCCGAAGTTGGGGGATCCAGCCGAGAACCACACTGACAATGCGATTCTCGGAAAGAGACCAGACGGCTTTGCGGGCGGGTTTGCGGACTTCCTCGCGTCCATCCGGGTACAGGATCAGATCGAGCATGCCGTGTTTGTCATACATCATGACCCGAGCAATGTTTTGAGCCAAATGCTCTCGTGACATGATATCTGGAGATGATGATGATGATGATGATGATGAGAGAATAACACCGCGGTTGAGTCGGATGGACGTGGTGGTCGGTGCCTTTATCACTGTGTTTCGCCATCGCTCCAAATCGAGACCGGACAATTTGGTGTTTCGCGTATCAACAAGAGATGCGCCCTCAATGCTTCTGGTATTGTCATGCACTGACGAACAGGTAGCGGGAATGACCGTGTAGATTTCGGCCAATCTCGACGCCAAGAGATCCGCTTCGGCGGCGACCAGAGACACAAATTGCTGTTGGTTGGAGCCATCTTGATGATGGTTGACGAGCAGGTCAGCAACCGTCTGTGGAGGGTCCAAACTTGAAGTCTCGACATGAGCTTGATCACATGTTTGATGGCGACACAAGACACCGGGGTTGTCTGTCGCCAAGTGGAAAGCCACCACGACACAGCTTCGGGGTTTTCCATCTTGGTTCCGGTATCGATGATGCACGAGAGCGCCTGCCGTAAAGAGGATCGAAATGGGTCTTTCCGGGTGTCGCACTTCCACCACTGTCGGACTGTTATCATCATTATCCCTCATGGCTGACTTCTGAAACGCAAATAGACTGTCGACTGCATCTTCGCAAAGGAAAACACTATCGTTCTCGCTCGACCAGGGCTGGCCCGCCGCATCGAACCGAAGCCGGCGGTTTCCCTTGTGCGTGCCGGGCAAAAAGGCAAAGTTTTGGCCGTTGGGCCCTTGCACGGCGCCTCGCTCCCAGCAGACGAGAATCTTGTATTCCTCGCGGAACGGGCTGTTGTCAATGTGCAGCATGTTTTCCTGCGCGTTGACGGATATGGGTTCCGTGTCTTTGCCGCGGGCGTCGGTCATGCGGATCGGTCCGCCCAGAGTATAAGCCATGACGGCAACAAGTAAGGGATGTGCAAATGCGCCGTTGAATGCCGGTGCTGTTAGGAATTCCGGATGCTTTGCAAGGTTGATGAAAGAGTGGAGGAATGCGCTGCTTCCTTCGGCGTTCATGGCTTTGGTGTATTGCTGAATGAGATTTGAAAAGTTGACATCGCCAATGAGGCCAGATACGACGGCGCATCCGTCGGTTTCGAACATGTCAACCAGCTTGAGAAACTGACTTTCTGTTTCGACCGGGTTGGCCCATCTCGCGCGAAGCTCGCCGAGGAGCAAGGTTTGGAAGCTTTCCTTTTCCTGGCTCGTCACGTGGCGCCGGTATTCATTGGTCTCGACGCTGAGTCTCGGCGTAGATACAGGTGGCACGAGTTTATGGAGAAGTGTCTCCCGCTCTGTTGGGGACAGGCATATCGACAAGTTGACGGGAATCATGTCCGCATGATCCAGGGTCATGTCAACCCTTGGATCATTTGGGGTGAGTTCGGTGACATTGGGCTCTTGAATCATCTTGAAGAGTGGAAGTGAAGAATGTGAGAGAGAAAGTTCAAACTGGCGAAACGCTGACTGCGAGAGTGTTCATGTCAGGGAGAGGATCGTTTCCTTGTGGCCATGATAACAATCAGATAACAGTGAAAGATATAGACCGTTCTATCTGTCATTTTGACTTCCCTCCCTCACACAAACCTCTCTATCGTGTCATGCTGGAGTGCAACTGGCAGGCAGCCCCAAGCTAAGCTGCTGCCGTGCCGTCGGAGGACTGTGTAGGATGTGGCGTTCCTGGAAGTGGTAATGGTCATGGAGTAATCACGAGTAATCTGCTTACGTCGAATGCGTGATAATCAATAGGGCTCTGGCAGCGGAGGTGTAGATAGATTACAACCAGAAGGGGTCAACAGTATAAGCTCATGCATTGACATTACAACTTGATTACCTCTAACCTCTGTCATGGTTATCCAAATGTCATTCATAGTATGCTGGCCTGTAATCAAACCTCTTGAGGGATGCAGTATTTCCAGATAAAAACTGAACAGCCTCTGTGTTTAGGGAGACAGAAACAACAAACACTCAGAATCATACTGTCTCATCACCAAGACTCGATTACCAAACACAACAATACTTTTTACAATCACTTTTTACAAAAATGAAGTTTACCAACATCGCCACCATCCTCGCCATGCTGGCATCTGCCACGGTTCAGGGAACCCCACTGCCCGCTGTTGATCCCTCGATTCGCGAACCGAATCCCCTGTTGGCCGCCCGCGACCCCGAGGGTTCTGCCGCGCGTTCTGTCCTCTTGGAAAGGGACCCTGAGGGCTCCGCTGCGCGCTCTCTTCTTCTCGAGCGCGATCCCGAGGGATCCGCAGCTCGGGCGGTCTTGCTCGACCGTGACCCGGAAGGATCCGCAGCACGGTCTGCTGCTCTCTTGCAGCGTGATCCCGAGGGCTCGGCAGCTCGGTCGATCCTCGAACGCGATCCTGAGGGCTCTGCGGCCCGATCTGTCTTGATTGCGCGTGATCCCGAGGGATCGGCTGCGCGCTCTCTTCTCGAGCGTGACCCCGAGGGGTCTGCCGCTCGATCTGTCCTGCTTGAGCGCGACCCTGAAGGTTCCGCGGCACGTTCTATTCTCGAGCGTGATCCCGAGGGCTCGGCTGCCCGGTCTGTTTTGCTTGAGCGTGATCCGGAGGGCTCTGCAGCTCGCAGTCTTACTGCCTGAGAGACTTTTTTTTTTTTTTTTTTTTTTTTTTTTTTTTTGTTTGTATTTTCGGGGTGTGTCCTTTCTTTTTCGC
>Ga0247760_1003459_pt1 | contig 10196 bp, 9 predicted proteins | sample UWRJL171409R4_FD_179936 | JGI IMG/M metagenome (GOLD analysis project Ga0247760, IMG submission 179936) | Plant litter microbial communities from Arlington Agricultural Research Station in Wisconsin, United States - UWRJ-L171-409R-4 | ecosystem: Environmental > Terrestrial > Plant litter >...
GGTGATGCCCCTTGCATGCTGTATACAGTAACACAGGCCTCGAAAAGTCTACTGCCTCCGCATCCGAATGGACTGCTCACGGCGCGCCAAGTCTCAAAATTCCCGTGATGTCTCCAATCGGGAGGGTTCGGCCAGCGCGCTACGAACCGCCGTGGGGCTGCGCGTCTGGCTCGCACCGACGCACACTGCTCGCATTAAAGTTTCCCGACCTGTTCTGGGGTTTCACAGATCTCCGGCTTCGGCGGAACATTGAAAATTTCCTGATCATCAAAGTGGCAAATAATGTTTATTGGTTGCCCCCTCAGCTGCACACACTTGGTGGGGCCGTAGGATGATCACCTGTACCTACATGTATAGGTAGGTATGACAGGATGAGCTCCTACGGCAAGTACTTCATACTCTGGTACCACTTCACCGCTTCTTCTGTCATGTCGGAAATAACCAGCGTCGAGTCCCCAGTCAACGTCAACGTCCCATGTCGTGGGATCCAGCCGTACGTCTGACGCCCATCAAGTGTCCGAGCATTTTCTTCCCTCACCATATCAGCGCACACTTCGGAAATGCCGGTGACGGTCGTGAGTTTTCGCGATGCGTCGATGGAGTATTTGGCCTCCTTGCGAAGATGAAGGGCACAGGTAGGGCCCATCTGAAACCAGCACGGAATGGCGTGTGTGCCCCGATAGTACTCTGGGCCTTTGAGGAGTGAGCATCGTGGTTGGATGTGGGCTGAGCCTGCAGCGGACAAAGCAAAGAAGGAGAAGAAAATGGAGTTAGTTAAGTGCATGGTGACTGGGGGGAAAAAAAGAAAGAAAAAGAAAACGGTGATTATGGGAGGGAAAACAAGATGTGCGTTGAGGAGAGGGACGCGTGAAAGATATATGCTGCCATATCAATCAACCACAACGCATGTTTAAGTTGTCTGTGTCTTGATATATTGCATTCTAATTGAGATTTTGGGGCATTGCCCCTTGAAGGAGCCGTCTTCTGTTACGAGCTGACCACCAGAACATCCAGTCAGGTATCCAGCAGTGTCTTTTCTCTTTTTCCCTTACTCCTCTTTCTAGTCAATCAACTAGAACTAGGCTCCCCAGCAATACTCCAAAGTGCAAGGCTCATTGGGCTTCCTACAATAACCACAGCTGTCGTTACAACACACCTCCCCTGCCGCACACTGCGTCGGACCGCATTTTGGCCCCCTCATGCAAAACTCCTCGGTGCACGCCTGGCCCGGCTTCCGGCAATACCCGCAGCTCTCATTGCAGCAGTATTCGCCCTGCGCGCAGACATTCGGGCCGCATTTGGGTCCTTCAGAATCTGGCCCGGCCCGGCACAGCAGCTTGATGCAGCCCTTCCCAGGGGCGGTGCAGATGCCGCAGCTGGGATTACAGCATTCCTGTCCGCGGGGGCAGCGTTTGGTACCGCACTGGGGACCCGGACGAGGCGTGTCTGGTGGTCGATGGATGGGGATGCAAGTCGCGGTTTTATTGATGATGACGCATTCAAGGCCACTGGCACAGTCGACGAGAGCGCAGTCTGGTTCCGGTTGGGGTTCTTCGGTCCTGGCCCGGAGATCGGACAGGGTTGGGGAGGGTGTGGCAGCGATGAATCGGGCTGCGAGAAGGAGAAAATAAATGTGAAGGACGAGGTGGAAACGGGTCGCCATGGCAGGTCAAGTGTTTTGGTGACGATTAATCGGCGACAAGGCTCGTACAAACATTATGTGCCTCCCTCAGTTCGTGGGCACGACATCCAGCTGGTTAAGTACTCCGCTGTTTTAAAATTAGGCGTAGTCTGCAGACGTACTGGAAGCGGAGTGTGCCCGGTTCTGGCCAGGCACACTCCGAATAGCCTAAGTCAAAAAGTAACCCAAGGGGAAAAGGTGCTGATGAGAATCGGGGCAACCAGGTCCGTGGCTGACACCCGACGTTGGAACCACCCAATCGTCGAAGCGCCAAGCTCTCCAATTGTCAGTGTCCCTCCCTATCCGCAAGCAACGTCTAGGGTCTAGCGAGGAGCTCGCAAAGAGGCACCAACCCATTCTTGTTTGACAAGATGCCGAGACTTGACACGGCGGTGAACACTAAAGAAAACAGACAACACCACCATGCACGTGCCGAGTGTTTCTTATTCTTCTTCGAGACACCGCGCGGAGGCGATGACCCTAATGGGGAAAAAAAAATCCCCAAAGGGAGTGAGTATATGTCTAAAACTTTGTACGTCTCAAGTCTCACCCACTTCAGACGGCGATTCATCATCAAAATGATCGAATCATCATGCACCTATTAGCTCAAGAGACATAAAGTACGCAACGACCGTAAAACTGCTGTGGTGTAAACTAAGAAACTCCCCGTGGCGAGAGCACTCAAGCCGTAAGCTCCTTCGTTCTCTGGCCTACACGGCTCGCAATGCGCAGCTAAGTATTCGTATAATCAGCAGACTTGAACTTGATCAGATCCAACAGGTGGACGCGAACAGTACGAGCCATCAAAGAATGTCCTGAGAATTAGGGCAATCCATGTACGTGACCGTGTGATAGGTAAGACAAGGAGCGTAACAAAGTGTTCTGTTGTTCACTGAACAAGTTGGATAAGGTACCATGAGGGTGGGGGGAAGTTCAACGATGCAATCATGGTGGAGACGGTCATAGACGTACCTGCCCGGCGCCAGACCCTTCCATGTGCTCTTTTTCATCCTTCGACATGTGATGCGTTGTGGCTGGAATCGGAATTTTTGGCGCAGTGGAGCAATACCCAGCAATCCTCGATTCTATTTGATCTCTAGTTAGGCAAATTCTTGGTCCCTTCCGGCTTGGCTCGAGATCCCCCTCTGATGAGATCCTCGTACACATCCATCGCATCATCGTTCTGCTTCTTTATATCCGCCTCATTGGTGAATTTGGCCGCCCCCGCAAAGAACTCACGCATCTTCTGCGGATTCTCATGCATATTCCCCTCAGCATATGCATACACCCGACCAAACGCCCTCGCGAGATTCACCACGGTTTGCGATCTCGGCCTACGAACCGTATCATACGCCAGAAAGGCTGCCTCAACTTGTGACGGAGTCTCCACCCTCCCAAACAGATGATCCAACACTGCTGCGTCCTCCAGCGCCTGTGCTGCCCCATTCCCCGCAAATGGCAGCGATGCGTGTGCTGCATCCCCAATCATTGCCACGCGGCCTCGCGAGTAAAAAGGCGCATGATCATGATCGCCGACGCTCCATGACGCACTCGTATCCCGCGCTACCAAACCCACGATGCGCTGCGCGTCCTCCGAATAATCCACATACAGCCCCGGGTCCAACGGTTTGGAGTCGCCGCTGTCATCCGGGCCAGCACCGAGATCATCCACCGCCGCTCCGCGCACCGCAACCCCGGCGCTGAGTCGCTGCCCTCTGTTGAGCGGGATACAATTGATATGGCCCCTTGGGCCGAGGAGAATCGGTACCGTGCGCATATACCTCTCATCAATAAACCGTTTCGCCTCCTCCATCGAGACCAGCGTTCGGTATACCTGCCAGCGATCGTGGTTCTTGGGCTTTGTCGCCGGGTGGTCAGCCCCTAGCAAATACTCTCTCACCACGCTGTGGATGCCATCCGCGCCCAGTACGCAATCCGCCTCGGCACTTGTTCCATCTTCAAATTCCAGAGTGACCGCCCCGTTGCCCTCCTTAAACAGCTGCTTCAGCTTCTTCCCTAACGAAAGACACTCCGGCGGAACTAGTCCCCGCAGCCCCTCCAGTAAATCCGCCCGGCTCACACTCTTTCGCCCCTTTGCCCTCCCTAGCTCCGCTACCAACTCACCGGTATGCGGGCCCTGTGCGAGGATTACCTGGGTCGCTAACTCCTCGTCCTCTTCGCACACCATGGACGTGGCCTTGTCGAGGTACGCCCGGCGGACCTCGGCCCCTATGAGGGACATAGCTTTGATCGCGTTTAGGTGTAGGGCCAATCCGGCGCCGACATCGCGGTAAACGGTGGCGCTTTCGTAGACGTGCACGCCCAGGTGGGACTTCTTGGCAAGACCGGCGGCGAGGGCGAGACCGGCAATACCGCCGCCAACAATGACAACGCGGAGGGGCGGGTTTGATCCCATTTTCTCTTCTTGTTCTTCGTCCGCGATAAGGGATAGGGAGAGACAATGAGGAGCTGGGTGGGCGAAGAGGGCAAGAAAAAAAGGTTGCCCCTTTCTCGAGCATCTTCACATGTGTAATCGCTAGCCGGACAAGACGTCGCGCAATCTTAGACACAAGTCAGTGTTGAGTGGCTAACCTTCTCGAGTTAGTGATCGCTGACTCGTCCATAGCTCGCGAAGACATCAGAGCTGGAGAATGGGGGTACATCTGACGCGACCCAGATTTCAGAGAAGACTTGCAGACCGGCCACATTCAGAAGCATGCTATGTTTGTCATTTTCTCTCCTTGCGGTGGGCAAATTACAAATCCATCCAGTCCCCAAACAACAGGGCAAGTTCAATGTCCCCACATCCGACACCCATTAACATTATCCCAATTATCCCATGGTCTTGACCAGAGACACCGGAGCAAAGCGAGCCATGACCAATCCCAAGCCAACACAAGACCGATCCAAATGCAATTCGCCATAACGTATCCATGCACCAAAAGCAAGCCCAAAGTCAAATAAGCGTGCCCTGTCATCTCCTCAAAGTCACTTCTCTGTTTCTTCCTCTTTCTGAACTGGGAGGACTTGCTGACCCGGAAGTTCCTGGTTCCCTGGGACCTCTTGGCCAATACCTGCTGAGGGCGTCACAACGCTCAGCTTCCTCATCAACGAGACAAAGTCCACTAGCGATGCAAACAGTTTCTCTTGGTCCACCGCGTCAGGTAAGACTAGTTCTTCCACTCGTTGGCCTCTTCGGACTCCTTGGGGTTCTTGCTGCTGCTGCTGCTGCTGCTTTTCTTGCTCGTCTCGACGGCTGCGCTGTTCGGAAAAGTTGCCATTTCCCCGTTGCCGTTGCTGTTGGTGAGCGCCGAGGCCTTGCGGTAAATGAAGGTACCCTCGAGGGCCTTGCGGAGATGACCCGCATAATTGTCTCTTGAGGGCATCATGCCAGTGTTGACTTGGATGGCGGTGCCGGTGGTGCGAGGCGAGAAGGTCAAGTGGTTGTCCCCCTGGACGCCTTCTCTATGAGGTGTTAGCGATGCTATGCTAATATCTCAGATTGATTGGGTGGGTGGGGAGGTCAAATGTACTGGTAAAATGAGATCATGCCCATGGGGCGGCCGGCGTCGTCAAAGACGGAAAAGTCGCTTGTGGGGCTATCGAATGCCGTGTGATCAGTCAACACCTTGGGGCGATTGGCAGCCTTTACGCTGCCAAAAGCCGCACTCTTAGAGGGGCTCGAGGCATTCTTGTTGTCGTCCGTGGCATGACCGAACTCACGGTCGGGCGAATACTCTGCTAGATTGGTCTTCCGGGACCCCGATCCAGCAATCCCAACGAGGCTGAGGGTGTTGGATGATGCCTCTTTGGGGTGGAATGACCCATTTCCTTTGACAAGATTGGATTCTTTGTCGCGAGGAGGGGAGCTATCAAGAGATGTCGGGGGACTAGGGTAGTCAGGATTGGTCTTGACCTTCCCGGAGTGTTTCGGCGAGGCCGGGCCGGGGCTTGTGGTGCTGGGCTGCGAATCTCCAGGTGGACTGGGGGGAGAAGACTCTGGGGCAAGATACGTTTCGGGATCCTGCGAGAGAGCCAGTTCCTCCCAGGAGCGTTCGTTCGCCAATTTGATCAAGGTTTTCTGGACTTCGAGACGCTGGGTCTCTTCCAACTGGTCTCGGTTCTCCCACTCCTCCAACTTGTGGTTGCGGTACTCGCGCTCGACATACGGCATGATCTGGGGGGTGCCAGATGCTGTGGGACGCTGCCAGTGACATGCCGATCCGAGCTCCCTGGGAACAGGAAGCTCGACGAGACTGGCACGGAGATTAAAGTAGAGAGCCTCGCGAGTGTCGCGGGGGAGCTCACTGACGCGGAACAGTTTGTCGGCCGGGCTACGAAGCTGGGTCACGATTTTTTGGACGGCCTCAGTGACACCATGACTTCCGAGGTTGATCTTCCAAGAAACGAGTTTCTGGTACTACAGACATGTCAGTTTGGGGACATCATCCAAACAACTGGACGAGGTCTGCCACTCACCTCCTTCTCAGTCGTGGTAGTGATGTAGTTGTGCAGACCGAACTCGACCCAGCCCTTCTGGACCCAGAAGAAATCAGTAGGGTCAAGGAAGTGGTAGTATGTCTGTCTTCCCAAGACGGGAAGCTTGTCTTCCTCAAAGCTCATCGCGATGACGATGCTGGTCTCGGCATTTTCGAAGCTTCCGTAGATGGACAACTGCCCCTTCGTGGCTTGGCGGAGAGGTTTGTGCAAGGGGCGGGCTTGGTCACTTGTGTCGCCCGAGAAGCAGATGATCATGTCCTTGGTCTCGGTGGTGAAGACCAGAGGTGGACTGAAGCGCTCCATCGTGTTCCCTTCGTCGGTTGAGCTTTCAGACTTTGTGTGTTGCGCGATGCTGAGCCGAGGTGTGTTGAGGGATGGGGAAGAAGCAGCCCATGATCCGAAGACGAGGAGGAGCAATAAATACACGGCAATGGACCAAAAGATGCCTTAGGGAAAATTTCAACAAAGGTTGGTGTGCATCTTCACGTCAACAGGAATCGCATTGACGGACAAAACAGCATTGCACTAAATCTTGGTCTGCAACGGTTGGAAATTACTAAAAACATGAAAGCTGAGAGGCAATCAACAGAGGCGACCTTTTTGTCACGTCCAGTTTTCACTCCGGATCTACTATACGGACAAAACAGAGGACCTAAGGCAATTGCCCGCTGAAAGGGAAACAGAGTCATGGATTCCACACCATAGTCACGCAAAGTGCTGGCGATTTTTTTGCACGAGAGGGACCAAGTAATAGCCTCAAAATGGCGGCTCCAGTCTCAACGCAGAAAACCCGCCTAGGTACGGTGGGTCAAAGACGCCAAATCTTACAGCGAAGCCAGGTAAACGAGTCCCGACACCCTCTTTATCGCACAGGAGGTGGTGTGAACTGGCACGCGTGGGCAAGTCCCATATTGACTCCTGCCGCTCAGGGTCAAGCGCCTTGGCATTATTTGACCTGCCTGAATCGCCACAAACATCACTCGCCCCTTTGCTGGTAAGATAAAACACTGTATCTTAGGTCCCATGGCCACCAGGACGGTACAGAGATGCAAGACAAAGTTGTCTCGGGGAATTGACAGCCAAAAACAGATCAAGGTGTCGCATTTTGGTCTCCACATCTCAGCTCTCGGAACCCCCCGCTCTTCCCTTAGACAACCTACTGCAACCACAAACAGCCATGCTCCATCTACTTGTATTTATCACATTTCGGTCATTGCGGCCTACATGCAAGTCGAGTTTCCCAACAAGGACATTCGAGAGATGTCTACTCAGATCTCTTGTCCTGTCTCGTCTCGTTGCAGCTCAGCCTGAGCGAGCGCCTCGGTCATCAAGGTCTCCTCCTTTTTATTATTTAAGTTTGCTACCCCCCAGAGTCGTTGCCGGAGGCGCCACAATGAAGTCGTCATTCTCCACAGATCTAGCCTCCCTTCTTTTTTCTCACTATTGTTCTTCCCCACTTTGTGTCTTCGATCGTGTGCGCGCGCTCCGCTGGGATATGAGGTCACATCTCCTCCCCCTCCTCGCCACCCTTTTTGGGGGACTGGGGACATCACTGCCTGTTGAAGCACCTCCCGGCACTTTGGAAACGACCCGGCAAACGTTTCGCAAGTCTTCAAAGTCCCCTCCCACCGTGCATGTGATCTCATATAACCCGGATAGCGACCGAGAGTCGTCCCCGTTGCTTCAGCCAGGAAGAGTGGCCATTGGGTCTCAGAAATCACCCCTAGAGAAAGATGACCTCAGGCTCGTCTCAGAGGTTCCGCGGCTGGTTCTGTACTATCAGACAACCCACGATTCTCTGGGGCTGCCCATCTCGATGCTCCCGTTGATCACGGAGAAACACATTGCCTTGACACACCTCATTGTTTGTTCATTCCACATCAATGAAGGCAGTTCACTCACGCTCAACGACTATCCACCCCACTATCCCCTTTTCTCCATCATGTGGAACGAGACCCAACTCCTCAGAGAGGCCGGAGTCAAGATCATGGGCATGGTGGGAGGCGCTGCCGCTGGTTCCTTTACGAGCCGCACTCTCGATGGCAACACCCTCGTCTTTGAGACATACTATGGCCAACTCCGGGATGCCATTAGCTTTTACAAACTGCAAGGCATGGACATTGATGTCGAGCAACCCATGAGCCAGTCTGGTATTCTGCGTCTCGTCCGGCGACTGCGACAAGACTTTGGGCCCGACTTTATCATCACGCTGTCGCCTGTGGCATCGGCGCTCCGTGGCGGCGGTAACCTTAGCGGGTTCGACTACAAGATTCTGGAAAATCAAGCAGGCAAGGACATTCAGTTTTACAATGCCCAGTTCTACAACGGTTGGGGCATGTTGGGCTCGACGCGAGAGTTTGACCAGATGGTCGAACAGGGCTGGAACCCCAACAAGATTGTGGCGGGGCAGGTGACGACGAGCGCCAACGGCGGAGGGTTCGTACCGTTTGATGTGCTCAATGCGACGATTACCACGCTGCGCAAGAAATACGGCCAGATGGGTGGGATCATGGGCTGGGAGTACTTTAACAGTGAGCCGGGAGGTATTGCGAAGCCGTGGAGTTGGGCGCAGGTCATGACGAGGATTCTTCGACCCGATGAGGTACCGGTTTTGCGAATAACCAAGGACACGGCCAAGGGCCTCATTGACGCTTGGAAGGCTAGCATCTGGAAGCCAACGGGTGGAGGCGACTTTATCTCGGGGAGTGTACTGCCGGATGTCACCCCGAATGTGGATTACATGGCCATGGTCAACGCTTGAGATGTGGGATGAGTGATACGGCGTTGGATATATAGAACCTTTTTTTTTTCTTTCTAGAAGAGTCTAAGAGAGAGAGCCGCTATATACCTGACTTGAGTATTAACTTACCTGCATGCACATGCACCGAGACTCCAGCGGCCAGGCTGGAGGTTAATTATCCTGATTATCCAAGAACTTGGGTTCCGCTGGGGACCAATTACCCAGAGGTATTGCCATGGGCATTAGTTCGGACCCGGGCTCGGCATCGGCAATATGCGTTTGGGGATGATTTATAGCCCGTTGATTGTCCATGTTGTGTGTGTCGTCATCTCGTGCATCACCTCCAACATCACCTCCAACAAACACACAGAGAGAGAGACAGAGAGAGGGAGCAATTCAGCGCATTGAATTCGTATTGATGTCACAAAGGCCAAACCAACCATGATACGTCCTCTCATTCTCCTCTTCGCTTTCACGCTCTGCGCACCTGCCGCATCCGGCGCTGTTATCCCGTCCCCCCTCGCCGGCGATGATTGTCTCGACAAATCCCTCGCTCTCAAATCCGTAACCATCACCAACACGACCATTGACCGGGGCAGCCCCTTCAATCGCGAAAACACCACCGTAACCTTCCGCGTCGCCAACGCCGCCACGGGGGTATCCGCTACTTGTAATGCCAGTGATGTTGCCATGACTCCGAACGGTATTGGCAGCGATCCTTATAAATGGTATGATTGCGTTCTAGACGCCCACGACGACGACGGCGACGACGAGACGACGTCAGACCCAGAGAAGGAGAAAGAGAGGGGGATACGGCTGGTCGCAAAGTTTCAGTATGATGCGACGTTGAATTTCTTGACGGTTAGCCAGACTTGGGTTTGCAAGAGGGAGGGGGTCAAGTATGTTTTTCTTTTCTTTTCTCTCTCTCTCATATCTTTATGATTGATCAAGTTTGGGCGCTAATAAATGCGCAGTCTATCACTCATTGAAGCATTCGGCTGGGATTTACTCTCCATTGGGTGCGTCGAGCGCGGTGATTTCTCCAGAACCTGCAAGCAAGCCGAGGATAGCAAGGTGGATTTTGCAGTGGACATTACGGTTCGCCCATTATAGGCATACCCGGTGACCAGTCGAGATATATCTAATATATACATTTATCTACATCAGAGCGTGGTTTTATGTTGGCTTAATTTGTGCAGGCCATATGTTTTTTTTTTTTTTTTTTTTTTTTTTTTTTTTTTGTTTCAAGGCGGTCCAGTTTTTGCTTCCCTGTGT
>Ga0247760_1003461_pt1 | contig 10194 bp, 4 predicted proteins | sample UWRJL171409R4_FD_179936 | JGI IMG/M metagenome (GOLD analysis project Ga0247760, IMG submission 179936) | Plant litter microbial communities from Arlington Agricultural Research Station in Wisconsin, United States - UWRJ-L171-409R-4 | ecosystem: Environmental > Terrestrial > Plant litter >...
GTTTTGCGCTGGGCATGGCGTTCTTTTTTTTTTTTTTTTTTTTTTTTTGGATACCCTACACACACTAACTGTTAAAGTATACTAGATAGCATTTGGCTACTGGCTGCTGTAGGGACCTTAAGTCGGTACCTCCTGAGTGGGGGGGGAGGCGGTTAGTTCTAACAGCAGCCATTTGTGTTTTCACTCTTCTGGCGGAAAAGACCGGTACCTTGGGGCTATATGATGTCACACAGGAGGGTTTCAGAACGTAAATATACACAATAACGGTTTATGCATCTCAGATCCGGAGAATAACATCCTTCCCAATAGCCCTAAGTAGCCAGCTCCCACGAGTATGTAGTAAAGCCCGTTCAGCAGCTGCTAGTTGAGGGAGGCCTCCCAGAGAGCTTGCCATTGCCGACGTATCGATAATCACTAAGCTTATCGATTTGAGGCATTGAGCGTTTTAGATGGTGGTAGTTCTCAGCGAACCCACCTACCAGGAAAAACATAAATGAGAATTAATAATGCCATTCCCCACCTCTTTTTCTTTTTTCTTTTTTTACTGACTCGGGACCCTAACAAATTTGTACTCGATACCATCCGCATCGCTCAACCCACTAGGACTCTCCAACCTCACATTGACTCCGCTCGCAAACCTACCCATGCTCTCCAGGCCGTCTAGCCTATGTTCCTGGCAGTCGTGCTCGCATCCTGTCAGCGGATGAACCATCAAAGCCACACTGCTCCCTTTCCAGATCCTGTCTGCTCGATGTTTCCAGGTTGTAGCTCCCAGCAACACGCCTACGCACGCCAACAATCCCAAAGGAAGTGACACCCAGCCCCAGCTGACCGAGATGAACGTCTCGTCAACCATGGCGTGCCCGGCAATCCTTTGGCTCCCCTCGGCCACCCGAATCTGGCCAGACACGCTCTTGACGATGCCCTCCCAGGCAGAGGATATGTTCCTGTACGCATACGTCGAGATTCCATCCATGCCAAAATCCGGATCGGGAAAGACGCTGAATCTGTCATTCCCGTTGGTCTTTGTAACGTTGAACACTTCCAGGAAGATGCCCCGCAGCGAGAAGACGGACTGCTGGCTCACCATGAAGCTAGTCTCGTTCACGTTGCCTGGTAACAACGGCGCAGAGCCGTTGAGAACTTGAGCTTCTTCCCAGTCGTCATCCGACGAAGTGTTTCTGCCAGCTCCAAATGCCGGGTACAGTGGATACGATGCCGACTGGGACGTGTTGACGAGCGTGCCGTTGGTCACGGCCAGAAACGGGAAGACCTGGGCGCAAAAGTAGACTCCGCAGGCGGACAGCTCTGGATTCAGAATGTTGATACCCACGGGGGGCAGCTTTCGCTGGTCTTTATCGAAGACGCTGACGAAGGAGAGCGCGGTGAAGATCCATCGGATGCCGGGGTCGATCAACCGTCCCAGCTTGCCATTCACACCTGTCATCTTGACCTGCGTGTACCAAGTGGCGTGTTCAGCAGGTCGGTCGTTGGAAGCGGGGAGAAGCAGGGTCTGGATGTAGACGGTGAGGGCTATTTCGGGCATGACGACGTATGTACACGTAGTTATGGACATATTCCATGTCTGCATGTGCTCTTCGTCGGCGGCGGCGGCGGCGGGAAACAATGGGCCGGGCGTGGTAACGCAGGTGGGGATGACGAGAGGGGTGATGGCTCGACACGAACCACAGAGGCCTAGGGATATGACAGGTTTTTCCCAGGTACAGGACGAGGTGGTGCAGTTGTACGTCATGTAGTGGTCTTTGGGGACGTAGAGGCTGCTTAGGACGGCTCCACGGATCACGGGCTGATCGATTCTCTCAAGGGTTTGCGAGACGGTGATCTCGGCGACTTCTGTTCGCGACGGGACATTGCGGGAAGGGTAGGCCAAGATCTGCTGCGTAAACGGGTCGAGGGTCAGGGAGGCGATGGTCATGATAGCACCCGACCAGGCTATCAAGCCGGCGGCCCTGGGGCTGAAGAGGAGCATAAAGGAACCCCATGGTCCTCTGCTCGCTTCATCAAAGCCATCTAGCATAGCTAAGGGGCGCGGTGCCCGGCGGAACTGAAGCCATTTGGACTGGCTGATGCACTCGGCGATGGGGACAAGGAGTGCCGATTTAGAGATGGTCATGAAAACGGATACCATAGAGTTTGGTTGGATGGGGAATGCCCAGTCACTGAGTGCTGTTCCATCCACCTTGAACAGGATGATAATAATCACCGTCATGGCCAAAGTGCTCACAGCGAGCGACGCAAACTCCCATAACCACCGCCGATGAACTAGGATGTGGCACAGTCTCTTCAGGGTCGAATAGAGAGAGACTGGCATGCTAGCCAGAAAGGCGAAGGACCCTTGGCAGGATCGGTGAAGAGTTGGATGTGGCGCCTCAGAACTGACCATCTCGGTCGTCACAACCACCTCCTCCTTTCTTTCCTGGGCCGCGGTGACATCCCGGGCTTCCAAGAGAGTTTTTCCCAGTGGCGCCGGGCTTTGGCTGTCGTTTTTTGGTGCTCTAGGCGTTGTTGCCAGCCCCTTGGGCTCGATGCTGGGGTTGGACATGGTCGAGGTGAAAGTCTGCCGTTTGTTCGTCCGGTGTTGTTCATTACAATAATTCCATACTAGGAAAAAGACGAATCCGTCAGTTGTGGCCTCTTGCTTCTTATCTTCTCTCCATAATCTCCTCTCCACAATCTCTGTTCAAGTGCCGTACCTACGCGATAGGAAGGCTCTGGCGCCATGCTGCGGATCACCATATGGCTTGTGGCCAGACCTCTAACGCTAATGACCAGACACGGGGTGACCAATAAACTCTTAAATTGCAGTTGCAGGTATCAATAAGGGTGTGCATCATAAATTGCACAGAGTCTAGACCTGCGCGCCCATATCCATGGCTCTGGCTCCCATTCTTCTCTCGCTTCTATTCGTCCCGCAGCTCAGCCTGTCCATAGCTGCAAGGCATCGGACAATTCACCGGCAGTTATTAACAGTGTCTTGTGGTGGTTAAACTGACTACACATCGACGACAGTTGCACAAATTCAACAACTGAACTTTATTTCTAGATTGCGTCTATTCTATTGCAACCTTTTTTGGAAATTATAGGCGAGATTGGGTCCTCAAGGCTTCGATAGCGACGGCATTTTCCGTGAACAGAACACATTCAACGATTCCGTCTGAGCAATGGAGGGTGGAGGAGGGGGGGCGGCACTTGTGGCTAAGGTGACTAGGTACCTAGGTAGGTAGGCACTTACAACTCGTCCCAAGTTTTAAAACAGTCCTCTAAGCAGCTGTACCTTGCTTTTACCGTTATTCCCTCTTATCCCACCACCACCACCACCACCACCACCACCGCTTTGCGACAAAGATGCTTCACCAAAACTCCCTTGCTCCTTTACTTTTGTTGTCATCAATTACCAGAATTTCCGGAGCAGGTGCCCCCAAACCAACAAAAATCTACATCGATGTGGTCCCTGGTTACAAAAACCTCTCCGCATGTGCCAAAGATCCGCTCAGCTCACTTGTCCGAGGAATGCAAAACGGGTGCGGTGATGGATCGGATCTTACCTCGTACAGCTGTTTCTGCACGGACAGCTATAGCAAGTTTAGCTGGGACATCTCTACGGCTGTGAGCACAAATTGCGGGTCGTCTTCTAATGCCGGAGCTCAGGTTAAGAGCGCAGTGGGAGTGTTTGAAGAGTACTGTGCCAACGGGACGACGCAGCTGCAGACGGCGGTGGTGGCAGTGTTAACGACTACAGGAGGAAACTTGACATCAGGTAAGTTTGGTTTAGGTTCTACTTAATCTTCAAGAGATGTAATCACCAATGTTGATGGGATTACGCCAGGAGCCATAGAAACGAGTATTGCAACTCCAGCGCCACAACCAAGCCAAACCGGGGTCGCGTGTGGGCGTTCCCTGTCGGGATATTCAAAAATTCTACGCGTCTTGATGTTCGGAGCTATGATCGGTATCCAGATTTAATGAAGTGGGGGGAGGGGGGGGGCCAAAGAGTTACTAGTGAAGACTTATCGTGCTTTGTAAGAGGGAGAAATGACACTTTTAATGATTGGTACTTGTACTCAACGCCTCAGCTGAGACAGAATGCATACCCACCGCAGTGTTAGTGCTATTAGTAGAGTGTCCAGAGCTCGGCCAAGCTGAGCGGCTGGCGTGGGTCACAATTTGCAATGCTTTGATGGAACAGCCTCCCGAAACGGTGGAGATTGAACTAAAGTTGATTTGACTTGCGGGCTTCAAGAGCTGTCTAATGGTGAAATTCAGTACCTACTTTTTGGTGTGTGTAATTTAAAAGCAGGCACACGGGCGGAGTTTTATGGCTTCCATACCACCAATCCATCCCTTCCGGGCATATTCACGAACGCCCAAAAGCATCAATCGCCACAATGCAGGCCAGTTTCCCTCCCCCCTGATCCTCTCAATTCACCCTACAGACACATACCTTTTGCATAGTTCTGAACATTCTCTCTGGTTCGACTTCATCTCTCACTGCAGTCCCCCTGAGCATGATTGACGACGCCACCTTGGCAGAATAAAACCTAACCACAGTGTTGGGGGGAATGTCCTATCGGTCTTGATTTGTGTGTCTTCTGGTCTGGTTTGCTTCGTTCAGCTGAGGTGACCAACAGTTTATGAACATGGCCAGCAAATACAAAAAGGTTATCGCATACCATAACGAGGCATCGCATCACAGAACGAAACGCGACATCACACCTCGTATCTTGAATGGAGACACCGCACCAGGGTCATCGTTCCTGCGGAAGCGACGACAAAAATGGCAGCTGCAAGCGGAAGTGGCGAATTGCATAATGAGGTGACTGCTCCATTCTTCTCCCTTTTTTTTTTTCTTCCCTTTTTACTATTCCTTGGGGGGGACACCATGTCTTGTTGATACGAAAGCCAACCCAACAATTCTGTTTCATTCACTCCACTAAAGCCACTGCATCATTTTCTCGCGGTGGTTGCATATCGCCGTTACGTGAGTAGACAGCAAAAAGTATCGAGGTTTTGTTAAACTGGGCCTTTTGGTGCCGCTGAATGAACCCTTGCTTATTCGCAACCGGAAAGTGGACTGGGCGTTGACGTCTCGGCGTTGTCCGACGGCTTGGTTGATGTACAGGGGCGTCGATCCAAAGGGGTGGGGGAGGGGCCGCGTCATATGGTAGCCCGGAAGACTGGATTGGACGGGTTGACGCAAAATATAGTGTTATCCTGGTGGAGACTCAGTGTAGCTCGGGTCGATGTCACAGGCCCAACCGTCCACCTGGATTGGTTGTTTTTATTGGGTTTGGCCCCCACGTATTGTGAATGCATAAAGGCGAGGTTGTTTTGTCCACGGTCAACATCAGATCGAACCGTCGGAGTTATAAGCTGGGGACATATTCATGGTCTCGGTGCTTTCCGGAGGCCGACGGTCAGGGGTGTCTGTGTTCTCGAATTCTGGTCGCGAATTCGTTCAACAGGTCGTGCGTGTCCTTGCCCTGGGTTCGCGACAGGATTGATGCGCGGGGGATACCAGGCACCTCCGCACGGAACCCGCCCGTTAAAAAGTAGTTCATCAGAGAGCACTGACAACTCCTGGGCGACACGTCACGTCATGGCTGCCGTTTGATGTCGATCCATGCTGCGTGGGAAAATAATCACTGTGATGTTATCTGATCGTTTCGGGGAGAGGGTTATCTGATCATCTCGGAAAAGATCTGCCAAGGAGATCGAAAGATGCAGGTTCTGGAACAAGGAGGTTCCCCGTAGGACAAATCTGGTAGCGGAGGCGATGAATATTAGAGCGTGCAGGGAGGAGATTCCCATGCCGATTTCAGTCCCGTCAGCTCTGGATTGGGTGGCCAAGGCGGCCCCGCGGAGGGAAGGATCAATAAGAACGGGCTCGGAACCAAGCCACAAATACCATTGATCTGTTTTCTGAGGCACGCTCGAGGCATCGCAAGAGCTGCAGTGCACGGCCCCGCACACGGCTCGTCAACAAGCAATGTAGCTGTTGCGGTTTATGCGCTCCAATTACAGACACGGGGTTCACCATATCCGATTTGATAGGCGAGATGGGGGGTTTTGTTTTCAGCCCGGATCTGTGTCTGGTTTTCCTCCTTCCAAGAAACCTGAGAACGGCTCCCGGGAAACTAGAATAATCTGTGACGTTAAAATACTCCCCGTCCCACTCCACTTTCGTCCGACACCGTCACTAAATGCCCCCCCCGGCCCGTCGTGGTTCGAGGGTTTCTATATTTTGCTTCCCGCCAACGGCACGTCCATGAATTGACCTGTCAGTTTTAGACCCTGTCTAGTCTCTATCCACGCCGCGCACTAGTCGCCTTACACCATTCCCGATCTTGTACTGGACTGATCACGCCCCAGTCGTGAGTTGAGATCGGGGTTAGTTTTGCCTGTCCGCCCAGCATGCCTGGTTTCCAGGATCTGAGCCCGGAGGAATTCGCGGCGCTGCCCCACGACGACCGAGGCGGACTACTCTTGGCCGTTCATTGGATTCTATCCTCACTGGCGACGCTCTTTCTGGCGCTGCGAATCTACTGCAAGGTATATGGAAAAAGACGACTCTGGTGGGATGATTGGATCTTGGTGGCGTCTTGGGTGGGTTTCACGCATGCACTAGATCTGTGAAATGCGCGGCATTTTGTCCCTAGCTGACAGGGTTATCCCAGTTTGCCATTATCGCGACCGATGTCCTTACCACCGTGTTGGTTAAGCAGTTCAAGCTTGGCAGACACAGCTGGGATCTCGAAATCTACGATGGAGTCAAGTTCATGATTGTTCTCAGCAGTCGCGCCACCACTACCATCACCGCCATCGTCTTGACCAAGACAGCTTTTGCTGCGACGCTGCTTCGACTCACGACGAACAAAACCAAGGCTCTCGTATGGGCCATTATAATTTCCATGAACATCTCCATGGGCTTCAGTGCTGCCGTCCCCTGGATTCAGTGCAAGCCTCTGGCGAAGGGATGGGATAACAGCATTCCGGGTACATGTTGGGCTCCCAAGGTTGGCACCAAGATATGGATTGCAACAGGAGGTTCGTTTTGCTCCAGGTTTGACCTCTCTTGGATCGGTTGTTAACAACACTCTAAAATCAGCTCAATCCGCCGCCATGGACTTTCTTCTCGCGGCTCTTCCGTGGACCTTTCTGTACGGAACCTTGTTGAGACAAAAGGAGAAAGTGGGCATCTTGATTGCCATGAGTATGGGGGTTGTGTAAGTCCATCTCGCTTTCTTTTGGTTTACTAATTCTAACCCGAGTGGTAGGGCGGGATCAGTGGCGATTGTAAAATGCATCAAGCTGCCAAATCTCGGTGCAGGGGACTCTTGTAAGCCATTTCAACATTTCATCCATTTTTTTTTCCGTTGCTAACAATTGCCAGACGATGAAACGGACCTTTTCATATGGGATATTGCCGAGTCTACCGCCACCATGATGGCCGCTTGTATTCCCACTCTCCGCGTTCTTCTCGTCAGGTCTCCCGCATCCTCGAACGAACGATCGACGCGTCTCTCCCAGTTTACCTTTTCTTTTGCATCGAATAGGGGACGACGGGTTTATGATGACGAGCTTGATATCGTTAGCGAGGTGAGAATGTCGAAAGAAGAGATGCATAGCGGGAGAAGCCGCAGTCTCAGCGCCGGCAGGGCCGGACAACATTATTGACACGGACACTATTGATACCCCATGTTTGTCTATTTCTAATGCAAAGTGATTTTCTATCTTCATCTTTGACTCTCCCGGTGTATGCAACGTGGTCTTGTAAGTGAGAAATTCCCAGGTGGCGCGGCACAGCGCCCAAGAAGAGGCGAAGGAGAAGAAAAAGGGAGGGGGGGCGAGAATGAACATGTTGAAGTCCAGCTTCATTTGCTGCTGTAAGGTACCTTGCCTAACTTATTGGAGAGGCTATTATTCCCGGCAGAATGCATGGAGCATATGTAACGGAAGGGGAAACGACTTTTGATAAGATATATTCTGGTTCCCTCTTTGATTTAGAGGAAAGGGATATTTTGTATAAAATAGTGATTAGGTAGGTAGAACCAGCAGGGAGGATAACGCTATTGGTTCTGTTACAGTTTCGGTGCACTGTTCAGGCACCCCCCTGAAACACTCTGATTTACCTCGATGCCATGCCACTCCATACTTGCATCCTTGTCTTTCCTCAATTGCAACGACCAAATGCTTTCTGGCAACCCCTCGCCGCAGTGCCCGTCGGTCTCGCCGCTATTATATTGAGAAGAGATGATGGAAGTCAGTGATATGCGTTGGAAAGCCTTAATTAAATATTCGAATCGTCTCTCTTAACGGGCTTCTCTTCTCGCCCTTAAGCAACCACCTTTAGAAACTATCGCAAATTGCAGAGTTGAGACGAACAGTGGTGGCCCAAGCCGTCTGTCGTGCTGAAGTCCGCACCACATCATCGTGACAGGCGCTCGCTTCCTCCCCAAAAGGCGCGCTGCTGCTGCTGCTGCTGCTGCGAGGAACCTGTGTTGCAACATATCTGGTCGGAGCCTCGGCTGGAAGCGACCCAGAAGTCACGGATTTGCCCTTATCAGCTGCAAATAGTTGCCAAAATTACCTTAGCTAGGCCAGCCTGGAACACTGAAGACCCAGCGGGCCGGCGTCTATGCAAGGGGTCGCGTCGCACCCGCTACTGGCGAACAGAGACGCGCCAAGCCCCTTGTTGCACCGCCCAATCGGGTCTGAAATCGGGCCAACAGCCAAGGTCAGTCAGTTTCAGAAGAGCTTGTTTGAGAGAGACTCGGTAGAGCTGTGTATATCATCAGACAATCTACCACAGTCAAAGGTTTTCCGACCAAAATATCTTCAAAATTTTTGTTTTCCTTGAGTAGGGTAGGTACTTAAGGTAATCTGTCCCGGGGACAATCCTAAACAACCATGCAGCCAAAACCGTGGCACCGCCTTTTCATCACTCTCTTCCTCCTCGCCACCCTCTCCACCCAAGCCAAAGCAGCAGCAACCGCCAGCAACTCGACCTCTAGCCAAAACCAAGAAAACATGAGAAAGAACTATGCAATCCGAATACAAGACGAAATGCACTGCTACGCCCTCCCCTATGGCGCCATCGGCACCGTCTCACACATCCTAACCTTCTACAGCTCCTGGTGCTGGGCGGCCGGGCGCGCCCCGCTTAGGCCCTGGACATTCCTGCACATGGTTAAGCTGGACACGGCCCTTTTTGTTGTTGCCTTCCTCATCACCTTCTCCCTCTCCATCGCGACGCTGGTGCGCTGCCAGGGCACCACCGAGCTGCAGTGCGTCGCCGTGTGGAAGCTTTTTTTGGGTGTGACGGCCTTTGCGCTGGAGATGTTTGGCACGTTTTGGCAGTCTCCGATGGCGGCCCGGGGAGATAACAACAAGGGAGCGGAGGAGGACGGAGCCGTAAGAGTACAACATGTACGGCAAAAAGCAGCAGCAGCAGCAGCAGCAGCAGCAGCAGCGTCGGTATCCCTCGGTGATGACCAAGTGGACTTCCACGGTGGGGGTGTGGACCATCTTCATGATACCCTACATGATCAGCGCCATGGTTGGGCTCGGGGGTCTCTCGGCTACCGTCTTCAGGTTCGACGAGGCTACCGATGACTATGAGGATATCTGGACCGAGGACTGGCCCTTGCCCAAGCCGCTTCCGCGTAATCTGGTGCCTGTTACAATTTTGATGCTGGTCTTCATGGGGCTTGTCATCATGGCCTTTGTATGGTCCATCGCGATTCTCGAGGGGGGCATGGTCAACCATATTGCCTGGAGGGCGGTCAAGGTCCTCACCATGATCATGATTGCGGCGAGCGCCATTTTTTCCGACTGGGCGCTGGCATTTCTGGCGGACGATATAGTTGGTCAGGGCGAGGGAAAGACGGCGCAGGCGCTGAGTTGGGTGTACTTTTTTGCAAAGCGGCTGCCCATGTTGGGCTTTTGAGGAGTCATGTCGTGTAATCTGAATAGGCCGATAATTTGATGGGAGTTTGACGATGGAGAAATGCGAGCGGGGTAAGCAACGTCACGTAGGCGACGTATGAAAAAAGGAAATTTTATCAGCCCCCGATTCGTCGCACAAAAACATTGAAAACATTGGATCGATACTCGTTAGATATAGCTTCCCCCCCCCTTTACCCCTTTATCCTCTCAGAATTTTATTCGAATCTT
>Ga0247760_1003462_pt1 | contig 10193 bp, 10 predicted proteins | sample UWRJL171409R4_FD_179936 | JGI IMG/M metagenome (GOLD analysis project Ga0247760, IMG submission 179936) | Plant litter microbial communities from Arlington Agricultural Research Station in Wisconsin, United States - UWRJ-L171-409R-4 | ecosystem: Environmental > Terrestrial > Plant litter >...
CACTCACTGCTGGGGGGGGGAAGAAGGGGGGGGAATTGCGACGGGGGGTCCTGCCGTAGGTACCTGTCGCCCGCGGCAGCCAAAGTACCTCGTCCCTTCTGCCTTGTGTGCAGCAACAAGATCCACTCTCCACTCGCCTCTCAGCCCTCCTCAAACCAGGGCGGGGACCAATCTGTGACCCTGGTGAGGGCGTACAGTACGTCTCTCACTGTGTACCGTCCGCGTTCCCGGTCACACCCCATGACAGGCAACTTCGCACCCCCAGGATCGTCAACCCGAATGTGAGCTTACTGCTCTGACTAAGGAGCCTCACCGTCCCTTGCCTGGCCTGCCCTGCGTATAACTTGGAAGTGAGTGTAGGAAATTGAGAAGGCACGCTAGCCCTACTGGCCCGCCGAACGTTTGCAATGTGACGCCCAGGGGGTGACACACGCCTGCCCTGTATGTGGCTGCAAAGTACCCAGACGCCCAGAGTGACATTGCGCTCCACCCAGCCGAGGTGGTACCTTTCCGAAGTACCATTTTTGGCGTCCGTTGCGAAGACCGTTTTCTCCGTTCCGTGAGAACTCTCCAGGGGAAAACGACAACAGCACGCAACGAGTCACAGCCTCGCAGCCAAAGGTTGACATGGAAAAGTCGAGTCCGACACTGAGCCTTCCTCTGTTGGACCCAAGTCGACGCAACCTTGCCTTTGATGGGTCACGAGGCACATGGCGCCGCACCATCTTGGGCCAAACGCCGCTGGCTGGTCGCCAAAAGCCACGACCAACGTATTCGTATCGCGCCTTGCTGCAATCTGGTTTGAAGGAGGGATATACTGCGTAGCAACGCAGTATGGTCTCAGCAAAAAGGGTGCTCAACGTGCCCCCACATTTCCGTACATCTCGCACCAAGCGGAGATGCGATGTTGCCACGGACCCTCAATGACCCTCGTTGGCCCCACTGGTGATGGTCTCGCTACGAATTCGGGCAGAGCTCTCACCGTCGTTATCGGAACCCATGGAGTTGGACAGGTGCCAAGATCCGAGCGCTGTAAGACGGCGTTGCTCTTACGAATCCTCAACTGTGAGCCGCTCGCTTGCTACGGCCATTTTGGTTTTCTGGCCTGGCGCTCTGGGGCAACATGCCGAGGACAGGGCAGCCCTACCAGGCTCTGCGGGCCGTGATTCTGTGATCGGGTGACCATGGAGCGAATGCTACTGGATCTGCTCGGGTTTCCCAAGAGGGCAATTTCCCTTGGCGCAACTGACACTGTTCAAACGGCGACATTGATCTGGGGAGTCTGCAGACGGCTGGATGGTCTGGAGATGGCCAACGGGTAATTCGAACAAGAATAACTCGTTTGTGGTGGTGCCGATTATTTTTACGCCGGATCGAAACGAGTCCGCGAATTCCATGGCACATGGCTAGGTGGTCCGCGCGGGCACGGGCGCGGCGGGCTTGAGGCGGGTTACAGAAGCGCTGCCAATTCTGGCTACGGGAGTCTTCGGTCTGTAGGGCAGCACACACGGCAAAAGTATTTTATTATCCATCCCCTTGCACAACAGCCTATTCTCAATTTTGGTCACTAAGGCTGACAAAGCCCCTCATTTTTCTTCGAGCCGGTGATCTTGAGCCCTACAAGGTTGGGATCCAGGTCGGTTGCGGGGTGTGAGACAGAAGCTAGCGCACCAAATTCATCCGTCCATTCTCGGCTTGCGAGAGACTGGATACTAACATTTTCGACTCCCAAATTGTCCTCCCAACCCACCCGCGTTTCCCCCCAGTCTAGGCGGCTGGGCAAATTGATTCGTACTGTCCCTGACTCGATACCGCGGGCTCAGAACTCTACTTGCCATTGAGAAAACGTGATGCCGCTCACTAAGCCAGGCCGATCGATGGCTTTGTGGTTTTGCTCTCGCACACGAGAATCAGGCTCAGCCCTATGACCCGCTGAGCGTAGTGGGCTACACGAGCTCTGATTGGCTTACAGCCCTCGGCAGGCGTGGGTGACCCCTGGGATGTTTGTGTCCCCGCATCTCGTCATGCTCGGCGACCGTCTTTCTCTCTCGCGGCGGACTCGCAAATGCCACCATGATGCAACGCTGACTACTCTCTTTGCAGTGCGGAAAGCAGCTCCCTTTCGAGAAAGCCGGCGGAGATGAACAAGGCACGGTTCGGTTTTGTACCGGCCTAAGAATAATCTCGGCTCATGCATGCTCTCCCGCTCTCCAGAAAGGACGACTTCCTTGCCGCCAACTGCCGCAGGCGGACCCGACATGATGCCCCGACTCCCGCAGCGTACGCCACGGATCGAGCCGGAACAAGAACTTTTGCATTCAGCAAAGATGAACAAGGCCCGCGCAGGTCCGCAAAAGCCCGCACCCCGCAGGGCAGGGTGGTGTCGGCGGCCGCAAGTTGCAACAATGAGATCACTGTCGACAAGACGCGGGTCGCTTGCTCGCCCGTCGCATCGCTGCATGGCGGCAATGTAAGTCATTTCCGCCTGTGGTGCAAATCCCACAGGTCGCACACAGGCCTTGCGCGCTCAGGTCGCCATCCCCCATCTTTTGCGACATGGCCATCGGCCCGGATCCATGCCCGCCCGTTTTGCTCCCGCCCTGCGATATATTGAGGCTATAGTGAGCTCGAGATTGCTGCGCCCAAAGATGGCGCTGAGGGCGAGCCTGGATTGTGGCCTGCATCGAAAGACTCGAGTTTCACCACGGCAGGCTCACCCCCGCCTGAAATGAAACGTCGACGCAACCCTACAAAGACTTGGCTAATAACAATTGGCCCCGTTTTCCCTCTCCGTTGCGGCCCACTTCTCATTCCGCGATGGTGGATCGCCGTTCAATTGTCGAAGCGATGTGGACGAAGCATGAAACGCCTCCCCGTTCCCCCGCGGGGGCAAACTCGGGGCGACTCGGAATCACAACGGACTCGCCCACAACTGCCGGTCGTTATCTCGCCGACGACAACGGTGAACCCTGACGGCCGAGCTACACCGTGCTTGCACGCAATGTCAACAGCGGAGCCTAACAATTGCCGATTCATCAAACACGAGATGACGCTAGGTCCGGAGAAGTCGCCGAGGTGAGCGACTACCCAACCACTGGGACTCCAACTAGCCGCTACGAGTAAACCGGGGAGGTTGGCGATGGATCACCACTCCATAACCAAAGCGAGCCGCCCAGGCGGTCGGGGCTCTCTGGTGGAGACAAATATGAGAAGCCGAGGTCATTACACAATTCATTTCACCTCTACAAGGTTGTGGTTGTGACAGCCGCGTACAAGTGCATGGCGTTCATGTCACCTGCGAGTTTAAGGAGGCCTCACTTATCTGCTGTTTTGCGTGTCCTGTTGATCCCCGATGCCACGCGAGATTGAGGGGGCAAATTACTGGCCACGGACGAGCGGACGTGATTCCCCTCCTAAGGCAAGACCAGTGCACATCATGGTACAGATGGTGCCGTCTCTAGTTTGGATTGGTTTGACCTCAGCTGGCATTGCTGAGGGGAATTACCCCACCACCAACCCTCAAACACCGCTCCAGAACGCGCGGATGGTGGCTCAGCAAGGGCATGCTGCAGAGCGGGGTAGTTATCGCCTTGGAAGGCTTCCCTGGTCCTGGTTTGCCAGTGGTGGGCCAGTGCGAGGCTCAAACTTGTTCAGACGACACACATCGGCCTTGCAGTCCGAGAAGGGTCCGACCGGGCACCTGTGTTTCTTCGAGAAACGCCAGCCTTACGGACGTAGACTGCGGGAGCTCACGTCGTCGCGTACAACCTGGCACAGTGTTCTTTTGGGGGCTCACGACTCCGGAACATCGCATTAGCTTCGGCCAGCCACATGCAGTCCATAACACGTGTGGGAGCATCCGTTTTGTCTCGGTGTGCAGTAAGTGCTGACGACGAAATCATCTAGTCGGCGCTATTCACACAGGATTTGTCGATAGTGCTCGGAACACTGACCTTCCGCGCAGAATCACGAGTTCATGGGAGTACCTATCAAATCCTTCTAGAACGACTAGGAAAAGGATGCAGGCGGGCGAGTGGGCAGGTGGACAGGCGGACTTACAGGCAGACAAACAACATGAGCAATTCCAGCCGGACCTCACAGCCTCGAGCTGCCTTGCGGGGCCATCGCGATGCAGCCCAAGATCGATCTAGCAAGGGTGGCTCGTCCCACATGGCAGCGTGACGGGGCTTGCCTTCCGCCAGCCGGAGAAGCAAAAAGAGAATGTCTTAGAGCCCCTCCTCGGGTCAACCTATGACATGACCGAGGAGAGGATTGTTGAAGATCAGCAACAAGACTATTGGCATCCGGGCAGCTGTCACATTTGACCTGTCAGTTTCGGGCTTTTTGTGTTTCTAGCGCAACTGCGTAGCACACCGAGGATGGTTTGTTGTTTGGAGCAGCTGCCGAACCAGCGTGTCGGTACCAAAGCCACACGGTTACTCGGCGGCAGATTGAGGTCCTTTGCCCCTCACCGCCATGGGGTGAACGGCGTGCTGAGCTTGTCGTCACGCATAAGGACTTTAGTCTCCGTGACCAAGTGCAGCCGCCACTGGGACTCGGGAGCCAATCAGCGGCCTGGGATGCACTGCTCTCTCAATCGAGAAGACGACCTGAGAATATTGCTGCGCGGGTCGGCGTTCTTCAGACCGCCGTTCCAGCCCCCGTTGGGAGTTTTGTATTGGCAGCTGAAAGAGCCAGATGCAGAACGGATGGTTCCGCTGACCTGTTTTGCACAGTGCGTCCTATCATCCTTACAGGGCAGAATCAATGGGAAAACGGATTTGCGCCGCATCCCAAACTCGGACCTAGCATCACATCATCACCAACATTTTTATTTCCCTGGCCGTCCTCGTAAACCGACCAACAGCATTGCAGCATTACGGTCGACCGAGGACGGGACCTGGGACTGGGTTGGACCCTTGAAATCCTCGCGACGCGCATTTGCACGTGTTGAAATGCATGTTCAATTACATTGACGCCGCTTTTCTTCTTCTCCCATCCTGATGCGACTTAAAAATAAACCCCCAACTTCTCTTTTTTGTTTCCAAACCGGATCCTTCTCACGTTGTTGTTGCATCCTGAACCTGTACCGTATCCGTACTTTTGTGGCGAACCAGTCAACGCATTCTGTCACATGTCATTTTTTAGGGCGTCACTGTCTGTTTGGAACGTGTTTTTTTGTTGCCGAAGCAGCGCCGATTAGGCCCTGGCAGAAACTCGATGTTCGGTGTTTCTTCCGGGTGACCGGTGCTGCTGGGTGGTGGCGTGGGGCCGGGCAATTCTCGGTGCTCTTGACCGTACCGGCATCGGCGTCCGGGTGACTTTTACCACAGGCAAGACATGACAAAGATGAATGACATTGGACACTGACCAGCTGAAAGATTGCATCATCTGTCTCTGCCGCTTCGCGCCTCTGGTTTGGGACTGGACAGAAACGGCCTCACTCTCGGCTACGCAGACGCAGACGCGGTGAAAAAAAAAGGTTGCGGGTGGCGATTCGCCTCCAACTCGTTTTTTCTCCGCAAGCGACTCAGTCGCAGAGCGGACAGAATGGCGCCCGCCAAGGCATTTCCAAGGTTTCGCGTCCCACGAACGGTATCCAACGGATGGATTGCTGCTGGAATGATGCGAAGCAGAGCGGCAAAGTAGGTACTCACGTACTTTGTCTCTTGACCCATCGGTCCTGCGTCTATCCATCTGTTCGGTGCCGCTTCCATTGCTTCGCTTCCCTGGGGACGGCCGGCACCTTGTGGTCCCCCGCTCAGCCCCCGATCTCTTGTTGGTCGGTTGCAAGTCAGCTAGGTGCACGCCTTTCTTTCCTTTTTTCCTTGACTTGGGAGAATGAGCTGAGCGATTTTAATATCTACAAGAGTGGTTTCTTGGGGCGTTCAAGGCGTTCTAGCGGTGTCGTGCATGTCTCAATCGCCACTTGCGCGTAACTGACTGACAGACAGATGCACACGGCCACCCCCGCCGTTACCTTGCGTGCTGTTGGCATGCTGCTGCTGTTCCGCAGAGTGATACGGATTACTACTCGGGACCAAGGGGAAAAATTCTCTTTCAGCTCCTTTTCCCAAAATCTTGTTTCTGCTCGTGATGCCTCGGCACCCGCGGACAGATGGACAGTTTCCCTCTCACTCTCACCCCCCCTGTGACGTTACCTTCCCTTCTCTTCCTGGGGCCGGAGTTTTTGTTTTGGGTCGGGGCAGGGCAGGGCCAGTTGGGGCCTGTGGTCCTTTTTTTTCGGCGCGCCCCCTGCCTAATACAGAGAGTGGACAGGTCCCTGTCAGAACTCAATTATGCCGACATGGAGAACACACACCAAGTGGTGGTGGCGGATGCTGCCGGGGCGGCGTTACAATTCGGTGGTTGGCCGAAGTTCCCCCTTCCCGCCCACGCGCGGCATCGGTGCAACAATGCAAAAAACACGGTCCATTCAGAAAGGCCGAAGTTGTTGTCGCCCTCGGTCACTGAAGCAGGCTAGTTTTCCGGAGCGAAAGGGGGAACTCTCTGTGGACGGTGAGGGATTCGATTCAGATTGTCAAATGTGAGACAATTTTACCTTTTCCATGCTTTCCGTCATCTCGAAAGCCAAGCACGCACGGCGCGAATACCTTGAACACGGTGTAATAGTGTGCTGTTGTGTTACCTAAATGGCTCCACTATACCTGGTCGCCGACCACCTGTCAGGCCATGCCCAGTGGGCATTTTCAGCCACTACAATGGTTCGGGGGGCAGCCACTCAACCGCGGACTGACACCCACCCCTCCCCCCCCCCTTTCTCATTTGTTTTGGTCATGATGCAAGCCTTTTTTAAATTTTTCGTCGTTCCGAACATGCCAGGCCAAGCCAGGCCAGGCGGTGAAGATGACGATTTGGGGAAACTGCGGAAAGTACCCGCACGCACTTCTGCATGTCACTCTTTTTTTACGCTAGCACACACACCGTGCACGCCAAAACAGATGCCGGGGCGGGTGGGCGGGCACCCAACGATCAAATGGGAGAGCCCAGCGGCTCGGTTCGCAGTGGCAAAACAACGTGGTTTTACGCTGGGGTGGTAATTTTATGTCAGATGAATTAAACCTCTTTTGTTAACAACCGGTGAGCTTTCCTCCCGGGGTTCTGTTCGCCGACCACCAATTACGCTGCTTACACTACGTACCTGGATGATGTGATGATCTGACGCGCTGGCCATGGTTTGTCAAGAGAGGAGATCTTTTGATACAGTCAAACAAGCTAGTTAGATAATAAGGACCCATCACAACAACATTGAACGAGGTTACCGCCATTTCAAGTTGGGAGGTGCGCCCTAGCCCACACACACTTGACCCGCCTGAAACAAGCGTTGTCTTTTTTGTTCTAACTTTCTGCACGCGGCCGTTTTAGGACATGAAAATGCTGCAAGGCTACAGAATACATGTGCGTTTACCACTGCATCCATCCGTCCGTCCGTCCGTAATGTAGGACTTTTGATGTCGAGCAGATTCAGTACCTAATGCACATTTGATGTCATGGCTGGACTAGTGGTCGAGATCAATGGACGGATGTGTGCATGTGGCGGCTCGCCTCTCATCTCTCATCTCATTCCACGAGCTTCATTTCTCCGAGACCCGACCAGACACGTCTCGTTGGTTGGTCCACCCATCCCCGACCCCCGACCGCTCTTTTGTTTTTCCTTATCGTTTCCGTGGCGGCGGCGGCAAAGGAAGGAATGGCAAAACCAAAAAGAAAGTTCTACGATATGCAGCCATCCCGTTTCCAACGCTTCTATCGCTTCTATCGTGGCGACTGGACTAGACGACAGGACAGGAGAGCACAATGTGGATAATGCCCCCCCTCCCCTCCCTTTCCCACGTTTCTCTTCTCCGCGGACATGGCACAGGCACACACACACACTCTCTCTCTCTCTCGCACGCACGCGTCAAAACAATTCGATCCGTGTATACGGGCCCCAGTCCACAGCACACGGGCCCAGCACACGGTCCACAGTCCACAGTCCACGGCCCCGCGAGCCACGAGTCGCCCCTGTCAGCTTGACACAATCCAACTCTGCTGCCCGAAACTAGACCGGAATAGGAGCGGCTTCCCGGGGAGCTCTGGTACGTAAGTCAACCCACTCACTCTGGGGATATCGATCAATCAGGTTGGCGCCGAGATGGACATGGACATGGATATGGACCCCGGATCCATGTGACGTCTGTCACTCCCTGGGATGGATAGGACAGGGCGGGATTGGCCAGATTCAATCGGGGGCTTACTTGATGGGGGGTTCAAATGTCTGTCGGGCTGCTGTCGGGGTCCGATGACTTGGCCAGTCACAGACAACGACCCTGGCCGGTGGGTTCACATCAACAACAAAGGCGGTGTGTCGACGTGAGGACGTCGGGGAAATCAAAAAGAGCAAAGACACATGAAGGGACCTCACTGACACATCGAATCTTTCATGCCACTCTGAGAGTTGAGCCTGGTCTATCATGGTCTGGCCAGCCAGCCAGTAGCCACCGCCCAATCCACCCATCTCTTCTCTCTTCATGACCCCCATTTCATCTCCTTTCCCTGGTTACCCATCCCCTCGTCAGCCGTCCCGCCTTTCAATAAATATCAGACTGGGCCAGCCTACCAGATCTCGATCTTTGGGACTTTCCTTACCTCGACGCGTGGCAACCCCCTAAAAAGGCGGGATGAAAAAGAAATATCAATATATCAGGTCGGTCAGGGTCAGTCAGGGGCCTTGGGACATGGTCTTGCCACATGGAGTCTTGTGGTGCCCTGTGCTTGTTGCACTTTGATGTTTTGCCAAGCCCTCAAGTCCGAGAGGTTGCTTGGTGCTTGGCAACTTGGACAAAGACGTGTCGTGTCGTTCAATGATGGCCCCACATGGAAGGACAGGCTGGAAAAGGTGTGTGTGGTGTGGTGTGGTAGGCGTCGGATCAGGGCCAGACTGGCTGGGCTGGGGGTGGTGGTGTGCCGACACGCTACGCTAGTGTGTTCTAGTTAATCTGTCTGCGGCTAGTATAGCGTGGTGTGGTCGGCGTCTTCTCGAGTCTTCGACGCGGCATTGTACTGTAGTGTAGGGCTGGCGGAGCGGGGCGTTTCTTCTTTCATGAAAGGAGAGGCGGTCAGGGTAGGTAGGTGCATTCAGACTAGCCTTTTCATGTATACCTACCTGCATGCCTACATGCCTGCCAAAACGGACTTGTCTCCGTTACGGTTTGGGGTGTTTGGTCACCTCACCGATAGCAGACCTCACATACGATATGTGAAGTACACGGTGCGGTGAGAGAAAACCAAAATGTGTACATGGCGGATTGGTTTGGATCGGGTTACTTCCCTAGGTAGTTGATATCCCAAGCCGGTCGGGTCTGGTGTGTGTGCCATGCATCCACCGTCATGCATCCACTGCCATGTCACATATAACTGCAGTGTTGCGTAAGTACTGTACGGGCCAGTCTGCAGTGGAATCTGCAATAGTAGGTGCTCATCCGTTCCCCCCTTTTTGCCTTTTCCCGAGATTGCTTGATTGAGTCAATGGTCATCGGGGGCCAGGCAGGCCAGGACAGAAACCTGAATTCTCTCTCTCTCGCTCTCGGCTCGGTGTCTTTGCTGTTTGCCGTGGCCCCAGCCGGCAGGATTTTGTAATTTTTTTGGTCTTTCTCTTTCCAATGATTCTTGTCAGCTAGAGGAGCTGGGAGTTTCCGGTCATAACTCTGCATATCATGTGCGCGCGCGCGTGTGTGTGTGTGTGTGACTGGAGTGTGCTTACACGCCACGCTGCACCCGAGATTCTATATCCACATACATGTACCATACCATGTACGCTCCCCATGTGGTATTATGTGATTACCTACCTAGGTAAGGTAACTTCAGGTGGGATGGTTTCGTTCTATTTCAAGATACCTGTACCTGGTAGGTAACCGATCTGGGGCAGGTTTTGCGGTCCGAGAACCGGCTTGGTAGGTAAGTGGCGAAAGAGTACATAGTAAGCAACAACGTACCTATGTAACATGTAACATAGCGATAATACATGCACGTGGTTTTTCGGGATAATAGTTGTTTTTCAACACTCAGCTTTTTTTTTTCCCTTCCCCTCTGTGGGGGAGTGATGCGTGGTGTGGGTGGTGTTGGGGGCATAAGCAGGCTGTTTTCCCGCCCGGGTTCGGTCTGGGTTCCTGTGGCACTGTCGCCATCGGATT
>Ga0247760_1003463_pt1 | contig 10187 bp, 1 predicted proteins | sample UWRJL171409R4_FD_179936 | JGI IMG/M metagenome (GOLD analysis project Ga0247760, IMG submission 179936) | Plant litter microbial communities from Arlington Agricultural Research Station in Wisconsin, United States - UWRJ-L171-409R-4 | ecosystem: Environmental > Terrestrial > Plant litter >...
GCAGAGCTCCGTGCCTTCCTCGCCGGCCAACCTTCGCCGGCACTCGCCGTGGGTCATCGTCCCGCCAGCGGCAGCCGCCAGATCGCGTTCGTGTTTAGCGGTCAAGGCCCGCAATGGCCGCAGATGACGAGCGAGCTTTCGGCATCCGAACCAGTGTTTCGCGACGCGCTCGCAGATCTCGATGGCCGGTTCCAAGCCCTGGCCGGCTGGTCGCTGTCGGCCGCGCTCGCTGAGCCCGCCGAGTCATCGCGCCTCCAGCAAACCGAGCTCGCACAACCGGCGATTTTTGCGCTTCAGGTAGCGCTCGCGGCGCTCTGGCAATCGTACGGCATCGAGCCGACCGCAGTCGTCGGCCACAGCATTGGCGAGCTCGCAGCGCTCTATGTCGCGGGCGTGTTATCGCTCGACGACGCCGTACGGATCGTGTGGCATCGCGGACGCATCATGCAGCGCGCGACCGGGCTCGGCGGCATGCTGGCCGTCGGCATGACGGAGGCGGAAGCCCAGGCGCTGTTGAAGACGGTGGGGCCGGAGCTTTCGTTGGCGGCGATCAACGGTCCGCGCAGCATCGTGCTGGCCGGCACGCCCCGAGCGCTCGAGGCGACTTTGGCGGAGCTCGCTGCGCGCGGCGTGTCGCATCGAGCCTTGCCCGTCTCGTACGCTTTTCACTCGGCCCAGATGGAACCCTTTCAAGCAGAGCTGGTGGCCGCGATCGGCTCCGTGCGCTCACTTTCTGGGCGCATCGCCGTTTACTCCAGCGTGACGGGCGCAGCCATCGATCATACCACGATCGACGCCGGCTATTTCGGGCGCAATCTGCGTCAAACCGTGCGCTTCGCCGGCGCCATCGACGCCCTCGTGGACAGCGGCGTGCACACTTTCCTCGAGCTTTCGCCGCACCCCGTGCTGGCTTCGTCGATCGGCGAGTGTTTAGCCGCGCGCGATCAGCAAACCACAATCCTTGCCTCGATGCGTCGCGAGCGGCCTGCGCGGGAGACCCTGCTGCGTGCATGCGCCGGAGCGTACGCAGTCGGGCACACGCCGCGCTGGAGCGCGCTGCTTCATACGGACTCGCCACCCGTCGATTTACCCGCCTACCCCTGGCAACGTGAACGCTACTGGCTACGGACGCGCCCATTGCTGGACTCGCAGACACCGGCGCTGGCGCCTGCGTTGCTCGGCGCGCGAAGAGCCGAGTCCGATGGCTCGATCTCGTTCGACGTTCGCTGGCCTTCCGACGATTTGAAATGGATCAACGACCACCAGGTCGGCGGGCACACGGTGATGCCAGCAGTGGCGCTCTTGGAGGCCTTGCGGCGGGCAGCCGAGGAAGTGTACGGAAGGAACGCCGCAACGGTGCTCGAGTTCCTGGTGCACCAGCCGTTCCTGCTCGACGCGGCTTCGGGCTGGACGCTCTTCGTCTCGCCAGAGGGCAGCGGGGCGCGTCTCGAGCTTTGGGCCGCCAGCGACGCCGAGCGCGCCCTACCGGGTCGCGACCGACTGATCGCGTCGGCTCGCCTGCGCGAAAGTTCGTCGCGACATTCGCGCGCGCCGGAAGCGCCGGGAGCCGGCGAATGGCAAACAGAGACGCACTCGCTGTACGCGCGCTTCGCCGAGCTCGGCGTCGATTTTGGTCCGGCGTTTCGCACGATCGAACGTTGGCGTGCGGCGGACGTCACGGCAGAAGCATGGCTCACGCGCAAAGGGACTGAAGACCTCGGCCTCGCAAGTGGTGAAAACGGCGCAGGCGTGACCTTGCTGGACGGCGCGCTGCAGCTTTGCCTAATCGTCGCGAATGACGCGCGACCGGACACCCTTTTACTACCAGTCGCGGTCGAATCGTACGCCCTACCGCGACCGTTGCCGGAGCGCGTGCGGGCACAGGTCAGGATCACCGAGCGCGGCGCCGGTGGAACTCTGACGGCCGCCGTGCGCCTCTTCGCAGAAGACGAGCGCTTGGTTGCCGCGCTCGACGGCGTCCATCTAGCGCCTGCAGATGCTGCAGCGCTGGCCGACGTTGGCCCGTACGAGATCCGATGGCGTGAGCTCCCAGCTACACCCGCTTCGGCTCCACTCAGCGCTCGCGGGTCCTGGCTCGTACTCAGCGATGGAAGCCAGCAGGGGCGCGCGCTGGTAGCGGCGCTAAAGGCGCACGGCGGGCAATGCTACGAGCTCTGTTCGAGCGCTGACCCGGATCAGCTCACGCGCGCGTTGAGCGAGTTCGAAAAAACGCGAGCTGACGCACCGCTGCGTGGCATCGTGCATGCGTGGAGTTTCGATGCGGCGGCGCCGGATCTAGACGAACGGGCGGACTGGCTGACCACCGGTTCGGCGCTGATTTTGGTGCAAGCGCTCGGTCAGGGACTGATGCCGGGTGTGCCACTCTGGCTCCTCACGCAGGCTGCTCAGCCGGTAGCGGGTCCCGTGCTCAACCCGAGGCAAGCCGGTTTGTGGGGCTTAGCCAGCGTCGTCGCGCCGGAATATCCGGATCGCCCGTGCCATGTCATCGATCTGGATCCGTCCTGCGCTGGTGACACGCTGACGGCCCTGGTTTCGCAGCTGGTTCAGCTGCATCCCACGGGCTCTCGACAGGCCCTACGCGGCGCTATCCGCTACGCGCCGTTGCTCGAACGCCGTGCGGAAATGGCTGGCGCAGCTCCCCTCGACGGCGCAGCGATCCCGTCGCAGCTAGTCGCCGCGCGCCCAGGGACGCTCGATGGCCTGGAATGGCAAGCAAGCCAACCGGCGCTGCCGCGCGCTGGCGAATTGCGGCTGCGGGTGTTGGCAGCAGGGCTCAACTTTCGAGACGTCTTGCTGGCTCTAGGGATCTACCCCGGCGAGGGCGCCGTTTTGGGAGCGGAGTGCGCGGGGATCGTGACCGCGTTGGGCGCCGATGTCTCGCAGTTTCAACTCGGCGACATCGTGTTCGGTTTCGCGCCCGGGAGCATCAGCACCGAGGTCGTGGTCCCTGCACACTTTCTGGTCGCCCTACCGGCGAGCCTGCGCGCCGAGGAAGCGGCGGGACTACCCGCAGCATTTCTCACCGCGATGTACGGCCTCGAACGCATCGCCAAGCTCGAACGCGGCGCGCGCGTCCTTATCCACGCCGGCGCGGGTGGCGTAGGTCTAGCCGCGATTCAGGTGGCTCTGCGTGCGGGCTGTCGGGTGTTTGCGACCGCCGGTTCGCCGGCAAAGCGCGAACTTTTGTCGACGCTGGGCGTGGAGCAAGTTTTCGATTCGCGCTCGCTCGCTTTCGCCGACGGCTTGCTTCGAGCAACCGACGGAGCTGGCGTGCAGGTGTTGCTCAATTCGCTGAGTGGCGACTTCATCCCCGCCGGACTGCGGACGCTCGCGCCCGGCGGCTGGTTCCTCGAGCTCGGCAAACGCGACGCGTGGACCGCCGAGCAAATGGCTGCGACGCGGGCAGACGTTCGCTACCGCAGGTACGACCTGGGCGAAGAGCTGAAGGCGGATCCGAGTCTTGCGCCCAGCTTGCTCAGCGAACTTTGCCACGGGTTGAGCGATGGCACGTTGCGCCCCTTGCCGGTGCGCGTGTTCGCCTTCGGTGACGCCCGTGAGGCCTTCCGCTTGATGGCGCAGGCGGGACACGTGGGCAAGCTGGTGCTGCGTGCCCCGGCACGGAGCGCGCGCGAGCTGATCCAGGCAGGTGGCACGTATTGGATCACGGGCGGTGGAGGTGCGCTGGGTGCGCAAACTGCTCGCTGGCTCGTAAATTCGGGGGCGCGACAATTGCTGCTCAGCGGCCGCCAGCCGCCGCCCCCCGAGGCGCAAGCGATCATCGACGAATGCGTGGCGCAGGGCGCGCGCGTCGAGTTTCGCCTCGCGGACGCGAGCGACAGCCGGGCGATGAGCGCCATCCGAGACGAGATCTCGTCGGCTTGGCCGCCACTGCGCGGAGTCGTGCACGCGGCTGGTGTCGTGGATGACGGGATGCTCGTTCACCAAACCTGGACGCGCTGGCGCGACGCGCTGAGAGGCAAGGCGGGCGGCGCGCGCGTCCTCGACGCCTTGACCCGTGACACGCCGCTGGATTTTTTCGTGCTTTACTCCAGCGCCGGCTGGCTCCTAGGACCGCTCGGGCAAGGCGCCTATGCGGCCGCGAACGCCGAGCTGGATGCTCTGGCTTGGGCCAGGCGCGCCAGCGGGCGGGCGGCGCTGAGCGTCGCCTGGGGTCAATGGCGCGAAGGAGGCATGGCAGCGCGAATGCGTGCCCGAGGACACGACGGTTGGAGCGCACGTGGACTGGGCTGGCTCGCTTCGCGCGAAGCTTTTCGGCAACTCGAGCGCCTGCTGGGGGACGGGAGCACGCACGCGGTCGTTTTACCCATCGACTGGGGACGCTTCTTATCGACCCTTTCACCTGGCGTCGATTCAGATTTCTTTCAGGCCGTGCGGTCCTCGAAGCGCAGCGCCGCAAGGCCTGCCTTCTCGGCGTCATCGCCTGAAGCATCGCTGGTCGAGCAATGGAGTGCTGCGCCATCCGGTGCACGCCGCGAGTTGCTGCTCGCGCACCTCGACCAGTGCGCACGCCACGTTCTCGGGCTTGCCGATGACGTCGTGCTAGACGTCGCCGCGCCACTAAAGTCGGCCGGGCTGGATTCCTTGATGGCGGTCGAATTGCGCAACGTCCTCACACGCTCCCTCGGCAGCTCGCTGCCTGCGACCCTGCTGTTCGACTACCCTTCACTCGACGCGCTCGTGGCCTATTTGCTGATCGCGCTCAAGCTCACTCCGGTGGCGACGGCGATGCCGGCGAGCACCCTCGTCGGCGAGCAGTTCCGGGCCGTAGCATCGCTCACGGATGCCGAAGCAGAGGCTTTACTTTTGGCAGAACTAGACGCCGGATCGGTCGGCAGCAGATGAGCAATCCGCAAGACAATAGCGAGCTGTCCCCCGTCAAGCGCGCGCTGCTCGAGGTCCGCACTCTGCGGGCGCGACTCGCCGAGCTGGAAGCCGAAGCGCACGAGCCGATCGCGATCATCGGCATGAGCGTGCGCGCGCCGGGAGGCGTCACGGACATCGCGACTTACCACGAGCTTTTGTGGTCGGGCCGCGACGCCATCGGGGAGGTGCCCGCGGATCGTTGGTCACTCACGGACTGGTTCGACGAAGCGCAGGACGCGCCGGGCAAGATGTACACCCGTCACGGCGGCTTTCTCGGGGACGTGACTGGTTTCGACGCCGAGTTCTTCGGCATTGCACCGCTCGAAGCCGCCAGCATGGATCCCCAACAGCGCTTGGTTCTCGAGCTTGCATGGGAAGCGCTGGAGCACGCGGGCCATGCTCCGGCCTCGCTCGCGGGCTCGCGCACGGGCGTGTACCTCGGCATGGCGAACGCCGACTACGGGCGCGCGCTGTTCGCTCACCCAGAGCTGATCGACCCCTATTTTAGCTCCGGCAACGCGTTCAGCGTGGCTGCCGGCCGCGTCGCCTATGTACTTGGGTTGCACGGACCCGCGATTGCCATCGACACGGCCTGCTCCTCGTCGCTGGTCGCGCTGCACTTGGCCTGCCAAGGGCTCCGGCACGGCGATTGCGATTTTGCGCTCGCCGGTGGTGTCAATCTCATCCTGACGCCAGAGCTGAACGTCAATTTTTCCAAAGCAGGCATGATGTCCCGCGATGGGCGCTGCCGTACCTTCGACGCTGCCGCCGGCGGTTATGTGCGCGGCGAAGGAGGCGGCATCATCGCTCTCCGGCGCTTGCGCGACGCCCTCGCCGATGGCGATCGCGTACTGGGCGTGGTGCGCGGCACTGCCGTCAATCAAGATGGTAAGAGCAACGGGCTGACCGCGCCGAACGGTCCGGCCCAGCAGGGAGTCGTACGAGCGGCGTTGGCCGACGCCGGCATCGCGCCGCGATTGGTCGGCTACATCGAAGCCCACGGCACCGGAACCTCGCTCGGTGATCCGATCGAGGTGGGCGCGTTGGCGGGCGTGCTTTCCGAGGGCCGGGACCCCACGCTGCCGCTCGTCCTGGGTTCCGTAAAAACGAACATTGGGCACCTCGAGGCCGCGGCCGGCATCATGGGCGTGATCAAGACAGTGCTCGCCCTCGAGCAACGCGAGCTCCCGCCTCATCTGCACCTGCAGACCCGAAATCCGCTCATCGACTGGAACACCCTCCCCATCACCATCCCAACAGCGGTGATGCCCTGGGCGCCGATCGAAGGGCGCCTGGTCGCAGGCGTGAGCGGGTTCGGTTTCAGCGGCACGAACGCGCACGTCGTACTGGAGGCCGCCGCTCTGGCCCCGGATCCGGCCGCCTCAGCCGATGCCTCCGCCCTCCGTACAGAGCAAGTGCTCGCGCTCTCGGCGCGCAGCCCGCAGGCTTTGCACGCGCTCGTTCGTCGCTATCGCGACGCGTTCGCCACTTGGCCGAAAGAGTCGGCGCCCTCGGCGCGCGACGTGTGCCACACGGCCAACACGGGACGCAGCCACTTCGCGTTCCGTCTGAGCGTCAGCGGAGCCACGTTGCCCGCGCTGACCGAGGCGCTCGACAGTTGGCTGGCTGGCACCGACGATGCTCGCGTCGTCGCAGGTCCGAGCCAAGACGCAGCAGCGAAGGCTCCGCGCGTTGCGTTTCTCTTCCCAGGCCAGGGCCCTCAATACCTCGGCATGGGTCGACAGCTGTACGACACGGCTCCCGTGTTCCGTCACGCTTTCGAGCAATGCGCGGCAGAGCTCGAAAGCGTGCTCGGCCGCGCGATCGCCCCGATCGTGTTCGGTGGTGACGACTCCGCCTCGCTCGATCGCACCGAAAATGCGCAGCCAGCAATGTTTGCCATCGAATACGCGCTCGCCGCGTTGTGGCGTTCGTGGGGCGTCGAACCGGCCGCGGTCATGGGCCACAGCTTCGGCGAGTATGCTGCCGCCTGCGTCGCCGGTGTGCTCACGCTCCGCGACGCAGCGCGCATCGTCGTGGCACGCGGGCAGCTCACTTCGTTGGCGCCGGGTGAGGGGCTGATGGTGATCGTCGAGGCCTCGGAGCAGGAAGTGGAGCAGGCGATCATCGCGGAAGGCGGCGCGCTCTCCATCGCCGCCCTCAATGGGCCGACCAACACGGTGATCAGCGGCGAGCGCCGCGCGGTCGAGGCGGTGTGCGCACGATTTGCGGCTCGGCGTCGGCGCACGACGCCGCTCCGCGTCTCGCACGCCTTCCATTCGCCGCTGATGGATTCGGTGCTGCCCGGCTTCGAACGAGCGCTGCAAGGCATCAGCTACTCCGCGCCGACGGTGACGCTGGTCTCGAACCTCACCGGCCAAGTCGCGGATCTCGAAACTATTGGGCGGGCAGCTTATTGGCGCGAGCATTTGCGTCAGCCCGTTCGATTCGCGCACTCGATTCGAGTGCTCGAAAGTCTCGGGATCACGCACTACCTCGAGCTGAGCCCGCATCCAGTGTTGCTCGGCATGGGAGCGGAATGCGTCGCGGGCGCAACTTGGCTTGCTTCGCTCCGTAAAGATCAGAGCGCCTGGAGCGAAATGCTGAGTGGCGTGCAGACCCTCTACGCGCACGGCGCTGCCATCGACTGGGCCGGCGTCGATCACGGGCAACCCCAGCGCCGAACCAGCCTGCCGAGCTACCCGTTCCAACGCAAGCGACACTGGGTCGAGGGCATCGGCAGCGTCAGCGCGCACAGCGCCGTCGATTTCTGGTCGCCAATCGAGCGCACGTTGGAGCGCGAAGCCGGGCGCGGACCGCTCGATCTCGACGCGGCCTCGTACCCGGCCAAATGGCAGACGCTGGCGCGCCTGACTGACGCGCAAATCCTGCACACGCTGCGGGAGCTCGGTGTCTTCGCCCAGGTGAACGACAGCCACACGCTCGATTCCTTGATCTCCGTGGCCGGCATCATCCCGGCCCAGCGTCGCTTGATGTCACGCTGGCTAGACCGGCTGACGCGCGCGGGAGCTTTACGACGCGAGGGAGATTCGTATCAGGCGACTGAACGGCGACTCGAACGTTCGCTCAGTGAACTTTGGTCCGAGGCCGAACGGCAGTTCGCCGACAACCGCGAGCTCTTCGCGTACGTTCGCAATTGCGCCAATCACCTGTCGGGGATCCTGGTCGGGCGTGAGAGCGCGCTCGAGTCACTCTTTCCCGGCGGGTCTTTCGAGCTTGCGAGCGCGCTCTACGAGCGCTCCGCGACCATGCGATACATCAACGGCCTGGCCGCGGCCGGGCTGGCCGCGCTGTGTCAGACCCTACCCGCCGGAGCCGAGCTGCGCGTCCTGGAGCTTGGCGGGGGCACGGGAGGAACGACGGCAGCGCTGCTACCCGCTCTACCGACTGGACGCGCGCGCTATCGCTTCACCGACGTGAGCGACGCGTTCCTGAGCGAGGCGCGGCTGCGCTTCGCGGACTATCCGTTCGTAGAGTACGCGACGTACGATCTCGAACTCGAGCCGACCGAGCAGGGCTACGCTTTGGGTAGCTTCGATGTGATCGTGTCGGCCAACGCCGTGCACGCCGTTACCGACCTGCGTTTGGCGCTCAGCCGGCTCCGCTCGCTGCTCGCGCCGGGCGGCGTGCTGCTGCTGGTCGAATCGACCACGCACTTGGACTACTTCGACATGACCACGGGGTTGATTGAAGGCTGGCAGGCCTTTACCGATGACCTGCGCGACGACAACCCGCTGCTACCGCCAGACACATGGCTGGCTGCGCTGCGCGCCGCGGGAATGTCGAGCGCGAAAGCTTGGCCGGAGCGCGGCTCGCTGCCCGATGCGCTGGGGCAGCACGTCATCGTCGCGCAAAACCCCGGCAGTGCCGCCCCCGCTCGCGCGCAAGCTGCCTCGGCTGCGGACAGCGCGGCGACCGTCGCTCTGCCAACGGCGCTCGAGCAGCCGAGCACCAGCAGCGCTCGCCGACGCCTCGAAGCGGCGCTACCGTCTGATCACCTCGCCCTGCTGTGTGAGGTGGTGCGGCTCGAGGTAATGCGCATCTTGCGCCTCGATCCGAGCCAGCCTCCGGCACGGCACGATCGACTCATGGAGCTCGGGATGGATTCCTTGATGGCGGTTCAACTGCGCAACGCGCTCGACCGCGCTCTCGAACTACCGCGCGACCAGGGATTGCCGTCCACCTTGATCTTCGATTTTCCGACGATCGAGGCCATTGCCGAGTTCCTGAAGCTACGTTTGCTGCCTCAGACGCCCGCCGCGCCTGTAATGGAGTTGCAGCGACCTTCGCTCGCTGGTCCAGCGCCGCTCGCGGCCAGCGCGATCGCCGAGCTCGACGACGCAGAGATCGAGCGGCTGCTCGCAGCCCGCGAGGGTGAGTCGTGACCGACTCCATTCGTCCCGCGCTCGATGCAGACGGCGGGGACACGCCCGCCATGAGCCCGCTCAAGCGCGCTTTCATCGCGCTCGAACAGACCCGCGCGCAGCTCAAGGCCGTACAGAGCGCAGCTCACGAACCGATTGCAATCATCGGCATCGGCTGTCGTATTCCGGGTGGTGCCGACGACCCAGCCAGCTTTTGGCGACTGTTGAGCGATGAGCGCGATGCGATCGGACCGCTGCCCGAAGACCGCTGGGACGTAGCTGCGCTTTATCACCCGGACCCAGAGCACGTCGGCACCATCGCGACGCGCGGAGGGGGCTTTCTGGGCCAGGTTTCGGGCTTCGATCCGGCCTTTTTCGGCATTACCCGGCGCGAAGCGCAGGGCATGGATCCTCAGCAACGCCTACTGCTCGAAGTCTGCTGGGAAGCGCTCGAACATGCCGCGCAAGCACCAGATCGACTCGATCGCTCGCGCACCGGAGTGTTCATCGGCGTGTGCGGCAATGACTACGCGAACCTGCAGCTCGGCACGGGCGATCGCGCGCTGCTCGACGCACATTTCGCGTCCGGTATCGCCCACAGCGTGGCGTCGGGCCGGCTGTCGTACTTGCTCGGGCTACAGGGGCCGAGCCTCACCATCGACACGGCCTGTTCCTCGTCGCTCGTTGCCGTGCACCTGGCCTGCCAGGCACTGCGCAGTGGCGATTGTCGGATGGCGCTCGCGGGCGGGGTCAATCTGATCCTGTCGCCCGATCTTTACGTCGCGCTTTCACATTCGCGCATGCTCTCACCCGACGGGCGCTGCCGCACTTTCGACGCGGCAGCCGATGGTTTTGCGCGCGGGGAGGGCGCCGGAGCCGTGGTGCTGAAACGGCTGA
>Ga0247760_1003465_pt1 | contig 10185 bp, 8 predicted proteins | sample UWRJL171409R4_FD_179936 | JGI IMG/M metagenome (GOLD analysis project Ga0247760, IMG submission 179936) | Plant litter microbial communities from Arlington Agricultural Research Station in Wisconsin, United States - UWRJ-L171-409R-4 | ecosystem: Environmental > Terrestrial > Plant litter >...
AAAGAGCGCTAAAAGACGAGGAAAAAAGCAAAGACAGTAACGAAAAGACCCCGTTACAGTCCGTCGTCTCCACATCCTTAGGCTCGTCCAGAGCATATTAACGTCACTCCTCTCAGTTACTATCGCCGTCCTCTAAAGCATCGCTTACTTCCGCTACTTTAAAATATAAAGGATATACCAGGCGCCTGGCTAACCTATCTTAACCTTATGCCCGCTATCTTACTTATGGTTATCGCTATCCTCTCAGGTAGCCTCGACCTTACCATACTTCTAGCCCACCTGTTCCCTTCCCACACTAGACACTTCTAAGCATTACGATAAAGTCGCGTAACCTGCTCACTTACGTTGAGGGGTATCGTATCTTCTCGTGCTAGTCCTGTACAGGAGCCGGTTTAACTATGGGAATACAAGCGGCTAGATTAATGATTTTTAAGTTGGTAAACGTATAGTATAGTGGCCGACAAGTTTGCTAATGTTACGCAGGTGGGGGGCGTAGTGTACTGGCTAGGTATGATGAGATTAGACTTTCTGCCACCCCCTTTTTTCCTCCTTCGGTTTAAGCGAGATACTGATAGTCTGGACTCTGTTACAGACAGCCGCTTAATATATCGCGCTGGCGTAGATCGTATCCAGGGATTAGGTATGCTTGGTACCGTCTTTATTAACCAGTGAAGTAGGAAGGCGATGGGCGAGAAGGGTGGCTTCTTTTCCCAGACGGACGAGTTGGAGAAGATGATGGCTTAGGGATAGGAGGTTGATAAAACGCTGAGTTACATCATACCTATATGGCTTTTGATATCTCCTAGAGAAACCCCAAACCCATTCTAAAGGCTGCGGACTCTATCGGGGTAGCGGGGGCCCTCTTACTCAGTCCGATCTATGATACGGCTCATGTCTCTCTCATTTGACTTCCGCGCAGACTTTCCCGACCCGTTTTCGCCGTCACAGCTATTGGAATTGCTGCTATAATTGGCAACCACCTAGTTCTAAGTCATTCGCGAGATGGTCATCATTTGACATCGCAATGGTTTGCGCCATTGTGATTACTTGCGCTGTCTCAGTTATCAGCATGATTCGTGCCATCAGCACGGAGGTGTGAGGAGAACAGGAGACCAGAGAACGCAGTGCGTGGATTAAACGCCTGCACGAAGATGGTAAAGGTGCCTCTTTGCTCGGGCTAACGCTGTATCACGAATAATGCGCAGCGACGGCCGACAGGGTCTGCATCACAAGGCAGACTTCCCGTCGAGTTGAGAACGGGTTGGAATGTGCCCACCAAGGTTGCGTGCACGCGTGGGGAGTAGGCAAATCACAGCTGATGCGAGGGTCTGAGCTTTACCAAAATGGTATCAAGCTTAAAAACCCAAAGATGTCTTTTCCTTAGTCCCAGCCGATTAATATCCTATATGTCACTACCTACCTACTAAAGGAAATTTCCTGCCAACTCCAACCCTTGCGCCGAAGGCTTGTCAGTCTCGCCCAAACCTCTCCCCCATTTGCGCTGCGCTCTCACCACTTCATAGCACGTATCAAGGCTTCTTTGCCCTTTTTTTCTTACTCTGTCTGCCAATGTTTGACTGGGACTCGTCCTGTTCGTTGACGCTGGTGAGAGCCGAGGCTAAGGAAGGGGGCAACGGACGAGAGAGATTCTCAGTCATGGGACAAGATCTTTTTGTCGAGCTGCTCCAGGGACTTTGGCTGGTAGAAGAGGGAATTTTCGAGAACGATGCGCGGATCTCTTCCAAAATTCCGTCGGTTCGCTCTCTGTACTCATGGAGCTGGCGACGTCGCTTTGGGCCAGAGTCCCGGGAGGCTAGACCGTTGAAAAGGTCAAAATCCTCCAGGAATGTGACTGGCAGCGACAGCATCGGGGTGAAGGACTCGGCTTTGGTTCTGTTGTTGTCGGGGTTAACGAAGAGCGCGCGCGAGGTCTATATAGTGTGCGAGTCTTACGTATCCAGATCTCCCAGACCGTATAGGTCATCCGGCCGAAACCTCTCAAAGGCGAAGGTGACCAGCGACCGTGTGGTCACACAGTCCCTGATCAAATTGAACAAGTCTTGCAGGTGTTCCGACGTGTGGCAGAGAATTCCAGAACTCTGGTGTCGATACCTCTGGATGACGTTGATTGCGGCGGACGCCCGGGAGTCAAGACCGTGGAGGAATTCCTTCTACAGCAGGTCAGATAAGTCAGTCAGCATGATGCTTTTTACTTGTCGCCAAGGGAGGAGCTTTCCTCACCAGCTTGACGATTCCAGCGAACTCCCAATCATCTCTGAGCTTCTTGAACTTCTTAACCGACGAATACACAATCCACAGTGCGCATAGAACTGTAGCAGGGTCGTAATCTTTAGGCGATCCGATTGGTTTTGCGTACAGGGCCTCGTTCACCAAGCGCAGGAGCATCATGGCAAGCTCCTGGATCTTGAACGCAATTGCATACATCATCTCGAGAATGAGGTTCTTCGACATGGGGAGATTGACACCTCTCAGAGGGGAGTACCGCTCGTAGTGGATGCGATGTGCGTTCCAGTTGTACAGGATGCCGAGATAGTACGCGCAACGCCATGCCGTCGTGATGATGCTTTGCTGGATATCAGGAGGGAATCAGCATGGGTGCACATGATGATGTATGAGAGAATATAAACCGCTTACATCCTTGCCAGTCAGTGCCAGAATCTGGGTTCTTGGTGCCTGTGCGTCGGTGAAGAGATTGAGCTGTTCCTCGGATAGTGCTGGCAGCACTAGATGCTCTCCCGAAATCGTCCTTGCCTGTATGGTGGTTGCCAATCTGTTGATGCAAAGAGTCACGCTAGTCAACGAGTATGGGTTGTAGTCCTTTCCTTGGTCGAGGTGACAGAGGATGTGCCCAGTGCCGTTGAAGCACTTTTCTAGCGTGTTGCAGAACCTGTCTTTGCCCTGGAATGACATGTCACCGATCTCCCGCCGAAGACCGGACAGCAAGGCTTGTGTTTCTTCTGTATTGGCAAAACCGTCAGCTCGAATGCTTTACCGCCATTGCCTTAGGCTCTGATGGAAGAAACATACTGATGTCAAAAAAGACAAGCTCGTCGAGGGTGGGTGGTTGCCCTCCATTCCAACACTGGACTTGACCCGTTCGCGCGTTTTCCTTTCGAACAAGACCCATGCATCGGCGGCAGGGGGAGGCATCACACTGACCGGGAACAATAATTAGAGGAGTCACAAAAAACCCTCAAAGAGAAGCCATGGAAGTGGGGCCACCCACCTTAGCGGTCTTCTTAGCGAATGTGCACTCGGCGCATGGCTGCCAAGATGGAATGGCTTGAAGAGGAAGGGACCCAGAGCTAGTGATGTCCAGAAACTCGCGGCAGCAGAGGAGATCTGAAGATGCGTCGGCGTTGGAACCGTCGGGGCTGGGCAGGGGCGGCTGAGGCCCAATTGGGCAACCGCCAGCTAGCTCGTCAGCCAATCCAATGGAACTAACCACCAAACCCGGTGGTTCAGGGGCAGACGAGAATGCCAGTAGGGCCCAGTCTCTTGCGTGAGTCTCGCGCTCGTAGGTGTAGGACAATGCAGCATCGGGTGCGAAGTAGTCCAGATGTTCTGGCATCTGGACGTGGCTCTGCGGATCCGGAGCGTTTTGGTTCGCCGCGAAGACATCCGCTTCCATCAGCTTCTCGGCGCGGTACTGCGTTTGCTGCTGTCCGACGAGACGGTCGGTCGCCCTGCTGGGTAGTCGGTATGACTCATCGTCAAGCTGAAAGGTGGAGGCCTTGGCAGTTCCGGTGTCGAGCAGTCGGGGATCTATCGTCTGAAAGTCGAATCCATCGCTGCCGAGATCAATTCCCTTAGCCAGGTCAAACACGATCTGTCGGTTAGAGTCAATGCGGTCTGCTGCGAGACCTTCGAAATCGGATGTGGGGATTTAGGGCTCTGCAAAACCCGCCAGAGGCTCAAAGTCGGTGAAGAGAATCGAGTTTAAAATAACTTCGAGGTCAATGTAGGAGCCATCGGTGCCAATCGGCGCAGCCATTGTCCCTAGAACCAACGAAGTTGGCAAGTAGAATGAACGTTGGAAGGGCCTCACAAAGTCGGCAACCATTGATATAAGCAGCGGGAAGTGTGTTCCGTGCTGCTGAAGCAGTCGTGGCTGCTTCTGACGGTCTGCTTCATGAGTGGTCAGCTTGAACCGCAGTCGAGGTTTTGGTTTGTTGCAAATATACGAAAATGCTCGAAATGCAGGCTTGAGATCCGCGCTCATTCGCCAACAACGCAAATCGCAGCCTTCACGGGGTGAAATTCTGGATTGCTGCATAAGAGCATAAAACAAACAAGCCGTAATTCCGCAATTGCATGTATGTAGTTGTGGCGAGTTCTTATAAGTTGACGTTCCTGTCAAGTTGATTGCCTACCGAACAACAGTCGTTGGTGATGATATGCCTTCTATTTGTAGATACCTACCGTGACATGGGGATGTGGTTATGGAAGTCCTCGATGCCGTGATCCGCGCCATACGGCATCAGCTTGGTTTCTCAAAGTGCGCAATGCATTTTTGCCGCACGGCGCCAGTGCGGCGTTGTGGGAGAATGCGCACCGCTCCCTCCGCAACCTCGCTGAGCTCTTTCAGTCGACACCATTGCGCGCCCTTAGCTCATCGTCCCATGCCAACGACATTGTTAACCTAGCCTTCCCTCTCGGCTCGGCATACGACAGCCCCCGTAGATTGCTTACGAGAATTGGTCCCACTTGTAGTCTCCTCCTTGACAGAGTCGTATCCTAGAGGGCTGCAAATGGTGAACGATGAAGATATCGGTACTTCTCACCGGCATAAGCTCGCTGCTGATGGGGGGTCTGGCTTGAACGGCGTGAGAGGATAGCCAAACCCGGTGTCGTGATCCACGAGTTGATTCCTTGGAGGCTTTGAGTCAGTTCGGGCGCAAGTCAACGGGGATGACTCGTGACAGGCCCCACTTGGAGAATGAGGATGGTTGCTCCTGTCTAATACAAGCCCTGGGCCTAAGGAGTTGGGAAGAAGGAGGGCACTCTAGGGCCCGGAAGCGTGTAGAATTGGGTAGACATGGTATTAAATGCGCCTTGCGTTTCTCCCCCTCGGAATCTTGCGGTTTCTACCAAAGCCCTCGCCCGCGATCACCTAACTTGAAAATTACATAATTGCAAACCACTCTTCCTGATCCAGGTTCTTTTTAGACAGCCCTTTAAATGGGCCCATGGAACAGCACCAGTTCTCCTCCACTCTCTCGGCAGGCGCAATCCAGAAGGCCCGCGTACGGACATACCCGTCGTACTTGATCACAATGTCGCCCTCATCTTCCTCCTCATCCAAGTTGTAACTCCCCATCCCTTTTTCTTCCTTTCCTTGCTGCGCGCCATCGCCATTCTTCCCCTGTTGGCCGCCTTCACCTTCAGCAGCTCAACCTGTGCTCACACCTTGCTCTTTGTCCTCCCAACTCTGCTTTTGACCCTACCTCTCGGCTTGATTACTTCACCCTTCAGCTGCGGTTTCCGCCGCACAAGTCCCACGGTTATTCCCCACAAGCCTTACTTCTAATAGAAAAGCACGCGACAGTGAAACCGGACGCTCGACTCCACTAGTTTATCGGGATACTAGGCACTATCACTAATCCAACACCATCGACACTCGGCCTATATGAGGTACTGTCATTGGTGGATTTCTTTGCCACAGCTTAAACAGGGATAAGTCTCATTTTCGCAGCTATATCGGACGATATGTCGGATCGAGCCGTAGGCCCAGTAGCTTATTCCAACTTATCGGAATACTTTGGCATCAGAGCCGTAAAGTAGAATAACACAGAGGGCTAGTAAAATGGGTAAAAGACCTATAGTCAAACACCGGCTTGCCTCCACAGTCGAGGAAGAATCTGATGGCGCACCGCATAGTGTCCGAGTCTCTCTAGAACAGCAGTCATCTACGGCTATAGCTTGCGCTATAAGATGCTTCAGAGGGGTAGCTCTGCCTGAAACAAACTTGCCAATGGGACTAAGCCTTGATACTGAGAGGGGGGCATCAACGCATCGAAATCCGGCATTATAAAGGTTGTTAAGGATGTCCAATTTGACAACCGTGTAAGTATATAGAAGGATTCCCCCCCAAACCGATCACCCCGCCATGCCGATCATAATTTTCAACCGCGTCGCGCATTCCACATCGACAACCCTCCTACTTCCAAGGACTACAACTGTACCATTTCCTACTCAAATCCTACTAAATTTAATATGGCTAATGTCGTTGAATAGAATATACAGTCCGTTATTAATTTAGTTAATTCCGGCGTTTCATTACGTAAGGCTGCGAGGCGCTATGGATTTATATATGTTACGCTATGGGGTTGTATTAACGGCGTAACTACTTACTATAAGTATAATTTATCCAACCAATTACTTTCCGTTAAAGAAGAAAAGCTCCTAATCGATTGGGTACTTAATGATAAAGTCGCCGCGAGAGCTTTTACGAAGTTATAGTTACGTAAAATAGCGTAAGCGATCCTTACGTAAGGTAATATTTCCAAACCGGTTGGAAAAAACTGGGTTAACCGTTTTATCCTACGGTATAAGTCCCTTTACCTTAAGAACTCTCAGGCTTTTGATCAAAATAGGGTAAATGTCACGGCGATGGCACCAAAGCGATCGTAGGATCGAAGACGTGGCAATCATCATATAAAATTACAAGGTAAAGAAGAAGAAGGAGAGGAATCGCTGCGGAGCAGCGATGCCAAAGATCTATCTACATGAGTGGGGCCCCCAGGGCACAGCGCTGGCAATAGCACCTCAACCAGTGGGTCTGCCCAAGGGCTAACCAATCACACCACGGCTGTAGGGCATCTAGGGCACCTGCCGTGACTGTAAAAAAAAGTACTAAAAAAGCTTATAACGACTTTTATAAGCGTTTAAAATACTAGATTAACGTTAAAAACGTACCTTTAAAATATATCGCAAATATAAATAAGTATAATATATAAAAAACGGAAACTTATAATTACTAATGTATTATTAGGGACTTTTTAACTACTAAATCCTTTTATAAAAAAGGTAAGCCGGCGCTTTGGGTCTCCGTAATCGAATTTGGTATTACTAAGAGTCAAAGGCTTACTTTAGTAGTAGTATTTACTAACGTAAGTTTCTAAAGCCAGTAGTACCCTGATTATTTCCGTATATAATTGGTAATTAAAAGCTAAAAATATAATTATTTAGTTATAGGTTTTTTAAACGTTAGAATAATATTTAAGTAGCTAAAAAAAATTTTTATTCCAGAAACTTAGCCTTTAAACCGCTAGTAATAACGTATCCTTATTACCAACTGCGCCTCTGTTTACTATACCGAAAATTTTATATTTATAACGTTTTGGAATAAGATTTAAATTATCTATTTACCTTTTTATACTTCTTACAAAACCTAGCCGCTTAACTGTAACGTATTCGCATTAATAAAATAATATTTCCGTAATAAAACCGCGCAGCTGGTAAAAATACGCGTATTAGCGCTAATTAATAAATAAAGGTAGCTTATAGCCTATAAAGACGCCTTTATTAATAATAACTTTAAAAAAGTTTTATAATATCTATAAGGTGCTAAATAACGCTTTATAATAATAATCCCCTTTAAATTGTAACGTTAGGTAAGTTCTTCTAGTTATAGGGAAGGTATTAAATCGCGGCAATACGTAAAGGGCGCTTTTAAAAGCTAAGATTATATAATTATAAGAGGATTTAAAAGCCAATAAGCTACGTATTTGTAAAGGGTACGAGAAGATCCCAACGATAAGTTTTTAAGCCTAGAATCTATTACGGAGGCGTAAGAAGCTTCAACACAGCCTCCGAAACGTAGGCGGAGGAAAAAATCGCCGGATCCGGAAGATAAAGTAGAAGATCGCGTATAAAAAGTTGTTCATATACTTTACAGATTCCACGAGGCTTTAGAGGACCATTAAATACAAATTTCTACTCTATTTGGCTGTATTTTTATCGAGTTGTGGGTAGTAATAGCCTTGGGGTCCCCCCTGGTACATTTGATCGGCATGGCGGGGTGATCGGTTTAGGGGGAATCCTTCTACATGGAAGGTGTATACCAATTCTATGCGGTAACAGTCGAGCCGACTGGAAACCGTAATCCGCGCTGCTAGAGCTTGGTAAACAGCCTTGGATTTCTGGCACATGGTGCGCGAAGGGGCCCAACAGTCTGAACTCTTTCTGTTCCTCGTCGCTGAGGTGCTGGACAGCTAGCTTATGTAGTGCTAGACGGCGCTTTGCAAGTTCAGTGGCAACTGGTTCTCGTATGGTTTTATCTTTTGACAGTATGGTGCAGTCCAGAAGCCAGTTATCCCACAGGCGGTTCTTCGAGTGTTGCTTCCCACATGCCGTCTCTGGCGCGGAGAAAACGGTGCTTTTGCTCGAAGCAGGATGCGTAGAGATGCAATGTCTTCAAAGTCACAAGCGGCCTTGAGCGCGAGGATTGGGCAGAAATCAAGCCCAACGAGAAACGAGAGACCTTCTGGTCATTAAATGGCGAGCTTAAGCATACTGAATGTATCTCTTTGACCGCATCATAGTGTGGTACTGCTGCCCAGGAAGGCGGACGCGGCTATCCGCTGGACATCGGGCAGTGAACTATTCAACACCGCGATGGCCAGCCCGTTCTACCTAAAGCCTTAAACTTAGAATAGTTCCCGAAACTGCAAGACTGAGAAGCTAGTGGCACACACGTACTTCCCCCCAAGCTGCGGTGCTTCTGAAGCATTGAGAGTAAGCCTAAGCGGCTAAGGTAACTTGTATTTAAACGTATATCAAGCACCCCCAAGGTTTCGGCCTTTTCGAACAGCGGTATACCATCTGGCCTACATTGTGACCTAAATGTCGAAAGATAAAGGGCAAGGCCCGTAGGGGTAAACTGCTTGTTCTAATTGGATGTACTTGCTTTTTCCTCAAAATATCAGTATCGACAAACTTGGATGGGCGTTGAGATAGAATGGATTGTTACATAAAGTTGTACTCCTTTCTGTATAGCACCAAGGCGCGTTCTGCCCAATATCGCACCCGAGAGACGTGGTGAGAACAAGGAGATTACTAAGCTACGGCGCAAATAGCTCGCATTGCTTACCTATAAGTGCAGTAAGATAAAATACTTCCTATTATATGGAAGTAGTAAATTGTAAGATGTGGAGATAATCAAGGTGGCGAATAGCCCACAGTCGCAATTTGACACCTGGGTGGCAAAGTGGCAAATAGGTGGCAAACTTGCCACCTAGTGAGTCACAGGCTTCGTAAGCCTGTTACGTAAGCCTTTGCCACTATAAAGACTATATTAGAGGCTTCACTGCCCTGTAACCTAGTTAATGAAACTAAGCTTCATGAAAACACACTTAATAATATACATTCTAACTTTAATCACTACTACCACTTCCGTAACCTCCTTATAGGCTTGCTTCGTCTGGTTCAGCTCGTCTCTTCCTCGTAGCGTTGCCGTTGCAAAGCCCAACCGTAGCTGGGTTGGCTGCTGTTATATTTTAATTTATAAGTGGATATCCTACATAATTACCACAGCAATTAAAAGTTCTTAATAACTCCAATTGCGCAAAATGCATTCAAGGTTTTGTTAGCATAATAGTCAACGTAGTTACAAGAATCTTCTTAGCTGAACTGGATTCTTTGCCACTTTTTGGATTAGAAGCCCGCACAATACGTAGTTATTGTTGCTGTCATTATAGCGTACCGTAACTGCTGTAATTTGCCCTTTACAATGCAGTTTCTTTTCACTTTTTCTCCTCTACCTTGCAATAATAATACCACCATATATTTTTTGGTATAAATGGGCTAACAATATATAGTTTTACAATATTAATTAAGTTAATTATACTACTAACTGCTAATTTATATTAACCGTATTAGCTGTACCAACTACCTGTGCTAGCTGTCCCGACCGCAGCTACATGAACTGTATTAACCTGTTCTGGCTGTACCAATTGTACTAATCAACTGTACCGACTTTACCAACTGTACTAACCTGTTTTGGTACTAATTATACTAACTAATCGTATGTATTATAAAGAGGGGTAGGGTTAATATAGTGTCTGGGTGCTTAATATGTACCTAATATGTACCTAATAACTATGAAAGAGTTACTAGAAGGGTAGGAGTATTAGTAAAAGCTGTTGTATTGTGTGTGTGTGA
>Ga0247760_1003466_pt1 | contig 10181 bp, 7 predicted proteins | sample UWRJL171409R4_FD_179936 | JGI IMG/M metagenome (GOLD analysis project Ga0247760, IMG submission 179936) | Plant litter microbial communities from Arlington Agricultural Research Station in Wisconsin, United States - UWRJ-L171-409R-4 | ecosystem: Environmental > Terrestrial > Plant litter >...
ATGCACTCCGTGCACTGGCCACCCTCACGGCTATAATAACACGGCTTCCACTCTCGAAGATAGAAAGAATTAATCACCTTCAACACACACTGCTTTCCAATGCCTTGACCCCTTTTGCATTTCAACAACCTCCTATGTGGCCACACTCCATTTATACCCCTCCCAAAGGCTCTCCATAACCACAGGCAACACGTACAACAACCCCAACGCTACAGCATCTAAGGTCTGCCACCAGATCTGCACCACAGTACACTAATTAAGACTCCACATCCCCTAAGGCAGCATCGTTAACATAACGCTTATAAAACCACTAACGGATTTTAACCAGTACTGGTAATTCCTTTTAATAATGATTAATATTACTAAGCTGGTAATACGGACGGGACTTAGGTAAATACTCACTTTAACATGTAAAACGTAACCGTTTCCCCCAGCTTAACTGGTTTATAATTCACGTTAATCACGTCTATATTTACAGTACACCTAATCTTAAAGCTAACGTAACACGCGCCTGGGGAATAAAAGCCATAACCGTTATAAACATCGTTAAAGTAGGATAGAGAGCACGACGTGATGGACTTAGTGCTTAAATAGTAACTTGGAAACGATTTAATGGTGGTAAGGGGAACGGCGATCCGGTTAGATACACTGTACTAACTAAAGTAAGTATACACAACGCCTTCAAGGTCGGTGGCTTTAGTAAGATGGTTAAATAACGTCACGATTAATATAATACCAGCCTGTAGTCAAATAATTAATTATAGCATGGAAGGAATTTAAAGGATGTCTCCAACTTGAAAAAAACTTTACCGTTTAAATTCTGACGTGGGAGTCACTAAATACAGTATAATAGTGGCGCTTATAATAATCTAGTGGGAAATAAACTAAAGTAACATTACAATTCCTATTACAGTGGGGTAACAAAAGTCTTACCTAAACCCTATAATGCCGACGCGTACTTTTCGTGTCCCGCGTTTTCTACCCACACCACCTAAACTTCAATTATGCAGGACAGCACGAATATAACGATACATACTCCTAATACCAAGTATTTGCCTTATTTAAGGGCTAAGATTGCAATGGGCTTCGAATTAGGCCTTTAACGGCCTGTGTTAAAGTATAAAACCAGCGTTAATCCAGTAAGCGTTTTAAGGCTCATTACACGATATAAGATTTAAAAGTCAGGAAAATCTCACTTACGCTCTAGCAAGCTACACTGCCTTAAAAAACACAATCTGCAGAGGGTATTTACTTTAATTAATAAAGATTTATTTATTTCTAACGACTGCCTATATATAAAAGCAGGTTTAACTTATTATACATACACTTTAATAAGGGAGCTGGTCTGACGCAGGATTTAACATATACACGCGTTTTAAAAGTTAAAACTAAACGATATTCTTACTGTAAAACATTTAATTTTTACTAAGTTATATATATAAAAGCCTCTCTTTTAATAAAGGTGAATTATAATATGAGATAAGTCCTTTATTACGCGTAATTAAGGTAAGTGTTAAGCCTAGGTTTTTTACTGTAAAGTTAATATTTCCACTCTTTACATTAACTTTTACTAATAACACTACAGAATAAGCGCCTTAATAAAAGTTTATATAATTAAAAGCTAAACTTACTTATTACTCTTAGATGCTTTAAAGCGCCTTTAACTTTAAAATCTGTACGTTACTAGTTTTAATAATAAGGGACTTTAAATTGAAATATAAAGGCGTTATTAAGTAAGTTATACTTAGAGTTTTACAGGAATACCTTTTAATAATCTACTCCCCTAACTTTATCTTTATTTAAGATAACGCTTTAACCTATACTTATAAGCTAGTGTAAGCGTAGTTAAAGGAATAAGCAGTAGAAAATAGGGTTAAGATCCTTAACTGGCTAGCTTACTCCCTAGACTTTAATTTAATCGAGAACGCCTAGTAGGTTTTAAAATCTGAAATTATAAAACAGTACCCTAAACTAGCCGAAATACTTAAGAATAACACTATAATAAAGGCTCTTATAAAGGCAGCCGTCATTATATAGGATAAGATCAAAGAAAAGGTGTTAAATAAGCTCCTGTTATTAATGGTTTAGAGGTTAGAGGCTGTAATTAAAGCTAACGGTTAGTATACTAAGTATTAATCAGTACTACAGGGAAGGCTAAAGATTTAACTATCCAGAAATATAATCTATATGGCTTTAACTACTAATATAGCATAATTACAAAGCATTAAAGTAGTGTAGTCAAATAGGGGTTTTATTAGCATTACAGGGTTTAGGCGAGACTTTTATCACCCCATTATAGTCACAGCAAAGCCATAACACTAGGGTTATTAAAAGCCTTGCCTTTCAAAACAAAACCGCAAGCATTTTATATTGCTGATAAATTCAGTGCTCCTGGCATATCCGCACGTTAATGTCAACAGCCTAGACAGGACCAGCCGGGCGGCGATCCATCACACCGTATTACAAGAGAACCTGGAAATAGTGAAGTTACTTATTTAATACCCGAGGGTAGATATAGCGTTAACGTCAATCGACAGGCGGTCAGCGCTGGCATATACAGCGCTATACTCCAGTAAAGACGTAATAACCTTACTTCTAGGGATGGGAACTACTTAATGTTAACTATATAGATGCTTATAGAAAGACAGCACTAAATTAGGTAAGGTTAAACACTTAACCTAGGTTTATAACATTAGTTAAAAAATCTAGTATAGGAACGTAATAAACAGACATAATTACTTTATAAGGAAAGTTAAAAGAGGTAATCTAGTCTGTTAAAGTTATCATAATACTTTAATATAAGGAAGAAAACGCCTTCTTTTAAAAATCCAGGGTAATTTATCCCAGCTTAGGGCTTAAAATAGAACAGGAAATTCCATATACCAGATTCTTCACAGATTACACATATATAACCTTAACCTTGACGCTAATGGTATCCTCCACAGCCGCAATCCACCTCTTATCCACCGTTATCACTGTTATAATTACCACCGTCCTTAACGCCGGACTAAACGTCTTTAAAATCCCCATCATCCTAACCCCTCAAAACAGCTTTTTACACTGCACCTGATACAGCCTACACTGCAAGCTATAAGCAACACCGACCAGGCCACGTCCAGGTTCAGGAAGCCCAACCTCTAACATCTCCCCTCCTCGTCCTTATCAGACGCCAATTCCTCCCTTCACAGACATATTAAAGGCTCAGAGGTGTTTAGACTCAGCCCAACACCATCCCCTCCAGGCCCTAGTTGCCAGCAAGGGTACCTGTGTTGATGATACGCCGCTTAAACAGTGGATACAAGCATTCAAGCCCCTTTACACCGCAGCAATCAACAATAGATTCTGGGGAGTAGTGCCTGGGAAAATCGATGCTTGACAGCCAGTGTCAGTACCGTCGAGCTACTTCCCGGGTGAACGCTGCTCACCGCCTTGCTGCTGTGCTGGAAAAGACAACCGTATGGTCTTTCTACCTGAGACTCCATGAAAACAAGATCAGAAGGCCCGTATTTCCTTTCGTATCTAGACTATGTTAGACTTCAGTGTAAATTATGTGCGCGATATTCATATTCACTTACGAATGCCACACCTCAAGTGCAAGTAAATAGCGGTATTTGCTCTTAAGCCTTATATTCCTTCGAACCGCATAAGGATCGATCTTAGTGCAGTTAGCTGTAAGGCCTCTCCTCACCGCCCGCTTAATAACAGCATCTGCTGATTTAAACACCGTTGATTTGGACTCTATATCTTTACGTTTTGTCAAGGGTAGTAAAAAGTTCAAGGTATAGAATAACAAAAGAGTATATACGGCTAGCTGTAAATAAGTGCGAGATATTAAGGTAAAAGCTAGGGTGGAACCATTCGCTTTCTAAAGACGGGGACCGGCATAGCCATTTTTATGTATGGGATTAATTTTGGGCTCGCTCGGCTAGAGTTGAAGTGGTTGTAGATGCTGCGGCGCAGCCTTCCAGAAATGGTTCAGAGGGTGAGCAAGACTGAGCCAATCCTGAGCGGCCCTGAGCCGGCCCTGAGCCGGGGTAAGCGACGTCACGTAGGCGCGGTACAAAAAAGGAAATTTGGTGTGCCCAGATTCGTCGCAGGAAACACAAAGATTCTTGCTAGCACATGAAACGCCATACCATGAACCGCACCAACCCCCTCGCCACTCCAAATCTAACGTCCCAGAATGGGGACAACCAGATATCACGAGGGGAAGTGTTCGGCACCTTCCTAACTATCTCATTCTGCCTCTTGATGCAACCTCACCTGCACATGACACAAGTACAATTTAGAAGAGGAAGTACCAGAGGATAAAGAGTTTTTAGATACGGTTGGGGTTACGGTGTCTTCTCAAGAACCTTGATAATGATTGACCATATCTGACCAGTGCCAGATGCGACAAGGATGCGTAAAGGCCTCAGGCAGCGGTGCATAAGCCCTTGATTAGCTGAATTGGCCCAGGCAGCTGCGAGTAACTTTTGTCGTCAAATCATATTGGCTTAGCTGAGCATCAACGTCGTGTAACGTTAACTAACATTATGCTCTCTCACTGCATGAAAACTCGCGCGGATCCCAATGGCTGTTTGACTTGCCGAACAGAACTACCAATGGGGCTTCTTGTATTTGCAACTATTCACCGCCGTTAGCATCCTCGCTATCTGGAATCCGGGATATACTTCATCTGGCTTAAAGCGCACCTTTCCCTTCTCCAGCGCGGCAACGCCGGGCTCTCGAGCAGGTACCAGGCCGCCCTGGACCTCGCCTCGCACGTGAACTGGGAGCTGGTGATAAATAGAAACAGGTGGGAGAACTCGCCGACCGGACGAACGCTCGACCAGCGCATTGCGGCCGAGCTCGACGGCGGGAGGATCCGCGTCACCGAGGCGACCTTAGCCCCCGACTTCGGCCTCTGGAGGGGTTTCCGGAGGTGGGTCAAGCAGAACCCGTGGTGGTTCCCCAGCCTGTTCATATTCACCTCCTATACCAGCGGCTTTTGGGTGATGTCTCCGTTTTTTCTCTACCCTTGCGTGGTAACGCTCGACGCCGGTCTTGTTTTCGCCCTTGCGGTCGGTAGCACACTCAGGATTCGGGGATTCTTTGCCGCTTGCGGCGCTGTACTTGTTCTCATCGTCGCTACCACGTCGATAGCGTATTGTCCGGGAGTATTCCATTCGCTAAATTTAGGAAGAGTAGTTACCGGTATATAGATAAAATGAGAATTTCGCCACGCACACGCTACTTAAATATACCTCAACGTAGAAAAGTGGTATGGAGTCAAGAACACATGTTACTTTTCCGGATACCTACCAACTTACCGTTCATTCTTTTCGCTCGAGCTAGTACGATGAAAGCATCGTTTGGCATTGGACTTCACCCAGCCCAAGCTTTACAACTCTGCAACAGTGGCATGACTAGGTCGTGCTACAAGCTTTTTTGTCGACTCTTGCAATTTTTATTGGCCAACGGGAGCTACATTTTGGGTCTAAGGATAGAAGAAATGAAGAAATTCAACGAAGAGACTGGTTTATGTTGCAGGAGTCCGCTATCTTTCGATTCACTTTCGATCCCATGCGAAAATGACGTTACCGCATGGGATCGAAAGCAAGTCGAATTGCTTTCTTCAGCCTGGTCCAGACCGATGGAACCGCTGCGGAGATAATACCGCCCCCTACGAAATCGCCAAATACCACGCGTGATTAACCAAGGAGTAGTAGAATAGAATGTGACTGCCATTACAAATTTACCACCCAATTTTCCAGTACTACGAGGCTAGACCTCAGAACTATAAAACACCTCTCTTCTGTCATTCAGAGAGGGGAGAAATCAAGACCAAAAGGATGTAATCTTACGCCCCTGTCATGCGGTACTTCTGAAGGCAACCCAGGTAACGCTTAATTATTTTCTCGGCATCACCACGTTCGTCTGCCCTGTTTTGTTGAGATTCGTGTTTGCACTCCCCCCAGTGTGCTTTTCTCGTCCGGCGCCATAAGGGGACTTGGATGATAGCCCGCTCTTGATCTGGCCTGCTTGAATAAGCCTGTCCTGGACAGAGCTTGTGTCGTAAATAAAAGGGGTCAGCATCAAGTGGAGGTCATCTCTGTTGGGCTGTTAGCTCTGGCGACGAACGGAAAGGTCAAAAAGTTTACCCTCTAGCAGGCTCTGTATTCTCTTCCCGGTCACCAGATGCGCTCATGGTGCAAATACTGATCGTGTGGGAGGCTTGCTTGTATATTGGGCCCTTGGGGACGTGGTGACCGAATATATAACACCCCAGGCAATGAGGTTTTCTCGCACGGATGTGTGGTTGAAAGAAGACGAAGCTCACTCTCACAGAACAGGCAGACCTTCCCTGCTTCTTATCTTCGCAAAAAGTGCACAAGGCGACACTTGACACCCTGCTGGCGATGAACCGGTCAGCGCTATCCATGTCAGCCCACCCAGCAGCTCAAGTCGGTCCAGGGGCTTGCCTTTGACGTTCTCTTTGGCCACGGTGTGTTGCTAGCACCGCCTCGAATTCCCTGTCTTCCTCCTGGGTATCCTCGTCACCGAGCTCTGCACGTAGCTGCGCGCCTTGGCTCAAATGCAGTCGGAAATAAGACACGGGGACTTCCCGGACGAATCAGGCTATCCAGGCCAATTTGACGAATGGAGAGGCATCCCCGCAGCGTCAGGATGCAGCCCTGCTGCAAGCCAAGACTGCGAGGACCTTTAGTCGCCCTGGCCAATAACACAGCGTCTCGTTGGAGGGTTTCCCCGCCCGTGCCGGTCTCGCTGCGTTGGGGCGTAATGCGGGTGTGTCGCAACGTTGCCACCCACCTCACTGTTCATGGCCAGACCCGATCCACGGCTCACCCGTCGCGGTCGCGCGGAACAGGCGATTCTATGCACCATGGGCCCGTTCCAGGATATTGCGACAGGAGGGTCCTCTATGGCGGTATTGGCACCACCCGGCGACCCATATAATGGAGATGGGGCCCAAGTCTGCCCTGGCGGCCAGCAAGGGCGGCCGGTCCCCTTCCTGTTTTACCCCAGCTTGTCGCACCCACCCACCCATTTGAATGCAGAGGCTACCATGAGGGTCGTGCTGCCACCGCCACCAGATGTGCTGGGTGCGGCAGAGTACGCAGGGGCCGCATTAGAGTCTGATCCGACAGGCAGCAGCTGTCAAATCGACCCCCTTGACGACATCCATATCGGCATCGGCATAGCGCCTCCCGAGCGAGGCCAGGATCCTTCTGCGTTCGAGCAGAAGGGCACTTCTGAAGAGCAGTGGGACCGACTGCGGCCCGCCATTTGCCGCCTGTACCTCGACGAGGCCAAGTCGCTGGAACAAGTCATCGGCATCGTATCTGCCGTCTACAACTTCAAGGCAACGTGAGTCCCAGACATGAAAGCATCCTTGCGGTCTACCTAGGTAGTTGGCATTCTGCTCACCGGCCCGCCCGCGCGGCGGCTATCAGTGAAAAGATGTACAAATCCCGATTCAAGAAATGGGGGTTGGCGAAAAACACCAAGCGTGGCGTCCAGGGCGTCCCCAGACCGACCCGTCCAAGTGGTCACCCAGCCCGCACGAGACCGAAGAGCAAGGCGGTTCCCAGCAAGATTAAGGCGGAGAATCTCCCGATACATGCACCGGTTGGTGGCGTCCGTCCGCCGCGGCCGCGTCTCCTCCAGAGCTCATCGAGAGCGACTCCGTCAAAGACGGCTTCGCAACCCTTGATTCCATCTTCCAGTCGCTGCAATCCCTGGCCGCCTTCGCCGAGCCGCACGTCATGGTGAAGTTCTGGCCCATCTGCCACCGTATCCACGGCATCTGCGGACGGATGGGGAACGACCAGCTTCTGTACGGCTTCCTCGGCTTCTTCCATGCTCTCGTGCGCCTGGGCCTGGGCCCGCAGCACCCCATGAGCCTCCTTTTGGATGGGCTGTGCCGCGTGGCACACGACGACATGATGGACACGCTCCGTCTCGGCTACTTCAAGTCCATCCACTGCCTCGGGGACATGGTGGGCGGCGACCACGCCATTGTGCTGAAGATGGTTTCCAACTACATCAAGTACTGGGACAAGCAGGGCTGTGACCAAGACCGGTTCGTGGCGAACTTCACCCACCTAGTGAGGGCGGCCGAAGCCCGGTCGGGAAGGTGCTCCGAGATGGCAATCCGGACCCTGCACAGCTTCACCTACGCCCTATATTACAACTCCGACGACAAGGCATTATGCTCGCAGCTAGCCGGGGACCTGCTTGCAAGGACGGCGGAACCGCCGTCTGCAAACGGGCAGATACAATGGTCTATCGAGACGCAATCCTACGCTTTTGCCTCCCGGGTGCTCGCGAACCTGGCGCTCGAGAAGGGTGACCGCGCTGGATGGTGCGCCTATCTAAACAGTGCGATTTCGCGTCTCGGGACCGGTGACCGCGAGTGCAGGACCCGAGCGGTCATGCTCTTGGAGGATTTGAAAGCGGAATTGCTCAAGTGGGGCGATGTTGGTGGCTGGCAGCGCCTCGAGCAGCGCAGGTCAGAGCTCTTGTCCACTCTGACGACATAATACGGGAAGACATGACATAGCACAGCCCCTCTATTGCGAGCCAGTCATCCTGCCTAGGCGAATTTCCTCGACGGTTAGTAAGTTTGGGCGGGGATTCTTGCCCCTTGGTCGTACGTCTTGTTTTATAAACGGAAAGTTACCTACTAGATTGCCATACAAGAGGACTGTTCGTCGTTACTTCCCAAGTTGAGAAATTATGCTATGCCATCAGGACACAAAAACAAAACCCAAGCACACTAAACATCTGTTTTAGATCCAGCCTTAATCTCCCGCCTCCTCAAGGCTGAGATACATCCGATCCATGCGATGGCCCCGAACCCAGCCCCTATCTGTGGAATTTCACGTAGTCAAGTAGTAACGCAGTCAATTGCCAACCAAAAAGGCATGGGATGGGTTCCATTGAAGAGCGGTCACAGCGCTTAAGCCCATCTATTGGACTGCCAGAAGTTGAAAGTGGAACCCCACTGCCTATCTATTGGACTGCCAGTTGAGACCGGCTCCCTTCCACGTGGAGACTAGGAAAGCCGGGAGGAGGAGTGGGGGCTCTTCGACGCCCTGGCCGAGTACCTTTTGTACTCTCGAGACACTGTCCTGATTGTACTGCATGAAACGACGAAGTTAAAGCCGACCTAATTATAAGCCACAGGCAAGCTCTTTAGGTACTTCTCACCTTTAACTGAAGCCTTAGGCGCCAGGTTATGCCAACTTACAGTTCTCGAAAAGCGAAACGGACTGGAAGAGATCGACTGTCATGTTGGCTCAAGTGACTTGTAAATAGAGATCGGATCTTTATGAACATGGCGGTTGCTTCGCGCTTGTGACACGAGGGATCTGACCTAACTTCCGACTCGTGCGTATCAGACGATGTCTGCAGGCGCTGTGGTTCACGCAGACTTGACATAGGTACTTTACAGGTACACTCACTCATACTCCAAAGGCTCCCCGGCCAAGGGCCGAGACCAATCAGCCTGGATGCGGACTCACGTGATGTTTTAACGCGTTGGTGGCATTCCCAGAAATACGGGAATCATCAAGCTTGTGTCCACTCAGAGCTTTACCGGCTGTGCATGCCACTGGTGGTTTCTCTCCCGCTAGAGAGTCCGAGACTAAGAAAACATCAAACATCTTACCGACCATCACCACGTTGAGGTACTCCTCAAGCACCATCCTCCCCCCCTAAGTGCCCTCCTCAAAATCTCCACAAACCTCCACACATCCTCAAACGTACAATACATCGGTACCGGCGCGACCCTAATAACCCCCGGCTTTCTCGCATCACAAACCACTCCCTCCTCCGCCAACTTCCTGCTCACGCCCTCCAACAATCCATCCCTCAACAACAAACTCAACTGACTCCCCCTCTCCATGGGATTCGCCGGCGTAATAATCCTGAAATCCGGCTCCTTCCCCTCTTCCTTCCCCTCCTCCAGCACCCTCCCCAGCAAGTGTTCTAAGTACGCCGTAATCAACAGCCCCTTCCCCCTCAACCGCTCCATCCCTCCTCCCCCCGGCCCAACCTCCCCAAACAGCCCCAACGCCGCCGCCAGCCCCGCCAGATCCACCCCCGACGGATTCCCCAGCTGGAAGCCCCCCGCCCCAACCGTTGGCACAAACTCCTTGTCCATATTGAACCTC
>Ga0247760_1003468_pt1 | contig 10178 bp, 10 predicted proteins | sample UWRJL171409R4_FD_179936 | JGI IMG/M metagenome (GOLD analysis project Ga0247760, IMG submission 179936) | Plant litter microbial communities from Arlington Agricultural Research Station in Wisconsin, United States - UWRJ-L171-409R-4 | ecosystem: Environmental > Terrestrial > Plant litter >...
TCCCTCTGCTAAAACTGCCAGCTAACTCCTCAAAATAGGTAGCTCACCTTTTGCTAACACCAAACGCCATGCTCACAGCACCTTCCCAGCACCCTGACTGCGTAATCTCCCGACATGGACCACATCGACGAACTCTCTGAGCCACTTCGGTAGATATAATCCCCCAACCCGGCTTGTCGAATAAGCTGCAAGTCGTCACACGCCCGGCATGCTGATGGACTAGCAAAGAGAAGCGACGTTCGTCTCCGTAGAGGACGGATGTGGCCACCAAGGAAGGGCTCGGAGGTTCTGTGGCAAGTGCTGCGTGAGGAGGAGCGGAAGAGTGTATTTCTCTGTGCTTGTATGTGCGATGCTACTTTTTGTGTCAGACGTTGACTGCGCCGACAATGGCTTTCTTTTTTGGATGGAGGGTTCTAACCTGACCCTGAACCCACTGTGGCGACCGGGGCTGGTTGCGTTGGTGCAGCAGGAGAAGCGGGCGCTTCCGGACGCAGGACGAAGAAGCCCCGTGCTGGGGAAGCTGCGTGCGGGGAATGGGTGGGGGATTTTGAGAATAGACCTCCTGGCTTGGTCGAGACTGGTGATCCCGAGCCTAAAGTATTTGATGGGCTAGAAGACGATGGACAGAATAAGCCCTTTGGCGGAACCGAATCGGCAGCTAGCGGGTTGGATGCCTTGGGGATCGCGCCAAACAGTCCTTCTATCTTTTCTGATGCAACATGAACCGGAGAGCAAATGTCGAAAGATGCTTGAACGGGCGATTTCGTCAAGTGGGTAGTAGCCGGCGAGCTGAATAGAGACGACTTCTGAGCCGGGGTGTTATTCACGTCGCTCTCTTCAGGATGTGTATCAAGTTGGGAGCCGAATGTGGTTGACCTCCGAATGGAAAAGAGGCGTCGGGGACGGCTTGGTGGGGGAGCTATGAAGCCGAAGAGCCCTGCTGATTGGGGCGAAGCAGTCGACGTTGACCCGGGAAACGAATCCTGAGTTTTCAGAGCAAAGGGCGAAGAGGGACCCGTCGAACCAAAGAGGGACTGTCTCCGAGATTTTCTCGTGTACGCCCTTCCGGGCCAGTTTGTGTAGGGAGCGGGATTAATGTCACGTGTGAAGGAAGACGTCGTCGAGGCAGACCGGCTCAAGGAAGACAGAGTAGACCCCCGGCGAGTCTGGCTAAAATCTGGGGGAAACCCAGTGTCTGCGGCTGGAGCGGACCAGAGGGGAGTCGAAGATTCAGACCTTGAATATCCCTTTCCGACCGGCTTTGCTCCCGAAATAGGGTGACAGCTCCCACACAGCCAGTTGTTCGAGTCGTTAGTCTCATTCTCTCCTAAAGCGCCCCCGGCAGTCTTGCTAGATGCATCAGACGGTGACTCAGGCGGAGTAGAGGGAAGTCGGCCTGGAAGGACCGAAACGGGGCTGAAGTTCGTTGCTTGGTGGACAGCTTTGGGGGGAGGCAGGGGGGTGGGAAAACCCAGAACCCTCGCCGGCGATTCTGTGAGGGCGTGGTATTAGTTCGAGTCCCAGCTGGGACAAATGTGGAGTGGAGAAACCTACTCATCGACAACTCCGGTGTGCTCTCTTCGGGGTACTCCTTACAGTGCTCCTGACAAACTGTGAGACTATGTTCCAGTGCTTCAAGACGCATCTGTGTTTCGCCTCGTTGTTTCGTGATCAGCTCAGATTCTGCCCCCAACGAGCGCAGCACTGGATCTGATATGTCGATGAATGCGTCCGGGGTCAGAATGTTGGGGATATCGGAGATCAGACAGTTCTCTATGGCAAGAGTCATGACATTGTGGGCGAAGTTCTGGAGGGACATCTGCGCAGGAAGATTGTTAGCCTTGCATTCGGGTTAACATCAACGGTAAAGGTACGTACCTCGTAGTACTCGGTCATGGTGTCAATGATCTCCTCAGTACCGTATCCGTCTTCAAACTCGACGAATGACTTGGCCACAGCCAGCGCAATGTGTTCTTCGTCGAGCTTCCTAGTGGGAATAGCCATGAAGTTGTCTGGGTGGTCCTTGTTGAGATTTCTCAGAACCTGATGAGTAAGGCGGTCTGCTCTTCGCCGGGTCGGGAGAAACTCGGAGGAAATTGGCTGAGGATCATACCCTGACCGCAAATGCTGAAGCAGCTCAAGGACCTTATCGGCGAGTTCCACCTTCTTCTGTTCGAAATACGGGTTGACATAGTGCCGAAACAATCTCATCACCGTCCCAAAATCAGGGTCGACAATATGTGACAACAGGGACATGACAAAGTCTTTTGAGAACTCCGCGACCGTCTCAACGTGTTGGAGGGCAATGCTCTCCCACGGTTGTGAATGGTCTCGGAAGAGTTGAAGCGCCAGTCTGTTGTTGGACGACCTAGGAAACTCGACACCCTGATTCTCTAGACCTATGGCCTCGAGCTCTTGCTTGAGGCCACCGATGGTAACGGAAGATGGATCATCTAGCACAAATAGACTGACGAATGGTTGTAGATACTCGGGAAACGACTCAGGGAACTTTTCAGGCTCGTTGGGTTTTGAGTGGGATCCGGTTGTTGCGGTGGTCCAAAGGATCCGGCGGGTTTCACCCCTTGTGAGGAGCACATGGTAAAAGGCGGAATTCAGATCCCTAACCAGCGAACGAAGTTTTCGGATGCGCCAGTCGGTGTAAGTGTCGGCTGCGGGATTGTGGAACAAGCCACCGAAGAAATCATCGGTGTAGTTGCCCTGGACTGCATGCAGGGCCAAGCGCTGGAACTTGTTGCTGATGCCAATCAGATACTTCCTTACTTCCATTGGAGAAGATAGCGGATCGCCAAGCTGCTCGAAGAAACATTGATTATTGCAGATGTAGCTCTTGATCTTGGTGATGAGGCCTGGCAGCTTGGACTGAACATGGCTCAGCATGACGCGACCCAGTTTCTCGCGTAGGGTCTTGATGCCGCGATGCTGCTGGCCGACAAGAGACCAAAGGCCGGTAATAAAAGGTGATTCTTCGACTCTGGCTCGCTCTCGATTGCTCAGGCGTATTTCTTCTTCAGAGAGGTTGCGAAGGACATGCCAACCAAGTGCTGGGGCTAGCTGGTAACCCTTCTCTTCGTTTCGCAATACGTGAAGACAAAACTCTTGTCGGTAGGACTCCTCGGCCTTGTCAGGCTTGGTGATGATTCCAAGGGTGCGACGGCCGCTTGGGTCGTGTTGTCTGGCTTTTTCGAGGGCCCTCGGCGGTGCGGAACGTACGTCTTCGGCTGGGACAACAACAACAATGATGCTGTCCTCTTGGCTCATGTACTCGTCGGCGATGCGGTTTACAGCAGCAGCGCCAGTCATACTTGCATTGCAGTTGGTCTCGCCCTCATAGAGTCCGGGGAGGTCGACAAGAGTGAGGCAGGGTAGGTTGGGGGCGGAGATTTCGACGCGGAGAACGTCCTCGGAGAAGTTTATGAATTCTAGAAAAAGCCCCAGACGCTGTCTCGCCTCTCTGATAATGGAAATGAGATCACTTCTGTAGAAGTTGGAGGAGCGCTCAATGTGAGAACCAGACTGGCTTCGAAGCTGCGCACTGATCATGGTTTCAGGACTCGCGCGTAGGACCAGCTCGGTAGCGAATCGAGTGCATCCATGTTCGCCAACTTGGGCCGGGAACCGGATGTGTGTAATAGTTTCGAGGGCGGAACTCTTGCCAGCGCCCCGGTCGCCAACAACGACCAGTCGGGGGAGGACAGACTGTCCAATGCTGAGGTCGATGTCGCTCAACTTGTCGATGGCAGCGAATAGCTCGCTGTGTTCAACGGACTGTAACTGCCTCAAGGCGTCAAAGTTGAGGTCGAAGCTCATTGTGGGGGGTTCTGACACGGTTCTGGAAAGTGTCCAATATTGACGTGTGGTAGAGAAGGTAGAGTGAGTGAGTGGTTGAAGTTTGAGACTGTGATAGGAGATTGTAGGAAAGGGGTTATGGGGATTGCGAGGTCTGTAGAGGATTATGGGAAGGTGCCATGGATATTATCAGCAGTCCTTATGTACCTATCTTTCAGTAACTGGAAAGGCGGTTGTTTGCACCTTCTACTCGAGGCCGCCCAAGCACCAGCGCTAAAGGTTGGAAGAAAGAGGGAGGGAAAAAGACCTGAGACGCACAGCCGCCAGACCACTCGGTCCTTTGGTGTGATTGTTGGTTCCCTTTTGGAGATTTGGGTTCTTTTTGGAGTTGAAAATGTTTCCCATGTCACATCATCGAAACGTGGGGTTGACCAATGTGATTGGCTGAGATGACCCAACGGAGTGGTTTCGGCGCTTTCAAGCCGCTTCACCCTCGACGAGACCCTCTACAGCCCGCATTCTGACCGACTAGGCTTACGGACATATTGAGCACGAGGCGGATCGGCGCGCGCTTCTTTGATTTGCCGCTCACTTTAGCAGGCTTGTTCATAAGGGCTTTGCCGATTGTGGCCGGCGACCCCAGGTTTGTCTTCAGGTCGAGGCTTTTCCCAGAGGTCACAACGAACGCGCTCAACCTTGCGTCCGTGAAGAGGCCAACTTCGTTTCAAAGCTGGACGCGCCCGGTATCTCTTAGTCGTCACTCGGGGCCGTTTGCTTCTCCTGTGGCAAATTCAGACTGAGCTTTACCTTTCTCAGTCGAAGAGAGTGTTTCGTTTCGGAGCTGGGTGTCCTCCTACAGAGCCTCAAGGAGGCCAACAGTCAACAGGGAGTGTTTCATTCGCAGGAACACTCCTCCGTAATGGTGGCCACAGTTTGACTTGTTACCTGAAGTGCCACTTTGAGGACTTCGGTCTGGGTCTTCCACACACCTAGCCTCCATGATACTGGCGGCCGAGGGCCTCAAGGCATTGAGGAATTGACAGGACTGCAGTCCTCTAAGGCGTATTCAATTAAACACAGCCCACGGTGCGCTCAAGAAGGACAGGCTCGTTATCGATCACGGCATGTGGAGAAGTAGTTGAGGGATACCTTGCTCCTTCGTGTCCGGGGCGGACGATTGGCCGCAGTCTGGTCAGGTTGCAGAGCCGGCCGCTTAAGAGAGGTTCTCTAGTGGTTCGTCGGAATCTATTCGGATCCGTTGAATGTAATTTTTAACAGATAAGGTAGTAAGCTTTGTTGGGCGGAGTTGTAGTTGTTGGGTTGGTATAAAAAGGACTGGAGCTTCCGTTGCAAAAAAGGGTGCGGTTATTTTGCTCGAGCATTTCGATTGTTCGGAGGAAAGTGCTGGGCACACACACCTGCCAAGATTGGAAGTGTGGTGATTGGTGCGTTCACCAAGTAGTTAAGTCGCTTTTGCTGTTGAGAAAGCAACTGCGAGTGGATTCTGCAAGAACATGCGAAACTCCAACGTGACGCAAAGACTGACTGCTTCACCGTGCAACACCCGCAGCCTACCCCCACCCCCAAATGAAAGCTGGTAGTGGTAGCCAACGTGCCGGTTGTTCTCATGTAAGAGTTACGGAACTCGGTGGCACTTTGGTCAAGGCGTAACCGATTGCCGGGTGTGGCCCGGCACCCAGCGGCTTTTGTGGGGCCGACTGCCGGTTCACAGCCGGCAGTCGGTTTAACATGGTACTTATTACACGGATGCCCGCAATGCCTGCTCAACATTGACGCAATGGCTCCTTCCGCTTGCTGGGGGAATGGCCCATTCGCTCAATTATGAACATTGTGGGCGGATTTTTACTTCTTTTTATTTTTCCTGCAAACATTCAACCCCGTCTTGGTTTTGGGTCTCATCTTCTCTGACCTGGTCTTGTTTTCATCACCACAACATCATTACCCCATCACCATGTCAAAATATTACACCTTCACAGCGAGGCGAAATTCCCAAGTGCAAGGTCTTATCATTATGACCAAGTTCCAAAAAAACTACAAACAACATCATGTGGTATCTCATAGCCAAAGCACCCCATCGAAAGCCAACATTATCCAATCCAACCCCTCTGTTCTCTAATTCGACTCTGATCCCGACCCAGACCTGGCCCGACCCTGCGCCAAGTTGTTCACCACACTCTTGACAGCCGTCTCAACATCAATATGGAAGTTGGGCCTGTTGATTCCATACAATGGCACCAATTTCCCGCCGATGCGTCTCGAAGTGACGGGCGAGATCTCTCCCGACTCAATATCATCTGGCCGCTTTGCGCCTGCCTCGACTGCCTTTTCCTCGGCGGGCGTGCTGCCTGCCGCAGTTCCCACTGCAATGAGCGGGCCGCTGCTTCCCTTTTCGCCATGGACGAGGTTCCTGTCAAAGCCAAAGCCAGCAGCAACCAGAGCTCGCTTTGTCCAGCGGTTTGCAATGCCAGTGAAGTGCCACTCGACCGTGTCGGGTGCAGCATAGCGCGCAAACTGGTTTCGCACATCAACGAGCGCCTGGGTGGCCGTGACGTCGAGGAAGTTGACGGCGGTGAAGTCGAGGATGACAGCCTTCAGTGTTGGGCGCGCAGCAATTTCCTCGCTGTTGGCAATCTTGCCCTTGCGCGGGCCGGGGTCGTTCCATGGACGGTCGCCAACCTTGTCATACTTGTTCAGCTCGGTGCGGCGTGTGTGCTTGAACACATGGATGGTCAAGGTGTCAATGTGCCGCGCCGAGTTGACATAGTTGAGGCCCTCACCAAAGCGGTATACAAAGACACCTGGATACGGCGACTGAAGGTCGATTTCTGGGTTGGCCAGGTCCGACTTGTCGATGGGGATGTAGGCCTGGTGCAAGGGTGATGAGATGGCAGACCGGTCGAGAGATGCCCCACCACGGACTAAGTCTCGGGGTGCAGTGGTGACGTTGATTCTGCCGAGAAAGCGACCTGGCGACTTGGCAATGCGGAAGGCCAGCACAGCTACGGAGGCGCCCATGGTCGCATAAATGCCGTTCTCGATGGATGTGAAGATGGAGACAAAAACGCCAGCGAAGAAGATGACGACCTCGATTGGCGACGTCTGCCAATAACGGTACACTTCGCGTGGGGGCGTGATCAGGTCACCAACGGCGTGGATGATGATGGCGGCGAGACCAGCGCTTGGAATGTAGAAGAAAACCGACGTCAACGCATATAGGGCGAGCAGCACGATGACGGCCGTGAAGATACCAGCAAGTGGCGTGCGGACGCCAGCTTTGGATTTGATGGCTGTGCGCGAGAAGGAGCCCGTGGCCGGGTACCCACCGAGGAAGGGGCCAAAAACATTGGTGAAACCGATGGCGACAAGCTCCTGGGAAGGGTTGATGATATAATTGTTCACACGACCGAACGACTTGGAGATGGCAATGTGTTCGATGAGCAAGACCAAGATGGTGGTGGGAATGTCGCCTGCGATTGCGCTGAGCACCTCAGTGTCGACACGAGGAGCGCCGGCATGTTGGAAGCCTGCAGAGATTAGCAGGGGCCTAAAATCGGGAGGTGAGTCCACTTACCACTTGGAACAGTTCCGAGAATCTTGAACTTGGCCTTATCCGCCTTGTCCACTCCCCTGTTGACAAGCCAGCTGACAAGGATGTACAGAATGACGATGAAGGCCATGCGGAGCGTCGATAGGAAGAACCACGTCTTCTGCCTCCTCGGGTATCGCTTGCCCATGAAGTTGCAGAACCAACGGAAGAAGTACAGGCCGAACAGGGCTGTCATTCCCATGGCGGCGTCGAGCTTGGCCCTGGGGAGGCCCTTGAGGGTGTTGATGATAACGTTGTATGTCTCGACGCGCGTGTTGATGCCAGAGATGCCTAACAAGGTGGGGACCTGGCCGGCGGCGATGCTGATGGCGGAACCCGTCATGAAGGCGCCAATGGCAACAAGGGGAATGAACTCGACGATCCAGCCGAGCCTGACAATGCCCAAGAACAGCAACACAACACCTGAGATGAAAGCCAGAGCGCGGGCAATCACCTCGGCGCTGAGATTTGGATGAGTCTTCTGGACGTTGATGACAGTGTTTCCCACAATGGTGGACATGACAGCGACAGTCTGCGAATGTTAGACCCAGCCTGCGGCTGCGCCGGACCCGGCTGCACTTACACCAATGGTGATGTCCTTGGACGTTGCGAAGGCCCAGTAGAGGAGGAAGCCGACAAACGATGTGTACAGACCATACTCAGGGGGGAGGTTGGCAAGCAAGGCATACGCCATACCCTGTGGCACGACGACGAAGCCGACAGTGATGCCTGTACCGGTAGGTCAGCGACGGTTCCTCAAATGGAGACAGGCGACCCACCAGCGATGAGATCGCCGACCAGCCAGGTCACATTGTAGTGGAAGATCCAGTTGAGGAAGGGGAATAGCTCGCGAAGGTAGGTAACGGTGCCGTTGCGGGTAGGTATGAAGCTCTGTAGGAACTCCTTGGTGGAGACCTCGAGTTCGACAAAATCGCCATCGCCATAGTAGGCCGAGTCGTCAAAAGTCTCCTCAGGGTCAATGCCGAGCAAGCGCTTCACTCGGTCGCCGAACGTGGAGGTCATGGTGTCGTCTCTTTGAGATGTACCAGCGCGACGATGTGCCCGGCAAAACGAGGTTGCACGGGAGCGCGGGTTTTATACGGCAGGGACGGCTGGAGCCAAGGTAGGACCGGTAGGTGAATTCCCTCTTTCTCAGCTCTTCCCTACCCAAATTGATTGCGGGATGGCGTTCGCGCTGATCCCTCCCCGAGCTCGCGGGTAGCCATGACACATGGGAATGCAGCTTCGAAAAGACTGCATGCGCCAGGTGGTGGACCCCTCTGTTCATTTAGCGGCTAAGGCCGATGGCAGGGTAGCGAGCCGCGGACTGCAATACCCCCAAATTCCATTTTGTCATCCATGATGGTGTTGGAGCTGCACCAGTCAGCCATACCGACGCCAGGACAGGCATTGCGAACCGGGCACGGTCATGATGAAATCCCCATTTGGCGATTCAATTCGTCAGAGATAAGTCGCCCGTCAGCCGTCTTTGTGCTGCTGGTGACGAGCTCTCACATTGCGGAGACGGCACAGCACCCCGTCAGCGCCCGCCACCCAGGTCTTGCTTTGTTGGGGGGGTGGACCCGGTTCTCCAACTGTTTGGTGCTGCAGACTGCTAACCGTGTGGTCAACAGGGACCCAGTGGATCCGCTGTGTCGACTGCCGCGACATATAAACATGCACCTCATCCCAATCGACCACCGACATCGCACACGTCGAGATATTCGATACCAGACGTTGTCGATAGCTTCAGATATCTCAAGCCAAGGCAGATCACTCGGCGCACGTCAAGACATCTCTGGGCACTGGGGCGTCCCCCTGCCTGCCGCGGCGGACCAAGACCTCTACGAAGCTTGGTTGCTGTGCGGCGTCCTGGGCAGGGAATCTTCCGTCATTTCTCTGGTCTTGTTTCTTTCGGGCGAGCTGCGTCCGTGGCGTCGCCAAGGGAGCTTTTGTCTGGTCAGGCGTCGGGATCCTCTCTGCGTGGGCGCTTGCCACGGGACCACTCGAGTTTGGAGTCTAGGGATACCCGAGCTTGTCACCGACATGAAGGAACCTCATTTTGCCCTTTTTTTGGCGCCCCAGAGACGGACGATGGGTTTCACGGAAAGCCCAAGCGGTCTTTCCCATTTCCCACGCGACTCCTGTCAGATTTCTTGGCTTGGGACCGGGTAGTACGAAGTCGTACAGCTCTCATCCCATGATGGCCATTTCCCCGCAGCGTCTCATTCGGGTCGTTGGACAGTCGGGGTCGTTAGACACAGCAAGGTCACAGGCACCACAGTGCTGGAGTTACAGTGGTGGGAATAACTGGCTGGATGCGCGCTAGACGCTAGTGCGGCTAGCTTGCCGAAAGCGGCCTAGGGCCCACTCGCCCAACGGAGCTCTCCACGTATCAAAAGACCGCCCGCACAAAGGTGCGAATGACGAAAAGTTGGCGTGTGCTTGCGTGATCGAAGTCCCCATTTTCAAAACGCCCTCATTGCTCAGAACCGCCCGCATCAACCAGTCGCTCCACACCCTCTTCAGCTCGCAAGCTCTGGGAGAGCTGGGCATTGCGTGCAGACTTGTTTTTCTCCGCGGCCCAGCACAAGGGGCCGGAGCTTATGTCGCTGTGGATTGTCTCGAGATTCCGAAGGCTCGGGTTGGATGGCACGGATGGATCTTGGGTTTGGGGATCTTGAAATTCAAGGCAGGGCAGCAAGGTGAGACCTGCAGGCCAAAGCCATGCGTGGGGTACAGTTGCTCTTTTTTCAATATTGGC
>Ga0247760_1003469_pt1 | contig 10172 bp, 1 predicted proteins | sample UWRJL171409R4_FD_179936 | JGI IMG/M metagenome (GOLD analysis project Ga0247760, IMG submission 179936) | Plant litter microbial communities from Arlington Agricultural Research Station in Wisconsin, United States - UWRJ-L171-409R-4 | ecosystem: Environmental > Terrestrial > Plant litter >...
ATGGGTTGTGATGCTCTAGCTTCCGAATTAGATGGATTACTATCACAAGTTGTAAACAAGTATATGTTTAATCCTGAAGAATGTTGTGTTTATTTATTAAGCAGAGTATGAATAGATGAAAAAGAATATTCATTAATCGCAAGTCTTTACCAAAAAGAAGGTAAAGATTTCGGTGAAGAAGTAAAATTTTTCAGGAAATCTGTTTCTGAAAGTTTAAACAAAGGTATATCATTGGAACATATTAATAAAAATTTAGATGGTAAATCTTTTTTACCTTTTATTCAACTGGATAAATATGGTGTATTTATTGGGAGTGAAAGTATAGAAAAAAAAGATAATTCCATAGTAGGATCCGATGACGGTGTCGGTGACATAATTAGAAAATATGAAATAAAAAATGATAGTAGTATTGACCCTAATATTTATTTAGTAAGCGTTTCGGAAATAAAATGTAAACAACCTTATTTTATTAGAGAAAATGATATAATACTTGAAACATTAAAACAAAGTGGTATAAATATTTGAAATCTAAAATCTTATAAAGTTGAAATAAAATGAAAATTGCGTGAAGATGGTAATTATCTTCCTTTTGTTCAAGAATTTATTGATACTAAAATTAGTGATACTGTTTTTGTAAGAAAATCGAAGACTGATTACTGTATTTTTGTAAATGGTAAAATTGAACATATTTTTTATGAGTATTTCAGCCCTAGTCTCCGTAGTGATTTCAAAAAAAAAGAGCCCAAAACTTTTGTTGGGGCTATAGATTTTGAAACTTATGGTGTTAATGGAAATGGTTTAGGAGTTCAGAAAGTTTACGCAGGAGGTTGGGGTTATAAAGATAAAAAAAGAATGTATTATTTAAATATAAATCAAACTAGTCATGAATTGATTGAAAATATGTTTATTGATTTATTTGAAAGTTTAATAAGAAGTGATGAGAAAAAAAAATCAAAATATTTTACTTTCTATGCTCATAATTTCGCTCGCTTTGATTCTAATTTTATATTAGAATGTTTATCATCAAGTAAAAAATTTGATATTGATTGTTTTTGGCATGATAATAAATTATATTCTATGAAGATAAGATTAAAAGGATATCCATTAGAAGTTATAATATTAGATTCATATTTAGTACTTTCTGGTAGTTTAAAAGACCTCTTAAAAAGTTTTAATTGTAATGTTCAAAAAGGTTCTTTACCTTATAGATTTGTTAACAAAGATAATTTATATTACATCGGTGTAAAACCAGGGTTTGAATTTTTTAAATCTTTAAGTTTAGAGGATTATAATAAAATACCTCGGGATGGTTGAGATCTAAAAAAAAATACTTTAATTTATTTAGAGAGTGATGTATTAGGTTTATTAGAAATAATGCAAATTTACAATAATGAAATTTATCAGAATTACGGGTTAAACCTTGTTGATTATAAAACTAAAGCTTCGCTAAGTATGGCCATTTTTACTTCTAATTTTTATAAAGAACAAAATAATATTCGAGTAATATCCGGTTTTTCTGACATGGTTATTAGAAAATCTTATAAAGGTGGTATAGTCGAATGTTTTGATAATTATATAGAAAACGGTTTTTTATATGATATGAATAGTCAGTATCCTTTTGCTATGTTGAATGATATGCCCGTAGGAAACCCTGTCTTCGTAAATTGTACTGACATTTCTAATTTCTTTGGATTTGCTTACGGATTAATCACACCTCCCTCAAAAGAAAGATTAAAAAATGCTATTCTAGGAATAAGCGATGTGAAAGGAAATACGGTACGTAGCCGCGCACCTTTTGAAAGTATAATTTTTAGTGAAGAAATAAAATATGCTATTACTCAAGGATATACTTTTCAAATGCAATGGGGTTTTAGCTTTAAGAGGGGAAAAAATATTTTTGATGATTTTGTGAATCATTTTTATAATATAAAGAGAGATTCAAAGGATTCTGTTCAACGAGCAAATGCTAAATTGTGTTTAAATTCTCTTTATGGTAAATTTGGCCAACGAGATACTGAATCAAGAATGTTAATTGTTTCTGAAAAAGATATAGAAGCGATTTCTAAAAAAAACCATATTGACTTTAGTGTTAAATTAGGTGAAGATAGTGGTTTATGTCTTGTTAAATATAAGGATCGAATAAATGAAACATTACGAAGACTATATAAAAAAGATGTAACGGAGCAATTGCTAGAGGAAGATCCTGATCAAAAATTAGAACCTGATCTAGATCGAGGAATAAGAATTGAAGATGAAAAGAGAATTCTATTAAGTAATTACTTCTCTAAAGATAGTTTGTACAATAAAAAACATGGTGTTCCTAGCAGCAGTCCTATAGCAGCTGCTACTACAGCTTATGGACGTATTGCAATTTGTAAATTCTTAAATATTCCGGGAAACGAAGCTATTTACGCGGATACTGATTCTGCAGTACTACCTAAAGAATTAGATTCTAAATTTGTTGGGAAAGAACTAGGTCAAATGAAACTGGTACACACTATTAAAAAAGGTATTTTCATACGTAAGAAATTTTATTTATTAGAAACAAAAGATGATATTATTATAGCTTCTAGTGGAACCAATAATAATTTATCTTATAGTGATTTCTTAAATTTAATGAAAGGTAATAGTATTACTAAAATAAATGAAAGTTTTTCTTTAGACTGAAAAAAGCTGCAAGTCAGTTTTAATCAAACAAAATATAGTATAAAGGGTATAAATTATGATTTAAGTAATAAAAAACTTCCTGTAATAGATTTAATTATTTACACAAAAAAAAACATTTTTTCTTTAATCGTGTATAGAAAAATAAATCTAAATCTAATACCATATGAACCCAAAGGCGCAGAGCTCGGTGCGCAGCACAGAAAACCGCTTTATCTCTGAATTTTATTTAATATGATTAGAAGAATCATTAATAATAATTTAATTATAAAATTAGATAAAATAATTTATTTAAATGACGGGATAAAACCATATGATTTTAAATTAACTGTTTATAAAGGTTGAGAGATCATATGTCATGTTATCTACATATGACCAAGTTCTGGACAGGGGCTAGAAATATCTTTATTTATTAAAATACCAACTAATTTTTTACCTGACGAACGGTTTAAATTTAAAAAAGATATACAGGCTTTGCATGCTTCCGCATCCCCTAATTTGACAAGAATACCAACTGTGGTAGGGTTGAAGGGGCGGCGCTTTTATTCAAATTCAATTTTAAATTCAAATTCCAGCACAAATAATATAAATTTAAATAAAATAAATATTATTGATAGTTTTGATAATTCTTTTTTTGTTGGGAAAAAAAATGGAAACGATGTTGGTAATTTAGTTTTAAGAAACTCATTAGTACCTCTAAATTTAGTTTTTTACATAGAGATAAAAATATTGATTATAAAATATATTTATAAATATATTATTACACAAGGGTGCGGAAGCCCTGCAGCGCTTGATCAAGACATTGATTTATGGATCTGTCCTTTAGAGTTTACAGATCATATGCTAAATATTTTATATATTTTAGAAAAAATGTTTCTAGATTTAACTTATGCTTACAGTTCATTAGTTAGATATTTTTTTAATCATGTAATCTTTTATAATTTATGTCCAGATAACCTATCACACACTAAGAATTTTGTTTTAAAATATTTAATAACGAATCTCGACCTTAAGACTGAGTACTTTATAATTAGCAAGGGTATTAAAACAATTTTAATAAAGAATGACAATACCTCGCCCTGTTTTTATAGTTATCAAAAATATTTAATTTATTTAAACAAGGAATATGATTTTTTAAATTCTTTAATAAACGGGGAAGAATTGGTTAATTTTAAAGATTATTTGTCGGCCTTCAAAAAAATTAAAAATTTTTATATTCTAAAAAATATTAGCGCATTTCATGGTACTAATTTATCTCTAGAGGATGAAGATTGACCAAAATTAAATAAAAATAATTTATTATCATGTACGCGAGACCGTGATCTAAAAATTTTTGATCAAAACGAAATTTTGAGTTTGTGTGTTGATGTTTCTGTTTTCGATAATTCTACCCATCCAATTAGAAAAAAAATAAAATTTATAAATAAAGATGAAAAAAAAGATAATATTTTATTTAATCCTGGATGCTATATTTATTTTATAAACAATGATTATTATAATTCTTTAATTGAGAAATTTAATAAAATTGAATTGTTAGGAAAGGGTTGAACTACTTTAGTAGATGATAGATATTTAGAATCTATAGAGATTTATAGTTTAGAATCTTTTAGATCTTTGGGTTTATCTTCATGGACTATTTCCGAAAATATTGTTTATCATGGGAACAATATAGTCGGAGAGATAAATAATTATATATTTAATAAACAAATACTTTCAATTTGTAAATACAATAATTATGATGGTAAAAAGTTTAATGGTATCAATATTAAAGCATATATAGGTAGTTCAATTAACATGCTAAATAGGCATAAAGGTCACATCTCATCAATTAATAAGAATAATAAATTTAAAGAATTTTTAAATTATTATACGGTTAAACAGTATTGTTTGGAGGATGAAAAAGAAAATAATTACTTAAGGATAGCTCCTATTTTTAAGTTGCCTAATTTTGTTGTTGAATTTAATAAATTGTTTCCTAATTATAATTTAAATAGAGGAGAATGACTTATTTTAAATTGTTCAACTGAGTTTATTTTAAAAATTTTGGAACAATCTTTGATATCGATTTTTTATCCGAAATTCAATACGCAATATTTTGTTTCATTTAGTTTTTGGGAATGAAAAAAAGAATGGTTACATAAAGGAGCGCAGATTAAACCTCTACACAACTTACCAAAGGTCCTGAAGGACTCGAAGGACCAAAGGGGAGGCGAAAAAATGCGAGCATGCGCCCTAGGGGTCACCTACGGTGGGCAAGTGAAAAATTTTAAAAAAGCTACAAAAGTTTTAATTTATTTTAAATTATTTTTAAATTCTAATCAATTAAATATTTTAAAGGAAACAATGCAAAAATTACCTAATGAACAAGGTATAACTGCTGAATTAAGAGATAAAATTAACAAAATAGATCATTTATACACCTTAAGACCTGATCCTAAAAATTTAAGTTATCTTTCTTCTTATTATAATTTATCACAAGAACAAATTTATAATAATATTAATACTTTAAACTACGTCTATTCGATTAAGAGTTGTAATATCAGATTTAAAGATTTAGACTTTAAATATGAGAAACCTCCTGTCCAAAGTACTATTACTGTAAAAGAGTGGAAATTAATTATTCAGAATTTGAAAAAATATGGTTTAGAAGATAGATATTTTAGGATATGCATGGAAAATGCTGAACTTGAGGAAAGTTTTATTAATAGTGTTTAATATTCAATTTGAATAAAGAGTTCTGTGTATACCACAATCCTAATATACTTTTATATGTTTAAGTCTTAGAGATTATAACCGATCGCAACACGTTTATCTTTATCTTTAACAAAACAAAAAAAAAATCTTAAACAAAATCCACGTAAAAGTTATCTAGAATAAAATCTCATCAAATTTAAAGGATAGTAAGATTGTATGGAAAACCTTTTATTTTTTTAATACCATGTTTTTTGAACAAGTATAGCTGGAATTCGTAATATATTTTTATGAAATGAAATATCGAGAATTAAACATACCCTTTATAAAATCTTTATTTTTTTCTGGTGATTTGAATTCTTCAGGTAGTTCAGGTATAGTGAATATTTTTTCTTTACCGTCTATATTTACGACGATTCTTTTTTCATCTAACATATGCCCTAAACTTTTAATTTGCTGCTCTAAGCTTGTATGCATTTTCGCCAAATAACCTTCATCTTTAAAATAAATTTTAATGAAACATTCCTTAACGTGTTTTTCCAGTTCCGACATGTGGTTAGGAGTACTAGCAAAACAATCATGAACGGTGTAAGCAGGAATTCTTTGACTAGGTTTTTCCCTCAAATTGCTAGATTTATAAATTGAATTAAAAAGTAAATGGATGTTGCAAGCATCTAAAGAATGAATAAAATTGGGCATAAAACTTCTTTTTTGAGCTAACGAATCAATATCATTAGTAGGCAATGAAATTGTAATTTCTTTACTGTGGGGTAACAATCGTGATTTAGTTTTTTTACTTACAAATTTCGAATAACTTAAAGAGATTTTTAATCCTGCCGGCGTAATCCAAAATATACCTTTATTCATTGAACTTAAAATATCGATCATTTCATAAAAATATTCATTTAACTTTTTCAAGGGCAAATTAAAATTTATAATTGTATGTAAATGCACGGCTAAGCTCATTAAATCAGAATCAGTAAGAATCAATTGTTTATTATTTTTTGTATCCGAACTTTTTACTTCGTACAGTACTGGAACCTTTGACATTAGCTGAGTTTTCGACAATTTATCTTTAATTTTATTAATAGCCTCAATATCCTCTGTTGTTTCATTTGTTAATTTAGTATCATTACTTTTTAACAAATTAGAATCGGCTGAATTTTTTCAAATAGGTTCTAATTTATCTAAATTAATAGGGGTGAAAATATCTTTTAATTGATCTTTAATACCAATAGGAGTAACATTATATGCTACGGTCATTACTGGTTTTTTAACCATACTTCTATTGAAATTTATTAAATTAAATTTAGGATCATCTATTAATGCTTTATTAATATGTTCAGCAACTACTCCATAATAATCCTTAGGTTTATCTTTAGAAGTATTTAATTTATTTTCAGTTACCAAATTAGTCAATATAGCTAATTCTCATTCCCTAGTTAAAGCAGATAAATGTTGCAACCCACTACATGAAGCATCAAATAATATCGGATTTTTTATATTTTTGAATCCTTTGGCATATCTTTCAAATGCTAACAAGATACTAATAAATTGAAATGGTTCACCCGATTTTTTTAGAATATTTTGTCAATTAGTTAATAGCTCTCTGTTCTCTGATTTATCACCAATCTTATTTAACGCTTTAAAAATATAATTATTTTTATCATCAATGGATTGCACGTGCACAGAGCGAAAACTTTCAAGGAGACCTTTTACATTCTCTACACCCCATTTTTTTTTATTATAAGTTGAATTTTTAGATTCACCCCCAAGGTTAGCTAAATAGACAAATAAAACATCTAAACCTTCACTCGTTATTTCATTTTTTTCGTCCTCGAACAATAATAATGACCTACTTAAATCACCTCCTTGATATGTAAGATATTGAGCCAAAGGATAAATTCTACCTCTAAAATCCGAGAACGTAGGCAAATAAAATCCAACATTTCTATAAACATAAGCAATGCTAATAACATTGAAATAATACCAAAACTTAGAATTATGAGCTCTAATTTCCCTTAATTTTTTAATTATTTTATTATTAATGTTTTTAATAGTAGTTTTATCTGAATTATCTTTCGCTTTTGCTAAATCAGAGTAGTACTCAATAATATCGGGGTTATTGTTTTCATCCATTAATTTATTGTACCCTTCGAAAATAATACTATCACCATTCTCCCATTCAGTCATCACGAAATCCAACATCATTTTATTTATTGAAAATTTAGTGTTATTTAAATGATTTATAGTATTAATAATTTTTTTTTCACCTGTTGTATTAAATAAATTTTTATAATTATTTTTAACTATTGAGTCAAATGTATTATAAATATGAAACACTTCACCTTTTAGATAAGGTAAATAAACATTTTTTTCAGCGTCGTATTCCCTAGGAGGGACTAACATAGGTAATTGAGTAACATTAATTGTACCGGAAATTAATTTATTTCTATATAAATCCTTAATGTTAATTTCTACCCTTGAATCTTTAATATTATTATCATCGTATACCAATACCCTTTCAAATATATCGTTTTCCTTAATTATAATATCTAAACAAACTTGTCCTAATATTAATATATAATTATCATTTAGTTCTCCATCTTTTATTTTTTCTTTTACACCGAGATCTTTAAAGATTTTTAATTGCTCTAATTTTTCCATATTGGCGGTCTTCATTCATATTGCAGTTTTGTATAGTTTTCTTCCCATTTTCATAATAATAGCTGTTTGATCTACACCAATTTTATTTTTTTCACTATCAAAATTACTTAAAATATCCAAGATAGTGTTAAAACATACACTAATAACTTGATCGAATCCTAAATACAAAATAACTAATATAGCCAGTCCGTCACCATATTTATTAGTGTTATTGCTTTTCAATATTTTTATTAATTTTTCATATTTATTAACGGTATATTCATTAGTTAATATGTCTAAATACTTAAATGTGCGTGGATACATCTCGTGTAAGATATTTGATCTTACATCCAAGGATTTATTTTTATTATGCTCAAAATAATTTAAATCAAAATCCAATAAAGTGTTCTCAAGCATCAGTTGTTTATCCATATCTTCTACATTGTCTCTATTAATAATATTGTTGATTTTTAAGTACAAACCATTTCCATCAATAAATTTATTTATTTTTTTTGTGTAAGAAATATTATTATCTTCCTCAATAACTTTTTTATTTAAACTATGTAATTGTAGCATATAATTTTTTCCTAATGACTCTATCTGAACCATTCTTTCAGTTTTTCTTATATCGTTTACATCATTAATTTTTTTATAACTTTCTGTACCGTAATATAAGCTTGGAAAATTCCTAAATAAATTAGTTAACACATCTAAAATATCAAAATTTAATACTTGATTACATCTAGCGACCATTGTATTTATATTAAAAAAAATGTCTTTAAACATATTATTTACTACACCGTCTATAATATATTTAAATTCATGTAAATATAAATTAATAAAATCTTTATAACTCTCTTTACTCTCATTATTAATACCTATTATAAAACAATCAATAATATTTTTACCACTATTATTATATTCTTCAAATAATACACTTCTCAATTTTTTATGTCTAAATAAAAATTTCAAATTAACTTTAATATCATAAAGATCTTTTTTACTAATAGTAATATTATCTTTTGTACATCGAGATTTAATATTTTTTAAAATATTATTGACATTTTTAATATCTAATCTAAAACTTTCATCATTTAGATTATATAGATGAAGAATTTCGTTAAATAATACACTTTCAAAACCACTAAAAACAGTATCCGTTAAACTAGTAAAAACACTTTTTAATTTATTTTTACCCTTTTCATCTGAAAATATATCATCATTTATACTCTCAAAATATATTAAATAATCTTGCCTTTTTACTTCAGGATTATCATCAATATTTTTATGAAGGTACGCAAGTAAGAAAATACTTATAAACAAAGGAAATATATTAGAAATAGCAACATCATAATCTTTATCTTTGGGTATTGAACTTATAAGATTGAAAACGGAGTTAACAGACTCAGCAAAACTATTTTTTAAATTCTTTTTCATATAATGAGGAATATCTGAATTTTTTAGACTCTCTTCTTCAATTATCATTTTTAATTTAGAAATATCTTTAATAACAATATTTCTGTTATTATCTATATAAAAAATATCTTTATAAATATATTCATTATGCAATAATCGAACATCACTATTAATATTATCATTATTTGAATCATTTATTACATCATCAAATATGTTATCACCCGTATTATTTGTGGTTGTTAAGAGAACCCCCTCAGAGGAATTTTTCGAATTATTAAAACTTATCTTATTATTACTATTACTATTACTGTTACTATTACTACAGCTATCAATTGAATAAAATCTTCTAAAAATCTTATTATAAGTAGAAGGCGCTAATATAGAATAATAATTAAAAATACAACCTCTAGAAAAACTAATATTGTGCATCTTCTTAAAAATAAAATTATAGGGAATAGGTCCTCTTATCTGTCTAATCGTCTTTTTATTATAAATCATTTTACTTTTACTGTTATAGAGAGTAATATGTTTAATATTATAATTATCGAGATTTATATAACATTTAATATTAGAGTCAGAGTCAATTATATTATTAACGGACTGGTCTAAATTAAGATTTTGATTGTATAAAATTAGTTTATTATTTTTCATCTATAGGTCCTGTTTTTTTTTGGGGGATTCAGGAGTACCCCGGTAGACTATCTCCCAAGCTCTAGGAACAAAATTTTTCAAAAAAAAAATCGACTTGAAAAAAT
>Ga0247760_1003470_pt1 | contig 10172 bp, 9 predicted proteins | sample UWRJL171409R4_FD_179936 | JGI IMG/M metagenome (GOLD analysis project Ga0247760, IMG submission 179936) | Plant litter microbial communities from Arlington Agricultural Research Station in Wisconsin, United States - UWRJ-L171-409R-4 | ecosystem: Environmental > Terrestrial > Plant litter >...
GATCCTGGTCAAAGTCGGGGTCTTTCTCCACGTCTTGGACATTCAGCCTAGGCGAGCTGAGCGGCTCGTCCACAAAATCATCCTCGTCCTTATCCAGGAATGAAGAGGTCGGACCGGGCATAGGAACTTCGGGGAGCTCCTCCACACCGTGCGAGCTGTCTTCGTCTGCCGTGTGCGTCACCTCCTCAAAGCCGTCGTCGTCCGCGGAAATGTTAGTAACCTCCAGCTTGCGGACGGCCTCGGGGGACGCAGAAGAGCGCATCGTGAGCTCCTCCACCGAAGAAGGTGCCTCTTCGCCGCGCTGCGGTTGGAGGCAACCCTCAGCACGAAGTCTCTGGCGCAGCGCATCGCGGCTGGCAATGAACTCCTCCGAGCCAACCTCGTTCAGCAGCCCCATATTACTGCAGTGCAACAACTCTGCCATCAGCTCGCACGTCTTAAATCGGTCGAAACCCAGGGGCTCGATCTTGCCACCGAATGTGGAATTCAGCCGCTCCTTCTGCGCAGGCGCATTCATAATCAGGTTCATGAAGTCGGGGACGTGCTCAGCAAAGAGCCGCAGCAGTGTGCCGAGATAAATAGGGTCGCGGCTCGAAGGCGTCGTCCCGGCCTCAACGCTGTTGTCCGGATCGTAGTCGGAGTTGTTCTTCCGGATAACTTCAATGACAATCCCAACGCCGCAAGTCAGCGGGTTCCCGCCGCCCAGCATGTACTTTATCAGCTGCTCGACACAAGGCCTTGATACCAGCTGCCGGGTCAGCTCGTTGGGGCCGATGCAGGTTTGCTCGTTCTGCGAGGCGTTGGCCGACACAGTGATGATCGCTTTCATAAAATCGCCTGCCGACGTCTGCGTCGCCCAGCTGTGCTCGGGTCCGAGGAAAGAAAGGAGTATCGGGATAACATCTTGCGTGTAAAGCCACTGGGCTGCGTTAGCTCACCGTGCCGCCCACAGGTACCCCCACATACCTCTATAATCCCCTGTCCGCTCTCTGTCCGCTCAAGGCTGATGATCTTGAGGAGCAGGTCCATTATCATGGGGCAATCCACATGCTTCAGAATATCGACAATAGCACCGTCCATCGACTTCAACAGGTCCAACATGTCCTCCGTCTTCTTATCGAACAGCGACTCGTTAACCTTAGTAAAGTAGCTCGCCTGTAGGGGATCGAGCGGGGCGGGTCGTTTGAGAAATTGCCAAAAATTGCGCAACAGCGACCTGCTCTCCATCAAGGCCTCGCAGATGGACCAGTTGTCCGAGGCCAAAATCTCGGCCGCAACAAAGGCGTAGCGGTTGCGCCTCTTCTCGTTGTCCTCGTCACTTCCGATCTCGGCGGCCTGGGAGGAGGCGCGCGATCTCGCAAAAGGCAAGGAAATGGATTTGCCCTTTTCATCGTCTTCATCGTCGTCATCGTCATCTTCGTCACGCGTGGCTACGGGGGCAAGTTTGGGAGCGACAACGTATTCTAAAAGCTTCTCCAAAACATTTTGGTCGCGCAGGTATTCGACCAGCTTTGCATTGTGCTGTTTGAGCTCTTGGATAAGGTCGTTCTCGTCCAACAGGTCCTCGAGCTCGAAATTGTCCTTCTCGAGGATTGTGTCGATGGTCGAGATGCTGGCGTAGCCGCCAAATCTCCAAAACATGTTGGGCAGAGGTGACGGGGGGTTATGTCACGGCGCCGGTGTGAACGTGTCTCGGGAGGTCGGTCGAAGCCTGGGGCGAGTTCATACGTTGGCCGACAGGCGGAAATAGTAATGGGTGGGTCGGTGGTCTATCCGAGAATCATGCAAAGGCCGATTCGGTGCGCAAATGGGTATCTAATGTCTAATCTGCTAGCGCCGTGGTTAGTTGTGCGTGGTGGGGGAGAAAAGTTGGACATCCGTGGACTGGCGTCTGGTTGTGGGCTTGGGCACGAGTGAGTGACGCAGCACGTGAAGCAGCCAGGACCGGACTTTGGATGGCGTAAACCACTCGGTCGGGGCGAGGTGAATCGGCGCGTATTTCACGACCCGCAGCCCACGACTTGTTTCCGCTCCGACCGAGAGGAGGCAGAGGGCAGAATTACCCCTCGACAGGGACATCGGAAGAGGGACGAAAGTGGGCGCTACCTACAGAAACTGTGAATGCCAGTAATGTTACAATTAAAGATCGACCGAGCCGGTGGTCGACAGAAAGAAGCTGTCGCTCGTGTGTAGTATCGTGTGCCCCTTTATCGTCAGCAGCAACGGGAGCGCGAAGGGGAGCGACGAGGGCTGCGATGGAGGATTGCTGTCGAGCTGTCGTGGCTGTGGCTCAAAATTGAAATGAGGTCCGCGGGTTGGGTCACGACCCTCTGCATTGTTTCCTTTGGGGGGCTGCGGCTGCCCGCTGCCCAAACACATTGCCTGCCTGGTGGACCCCACAAGTTGGCATCAGCACGGGCCGCTGATTGGCCGTACGTCCACCAAGTCCTAGTCGAGGTTGGGCTTGGGCGCTTGGGCCACACAAGTTGGGCACGTTTTCAAATAAGGGGATTGGCTTCTCAAATTTCCTTTTTGCGGAGAAAACTGGTGACGGCAGAGCCATTGCTCAATCGTCATAACTGGAGGGCACACAAGTTGGCACCCCCATTTTCTGACGCATTTGCACGACCTAGGCTGCACCTGAAGTGACGACATTTTGGAGGCACAACTCACCGCTTTCCTGCGCACCGTCTCTCAAATTCTCCCCGTGCCGCCAAGCCAAGCGTCGATCACGCTCCCGCTGCGATGCCGAATGAAAGCCACGTTTTTCCCCTGTCCGCACGTGTTGCCAAAAATACTTGTGGATTACGGACACCACCAGCCTATGACCAGCACCGAATATTGATGCTCCTAGCCGGTTTCTCAACGACATGAGATGTCAGAGTGAAGTTCCCTGAGGCGCATCAGCCAGTTGTTTCTCCGTGCCACGACTCGCAACTTTGAACTGCCATGCAAGCTCCATCAGCGCAGCAACACTTGATCTGATAGGTACGATGGATATTGTTATTCGCCTACTCCCGATTATGTATACCAAGTCGGCTCCGGCACCTCATCCAACAGCAAATATCGTCCCAACTCTCTATTCTTGTACGCCACTGGATCATGCAGGGTATGGGTACGCAGATCCCTCCAGAACCTATCCAGGCCAACCTTGGAAGACGTCGCCCTCGATCCTGTGACCTCAAACACACCCGCAGTGACCCGCAGGCCCGTGTCAGTCGTCACCACCTTGGCCGAGGCCACCCACTCAGCCCATTCGCCGCGTTCCCGTGCCGTCAGTCCGACCCGGCTCTCACCGTACTTGGCGTACAGCTTGTCGGCCTCTTCACCGGCCTTGTCGACGAGGGTCTCGGCAGCGCGGAGGTGTGCAAAGAAGTTGCCGTACGTCGAAAGGATGTAAAATTCATCAGTGGCGTTGTCCTTGTTCTGTTGGAGTGTCAGTGCCATGTCGACCTTGGTCAGCGTCAGTAGAGGGAGACTCACATCACCACCAAATGGCCACGCCCGGGTGTTCTTAACCGTGTAGCCCTTGGCGAAATCCAAGGCGCCCTGTGCGATGCCAAGGTAGAAGTTGATGAAGACGAGCTGGATGCTGTTGGCTCATGCTAGTCAGTCTGTCGGCCTGCCGGCCACTCCGACGGAAAAGGGATCTTACGTAGGTAGAAGCAGAGACCCAAACTGAATGCCCAACCATGCCGGGTCGGGCTCCTTCTTACCGGCATCCCAACCCAACGCATCAGCCCATGGCGCTGATGCATTCTCAACCTTGGCCGTGCCCGACTCGGTTAGTCGCAGACCAATGTTATCCCAGTTGTAGGCAAATGTGATGCCCGACTGGCGTGTTGGCACAAACGCAAAGATGTGCAGCTCAGGTTTGCCGGCAAGAGCGCCCTCCAGCACGATCAGATCCGACACGGCCGCGCCCGTGGTGAAGTTCTTGGACCCATTGAAGGTGATGGTGTTGTCGTCGTATGTGATGGTCAGGTCGCTATCGCGCGGGTTGACAGCGCCGCCGATGAAATAGTTGTTCTCGAGCACCAGCTTTTGTGTCCGGTCCGCCTGCTCAGCTGAGCCCACCACGTTGGCCGTTGTCGACCACAGTAGATGGTACCCCAGGAGCATGCCTATCGAGCCATCGGCTTTGGCCACCTCGCGGATGGCCTTGTAAGCTACGCTCCACGGCTGGCCGCCTCCGCCGTACTTTTGGAGTCCCAGAATCTTTGTCAGGCCAGAGTGTTTGAGGAGGGTGACTTCGGCTACGGGCGACTTGTTTGCCTTCTCGCGAGCAGCGGCGTCCGGTGCCAGGACTGCAGCCACATCCCGCGCCCGCTGGACCCAGCCTTCAGCATCGCTTGGGAGGGCTGACCACTTTGACTCATAATCTGAGTACACGGCAGGATCAGTAGCGGGATGGATCTTGGGCTGGATGACTTCCGCCATCTTGATGCGTCTCGGGTGTGAAGACTGTGACAAAGAGGCCAAAGGCACGAGACGGGTATCAAAGTTGGGGGGATTGATGAAGATCAAATTGGAGACACAACCGCAAGCAGGTCGGAGAGCTTTGTCTTTTGTATGCTACTTCGAACCACCAACCACAGACCTATCAACACCATCCCCGCGTGAGCAAATCACGCATCGAGACACATCAATGTCGCCAGCCAACATTAGCACCTCCCGTCACACAATCCGGCAGCGATCACCGGTATCCCAAGGCTGATTCGCACTCGTCCCCCCCAATCCAGACCATCTCGCATGCATCCCAGACGCATCCAGACCTGTCACGGTCGATTGCGCAACCGCTAGCAGCGATGATGCGAATCGTTCGGTCAACTCTCATCTGAGACTGTTGCAGTGTACAAAATAGGGTACAGCACTGAGACCAGCCAAGCAAGAGCGGAAACAAACACGTGGAGATGGATGGGCTGGGTTGAACAACACCAACATCCCGAGATCACCGAGCTTCCGACTCCCTCCGGCCGTGGGACTCAGTGTCTAACAGGCGGCGTGGCACCTCACTGGCTAGGTGGGATTTACGTCACTTGGTAGCAGGAGCGTGCTACAGGCCCGAAGTCGTCATCGGCAGCCTGCTCCGCCTTCCCCACGCCAAGACCCGAGATCGCGGCCGGTAGCGCCGTTCTCTGCGATGGCATCATCCGGCCTAGAGATGAGAGAATGGTCTTTACAAACTTGCGCACAACAACCTGCTGCGCGTCTGTCATTTATGGTGTAGGGTAGGGGAATGTCGCCAAGCGCTCTGGATGATCTGCTATTTTACACGCCGATCAAAAATCCCACATCGTGTGCGGATACTGAACGGGTCTCGAGTATATCAGTCGTCTGCGATAACTCCTTTTTGGCCTCTGTGTGCGGTGCAGTACATTCTAAATCGCAATACTTCAACATGGCAGATGTAGCACAGCTCAACAGCGATCCGGACCGGCTCCAGTTTGCGTAAGTCGCATCGCATCTCCACCTTCAGGAGTGACACTGATAGACCGCAGCTACTGGGTCCCCAACGTATCGGGCGGTCTTGTCATCAGCAAGATCCCCCAGAAAACCAGCTGGGACCTCAAGTCCAACCTCCGCTACGCTCAGACAGCAGAGCGTGTCGGTTTCGAGTATGCCCTGACACAAATCCGCTTCACCGCGTCCTACGGCGCCGCCAACCAGCATGAGTCTGTGTCCTTCTCACAGGCCTTGCTACAAGGTACCGAGAAGCTCAAGCTGATTGCCGCCATCCTCCCCGGGCCGTGGAACCCCGCCGTTGCCGCCAAGCAGATCGCCAGCATCGACCACTACTCCGAGGGCCGCATTGCCGTGAATATTGTCAGTGGCTGGTTCAAGGGCGAGTTCACAGCCATTGGCGAATGGTGGCTCGACCATGCGGAGCGGTACCGCCGTTCCAATGAGTTCATGCGCTGTCTGCGGGGGATATGGACGGCACCCGAGGATGAGGGCTTCACCTTTGCCGGGGACTTTTATCGGTTCCGCAACTACAAGCTGAGCCCCAAGCCCGTACAGAAGCCGCACCCACCCATCTTCCAGGGCGGCAACAGCGACGACGCGCGACACAATGGTGCGGAGGTGGCTGACTGGTACTTCATGAACGGCAACGACCTTGAAGGGTTCCGCGCGCAGATCGAGGACGTCAAGGCGCGCGCAGCCGCATTTGGGCGCGAAGAGCACGTGCGATTTGCTGTCAACGGATTCGTCATTGTGCGCGATACCGAGGAGGATGCGGTCCGCGTCCTCCAAGAGATCCAGGGCAAGGCCGACGCCGAGGCCGTCAACGCTTTCCATAGCGCAGTGCAGACGGCCGGGGCCAGCACTAGCAACAAGCAGGGCATGTGGGCAACCAGCACGTTCAACGACCTAGTGCAGTACAACGATGGCTTCAAGACCAAGCTGATCGGCACCAAGGAGCAGGTCGCCGAGCGCATCGTCCTCCTCAAGAGCCTTGGCGTCAACCTCGTCCTGACGGCGTTTCTGCACTACGAGGAGGAGATTGAAAGGTTCGGTGGGGAGGTACTTCCGCTGGTTCGGGAGCTCGAGGCTCAGGGTAGAGGCAAGGATGCCGCGTTTGAGATTGAACAGACAGGCGAAGTGTACAGGAAACGAACTACGTAGATGCCGAGGCGAAAATTAAAAGTAAAAGTTCAGTGGCTGGAGGCGTCGCGGGGGCCGGCAAGTGTGATGTGAAGGGAATCGGCTTCTGTGATGATGACATCGCTGTTGGGCAACGACGAGGGCGCAACCACCCACTCAGCGCGTTTGGACCGGTCGTCACCGTTGTAGGCGCTGACGGAATACTTGTAGCTCCAGACAGAAGGGTTCAGGTCCTTGAGCAGGGCCCTGGCCGCGGGGTGAGCCGCGGAGCCGTGTTCGATGTAGTTGTAGGCTACCTGGCGAGGGAAGTGCCCCAAGATATCACCAGTCCTAAGCACCCAAATACGGTATCCAGCGGCTGCCGGGTCAGCTCGCCAGCGCAGCTCTACCGTCGTGCGGTCCAAGACGATGACCTCGAGGCCCTGGGGGACGGACGGTCTCCCGTATCCAACCATGACGGAATTCCCGCCACCGGGATACCCTCCTCCTGCCGCAGTCCATGTCCGCACAGAAACGCCATAACGATGTCCTCGAATCAGGCCCCGGATTTCGCCCCCGCTGCCGTTGATTCCCACTACCGACGGGTATGCGCCGGGGATATCAGCATCCCATGTGAGAACGCCGTATCGGTCCACGCCATCCTCGACAGCGTATGGCTCCCAGCTTATACGGAGCCCGTCGGCTGTAGCATGGGTGTTGATACGAGGAGGTGCTGGCAGCGTTTTGGGATCCGCGACAGCAGAGACGATGGGACTCCACGGAGACTTGATGGTATCGCCACCAGAGGCTCGAACCTGGTATTCCCACCGTTGGCCCTTGAGGCAGATGTCCGTGTCGTGGCGGTTGCTCGAAGGGCACTTGAAAAGCCAGCCGCCGGAGCCGGCGATGCGTTCCCGGATCTCGTATTGGAAAGCCCCGTAGACAACATCCCAAGTCACAAGGATGCCATTAGGGGCCGGAGTGGCCTTCACGTTGGTGGGAGAAGGGGTTGGGCGCCGGGGGATGGTGGTTGGGATGGCGAGCTCGGTTCGCCCCATACGAAAGTCGGCGACGAGGGTCCTCGAAAAGGCCTGGGCGAGTTGATATTCGCCGAGGGCGTTAGGGTGGAGACCATCATAGGCTGCGTCAGAGACATGTTCACCGCCTGCCGTCAAGTAGCGGTCAGCTGCCGATGTTGGGGCGAAAAAGAACAAGACTCACAAGAATAATTCTCGCAGAAGCGCACCAAGGCGATGGGGGACTCGGGTGACGACCAGGCCGGGATAGCCCTAGCAAGCAGTGTGTTATAGACGTTGGTGTTGAAGGGGATATCCTCGCGGCCTGGCAATAAGGTACGGTGCGGGACGTTGGCAATGGCAAACTGGAGATCCGGCTTGGCTGAGCGGGCCGCCCCGACAAGGCGCTCCATGCTGTCAAGAGTGTCTTGCGGCCCGCTCACGCACCAGGCAATGTCATTGAAACCCAGCTCCACCAGGCAGAGATCAGGCTGGTAAGCAGCAATCTGCTCGGCAATCATAGTCTTTGTCTGCATTGCCTGGCGCCCGCCAAAGGCGAAGTGACAGCAGTCTTCCAGAAATGCCGGCGAGACGCCTTGTGCGTAGCCACCATCGCTGCGCGGTATCCCCGGCCTTGGCGCCTCGGATTGAAGCGGCGGTGGCCGGGGCGGCTCGGGCTCGTCGGGAGGCAGAGTACCTTTGTAGGGCCCGACGAATCTCACGGCCACGCCCTCTTGGCGAAACCATTCCCAGATGCGATATCGCCAAGTCCAGTCTCCTTCTCGGCCATGCGAGATGGAGTCACCAACGACCATGATCTTGGTCGCCATCGCGTCACCCGGCTCGGCGATCGAATGCTTGAAAGTCTTGCCGCGGGCCTGCAGGCGCGGAATGTGCAGACAAAACGCGGAATGGTATCGTTGCACAACTTCACTGTCCGGCTTGTGCAGTTCCCCGCTCCGCAAGCGACAGCGCCGGGAGGCGAAAATTTGCAACGCAGAGCGTTTGCAATTTCCAGCGTGATTGCGGGCAGGGTGAAAAGAATGAAGCGAGAATCCAGCGAGCCCGCAAGATTGCCAGCTAATTTTCCGGCACGAGACGGTGAGCAGGGGATTGGGGGAGAAGCATAACAGCCACCCAGCGAGCGAGGTTGCAAATTTGGAGGCCCTCGCCAGGACCCGAGTGAGGACAAAATGAGGCCACTGGAGGACGTTGGACGCTGATTCGCCGTTGGCGACCATGGGCACATTGCTCTGAAAACAGCGGGGCAGGTTCTCCACCTCCCCTTTCTCCACTGCGGGCGGCTTTCCACCGGCGTAGCGGCGCTATTCTGGCAAACCCGCAATTTCCCCTGGATGGCCCTCATCTCCGCGTCGATGAGCATTTGGAAGATCCAAGTTTTTACGCAGTGGTAGCGTATACAGCGGGCGATTCAAAGAAGCTTTACTGAGTCCTTGGCGGTCATGGGGAGGTCTCCGCCGGTTTCTGGGCTGAGTCTTGGGCTCTAGAAGTCTTGGATCGCGGCTTTGCCGTGTGCGGCAGATGGAAGGAAGGAGCCAAGTCCCAAGGTCAGCACCTTTTCACCACGCCGTTGAGCCACACAGGTCGCAGCGAACCAGAGCGGTCAACATCCTGTAGGCCAGCTCATTTCCCTCCGTTTCGCCGTTCTGTTTGCAGTTAGCGTGGCATTGAGACCGCTGGACGTCCGGGCGTGGCGCTGGCTTTGGGAGGTGTGATTGGACGCCCCCCGGAAACGACCCTCCAGGCCAAACCCGTGCCTGGCATCGCTGGGCAAGCAGTGGACAGGCCCTCCCCTGTTGAGTGGCGACCGAGGATGACCAGGGTTTGTGGGAGCTCGTGAACACAGCAGCGAGGGGGAATGGTCGTGAAGAATACAAATTGGCTGGTGGCCGCCTGTTCTCCGTCTTCTCTCTTTCCTCTTCATCCTACCAGCCTTCCAAGCAAGCTTTAGTCGCGCATCCTTCGGGACCTTACACTCGTTTAATCCTAATACCCTCGGGTCAACACTCTCCAAAATGCAGAACTTCCTCCTCCTCGGCGCTCTGCCCGCCGCCCTGGCCTACGCTGTCAACCCCTCGTCCGCCCTGGGCTACGCTGTCCACCCCTCCTCGGTCAGCTCCTCGGCCGCCGCCAGCTCAACCACCAAGGCCATCAAGCCCCATGTGCCCAAGCTGACGACGTCGACCATCTACGCCACGAGCACCCACACCGTCACCTCGTGCGCTGCTACCTACACGCACTGCCCGGCCCACGCCAGCGTTGTTGTCGTGACTGAGATCGTCCCGGTCTCCACCACCGTGTGCCCCGTCACCGAGGACTACCCGGCCAAGCCTACCGGTTCGTGGGGCTACGACAATGACGTCGAGTGCTCGACCACGACCGCCTACACCGACTGTGTCCACACCGTCACTGGCTCCGTCCCCTATGTGACCACCACTCTCGCCCCGCACGCCACCACCGTTGTCTGCCCCGTCAAGGAGACCCCCAAGGGATCCTACATCCCTGAGCCGGATGTTCCCAAGTGGACTCCTACCGGCAGCTACGTCCACG
>Ga0247760_1003471_pt1 | contig 10161 bp, 5 predicted proteins | sample UWRJL171409R4_FD_179936 | JGI IMG/M metagenome (GOLD analysis project Ga0247760, IMG submission 179936) | Plant litter microbial communities from Arlington Agricultural Research Station in Wisconsin, United States - UWRJ-L171-409R-4 | ecosystem: Environmental > Terrestrial > Plant litter >...
GCACCTCGCCTAGGGTATTCGTATGTATGTACCTACGATCTACACAAAGGTAGACTTGGATACTTCCCGACTTGGACGATCACAATCCATCTCATCATGGTCCGCCGTTCATTTTATTTCATCCTTCGATCAGTTGAGCCCACCAAGAAAAGGGGAAATAAAGAAAAAAAAAAAGCTGGCCCAAAATTAGGCACAGTTCATTGCAGCCGTGCGCAGTACTAGGGAACTCTCGGTTTACAAAATTATCGTCAGCACTTCGAGGCCAGCGGAAACGGTCATGTCACTGCACCGTTTCCTTACCAAGACACGGATGTGGACATGGTCAAGGTCATGGTCAAGGTCGGTCACGGACAGGGTCGGACAGGATCGGACACCACGGTGTATGGGTGTCTGTTGGAGTGTGGCGTGTTGACATTAAAACAAAACACGAGAAATTATGATCGGTAAATCGTCAGGATCCGGAATTCCCACTGGGCAGGCTGGAAGGGCATGAGATTGCTTGGCAAATTGATTGCTCCCTTCAATCTTGCAGGTGAGGCCGTCATGCCACCGATATAACATACAACACGCTGTGCTGCGGATGATCCCGATGCCCTTCTGGCGCAGTCCTTGGCTACCTCGAGACACAGACTATGGAGAGAGCGTTACGACCGGAGCCTAGAACACCGTGGCTCGAGACTCCTGTTGGTCCCATAAAATCGTCAGTGTCTCTGATATATTCTAGAAAATCTACGAGTGGTGGGAGTTCTCAGCAGCTTCGGCATGTCGGTTGTCCTCAACCTGCCGACATCGTTCGGTGTCGGCGATATGGCCCGCCATCCAATTCGGTCTCACCAAGAGAGAACCCGCCGCGATGACGCACAGCGTATCATGATATGCCCAGCGCTGTGAAATGGAATAGCAAGGCGGCGCAGTTCCTGGGACTTCAAAGTCGCGAATCCCGGGCTCACGAGCTTGGCTTCTCGATATTTCTGGGAGAAGTCCACGGTGAAGCACAAAACTGTCTTGCGTCGCGTCATCGGCCTCGTCGATCCGTGCATTATCCATCCACCGAAACCACGACGCTCGTTGGCTATACTGTTGTTCGTTTCAAAGACCAGCAGATCCAACATGGTGAGATATATCCCAGGCTGCTTCTCTTTATCCACTGCCACACCCCTCTCTAGGTTAAGGAAACACCCGGGCCTAGACCAGGCCGGCAGGTGACGCACTTCATGGATCATAGAAGGTCGGCAGTCGATGTGTCGGTGTGGTCGGGTAGCTTGACCGCGAATCGTCATGCCACAATTGCATTGACGGGTAGAGTGGGGGTGAGGGGCAACGTGTTGATGCCTCGAGATCAGAGCTTGCTGCGACAACTGTCAACTGTTTGCATGGAGAGCTATTCCGCCAACGCTGCCTAGCTGGCTCGGCCGTAAAATCCACCCGTTTGCTCTGCACAAGCGGGCGGGAGCAAAGCAGGAAAAATTCAAGCTTTGGCTGGTGTGCATGCATCTTCGCTCGCTACCCGCGTTTTGAGTCGTTACAATTTATTCGTATCTGCTTCTTTATTACATATATATTTGTTGCATGCTCTCCGCGATCTGGGGAAGTTGGTGGTTGGGGCGAGTCTAGACTCGGGAGTGCCTTCTGATCGGTATTGCATCCTCTCGTTGGAAGCAGCTCACGGCACAGGAAAGCATGTTGACGACGACAGAGTGGCACAGGCGTCCGTGATTGGATCATCGGCGGGTGAAGTGGCCGCCCGCCGGTCGATTCGAGTGGCTGCGGACAAACGCAACGGCGGGCCATGAGCGGCTGCTGTGGGTGGGGTGAGATCAGGGGCACCCCTGGCTCACAGGGACCCTGGTCGTTTCAGATTTGCCCAATCGCCTCCCGATTTGACAGGAGCGCTCCCTAAATCTTGGCAAGCCGCAAGGACCTGTTCGTCTCTGAGCGTCACGGGCAGCCTGTCGCTGCAGTTTTTGAGGCACAAGACCGACCTGACGGGGATCTAGGGCCGTTGATTTGTCCGCGCATGGGCGATCCCCGCGGTAGGATGTGAGCTGACCCAAGCCTCGCCGACCAAGGGATGCTGGTGATCAATTTTGACCATACGACCTGGCCCGGGTTGCCCAGCCCACGCAAACCGAGCAATCATCCATGGGCTATGGGATGAAAGATGAAGGGTGTGATGACTGATGAAGAAGGAGTCTTGGAGGTCGGGTCGCAGGGGAAAGACCCTCTGCGGAGGCAGTCGAGAGACAGGCCACTGCACCCGCCCTAAAATCAATCCACAAAACCAAATAATCCGCACGGCGCACGCCGAGCAAGCAGCTCGGCAGGACTTGGGCACAAAAGGACAAGAAAAGAAGAGGCGAGAGGGCACAGCGTTAACGGTACCATAGAACGAAAAAAGAAAAGACTAATTCCTTCGCATGCGCGTGCCGGGCGCTTTGAAGTTTGCCGCTGTATCTCTAGGGAGGTAGGAAGCAACCCAGCGGTCTGCGGTGAGCGGGATAGGGGGAGGGAGCGCTGCCTTGCTTGGGTGTGGGGATTTCTTCAACCCTGGTCCGGCGAGATAAACGGAGCGCAAGGGGGTCAGTCAGGCCGAGTCCACCTCCCAACCCAAGCTTGCTGGGTCCGTTATTCCTCATATAGGCCCGGGGGCCCTTTTAATCTTCTCTCCTCCAAACCAATCTTGGTTGACGGAATCGGTCTCTCCTTTGGAACGTTTTTCCTTGACAGCGACGCCGCTGGAATCTTTACATTCACTCCTCGTTCCACTTTCTTCCCGAGCAGTGCGGCGCGGGTTTTCCACACTCCCCTTCGGCAGTCGCTAACACCGCGACCTCCCAAAGCCAACAAGCTTATACACTCACTCTCGCTGGTCGCTTTTATTTTCCTCCTCTTTCTCACTCTTGTACCTTCGTGCCTCGTATCGGACAAGCCGGTGGTCGACGGAAACCTGCCTCAGAGATCGGACCGACGACAATTCTCATCCCAAGCTCACACAGGAACTCCCGCTTCTGCTACTCGACCCACTCACATCCGTGCTGCTAAGACGGCGCCCAAAAGAGCTGTGCGAACATCATCTCGAGTATAAGGCCTTGGGGCAATCAGACGGCTTTGCAACTTTCATTTTCCCCCAAGGACTTTGACAACTGATTCCGCTTTGTAAGCGGCACCAAGCTCCATGACTTGAAGACAATTACAGAAGAACTGTTCGATCTGCATTTTCTCTTCCTCGGCAGTTGACAGAACCTTGCTTCTCGATTCCACTCTCAAATTCCGAAAACACAATGGCGGGACCGGCAAATGCAGCTCCCGGCGCCGCGGCCAACGGGACTGCTGGAGGGCAAGGCGGAGGGGCTGGGGCTGGGGCAGCTGGAGCTAAAGGAGGCGCGACAACCAGCACAGATGCTGATGTTGTCAATAAAATGCTCTCCGACTACCTGTTTTATGTACTGGCCATCATCTCGGCCATGCTTCTGGTCTGGAGGTTCGCCACCGTCTTGGTCAAGTACGTACGGACCGTCTCAAGTTTGAACAACGACACCCAACGTTACTTTGCGTTGCAGTCGGAGAAGGTGGCATGGTTCAAGAAGCACATCCAGTACTCCCCCATCTTCGGCAAGAGACACAACCGCGAGTTCCAGCTTAGCCAGGCCATCAACGTCGGTACCCTTCCCACACGTCTCCAGCTACTCTTCCTTGTCGGCTACTTTGCAACCAACATTGCGTTCTGCGTCATTACTATCGACTACTCTGGTACCCTCAAGCAGGTGGCCGCCCTCGTCAGGAACCGGACGGGTGTTCTCGCCGTTGTTAACATGGTCCCCTTGTTCTTGATGGCGGGCCGGAACAATCCTCTGATTAAGTTGTTGGGCATTTCGTTTGACACGTTCAATCTTCTCCACCGCTGGCTCGGTCGTATCGTGATTCTCGAAGCCCTCGCGCACACGCTCGCCTTCTTGGTAAGCAGTGCTTCCACAAACGGCTGGAGCGGCGCCTTCCAGACCACATTCAAGGTCCCCTATATGTTATGGGGCTTCATTGTGAGTTCCTCAAGACACAGGGCTGAGTGAAACTCCCGATTAACCAATGATTCTAGGCAACATGCGCCTTCGTAGCCCTGGGGATCCAGGCGGCTAGCATCTTCAGGCACGCTTTCTACGAGACGTTCAAGGTTGCTCACATTGCCCTCGCCATCTTGTCAGTGGTGGGGGTATGGTACCATCTGGACCTCAAGAAACTCCCGCAGCTCCCCTACCTGAAGGCGGTCATCGCGCTCTGGGTATTTGACCGCGCAGCACGTCTCATCCGCATCGGGTATCACAATATCGGCTCGGGTGGTACAAAGACACTGGTCGAGGCTCTCCCTGGCGGAGCCTGCCGTGTGACGGTGACAATGGCCCGGCCGTGGGACTTCAAGCCAGGCCAGCATGCGTATCTCTACATGCCTTCGATCAGTCTCTGGCAATCCCACCCTTTTACCGTCGCGTGGAGCGAGGAGTCGGACCGGCCAGACAGCGATAATCTGCCAATGGACCGTCATGACGTGCTTGCTAAGCGCAAGACGACCTTTTCGTTTATCATCCGCGGCCGCACTGGCTTCACAGGCAGTCTCTACAACAAGGCATCTGCCTGCGTCGATGGGCGGATGTTGACAAAGTGCTTGGTCGAGGGCCCCTACACGGGTGGTCACCGCATGGATTCGTACGGCACCGTGATGCTATTTGCTGGAGGTGTTGGCATCACGCAAGCGGTACCACATGTCCGCGATCTGGTTGCTGCGTACAACAACGGCACTGCAGCTGTCCGCAAGTGCGTCTTGGTCTGGGTAATCCAGACACCAGAGCATCTTGAGTGGATCCGACCGTGGATGACGGAGATCTTGGCTATGGAAAGACGCCGCGAGGTGCTCCGTATTATGCTATTTGTCAGCCGACCGCGCTCGACCAAGGAGATCCACAGCCCGAGTGCCACGGTGCAGATGTTCCCAGGCCGACCGAACATCGATACGCTGCTTGGCATTGAGATGGAGAACCAGATCGGCACTCTTGGTGTTTCCGTGTGCGGCCCGGGCGCGCTTAGCGACGAGGTTCGACGAGCGGTTCGCAACAAGCAGTACAACGGCAATATTGAGTTTGTCGAAGAAGCGTTCTCATGGTGATGGGCGGAACCCAAAAAGCCGGCGTTTAGAGGCGGTTGGGTTGGGCTGTGTTAGGGTAATAGAGACATGGGGGACCATTTCTAGACGGTTATTTCTGCGGGGCTGCCCGGCGGGCAATTCTTTGTACATGATTCATTTGACACCACATCATAAGTGAAATGTGGCCTACATACAACTATATCAAGAGTACGAATGCAAACGAGATTTGCATCCAGTTCTTTGTCGGCCATGCGTGGCACAGTTTCCAGCATAACAGTGGTTGCATTCGATCCTTGGAGCGCCAAGCGCCAAGCTCCGACAGAGTCGAGTCAACCTTCTTCCCCGTGATGACCCCGCCCAATACCCCACCAACGGAACCCCCTGTCGGCCTGATTGACAACTGGTTTCCTTCTTCCTTGCCCATGTCCAGCGGACGGTCCAGTCTTCAGACAAGCGACATATCGGATCTTACTCTTCAAATGATCTATTACCGTATGTGCCGTTAGATCCTGGAGGCGTTGGCCCAGGCTACCTCTCAAACTGTCCAGCAATCAGTCCAACGGCATTCAACGGCAGCTGGAAGGCGCAGACGCTATTCCGATCAGGCGTGACGCTGAGCTGGTCATGCGTCATCCCCTGTGACTCCCTTTGCCTTATCAATCCGCCGTGGATACCCAGGCGCCAGGCGGCTAGTGCTAGTGCTTCATTCCCGTCTTCGATGCACAGGCGACCGATCGCTGGTCGTTCCACCTACCCGCCTATCTACATTGCTACCCACACCCGCCACACAAGACCAGCATAAGTCGTTAGGTGGCTTACAGTGCAGGTCGCGGGGACATTCCGCCGAATATAACTTCTAGTTCTGACGACCAGGCTCCTCTCAATAGTCGGACAGCTAGTTTCACCAGTGAATTACATCTCTTCCGACTGAACTTGTCCGTCGATCGATACCGCTACTCTATTTTCACACTTACGCTCGGCCGACCGGTTTCTCCTCTAGGGGCAATAACTTCTTTTGAACCCTCTTGCGTGCGGTTATACATACGTGATCGAGCAAACCTCGCGCGTCCTCTCCCAAGAGTGCAATTTGGACCCTAGGGGAGGATACAGCAGCCATGGGCCTTTCATACAACACCTACTTAAACAGCAACCGTATCTACGGGTGCAAAAACTGCAAAGCACACCTTGCGAATCACGAAGACATTATCAGTAGGGTATGTGCTCGCCCCAAACACGCATAGCTAGTAGTTAACCCCGCCACTTCAAATTATAGAACTTTCGCGGCCAGCACGGTAAGGCATACTTATTTAACATGGTCGTCAACGTCGAGACTGGCGAGCCGAGCGAACGCAACATGACGACCGGCCGTCATATTGTCCGCGACATCCAATGTCGACAATGCAAAGAGGTTGTCGGGTGGAAGTATGACAAGGCGTATGAGAACACGGAGAAGTACAAGGAGGGCAAGTTCATCCTTGAGCATGAGCTGCTTTGCAACGTTAGCTAGTCTGTATCTCAGTCCAGGGTTGGTGGGACAGAGCAGATTACTTGTCATGGATGTGAGAGAAGACGGGCTGCGAGACTTGTTCTAGGCAGGTGGGGGTGAGTAGAATAGGGCTGGACAGGGCGGCCAAGGGATGACGTCGATGGGGATATCAGCCCAAGGCACAAGTCGTGCGGGCCAAACCATGAGACCACCAAGGACTACAGGAAACGGCCCCTCATCCGACCTGCATGAAACTGACGCCTTCATTGGCTTCGTCTCATCCAGTTTTTGCCTGCGGCCGCCACATTACATGTTACTTTGGATTTGCATATCGGCAGGAGCGGAGCAGAAAGGTTTGCTGACGGATGGCCGGAGTTCGGTGCTATTCTCTTCTCAATTTCTTTCTCTTTCTCCAGCTTCGCACATTTCTCTTACTGCTATTTTATTGTAGGAACCTGGTACAGGACTGGGAACATCCGCGTTTGTTGGCTTCGGCAACTAGGTTCTAGCGAGGATGTAGCAAATGCGAGGAAGACGGTACCTAACAGCAGCAGAGGTGGGATGCAAGGTGGTCATTTTGGGAATAGGCCATTGGCACGCGAACATCATGGGATTTGGATGGGCCATTACCAGATTAGATGATGTTGAAGTCACAGGAGATGCCATGGACATGTGTAGATTAGTAAATTCAGAACCAGCATCACTTTGTTATCGTCCGTTTTCGTTAACAGATCGCCCCGCTGGCTTGAATGCCGCCTTCAGGACGCAACGGGGCCCAAGGTAACCAACCTACTTCTCATTTTCCACCGGGGTACCAACACCGGCGGGCCCGGAACGAACTTGACGGAATGGCCTGGTCCTCGGTCACAACTCCACCGCTCACCACCTGGGTAAGCACAGTGCCAAGAGACATGCAACCACGCTCCAGAGGCCTTCAGGGATAGAGCAAACCATGTAAGGACATAGATGTGGTTATTTTTGCCTCCACTCTCTTCAAGCTCAACAACCCTCGCACTGGTATATCTATAGGCTTTAGCACCTGTAGACTCTCAGTGTCGGGCGCCTTGTATCCGCAAGAAGTATCACGGGGTAACTATCCACATTGCGTACTTGTGTACCTAGACAAGTTCCCTATTTATCCTACCTTGAAGCCATTATGTTGCCTCTACCGGTTCGGTTCTAAACCTTGGATAATTTATGTTAGCTGGCTCGGGAAAGACACAAGACACCAGCAAGAATAGCAAGGGAGCGGACATGGTTAGAGCGAGTGAATGATGTGATAAGACGCCAGTGTCAACAATTCTGGAGCTAGAGTTCATTTTCAAGCTCTGGTTCAAGTACAGACCGACGAGAAAACGCGACTCGTTTGCGAGACTCTTTACCGATATGTGGCACAACGTTCTGAGCTGACTGGACCGTGCTATATACCGACTGTACTGTGAAATATATTCACAAAAATAGGACTTGTATGCGAAAAGAACGCCCGACCTCCAAATAATATCCCGAATCATAACCACGCAATGCTGGCCAAACAAGCCCCACCCGAATCCTACAACGCCTGTAGCCGTTCCTGAACAGAACGCAAAACGAAAGCGCGAGACGGACCAGCTGTAAACGAGACAGCGTGGATAATACCAATATGTAAAACTCGTCCCACTGAGTTTCCAGGCCTAGCCAAACCCAACCTGATCCACTCTAGTTGTGTTCAATCGGCTCCTGAGGAAGTAGCTCCTCCACCTCCTTGACCTTGAGGAACTCAAACGGTGGCTGGACAATGCCGTTGAACAAAAAGGTGAAGTAGACAAGCAGGGCGAACCCCACAACCTGTAGCCATTTGAACGTCTCCCAGCCGAGTCCAAGCGAGACAATCCAGATGAACAGTGTCCGGCACGTGTCGATGGTGGACCGGGACGTGGCGCTGACGCTGCGGGTGACAGAGAGACCGAAGAAGTTGAATCCTCTGAATCATCGTCAGCAACTGCAATATGCAAAAGGATGGACTCTCGGACTTACCCAATGCTGATCATGATGAGAATGCTTGAGATGAACACAGGCTGGTAATTCCAAAACTGTCTCCACCCCTCAACCATGTCAAACGGCCCATTACGGCCGGCCTCGGTTGTTCCAACCACCAAATGTAAGATCACCATGCCCAGAAGGGTTATGGTGAATCCAAACAAACCCTCCCAGCCCACCACCTTAACAGGTTCAATGGCCGAGCGCTCAAGAATCCACTCTTCCAGCACAAATTGCGTGGCCGTAAAGATCTGCGCCCCTGCAATCATGAGCACACCCGCAATCACTCGCAAGGCATCCGAGCCGACGTCCGCCACCTCCGAACCGACAGGATGCCCCGGTTTCTTATCCGGCTGGATCGCGCCCGCGAGACCGACAATAGCCACACCACTAACCACGCCGATGAGCGAAAGCCACTGGAAGAGATGCAGCTTGCGGCGCAAAAACACCACGCTGAACAAGCCTACGAACAGCACCAAAGCGCCTCGCGTCATCTGGTAAATCGAAGCCGCCACTAACAGCAAACCCACGTTCATGAGTGTCGTCCCGCAGATGTCGCATGTTGCCGGCAGTGCCAGGAGCAGGACGCGCCAGCCAGAGAGGACGCCGTTGGTGGAGCTCTCGCCAGCATCCGCCGTCTTGGACACACCGTTGGTGGCGCCCGAGCCGTTGAGAGCCGTATGCGAGCGGATGCTAGCGTTGTCAGGGGCTTCGACCTCGGCCTCGGCTTCACCATCGTCGGTGGCGCGGATGGGCTGGTATGTTGACTTGATAGAGAAGTACCGGGCGTGGAGCGACATGAGGCCGACGACGAGCCAGCAGCCCATTTCACCTACAAACATTTGGAGAGTCTGGATGACGGGCTGCTCGAAGTGCTTCCGCTTTGTGGGGTCGGGATTGTCGCAGTTGCGGACGCATTGGTTGTCCTGTGGTTTGGCGGGTTAGTGTGGAGGAAGCGAGATGTCGGGTTCCATTGGATTAGCTTCTTACCTGGTATTTTGTCAAGAGAGTGTTGCACACGCCCGTTAGAAGCATCATCCCCACCAGGAACGGGATGATGGCCCGCGCAGGTATGATGGTGGTCGCCATGATGGACTTTCGGAGTGTCCGCTGGTGAACAGAAAGAAAGGCGGGAGATAAGGAAGAGATGGGTTTGTGCCTTGAAAAGGCACCGAATATCGGGGAATCCGACCAAGATAGTTAATTGAATTGATAAACACGATGTGAAATCAATCCAGAAAATGACACAACCAGCAGCTGGTCTCTGTTTCCTCAACTACAACCCAGCACTGGAGAGAGAGACGGAAGAGTGTCTTTGTATCCGAGGAGACTCGAGTCAGTCAGACGGAACAGCACGGGACCCCTTCAGGCACCCCAGTCAGCAAGCTCGGCTGCATCCGCCCTACCCCGGAGCCCCGCTGGCTTGTCTTATCGAGGGGGCGCGCAATTACGTCGTAATCCGCTAAACCATTTCCGGCTCCCACCACCACCAATAACCCTCTCCTTGTAATCGGCGTAATCGCCT
>Ga0247760_1003472_pt1 | contig 10160 bp, 6 predicted proteins | sample UWRJL171409R4_FD_179936 | JGI IMG/M metagenome (GOLD analysis project Ga0247760, IMG submission 179936) | Plant litter microbial communities from Arlington Agricultural Research Station in Wisconsin, United States - UWRJ-L171-409R-4 | ecosystem: Environmental > Terrestrial > Plant litter >...
CTCGGGGTTGTGTATTTGCACAACTAGTAGAAAATAGGTGGGTTGGCAGTCGTAAGGCCGTTCAGGTAAGGTTGTAAAATGGATCTATTAATAGTAATTAATATAATAGAATAATAATAAACAATAATGATAAGAATATATAACCTTACTTGGTCTGTTTCAAACTCTCCAACCTCCATCCACTCAGCCGCACGTGGAAAATCCAACCAAACAGGCCATTTTCCACTGGAATTATCATAAGCACAAATGTTGTTTGGCAGGGCTGAAGTGGATTCAAAATAGTCCAGAAAACCAAGCCTCCGAAATTTGGCTAATACTGCAGTGTGAAAGAAACAGTGGTAAACAACGAGCCAGCTCTTTGCTTCAGGGGTAGAAGGGAGGAATATAGTTGTTTGGTAGCGAATTTCCTTCACATTAATCCTTTTTTCAACCTTGATAGCCATACAATCAGCCATAATAGCCAATTATAAGCCTTGAGGCTTAGAAAGATTCGCCTGAAAGTAAATGTGGTTGAAGAGAATGATGTGAAGAAGTGGTGGGCTTTCTATAACTTTATAATTATTCAGATTCTAACTCTCTAAACAGTTAAAACACGGAATTTAAGTGATCCGGTAAATCAAACCAATTTATTAGGCTAATTGACCGCTTTCACAATCTGAAACATTATTATTGCAGATTAAACGGTTAATTGTTAATTTTTAACAGGCTTAAAATCAAGTTAGTGTATTAAATTGTAAATCCTTTGTTTTACAACTGTTTTAAACCGCTTGGTTGTTTCATGATGCAAATCTATTGTTTTATATTGCAAATCTGTTGTTTGAACACTGTTTTAAATCACTTGGTTGTTTTATATTGCGGATCCGTTGTTTTAACACTGTTTTAAACCGTTTGGTTGTTTTATGATGCAAATCCGCTGTTTTAATACTGTTTTAAACTACTTAATTGTTTTATATTGTAAATCCGTTGTTTTAACACTGTTTTAAACCACTGGGTTGTTCTATAATGCAAATCAGTTATTTGAAACACTTTTTAAAACTATTTGGTTGTTTAATACTGTAAATCCGTTGTTTTAACTCTGTTTAAAACAACTCAGTTGTTTCACCTTTTAAATCTGTTGTTTTCACATTGTTTTAAACTATTTAGTGATGTTATTTTGTAAATCTAATTTTTAATATTGCGAATCTGTTATTTTAACCCTGTTTTAAACCACTTAAACGTTTTACACTGTAAATATATTGTTTTAAAACTGTTTAAGACTTTTTCATCCCTTGAGTTTTTATGCTGTAAATTTAGCATTAAAACCACTATTTAAACTTTTTAATATGAATACTTTGTATATTTACACCAGTTAAATATATATATATATATGTATCCATATTATCATTAATAAAATCTAATATTATACCATTTCTTTTAGTTTTATTTTTTTATTTTTTAATTACTAGTAGTGATAATAATAGTAATAATAACTATAAAAATTATAATAATAATGGTAAAAATAATTGTAGTACTACTCGTGGTAGTAGTAGTTATAGTAGTAGTTTCATTTATTATTACTATTATTATGATTTATTTTAATTTTATTTAAATAATATTTCTTTTTATCATAATTGTAATTTCACTATTTATGATGAATATAACTAGTTATTAAATATATGAAAAATACTTTTAAGTAGCACTATTTTTGATATAATTAAGTCAAATATGCTAGATTTTATATTTAAAATTTAAAAAAGGCTAGTCATTTAAGTCACTTGCAAGTCAGTTAAGTCAAGTCACTAGTCAGGGCTAGTCAAGTCACGGCGGTGACTTAAGTCAGGCTAGTCAAGTCAGGCCAGTGACTTAAGTCACATAAGTCAAGTCAGACTTGACTAGTGACTAATGACTAGTGACTTATTTACTAACCCTGCTACTTTACAGTCGGCCAGTTCTAAGCGTTAGCAGCGACTGCATTTTATGGGCATTACAATGCTAAAGGTTAGGACGGCGCTACACACTGGGCCAGGGGTATAAAGACCCAAAACCCCTACGACTAATAAGAGATTACTTACCGTGATTACTAGTCTTAATAGTGATTACAGTAAGCAGGAGAAACTAATTACTTTAATGACTCACTAGAGTTAAGAGTAAAGTGAGTGTAAGGTACAAGGTACCTCTTTAGTAGTAATATAAATAGTTATCATAGTGCCTATAATAGGTGTAAGGAACTTTTAATTCCTTACACTAGTATCACATTATTAATTTATATTTTATTATTCAGACTTCCCTTTATACATTATAATGACAGCGACCTACCATAACAGTATACTCTCATCTAAGAGTGCTAGCTTAACAAACCATCTTTAAATCACCCTTTAAGTTTAGCGTCCTGCTATACGCTCTGTCTTACCTTATCTGGTCCTCTCTTAGGTCCTTGTTAAGAGCACATCGTAACACTATTAACAGAATGTAACAACCCTTTAATATCGTCACTACTTATAGGTAGCCCACTTTAAAACAGTTTATAAAGTTAAAATTCTTATATTAAAGCATTAATAATAAAGATATAAGACTTAATAAAGTATTTAAGATACAGAGTAATTATAATTTAACAGTGATATGGGAACTATTATAAAACTAATATACTATTATATTAAGATATAGAAATGAAGAAAATATAACATAATTTATTACAATAGAAGAGCACTACCATATATTGGTAAACAGATTAATAACTTAATATAAATAGTAAACTCTAATTAAGATAAAGAGTTAATAACGTTTAACTATAGGAAGGAAATTATTATAACTTACTTAATTTGCATATTAAGTAAGAAACTGATAAACTAGGAAAAACTTACTATAAGATAAAGAGGGATATAAGGGCTTTAAAGCTAAACTATTTATAAGACTAGTGGATAATTAGGATATAACAATATATACTCTTTAAAGAACTAACACAATTAAAGATATGAAGATAAAAAACGGAACAGTATAATAAACTATATATAAGTAACCTGCTTATTAAATATTTACTACTTAGGAGTGGAGAGTATTGTTAGTTTATATTACATAGTATAGACCGTAGAGATAAACGAAGTATTAGTAAGGTAGAAAGAAAGTAAGAAAAACTATAGTTATAAGCTAAAAAATACTATAATAGTAAGAGTAATAGCAAAACAAGTTATAATACTAAACGAATGAAATAATATCTATAAGATTAAAGAAGCCTTAAGAATACTGTTAGAGAATCTCTTAAACAGTATTAACGCTACAGGACTAAGGAGAAAACTAAATACTAGTACTATAGCCTTATAACAGGATAATGAAATAAAGAGAGGAGTAAAAGACTTAAGAAGGGTAAAACAGGCTTAAAAAGCGTAATAAACACGCACTGTATAAAAAAAGTGGAGGAAGGCAGAACGATACAGGGATAAAGTAATTAGCAGAGCGTAAACAAAGTGTTAATATAGCTCTCTTAAGAAGGCAGTAATAAACAAAAACCTTAACGTAGGATATTAAGCGTTAAGCTAAGCTATGTAACTATTTACTACCTAAACTACTAATAATTTTAACCTTATGCATTATAATAAACATTATACCTAACAGACCTTAAATTACATACACTTATGTAGATAATATAATAAACATTATACCTAACAGACCTTAAATCACATACACTTATGTAGATAAAACGAAGAAACCTAGTAAGCAGTTTATAGTTAATAGAAGAATGATATTTCTACCTTTAAATCTTATGTTAATTTCTATGTGATGTTCCATGTAACGTAATCTACAGGGTTTCCGGCTACCCAGGCTTTCCGGCCACATGCGGCATAGCATCCCCACTTTCATTTCCACTGTGGCTTTAAAAAAGAAGAAAAGAAAAACTATGGCAACAGAACCAAACAACAACACCAAACCTTTGGTGATTCCTTCTTTTCTTCCTGATTCTAAATCGCCATCATCGCAGCAATTGAACGGTACTATTTTTTCCACGTTTAAATCGCTTCATTTCGTCAAGAATCACGACTTTCGGAACCGATCCATTTCTAAGACACCCTCCCCACCCACACAGCCTACTAAACCGAAGATAAACGCTATGCAGCACCCCACCCCCCCTCTAAGCGGCCTGGAAGTGACCTCCTTTGCCCAGTACGTTACTAGGCCCCCTAAATACCAAAAGGGAAACGCTTTGAAGGCTTGGAAGGTGATTAGAAGCCGCCCCTTTGACCCCACGAAAGACCGACTCCAGAACGCCTTGGTGGTAATTGCTAACAATGGGCTAAGCCTCCGAGAAGCTGTAAAGGTATATGGTATTTACTGGAGTACTTTAATGGATAGGAAGAGTAGGAAATTACTGTTAAAGGCCTCGAAACAACACTTATAACAATTAACCGTATAAGAGGAGGAGTTTATTATTAACGCTATCTATTAGCTTAATGCTTAGGGTTGGCTAATAACTGTTATAGCGATTAACTAGTTAGTTACAGAACTTCTTATTAAAAGGGGGGATATAACACTTATTGGCTGTAACTAATACTATAATTTCCTACACCGTTACCCTGAATTGCGAACATATTACTCGTACGTACTTAATTAGGTTTACCGTGATGCTGTAGATTAGAAGACCTTAAAATACTAGTTTAACCTATATAACATTTAGAAACTCCTATACTTAGTTATTAATGATAATACTTATAATATGGATAAGAAGGGCTATATGAAAGGAGTTAGTGATACGTTTACAGTTATGAATCCACGTGAGGAAGTAAAGTTATTCTTAAATTAGTTAGGTAATTATAAGTAAGTCTCTGTTATAGAGGTTATCTCTGTAAATGGCTTCCTCTTATTAGTGTTTATTATCTTTAAGGGTATTAAGATTTAATATGATTAGGTTAATGATATTATTAATCCCTCCTTTACTGTTTAACCCTCTTTAAACAGTTAGACTAATTAAGTTATTACCTTAAAATAGCTGTATCACTTTAATAAGCATATTTAAAACTGTATATATAGAGAATACTGGCTCCTTATTCTTAACAGCCACTTAAGCCACGTCTCTTTCAACTTTATCTAGTACTGTAAAGACTATAAAATCGTAACTTTTTACCTTCTTCCCCACTTTACACACTTACTCTAGCCCCTAGATATAAGAGTCTTCGGCCCATTAGTAAAGCGATACAGGGCCTTAGTTAATAAAGGGGTACTGTTTAAAACACAGTGTATTACTAACCTTTAGTTCCTTTAAATCTATTAAAAGGCTAAGGGGGAGATACGTTATAATATCGCTAATATTTAGAGGAGGGCACGGCTTATACCTTTAGACCCTTAAAAGGTACTAGATAAGGTAGTAAAAGCTTAAGAGGTACCTCAGGAGGTATTAGACCGCTTTACTATTACCTCTACCTTATAAACTGAGGTAAACTAAGCCATTACTTCCCTGAACGCCCTTACTACCCCCCTGAAGTGGAGCGTTACTCTTATACACTAGGTGTACCTTAAGGTTATAACTAAAATACAGGTTACTTAAGCACTGAACTAGAAGCTAGTTAATAAAAGTAAGAATATCTGGAGGAAGGTTATACGTAAGCACTATGGAGAGGTGAGGGTTTTGACTGTTAAGGAGGCCTTGAAACTGCGCGAGGAGAGGCAAGAAAAGGAGGATACCGAACTAGCTGCTAAGGCTCGGAGGGCTACGTTATTCGGCAAAGGAAAGTTTGTAAAGATGGTGTGGAAGGAGATGCCTATTGCGTATGACTACTTTGTTTGATAGGGGTAAGTAATAGGGGTAAGGAGGTAATGGTTCTGTTGGTTTCTGAAGGCGTGGTACGTGTGTAGATTACTATTAACTATTTGGATTTATTCTATCTACGCGTGAATCGAGTATTTGAAGGCTGTTCGTTCGAACGGAGGCATTTGCACCAGTTTGGCCGAATAATTAGTGTGGTTTGTGGTGTGGTAGAAGGCCATTTGGTGGCTGAAGCTAACTCCAAATAGGTGGCCGGAAAGCCTGGGTGGCCGGAAACCCTGTGGATTACGTTAGTGTCCTGTATAGTGTCCTGTATATTATTCTATTTAATTTCCCATATAGTCTCATGTTAGAGAAGAAAAGAAAAGGTCCTGTTTATAAAACACTCTATATAGCATACCTTAGATTAATAAACGTTAATATAATAAATTGACAAAACTATCCAAATATGGGAAAGCTACCATACTAATAATAATACTAACTACATAAAGATATATTTTAAGTTAAATAGTTTAACTATGATAGGAAAAGCTATATAGCTTAATAATATAAGGTAATTGGAAACTTTATCTTAAAACAGTAAAGCCGTTTAAATTAAAATATAATCATAATATTATAATAACCTTATAACTAGGAAGGATAAAGAGTTAGCTTTTAATACTACTAGGCAGGTTACTAAAAGCTGAATAAAAATAAATGTTTCAAACTACATGAGTAAAAAGTAATAAAGAAATAGACTTTCCTTTATACAATACCCCCTTCTACTTTAAAGCAATATAAAAAGAATAAGTAGATATTATTATTATTATTATTATTATTATTATTATTATTATTATTTATCTTATACTGTGAGAGGTGAAAGTTCCGCCCGTGATCGTAAGCAGTTCCTCTACTGTTAATTGTATATTGTTCACGTGTAGTCGGGCTGTTACTACCCCACTTACCCTTCTAATATGTCATTCCAAAATATAATTAGTTCAATCTTAATTACTAAACGTAATAACAGATAATAAGGTTAGCATTATATATTAGCGTGTATTTTAAAGGAGATAGGTTGTAAGTGTGATATTTACTCTCATTTTATTCCTCTTACATAATCTTACTATACTTAAAGGCAGCTTATTATATTATTTATCTAGCTAATTAACTAGTTATACCCTAAGAGTAAGGTGAAGAAGTGAGGTAATTAACGTTAATAGCTAGTGAATACTAGTTAATAGAAGAATAATATCATTACCTTTAAATCCTAAGTCGAGTCTTATATAGTGTCTTATATAATGTCCTGTTTAAGAAGAAAAAGAAAAGGTCCTGTTTATAATAAACACCTTTATATATAGCGAAGATTTTCTTAACGTATATTACCCTTAAATGGAGGCCGCGCTCTATAGGTCTTTAAACCATATATCCATTAATAGAAATCTAGCAATTTCACTATAAAAATACACTTATAGGAACACTAATAACCTTTATCCCTTTATTACTTTATATAAAGCTCTATTATATACTTGATTTCTCTTATGTTAGATTTGTTTTATGCTACGCTTCATCTTATACTAGGTTTCATCTTATATTAAATACGTTGTTATTTTTTACCATGTTAGTTTCTTTTATATCCCTTTAAATTAGAGGAAGAGTAAGCTTATAGTCAGCTTTCTAGGATTGTAAGCTTATAGCTAAGATGCCTCGTCTTTATTCCTATGCTTTCTAAACTTATATTCAAGCAGCTACTTCTTATAATATTTCTCGTTATCTTAAAGGTTGATTTATTACCATATTCATAAGCTTATATAGTAGTAACATCATTAACTGATATTTAATCCACAATTAAAACAGGTAGCAACTCCCTTTCTATAACTTTCCTCTTACTAATCTTAAGTTATAGTGATCATTTATACTATATTATCTGATTATCATTATATCTTTATAAAATAATTATTCATAATAATAAGGTATTTATTTGAGAAATGAATAATTTAACCTAGATGTAATAGGCTTAGAGGCACTGGAAAAGGTCTACAGTAATACTTTCGGGCTATGAAAATATATATAGTTTACTAACGTATTAAAATTACAGGTGTTTTTCTCACCCGTTGTTAGAGTAAAGAAAAGCGTAGCTAAGTAGTAGTGGTGGTAATGCGAGGTCCCAAAACTAGGTCCTCACAACTCCACCACCAGTTTAGACAATGGCAATTATAGCCGAGGCAGCCCAGAACAATGGCTCCCTCTCTCAGTCTGGCTTAGGCTAAGGCGGCAACTGCTCAGTTCCGAAGAAGGAAAAGGAGACTCGTGGTGTCTATTTTAGGGTAGTAAAACCGCTGTTTCAGGTCGAGATGTTCCGTATAAACTTCATGGCTCTGGTACTTACAGACAAGGCTGACAAATACCTACAGATTGTGTATGCTACCATTACGATGTGCTATCCACTGCACGACGGTATACCTCATCATGATCAAACCGCTCACCCGCCATACTGGACCTACGGCGCATATTTAGACGACCTAGCCTTCAATGCTGTTAAACTTTAGGAATCCATAGGGCTGTAGTACAGCGCTGTGGCTCAGAGGAAGAAGTGCTGTACTAGTCCAAGCCAGCTACAGTGCCGTAGGCACTGTAAGAAGCAAACAAAGGCCTGAATTACAGGGCAGTGCCACTGTAAATAAGAGTGTCACAGCGAATATTAACGCTGGAAACAAGAGAATCCGAAAGGCAGTGCCTTGTACGATGACTTGAATTGAGTAGAGTTGCTTGCTTGACTAGAATTAGATACGGAAGAGGAGAGGGCCTGTTATAGGCTGTGGGAGGCTCTGGAAGAATTCCAGAGCCTTCTGTATAGTGGAACTAACTAATATAATAATGGAATAGTACTGTTCTGAACCATTCTACGTGGTTCTGTTGACGTAGTGGCTGACGTGGCCACTGTGATGTTCTAGTTGATTCTGTGGGGCAGTAGCCCCACTGGATTCAGGGGGTTCCACCCCCTTGAATTCCAGAATGTTCGGAGTGCTCCAGGGCCCCAAGGGGCCCTGGAGTGGGTTGGAATCTTCTGGAACCCCAGAGGGTTCCAGAAGATTCGGCTGGTGGTTTCGGGGTACGCAACCACACTACAGGGTACCCGGTACAGGGTACTCGGTGGCTAGAAAATTAACAAATGCTGTATCGCGAGAGTTGCGAACCCTCATTCAGCGATGTTTATATGACGACCCAGCCGACAGGCCCACGCCTGAAGAACTTCTGACAGCTATCAATTCTCACGCGCGCAGAAGAGAGACAGACGTGCGCTGCTGGATGAGCACTCTAGATTACCCTCCCGCCGCCAGCCCAGATGAGGCGTATGCAAGACCTCTGTGCTGTGAGTTGAGCCTCGCAGATACCAATTTGCCAGAGTGGTGATTGGGATAAGAAAGGTTGCAGGCTAATTTCTGTCTAGTGGCTCGACAACGGTACACCCCTCCCCGGGGGACTACAGTAGCTCTCGGAGGTTCCGGAGACGGCGTGTCGAGCTACGCGGCAAGAGATGCGGATAGATGTATGGACTTTAGATATCGATATAAATCAACACGCATTTAGGTGGAGTATATATTGCATTCTCAGGATCCTAAAGTCCGGGCAGCGTCTGGACTGGCGGTGCCTATGGCTGGCTTTGGAGTCGTTCATAGGAGATACTGACTTGCGCCACTCGAGAGGGGAACCGCAAACTCTTGATGGCCTGGGAGGATCACAGTTTAGACTTGTTTGTGATTTTACGTTCTTGGATTTGAGTTCTTGTGGCTGGAGGAATGGCCTTCGCGGTGTGTGGTTGGGCACGGAGGTGCAACCGATATCAGACTCCTCAAGCCTCTCGCGCAAACTACGATATCGGCTTGCGGTTTCCCCTGTATCGGAATGGGGGCGGTTAACCAGCATGGGGCGCGCGGATACATCCGGGGCTCGTCGGCGTTGTCGGAGCCTGACGTCGGGACTGTAGAGCCATCTTCCCCACCGTTCCGGTCACTCCGGAGCCATGGGCGGCCTACACCCAGGGTACCACACATCTCCCGAACAAAACGGATCTCGTACCGCTGGCACGCCGAAAGTGTAAATCCTCGCATCCCCGGGACCTTTGGGGGCCAAACACTCGGATTGCAGCAGCGGCAAACACACATTGTTTGCACTGTCGGAGCGGCTCGGGGAAACCCCGGTCGTGCAGTACCACCTCCGGAAGCGCCACAGCGATCAACGGGAGCGGCTAAACCCGGGCCTGACTGGCTAGCTGCCCGCTTATCGGTCAATTGTCCCGACCTACTCTCATTGGGATATAAACCCTCCCTCCCTTCCCCCACCGCCTCGCATTCCCCTTCCCCTTTCCCACCCCACCCCGTCCCCCTTCCTCATCTTCACAATGCCCTCCCCCAACTCAGAAGTAGTCTTCGTCCTATCCAAGACCCGCTCC
>Ga0247760_1003475_pt1 | contig 10151 bp, 9 predicted proteins | sample UWRJL171409R4_FD_179936 | JGI IMG/M metagenome (GOLD analysis project Ga0247760, IMG submission 179936) | Plant litter microbial communities from Arlington Agricultural Research Station in Wisconsin, United States - UWRJ-L171-409R-4 | ecosystem: Environmental > Terrestrial > Plant litter >...
CTCCGGCGACCGCTCGCTCTATTTCTGAACATGTGCTCCGGGACGGCAAACACCATTCGCATCGAGCTCCAGTGTCTCTAGGTAGCAGTGTGCCTAGCAGGGGAGCTGGGAGTTGACGAGGCAAAGGTGTGGGAGGAGACGGCGCTGTTGCAGCGGTTTGCGGAGCTGAGGGCGCCGTATGAGCACGGACGGTGATGTGTGTAGACTTTGTGGCAGACCAAGTGCCGTACTGGGATCAGTTGGTGGGGGATCTGGGGCTGACGACGAGGCGGAAAGGGGGGATGGGGGAAGCTACTTAGGGCATATCAAGGGAGAGATTTTAGGGACTTGGTTAGGGAGTGGTTGACGAGGAGAAAGACAGTGTGGATGTGAAAGGGGGCGTAGAGACCAACTAACGCTCAAGGGAACATGCGACTAGCAGAGAGGGCTGGAATGATATATATCTCTTTTGCTTGCCGGCTGCAACTGATTTAACCTTGGTCAACTCATGTGCAAGAGGAACTCTAGCCGAGGAAACGGATCCAAAATCGTTTCCGGTTCTAATAGTTGATCACATCGTTGGCCGGAGATATGGGCAATCTAAGATGGTACTCTCTGCTATCTTTAGGTGCTGTCTTTAGGATAGCGAAAAACCATGGCTTTGTACAGTGTTCCTATAGGGCGTGGAGCGCGGGAGTTTGTACGGGTATGAGTGGCTCTCTATACGATTCGAAACATGGTGGCCGGGAACCTGTCAGCCAGGCCCTCACCATCCATAAGCCCGTGCATATAACAGTCTCCAACGATCCGAAACGCCTTATCACCAATAGCCGCATCTGCTTCTTTCACTGTCTGCCTCAAAACAAAAGGAAAATCACACCCGTAGAAGAGAACAACCAGATCGCCGGGCTGGGTCCCGTCCACCACCCACCCGAACCGCCCGCCCACGGTCCGAGAAAAGCGCCGGCGGTAGCACCACTTGGAGTAGGCGCCCATGAGCGCTAGGCTTGTTCCCTGACCTCCGGTCTCGTTCTCAGCGCTGATCGACTGCCAACCTGCTGGTGGCGCTTTGCTCTCAGGCTGCATCGGCCCGATAGCCCGTATTAGTGTCGCGTCCACGGCAGAGGTGCCTCCTGCTGTCGAATCTTCTCCTCCTCCTGCTGCAGCAGGCGTTTTCTTCCAGAACGAGAAGCCCGTCATCTGGCTCATGAGTGCAGCCCAGCACGGCCCAAACTCGGCACCGGGAATGTCGTTGTCCCGCGTTCGGTTACAGATCCAAGCCCGCCAGACCGCGTCAAACTGCTCCAGCGAGACACCGCCGCCGCCTTCATCCGGAAAGGCAATGTTCTGCAGTATATTGGTGGCCGACTCGCTCATCCAGCGCCGATCCGCATCGTCCTGACGCCGGTTCCGATATTCGGGGGTAGCGGCGAAGCCAGGCTGGTGGACATTGGAGATCAGCTGCTGCATAGAGCCGACGGCGATGGGGTCAGTGACATGGAATCCGCCTTCGCGGCCCCAAGGTATGCGAGCCTTTTCGTCGACTGCGGCGACTGTGTCCAGCACGCGGCCAGCGAGCTCCATGACGCCATTCTGCTCATCGATTTTTGCGATCTGCACTCTAGTGTTACCTGCTGCGCGGCAGCGCAGCCCTCGGAAGCGGAACGGCGGAGTGGCGCCCGAGCGGGTCCAGTCAGGCACCCACGAGGGCAGGTTCACGAGCGAGGACGGAGTCCGCGACCAGACGCAGTGTGTGAGCACGTCGATCGACCCCTTCCCCAGCTCGCTGATGGCAAAGTCGGTGAAAAGACGCTCGGCGGTCTTGCTGTAGTCGACGACGACGCGATTCTGGTCGTTTCCGCTGCTAGCGAAGGTCATGACGGCGTAGATCTTGTCGCTGGCGAGGGTGCTGTCGAACTCGCGAACCTCCTCGAGCACGTCCAGCAAGGAGGTGGCGGGCTCCGGGGCAGGATGACCCATAGCCGCTAGTAGCTTCTCCCGACGGTACTCAGCCATCATGGAGATGGCCGTGACGGCGCGGGGATTACGCAGGACGTCATCGACCTTGCCGTTGCGCATGGTCTGGATCACGGTGCCGAGGACATCCCATGGGAGGGAGTAACGCCCACAGTGCACCACGGCACGCTTGGCGTTGGCGATCTCTTGGAGAACCCACACGCGCTCGAACTACCCGGTCGCCCAGACCCAGAGAGAGGGCCCGAGATATCAGCATCAGACGAACCCCCACAATTGAACCGTCTCTCCGCTTGGCACACTCACCCAAGACCTCCCCACAAACGCCCCCAAGCTATCCCACTCGGCCGCTCGAAAGCGCGGGTGGAACGACATCTCGGCCTGTCGCGCCTCAAACGTGTTCCCGTCCTCCTGCCCGGCATCCGCCGCGCTCCTCGGCGGCAGCACCTCCTCGAACACGGCCAACGCGTCGCCCAGCGCCCGCATCGCCGCGTCCTCGACGCCAATCTCCTCTCCGATCCACACATGCACCAAGTCGGCGCCCGCGTAGATCTGCCCCATGAGGCGGACGTGGGCGTTGCGCTCCGCCACGTTCGACTGGTCGATGCACAGCGCGTCCACCCAGATGCGCAGCGGCTCGACTGGCTCGCCACCGCCGGCATCGCCGGGGTCGGGCCGGATCCGGCGCAGCGCCCGCGCGAGCTCGCCGCCAACGGGGATGCCGATCACGCCGTCGCAATCGACCGTTCCGGTGGGGAGGGCCCCGCCGGAGCGGATGTAGAAAGAGCCAAAGTGCGGGTGGTCCAGTGCGTCGCGGAGGGGGAGGGAGTAGTGCTCAGGCTGCTGGCTGGAAGCGCCCAAGAGGACGCCGGTAATGGGCTTGGAAAAGTCGGCGGTAGCCGCGTTGGTGATGCTCTTGCTCCAGCAGTAGCTGAGAGCCGTGTAGGACGGTGGGGAATTCAGGGGCATGGGAGAGAGGCTGCAGACCAGAGGAGAGTTGAAGGAACCGGGTTCGACGGTAAGGATACGCGTTTCGTAGGGGAGGTTGATGGGTTGGTAGGGGTAGGGAGGCATGTTGATATGTCCCTTTCATTTGGCTGAGGGCCGTGGTACGGAATGCATTGACTCGGAGAGGTTGACGAGATCTGGATGCACAAGGGAACGCTGTGCATGAGTTGGGCTTGGTTTGGAGATATTATGAAATAGACTTTGGAGAACGAGGGGTAATTGTACAGAGTGGCTTAGCTGTTAGAAACCTACCCCTGTCGGCTGCCTCACCGCAAGGCAGCGGCGGGCTACTTAATCTCACGTAAACGATTTAAGCTTGAACCGTGTAAGTTTTAGCCCTATACTGGTTAAAACCCCTTAAGCTAAAGGTAATAATACTAGCAGTTAGGGGTTAACAGGGCCTTGATACAGTCAGGGGTCAAAAGTCTAAGCCCACTCCACTCAATTAAACGCGGTTTGCGTCGGCGCGTACCGGTTAGTATATAAAATACTAAAGCTTAGAACCAGGGCTTTTAGCTTATAAAAACACATTTTCAGATAGATTTGCCGTTCCAGAATACCCTCTGTTATAGCTCGGTGGTAAAAATGTGGGGGGCTGGGATGCAAGGTGGTGGGCTCAGACTTTGACTCCGCACTGTACTATTCCTAGTTCTACCGGGTGGTGTGCTGAAGGTAGGATAGGGCACCCTCTGAGTTACTATGCACCGATAAATGCTTTCTCACTAAAGAATTACCTGTAGATACACAACAGATTATTTCGTAGCGTTATAGTAACAAAATGTTAACAGCCTGACTTGATGCTAGAATACTTGGTGACATACTCCATTTGATGACATGACCCATTTAATGACATGGCCTATTAAATGACATACTCCACTGGATAGGATTTTCCTCTCTCTAGCTGACATGTCCCATTTTGTTAACATGACGGGTTTGCTGGCATGGTTATGTTGCCACAAGATCACTTCCAGCCAGTTTAATAGCCGCGATTGCACCTAGCTTGATACGAAAGCCTCATATGACAGGTTTGTTTATATGGTACTTTCGTACGATAGCTTTCAATGACGCCTTTGTACGATAGGGTTGCTTTAGTTCCTGTGTCATAGTTGAAACGGAGATAGCATACTACTCTAATGCCATGTAACTATGGCGTAGAGGCGACCAGCAGGATGCAGCCAAGCACCCAGTTCTCATCGGCTCACCCTCGGCTCACCCTAGTTAGTGGGCTCGGGTGAGCCGAGGTAGCCCCGAACACAAATGCTACGTGATGGCTGAGATGAAGCGCCAATATGGCGAGCGGAGCATCGGCCATCTTGAAATGGTGGGGTATAACTACACCTCTGAGGCTCTGACGAACTGGAGCAACTTTTCGGTGGCTTCCGCCCTGACTATTGTTTGTCTATGAAAGGTCCCGGGTTTGTACCGGTTGGGGCGGTGGTCAACTGCATCAAGATGGCCCCTCGGGGGGAAAAGGATGGTAGATTTGGAGCATTTGTCTTTTATCTGGTGTTGCGTGAGATACAGCGACAAAAGAGAACCGACCCGGCGTTTGAGAGGATTGGGATTGTGCACTATAAAGATGTTGATGCGGCCAAGTATGAGCACTTGGAGAGGATGATGACAGTCAAGATTTTGTGTGCATATGTCTTGCGTTTCCAATTTCAAAATATAAACTTGTTCCCTAGCATGTGCTTCTGAGAAAGAAATGCTCGAGATTTAGTACTATTTTTTTTTTCTTCTGCAATAAGTATTGCGCTCCTTGAGACGATAGATTCTCCATTGTCAACGCAGAAGGTCAATCCAGCAATAAAACAGAATAATACTTCACCTCCCCAAGGTACACCTCCAGTTTCCCTTCCCCACACGACGATGACTGTGGATACCACACCTCGCCGACCGGGTTTCTGTCTGGTGAAATCAAGCCCACCCGCTTTGGACAGTGTGCGTCTGCAAACTTAATCTCTACCCAGACTTTTTGCACTGGCAAATTCCCCCCTCTTGTCCAATCATAGTTGTGATTCACCACATGGACTGTCCTTCTCCCGGTTCCTGTTTGCACCAACGCTGTGCCCACCAACCCATTTACCCCCTCTTTCTTTGCCCCTGAACCTTCCTCGCCCGTAACAAAAGCTATATCGATTCCTTCCGCATACCGTCCATTCCCTTTGAAAACTTCCCCACGAGCCTTGAAAAATTCAGAATATTCCTTCATGAATGCCAAAACGCCGCTCTCATTCGCAGTTTTCCCCCCTACTGTATCCCGCAGATGAAAAGCCGGAAAGATTCCCTGCGCATACGCTTCCGCTCCGAAAATCCTCCAGTAATCCATTTTTTCAGTCAATGAAAGAGCTTGATATCCTGCCATCATGTCGTTTGGCCAATCTATAAATACCGCTACGGGGGTTTCCTCTCCGGCAATGAGACCAGATTGGGTTTTTAGATATCGGTATTGTGATGCTAAGGATTTCGCCCCGTTGAGGTGGCCTCTTTCCAAAAGGGGGACGTAGTCGGCGCCTCGGTAATCCGGGGTATTCTCATCGGGATTCCACGGATAAAGTCCAATAGAGGTGAAATCCACATATGGCCAGAGACCATTGGAAGAGATGAGTAGATGGCGGCGGTATTTGGTTAGGGTATAGTTGCGGAGGGTGGTAATCAGAGAATGCCAGTACAGGCGGGTGTAGGTTGCGGTGAAGGATTGGTCCGTAGCGTACAACCGGTTCGCAGTGGGACGGCCCCATTCCGACGCGAGGGGGTTAGAGGAGTTATGCGGGTCGAGATTCAAGCTGTTAGACCGGAGATAGACAAGGTAGTTGAAGTTCTTGGTGAGATTGTCTGGTGGAAAAGTGCGGGAGAGCAGGTTGTTATCTGGAAGGCGGAACCGGGTTTGGAAATCCGCAGCGGTGGAATTCGGGTACTTGGCGAGGAGATAGCGATTAAAATCGGCGAGCGTATAATTGTCGAAACCTTCGTTGCCGTTGAAGTTGTATTTCTTACCACCGCTGAAACCCCCGTTGACTTCATCAAAGTTGATGCCATCCACGCCACCGTCAATTTGAATCTTTGCCCACGAAATGAGATAGTCGCGGTAAGCTGGGTTGAAGAAGTTGCCTCGTCGCGCCGGAATGGGAAAGTCGAATTCGTCGTGGGGAACAATGTCGCCATTTGCGTCTCGAGTGGACATGTCGTCGAAAATCTCGGCAGTGGGAAAATCATGTGGGAAGATGACGCTGGCCGTACCACTTCCCATGAACGTGATATTTCGCTCGTGATATCGCGCGATCTGGCCAAAGTTATAGTCTTCAACCTCGCTGCCGTTATTTGACCATTTTCCGATAGCGCGTATAGTAGTGTCGGGTCTTAGATCATAGACCTGTGGATCTTCGCCGTCGACATCACACTGGCTGAAGGCGTAGACGACAAAGTCTTTGGGGTTGGCAATAGCGGCAGAGATGCATGATAGCATCGAAAGCACGAGCAATGAAACGATATGGAATCTACCAACCAAATTGGTCGCCATGGTTATTTCTCAATGAATCCGATTCCACTTGACAATTGAGGGGAGAAGTTATGAAGTTTGCACATCGCGGTGACGCGAGTGCATCGCCGGATTATATTTCTCCGCCCTACGGTCAGCCCTTGGGAGAAATCAGTCTTCCAAGCGAGGCTCGTTCTCATTGGGCCTTGATATCACAACCCCGAAGTGTCGCATAGATGCTGTATACATGTATTTAACCGTGTCCAGGTTGCAACGTCAACTGTTCCCGGGCGTCTTCCAGATACGGGCATAATAATCTGCATCGACCAGTGATCGATAGAAGCGATCGGCTTCAAGAACGGACTGTGAAAGTCGGGACAGTGAAAAAGAGTGTTCATGATGCACAGTTGCTGAGAAATTGTTAGCGGGGGGCTGTCTGGTGGTGAAGGGGGAGATTGTCAGCGACGCAGCCCTCGAACATGTCGACACTAAATGTCGGGTGCAGCGCATCGGAATGCGTTTTTCCTTTCTTTTCCTTCGCGGCAAGTCTAATGCCTCTATTTCCCTCTGACAGCCTTGAATTGCATCGAAATCAACCACTCCGAGTTCGTTCCAGTCTCTCTGATCGTCAGAGTAGAGTAGATAATAACCGCTGGTGGCAGAGGTTTGCATGTTATTCCTCAACCTACATGCGTGATTCCAGCGGACCGGAATTAAGGCAGGTTGTATCTAAGCCTGGGGTGGTGTCATCACGACGGACGTGAAAAATGCCGCTCTTGTTGGCGGGTAAGCAGACGATATTCCTCGTTCTTCACAACGACAAGGGCAGCGGAAGATGATAATATTGTAGGCTTTGATCATGATGACTGGAGGATTGTTGCAACATTAAGTCCGTTAGGTTCGGGCGCGGCCGGCTTGCGCTCCCAGCGGCCGGATTGATGTTACATTAGACGGAGTCGGAACGGGTCTTTGAACCCTGGTCAGTGCTAGTTGCAAGTATGTTGTTTTCTGCAACTCGATTGCCAACTGCGAGTTTAATAATAATTCACGTGTCCGCGCCGCACGCCGACCCCTGGGGAACTGTTGGTGCCGAACTTGCAAACCCTGGACGACAGGGGACAGCCCCCTTGGGTACTGGAGAAACATTTCACCCGGAAAATGTTCTAGTCTCAACTTTCTCGACCGATAAGAGGTGGGTTGGGGTTTTATTTTCCCAGACATCAACGGCTCCGTTTAGACTCCCACGTTCTGCTAATATGAGTCCAAGATTTAACGCGGCACAGAGCACTGTGTAAGATTTGGACATGCACGTCGACCGTCACGAGCCCCAGGATGCACCGAAGACCAAAAGGGGTATCCCGTGAGTTCCCAGGTTCAAACTCATGGGTGGCCCTCACCAGTCTTGCGTTTGGGAGAGAGTAGGTATTTGTGGTAGGCGGTTGTTAGTATCTGTTCATCCCATTTGCAAATGCCATTGGCCCCCACATTTCACACCAAGATATATCTGCTGGCTTAGAGTTTCCTAACCTCACTACCGATGCCCTGATTAGGAAGCTGGGAACCTGCATAGTCCCATCCCAATTGCGCCAACGACATATGATTCCACGTCTTCCTTTGACCCCTACGACCCACATGCAGGTACCAAGCTGGATACTGCTAGGATTACGAACATGCTGTTCCAATTAAGGAAACCCGAATCACGGCTGGAGTTTCCGCGCGCATTCCAGGCCGCTTAAAGTGTCACATGAGCTTTTGTGGACGTCTGGTCAACCTGGGTAGAGAAGAGACGAGGGTTTCATCACGCACACACGCACACAACAGGCATTAATCCCTGACGAAACCACGTCATACCTTTTTTTTTTTTTTTTTTCCGGGTGCATTTTTTCTCCTTTTCACTTGAGTAACTTTAACCCCGGACACACCGAGGAGTCCCCGCCGGAGATATTCTGGCTAGACTACCTAATTGGTGATAGAACATCCAGGCGAACGTGTTCGTGCCACTTTAGCACTTGAACAACATTTAAAGTAAACCGGGGTTCTAATGATACTAAACGGGCCAAGGGGGCAACATTGCAGCGCAATCTTTCAGTGCCGTTCGCTACCACGCCCGGGTTTACCCGACTAACCCTATTGACCCCGGCGAGTGGCACAGCGCAACACGGCGCACACCGCTATCAGTCCAGTCGGCAATAACATCACGCCCGCTTCGGTGATAGGAAAAACAATTGGTGCCATGGCATGGGTGCGGGCACTTGCGTAGGAGTGGTCGGGTCCGGGGTTGCATACCGAAGACTGGATGGGGCGCGCAGGACCAATGCTGGGAAAACGAATATAAAAAGCACAGCATCCACTGCCACGAAAGATGTTTGTTTCTTCAGTCTCCCACCATCAGTCACTCATTCATTCCAGGCAGAGCAACGATGAGGCTCTCGGCGCTTGTTCTCGGTTTTCTTCCCGTCTTGTCTCTGGCGGCAGCCATTGACCGACCCGGAGACAAGCCCGGCGGCAACCTTCCTGATGGCAAACCACCTGGACCACCTGGTGGCGGCAACGGCAACAACACAAGTGGCAACAAGCCCGGCCCCGGCCCCGGCCCCGGCCCAGGCCATGACCGCGATCGAGAGTTGGACGCAGCGGCATCACGCCGCATCGACCAGATGGAGGCTACCTACCAGCGAAATCTCCTAAACTCGATCAAGGGTCGCAAGACGGGATGCACCAGTGACAAGCTGCTCAAGAGGCGAGAGTGGTGAGTTTTATTCCTTCCCCCTTCCCCCTTCCCCTCAGAACTACCAGACCCTTACATGAACCAGGGGCACCCTCTCGAAGCGCGAGCGACTCGACTACATCGACGCCGTGTACTGTCTGCACTCTCTCCCCGGCCGCACGCCACAGAGTGTAGTCCCCGGAGCGCGAACACGATTTGACGACTTTGTCGTCTCGCACATGGAGCAAACGACCTTTGTCCACGCGTCGGGGTTATTCCTCGGCTTCCATCGCCATTTCGTATACCTTTATGAGAAGGCACTTCGGGAAGAATGTGGTTATCGTGGAACGCAACCATACTGGGACTGGACTATTTCCTACAAAGACCCTGAGAAGTCCACAGTTTTTGACGGATCACCTTGGTCGATGGGCAGCAATGGGATTTATATCCCTGATCGCCAGCCCTGGAAGATGGTCTTTCCCGGTAATGTTACGCTGTGGTTCCCACCGGCTACGGGCGGCGGGTGTGTTTATTCCGGACCGTTTACCCCGGACAAGTTTCTTGTTCATTTGGGTCCCATTGGACTTGAGCCGCAAGGACCCGGTGGAGGATACGATTATAACCCGCGCTGTTTGACGAGAGATATTAGCCCCCCGCTGAGCCTCAACCAGGGTCCGAGGAATGTTACCGCGCTGTTGGAAGGCCCCGGGGAGTTGGGCGGGTTTCTAACCCGCTTTGAAGCCCCCGTCGGCGGACTGCATGGAAATGGCCATTTTGTGGTCGGCACCGTCCAGGCTGACGTCTATGCTAGCCCGGGCGATCCGGCGTTTTGGCTCCATCACGCCCAGGTCGATCGCATGTGGTCGATTTGGCAGGGCCAGAATTTTGAAAAGCGGATGAAGCAGGTTTGGGGCACCCAGACGAGTGGAAATGGTGAGTCCTCCCTCTTTTTTTTCCCTTTCTTTTTTTTTTTTTTGGCGCAGGGAAAGGGAATTTGAGTGAACA
>Ga0247760_1003477_pt1 | contig 10146 bp, 7 predicted proteins | sample UWRJL171409R4_FD_179936 | JGI IMG/M metagenome (GOLD analysis project Ga0247760, IMG submission 179936) | Plant litter microbial communities from Arlington Agricultural Research Station in Wisconsin, United States - UWRJ-L171-409R-4 | ecosystem: Environmental > Terrestrial > Plant litter >...
CGCACAGTTCTGCTTGCCGTCGCCGGCTGGAACATACCTACTTGACATATTCCCAATCACTACAGCCTTCGTCGCCTGATTGGCAACATTACCTATCTTAGGTAGCTAATCACTAAGAACCCATGGGCTGCGAACCACCGCGATGGCAACCATGGTTTTCACAGTCTGTTGTGCAGAGATAGACAAACATGGGGTAGGTATCCAGCTTTGTACATGTCCGCCGGGTATGTGCCGAGATATACTGCATCCAACTGTGCTATATGACGTCCTATCCCTCCCAACTCATCAGCATAAAAATACATTCAAAAGGGTACCTCAAATTACAAGCAAGCATCTAGCATCTATGCCATCCCCAAACGCCATATGTACACGAACGAAAACACACGATCCCTCTCTACGACGAAGGCCTAATTAAACCAATCCATCCCCCTCTTCACACTCCCCATCTGCCTCACCAGGGGCAAAAACCCCACCACCTCCTCAAAGTAATTCAAACACCCATTCCTCTTCCCCTGATGCCCTCCCCCGCGACTAATTCCCTCCTTCGGGTCCTGGTTCTGATACCGCTCCAGCCCCTGGACATGCAACGGCCCGCTGCACGTCAACATGCTGGCGACATAATTCATGCCTATATCCTCACAGTTGAACTTGGAGTCGACGTGCTGCCTGACCAGCGTCGGGATCGCCTCAGGCGAGGAGTAGTAGTCCATGAGCGAGATGTGCACGAATGCGAGGTTGGTCAGCACCAGGGCGTACCAGTCCGAGCCCTTTCTGCAGGGGTGGTAGGAGAGTTTGTTGGTCTTGCCGTCACGCGAGTAGCACCGCGGGAGGGCACCCGTGACGCGGTATCGGCCGAGCTGCCGCCAGCTTTGGAAGGCGAACTCGAGATCGGAGGGGGAGTACCAGACGTCGTCGTCGTGGGAGAGGATTGCTTGGGTTTGGTAGGCCGGGTCGGGGAGGAAGCGAACGTTGAGGCTGTTGAGCGGGGAGGTGCGGAAACGGACGAGCACGCCGTGCGGGGAGGTGTAGGGTGGAGGGGGAAGAGTGGTGTTGTCGTTGGAGATTATGACGATTTCGTGAAGGGAGGGGATCGGGGATGCGAGGAGCGCGGTGAGGGTTATGTTGAGGACGTCGGGGCGCTTGTAGGTGAGGATGGCAATGCTGGAGGGGCGGCGGTTAGTGGGTGTTCCTTTAGTGACGCGTGCACAGCTTTGGGGGGAGAGAACGGGAGGGAGACGAACGTGAATTTGTCGTCCATCAGGTGGGAGTAGCGAGCTTCGGCTTCGAGCCAGACCTTTCGGGCGGCCGCGTGGGTTTCGTTTCCGCAGGTTCCGACATATCCGAGGGGTACTAGCGATGCGGCTATGGCTGGCGAGGGCGGATCTTCCGGCTTTGGAGGTTGTGATGGTGTTGGCTCCGCGATGGCGATGGGAGATGGGGATGGAGTTGATGGCTCGGGCTGGCCACCGCCGGCGATTGACTGCAGCGCTCCTCGGTGATACGCCGGGTTCAGAAACGAAAGGACCAAGATGACGCCGAGCACCGTCGAGCAGAGCATCAGCACCAGCTTCTTCGGCGGGAGGCCCCGCAGGCCTTCGAAGCTGCGCATCATCGTTCCCATGGCCGAGGATCCTGACAAAACGTCACGGCCAGCGGAGGATGCGATTGGGAAAAGGATCCGGGGGACTGGGACAGATAAGTCGACGGCATTCTGGTTGCCCCTGAGTGGAGTCCGCTAGGCCGCGCCGGGGCAAGACGCCGTAAAAGCGGATACGGAGTGGATAGAAAAGACTCGCGTACCCCATAACGGCTACGACGCCGAGCTGCGATCCACTAAAAATGCTGGAGTCGACGCGTTTCGAGATGGGCTCTCTCAAAGGGGCTAGCAAAAGATGAAGTTTGAGATTGCCTGTGGTCCCCACAATATGGAACCAGCTGCCACTCTGGCGGTCTAGAACCAGTGGGGCCGTCACTACGCGACCCGTGTTCGAGATGCGACGGAAGTTTGGTGTGTTGTAGTCCCATCACATCCATCGCGCGGACCCATTAAACATGCCAAACCAAATGCACCAATTACTCTAAGAAAACGCATCAGAGTCTCGGCCCCTTAAAACCATTGTCCTTAGCCCCAACCCCAACCCCAACCCTGTGCCCTGTGCCCTCACAACCCCTCCCCCTGCAAAACCCTCAACCCCCGCTCCAACAAAAACCCATCCCTCTCCCTAATCCCCACCCCCACCTCCGTCCTAACCTCCTCCCCCTCAATCACCCCCTTGGCCTCCCCCCGCCCCACCCACACCAGCTTCAGCTTCCTCTCCAGCATCTCATCCGTAACCCCATCCTCCTCGCCGCCCTCACACTCCCCCAGCGGCACCAACACCGCCACATACGCCACCGTGATCTGCCGTACCCCCACACCCTCCACCGATTGCCACTCCTCCGTCGTGCCGACGGCGTCGCCGCTGAGCAGGGCGATGCGTCCGCCCGTCTCCCATTCGAGTTCGTGCCGCGTTGCGGCGGAGTGGTTGGAAAGGGAGGGGATGAAGCCCCCGGGGAGGCGGTGGAGGGGGGGCGTGTCGCAGGGGGAGGAGAGGGCGAGAGTGGGGGTTGTGGGGTGCAGGAGGAGGAGGCGGAAGGCGAAGCGGTCGGCGTAGGAGGTCGAGGGGGAGGGGTGCCCGATGGTGAGGTGGGGGGTGGAGGGGAGGAGGGTCCCGGTTGAGTGGGTGAGGTGGGAGGACATGGTGGTGGGTTGGGTTTCAACAGTAGGTTGGGCGTCGAATTGAGTATGTGGTTCTTTTTGAGCTCAATTGAGATAAAGAGGGGGGTGTCCGTTGCGATTTGAAGAGGGCGATATCCGTCGCGACGGAAGTGGAATTTCGGTGTTGATTGAGGAGATGTGGTGGCGAATTGAGATGGTCGCGGCGTGGAGATGCAAGACTGAAGTTGTGATAGAGTGCGGTCGAAAACGAAGCTGAGGCTCACGTAATGCGACGGCGCTGGTTCGGAGCGGGCTAGCCAATAGGGTTTGACGCCAATGACCTCAGTTGGGACGGCGAAGCGCGCTGTCTTGGCAGGGTCTTGGGCTGTCAGCGCCGTTGACGTCGTCGTCGCCCCACTTCAGACGACCATGTAAGTCGGCGTCAGTGATGGATCTTGGCGCGATTCTTCAGTGTTTTTATATCGCAAGGTGGTGAGTTGGAGACAGTGAGGATTGCGTGCAGGCTCTGGGGAGCGCTGCTGTCATGACTGGAATGTTAATAAGAAAACAGAAAAAAAATACGGCTTTCGACCGTACAAGCCATCTCCACACGTGCAGTCTCAACATACCTAGGGCGCCTAACACCGTCTGCATCTGTGCAGGTGATGCCAGTGACAATGAGAAGTTTGGATCTCAAGCTTCCTCCCTCAGGATGTTGTTCGATGTTGCCTGTGGGGGGGTAGGCGGGTAGTAGTGTGTAAAAGGCGACTCGGATGCACTTGACGACTCGGACTGCGACGACGACGACCGGCCCGGGAGCGCTGCCAGTTCGATTTGATTTTTGTCTCCGTGCGCTGCCAATGTTCCGTACACATATTCAATTGCTAGCCGCTGGTCATCTGGAGTGAAGGGCTGACTGTTCCATTGTCTGGACTGGGCTCGGAGATCGCCAGTGTAAGGCTGGCGTCGGGTGTTGCGATTTGGGGCCGGCTGGTTGGTGTTCAGCCCGAGGGGATGCGGAGAGCTAGAGCCCGCTCCGGTCACGGAGCTAGTAGGGTTGCCGTTCCCAGAGCCACCGGCGTTTTCATCTCCGGAGCCGTCAAGATTGTTGGGTGCCGTGTTCTCAGGGGCATCCCTCTCGTTGTCTTCAAGCCCGGGACCATCGGGTGGCTGGACGGGTTGCTGAACGGCGGGTTGCTGACCAACTGGCAAAGGGTTGGCTTTCTGCGCTACCACAGCGGGTGACACGCCGTGCTTCACCAGTGGACCCGCCGGACCAGACAGATCTTGTCCATCCGGGCCAGGACGAAAACACACAAGGCTACAGACAAACGTCCCAACAGTACTAACACAGCCCCCCATGTTGTGAGGTGATAGAAGCTGTGTGAAGTGTTGCGGTGGTGTCAGTTGGCTGGGGAACACGGGACCTAGAGGCAACCTGGAAAATATAAGGGTCGGGGGAAAGCGCCCCATGCGCGATAAAAAACTTATACTAAGGTGAGGAATAATCTTAACATATTCAGATTTTAACGTCAGTGTGGGGAGAACGGCTGGTTGTTACCTTATGGCAAGCCCCCAGTCAAAGGCATGCCTGCGCGAGTTTGTACACATGGCACCGGATATCTACAAACTATTTCGTTATCCGTCGGAGAGAGAAAAAGCATAAGTAAAAGGATGGTTTGGGGAGCTACGAACGGTTTTCAAAAATCCCAACTCGGACATCACATCCCCGCGACAACTCGACCATCTGTGCTCATCGTTTCCCAGCAACCCCAAATCGCATTTAATACCCCGACTATCACCGCCCACATTTCAAGACAGCCGGAGTGACATCTCCCGTACCTTCACCTCAGTCCGTCACCTTCAAGTTTGCCGTCAAGAACCATGTCGTCGACTACTCTCCTACCTCCCACCACAATTCCAGGAGTGAGCGCCTACGGCCGCCCTCTCCCGACAATCACCGTGACCGACCCAGAAAGCAACACCGAAACCCTGGATCTCGGCAATCTTGAGGTACCTCCGCCCCGCCGTCTGGACGAAGCCGGCGTCTTTGTCCGTGACGACAGCTTGGCCGCAAAGGACAGCTTTGTCGAGGTCGAGGTCCCTTACCCTGGCGAGGGCGAATCCCTAGAGTCCCGGAGCGGGAGGTTATCTCGGTTGTGGGCTTGGTTCAGGGTCTGGCTCGGAGGGTTCTTCGGCCCACGGTCTAAATGACTGGACTAAAAGAAAAGGCTTCAAGTCTTGCTCTGCCGAGAGGAGGTAGGCAGCTTTTCAAACTTCCACACATGTACCCCAGATCTACCCCGGATTCTTGGCAGAGGTTGCGAACTTAGGTCATATTGCTGACAAATACCTATGCAGGATAAGCTCCAGCCTTCGGCAGCAAGAACTCGCATGGCAATTGATTTCTTTCCGGCGTTGTCCAACTCGTTTTTCACGATTTTCATGTCTTGCGGGTACAGTTGATACAGTTCAATACTGGCTTCTTGGCGTTCTGGGATGCACTCCACCAAGACTGCACACGGCGATGGAGTTTGTATTGCGCGTTCTGGAACCTGTTCTCTCATCAATGCCTTGCATCCATGTCTTGTAGGCACAGCTCAATATCAAGTTGGCGTTTCCTTGGCATTCAGGAACACCCTCGACCGCAGTGCCTCACCGTTATGCCTCTTTTCCTCTCATGCACTCTGACGTCGTGCCACACAAAACACGTGTATGTGATGGTGCTTTGTCAGAACCCACGGCAACCCCGCCACCCTGTCATTTCCTCTTATCAAGCTCTCGGCGCCCAAGGTGTCCCAATGGACCCTCTCTCGAACCCTCCACCACACCCCCGATAGCATGGACACCAATACTCCCGAACCAGGACCCGCAACCGCCCTACCCGCAGAGGCAGTCGCTTTCGCAGGGCGGATGTTCAATGCCGCTCGAGAAGGCGATCTCGCTCTCTTCCAGCAGGCACTGCCAGCCGGCTTACCTGCGAATCTGACCAACGACAAGGGGGACACATTGGTATGTCTGACCTGCCGTCTCTTGCACGGACTGCATCTGTGCGATACGACCGAATGACGCGGTGCTGACACCAACTTAAACCACAGCTGATGCTCGCGGCCTACCACGGACATGCACCGCTCGTTCGCCTCCTGGTTGAGCACGGCGGGGATCCCAATCGGCTCAACGATCGCGGGCAGAGCCCCCTTGCGGGGGCGGTGTTCAAGATGGAGGATGCGGTTATTGAGGTTTGTTTCAATGTTTCTCCGGCTCCCTGGCTGAACTTAGTTCCCCCAAATTCCCGTCGGGGACCTCGGATGATGGGTGACTCGAGGCTGACCAGCGTGGCATACAGGTCCTCTTGTCGGGCGGGGCGGATCCGGATGCTGGTAAGCCCTCTGCGATGGAGTCAATCGCCATGTTTAACCAAGGGGACAAGTGGAGGGCACGGTTTGAGAGTGCTTATGGTCGTAAGGCGGAAGCGGCAGGGGCGGACACCGGGACAGGAACAGCAGCAAGGGTAGCGAATTGAAGCCAAATGAAATCCATGATAGAACTAGTGTCGCGTCTGCGATTGACAATCCGAAAGACTCCTGTCCTTCCTTTCCTTCCTCATCCCATCCCAAGCCCATTCTCGCGATTCCGTTCTACCCCCATGAATGTCCACGCGGTGTCTTCGAAGCCACCGTGCTCGACAGCTATTACACACTCCCTCCTCTCATTCCCTGTCTAAGCAGCACTGGCACTCTTCCCCGCCACCGGACAAACCCCCTCCTTCCCCTGCACATCCGGATGCCCATGCAGCTTTCCCTTATGATGCCCCACCCGCGCCTTCGTAATCGGACACTCCTCCTCGTCCCTCCGTCCCTCAGTCTTGGGATGATCAGGCGGCAGCACCGTCGTCGCGGTGCCCACAACCGGACAAACTTCGTCATCCATCGCCTTGGACTTGGGCTCGTTGACCAGCGTGCCAGTCACGAAGGGGCAGGCGGAGGCGTCGGTGGGGGCGCGGTCTGACGGGATGGGCACGCGCGGGTGCTGGTGCAGGTTGTGGTGGTGTTCGGTCTTGGCGCCGACGATGGGGCAAGTCTGGCCGGGCTTGGAGAGGTCGATGTCCGGGTGCGAGGGGGGGAGGGTCGAGTTGGTGGTGCCGACGATGGGGCAGTGGGCGGGGAGGGCGGCGGTGGCCATTTTGGGCTGCGGGTTACGAGTTGCGGGTTGCGGGTTTGGGATTTGGGTTTGAGGTGTGTGCGAGGTGGGAGGCTGCTGCAACGTGGTGATGGCGTTGAGGGTTGGAGTGGTTAATTGATAATCGGACGATTGGACGCGGGAGTGGCGAGAGGGATGGGTGTTGGGAGGAGTAGGTGATGATCAAGGTTGGCCGGGCGGTGGGAGGGAAGGCTGCCTGGGCGGGTGGGCTGAGGGTCTCTCGTCGGGCGCCGTATTAATGCGGGCATCTGAGTTTGGTTTGGCTGGTGCTGCTGCTGCTGCCTTTGTCTGGCTCGGAGGCCGTCGCAAAGCGGGCGGCGTGACAGTGTGCGAGGCATGACGTAGTGGAGCGACGGCTTGCTCTGGCAGATTATGGGGCAGATTCTCTAGGCAGCAGCCAATCAGGGCTGGGCTAAAAGTAAGATCGGGTGGTGTTTGTGGAGCCCTATGTGGTGGGGTCGGCGCGTGATCTGCCTGAAGTTGCACCCCTGCACAGGAAGGAAGCTTTGTGTGCCGACTCCAGTTCGGGAGCTTCATTTCTTCAAGCTTGAACCTTCGGGCGATTGCTAGGGCAAGGGAATTCGCCCTTAGCCCTGTCTCCTTGCTGTCGAATTTCCCACCGAGCCACCGTTTCTACTCTAGGCTGGGTTTGAGCTCCTGCCAAAGGGCCCACCACAGCGCGTTTTTCCCCGCATTGACGATCTCGTGGCGGAAACCACGAAACAAAGCAGTTCCCGGCTGTACGTTGGTGGGCCGCGCTCAACTGTGCAGTTTCCTGCCGAACCGGGCAGCCAACCTTGCAAGATATTTGTCCAGCTTTTGCCCGGCGGTCGAATCGGGATGTCTGGACGGCCTGTAACACGTTATGCGCATCCCGTTCGCCTCCCCCGCATATATTGCCTTCCCCGTCAATCGGGTCACACGGGAGAATGGATGACGTCGAGCTTACACCGCTGCATCGACGCGGCGAGTGTGCCTTCCGTATGCCACCTCAGCTGCGCTCGCGGCCGTCCCCATAAAGATGGAAGCGTCTCTCCCGCCGGCCTGCAGACCTTGTTTTCTTGTTCTTGAGCATCGCGAGTCGAGACGAAACAAGACGACGAGAAATCAGCCAAAATGATCCATCCCACGCAAGTTGTCGCGATGATGAACCCCACGAGCACCGCCCACCCGGGCCCGATCCCCACCGTCATCCGTGTGTTTTCCACCCCTTGGGCTCCCCCGGCAACACAATGCTAACCCGCAACAGCCGGCCCAATCTACCAGACTGCAAGCTCTGACGGCTACCGCACCCTCTGGATCATGTTCGGCATCATGGTGGCGTCCTCGGGCGTGTTTGCCCTGTCGTCATGGAACGTGCCCATCTCGCGACGGGTGTACTACGTCATCACGACCCTGACGACCATCATCGCGGCGCTCTCATACTTTGCCCAGGCCTCGGGCCACGCCTCCACGTTCAATTGCATCACTGTCCGCGACGAACATGAGCATCTCCCGGACACATTCCACGACGTGTGTCGCCAGGTCTACTGGGCGCGCTATGTCGATTGGGCTTTGACCACGCCGCTGCTGATCCTCAACCTGAGCTTGGTCGGCGGCATTGACGGCGCGCATACGCTCATGGCAATTGTGGCGAATGTCATTATGATTCTGACCGGTCTGTTCTCGGCGTTTGGTCAGACGGGTACGTCGCAGAAGTGGGGGTGGTATACCATCTCTTGCATTTCGTATCTGTTCGTCGTGTGGCATGTCGCGCTGCACGGGACCCGCATGGTTGCTTCCAAGGGGGCTGGGGTGCGGAAGCTGTTTAGCTCTTTGGCGCTGTTCACGTTCATCCTGTGGACGCTGTATCCGATGTGAGTGTCTGAGTGCATTGATGGTGTGTTGATATTTGCTGACTGAGCTTGCAGTGTTTGGGGTGTTGCTGGCGGCGCTCGTAAGACGAGTGTTGACACAGAGATCATGATCTACGCTGTGCTTGATGCCCTCGCTAAACCTGTCTTTGGGCTGTGGTTGCTCATCAGCCACCGTGCCGTAGCCGAGACCAACGTCGACATTGATGGCTACTGGTCGCATGGCTTTGCCGCCAATGGCAGGATCCGTGTTGGAGATGATGAGTGAGTTCGTTGCCCATGAACTGTGAGTGAGGTGTTGTTGGAGGCATACACGAGGATGCCGGTGACGAGAAGAGAGACGAGTATGCATTTATGATGGCGCAACTAGCTAGTAATCGGGGCTTTGTATTTTTTTATGGCTAAAAGCGAGGCTGGTGGTGGTTTGTGGAGAAGCAATAGCGATAGGTGACAGATCCGACCGGCAATGGCAAATACCAGCATATGAACATCTTGCCCGCGCCGCGCCCAAACGTGAAAGATGGCCATGATACTTGACCGTCCTACACACCCACCGGTTGTACCGCACAAGTCAGCGGCACTAAACTTGAGACAATAGACGGATTGGCTGCATCCAAATGTCGCGACATAGCGGCCCGTCACACGATCACTGATCTTCACTGTCTTATCAACCGACATCCAAGGTTGGTACAGTCAGGGGTCAAAAGTCTGAGAGCAACCCGCCTTCAATTAAACGCGAACGCGACACGCCCCGACAACCCACAATCTTCAAACCACCACAACCTTTCGAAATGAAGGGCAAATTGGCTGATTTTGTGCCGCTTTGGTGGCAAATCGACAGAAAAACGAGGAATTATCACCAATAGCGCGTGCATCAATTTGCACACTTGTGGCAGCAGGCCAAAGTAAGTGTGCCGTCGTGACTCTGTTTGACATGGTGCCCTCTGCTATCCATCACGTCGTTGAACACTGGAAAAAAAACCACACCTTCGATTCACAGATTTTTAATGGCTGGCTAGAGGTTCTCACACGACGAGAGAAACGTTATATCATTTATATAGTTAAAAAAACTAAAGAATCGCTTAAAAAGCTCTTCTTAACGCACTTAACTGTCAGATCTCCCTCTTAACCATTAAGCGATACCTCCACGCTTATAACATATATAAATGGAGAGTTATAAAGCAGATTTCTTTAACGAAAAAGTAGTGAAGGATAGGTAGGTATTGACTCGGGGCGTTTGTTCAGGCCGACCCTGTCGTTCTTTTTGGGCTCTGTGTGTAATATTACTGTAGCCGTTTATGTACATAGCGATGCGTTCTCTAGCGCGTGCCACCGTCAAAAAGGGGCCGCGCCGCGCGGTTCTTTGAACCGTGCTTCTTTCAATCAACAATCGAT
>Ga0247760_1003478_pt1 | contig 10146 bp, 7 predicted proteins | sample UWRJL171409R4_FD_179936 | JGI IMG/M metagenome (GOLD analysis project Ga0247760, IMG submission 179936) | Plant litter microbial communities from Arlington Agricultural Research Station in Wisconsin, United States - UWRJ-L171-409R-4 | ecosystem: Environmental > Terrestrial > Plant litter >...
GCCGCCCCCGCCGCCGCTCGAGCGCGATCGACCACTCCGCGCCGTCCTCTCCCGACAACACAACCCCTCTCCCCTGGAAGCAACTCGGCCTCCTCGCGCTGCTCTCCCTCGCCGAGCAAACCGCGCTCAACTCCATCTCCCCCTACCTCCCCACAATGGTCTCCTCCTTCCCAGAGATCCCCCCCGCCCAAGTCGGCCTCTACGTTGGCCTGCTCGCCTCGGCCTTCGCGCTCGCCCAGCTCACCACCAACCTCTTCTGGGGGTATCTCTCCGACCGCGTCGGCCGCAAGCCCGTCATGCTGCTCGGCACGGCGCTGCTGATGGTGTGTTTTGTGTTTTTCGGCTTCTGTCGCACCTACGCGCAGCTTATATCCGTGCATGTGGCGATGGGGCTGCTGAATGGGAATGCGGCGGTGGTGCCGACGTGTCTGGGGGAGCTGACGGACTTGACGAATCAGAGTCGCGCGTTTATATGGCTGCCGGTGATGTACAGCTTGGGGAGCATCACGGGGCCGGCGCTGGGGGGGTTGTTGGTGGGCAAGGTGGGCGGGGAGATGTACCCGTTTTTGGCGCCGAACGTGGTTGGGGCGGCATTGCTGCTGGCGGCCGTGGTGGTGCTGGGGGTTTGGTTTGAGGAGACGCTAGATGGGGCGGAGAGGAAGGCAGATGGGGCTGGGCTGGGGTGGGTGGCGAAGGTGTGTAGGCCGTGTTTGGGGTGCTTTGGCTTGGGGAGGAGGAAGGTCAAGGAGAGGAGGGGGAGTGGGTGGAGCGCGAGGTGGCCGACGAGTGGGCAGGTTGCGCCGAGGGACCAGGATGCGGATGGGGGGAATACGAGTGATGAAGGGAGTGGGGAGGAGAGCCAGCTGTTGCTTCCGAGGGAGGAGGAGGGCGGTGATGAACAGCAGCAGGCGGACGACGCGAAGAGTGCGGAGCAGAAGTCGGCTTTCCAGCAACTGGCGAACCACACTACGTTGACGCTGCTTATCACGTATCTGATATTCCAGCTTGCTAACATCTCGTTTGCGTCGCTGTATCCGATCTTTGCGTCGGCGCCGGAGCCGACGGGCAGGGCCCTGGGGCCCGGGACAATTGGGGTCAGCTTGTCGCTCGCGGGGCTTGCTACGATTGTGTTCCAGGTCACTCTGTTTCAGCCTCTCAAGGCGCGCATGGGGAACCTCGGGACATATCGCTACTCGCTGCTGGGGTTTGTCATCAGCATGGCGCTCATGCCGTGGGTCGGCTACATTGACGAGAAGGAGCCGTGGTTTGGGGTCGGCACAGGCAAGTCATGGCTCTACGGGGAGCTGGGAGTCATTCTGATCATTCGGAACATTTGCGCCGTCGGTGGACTGAGTAGCGTGATGCTCCTGGTAGGTGGTCCTCGGTCCCGATTTTGAAGGGGATACAAAGCTGACGCAGTGCAGATCAACAACTCGGCTCCGTCGCATGAGACTCTCGGCACGCTTAACGGCATCGCCCAGTCCTTGTCGGCAGCCGGCCGCAGTGTCGGCCCGTTTCTGTCGGGCGGTCTGTTCACCTTGTCGACGCGCATCGAGCCCAAGGGTGAGGTACTTGCATGGGGTTTGTTTGCCGGCATTGCGCTGATGGGGTGGTTCGGTACGCTGATGATCCGGGGCCGTGGGCTCGAGAGTGCCGATTGGGTGGGCGATGACAACGACACTGGCGATGACGAGAGCGAGGCGGCCGACGAGGAAGAAGCCGGTGAGGCCAGGGTGTAGATCCGACCTTGCGTTTGTTTGTGAGATTACCTCCGGGCTTGAAGGAGAACCGGAGGAAATATTTGCGCTGAATATAGAAGGGCTCGGGGATACATTCTGGCAATGGCAGGGGGCGTCCATGCTGGGTTACGGTGGGCGGTTCATCATGCCTGTGCGCAACGGCGTTGGGGGCTAAAAAGGGAGGCGGGCAACACGACACGATACGATTGCATAGTAGGTATAGCCTGGAATTGATCATATTAGACATCATCGCTTTGGAAATCGAGCTGGGCATCACGATGAATGATGCAGCTCCAGCGAGGTCGGCGAATTGGTCTAGGCGGTCCCGCGGGGACACGTGCTCTAGCGCGCCGCGGACCCGAAACGAATCCAGGTCGGAATGTTGGCTGATGGTTCCAATCTGTCACGCATCGCCACGTTGTGTTCATGGTGGCGGGATCTTGTCCCGACCGCAGGGCTGCATTCTGTACATGTCATGCCCATGCGTCCTGCAAAGCTCCAAAGTGCTTACCACGTACGAAGCTACCCCCTAAGCTGACACCCCACCGATGCTGCCGGTAACTCAATTCCAGTGAGGCGCATCCAACCCGCCCTGACTGGGTAGGCTTCAAGTTGGTGCGGCTGCTTTTCTTTCCCTTTTACTTTCTAGCGTGGGGTCCGCGAAAAGATTCCATGCCTCCCTTACCCTTACCTTACCTGTTGTCGGGGAGATGAGCAGCACATGGCAATCTCGTCCCCACACCCATGGCTCTCACCGACAGCGGATTCGGTGCGCATGTGGCTGCGCGGCGCGGAGCCACGCGGTCTCAGTTTTCTCCGTGTGACCCACATTGATCGGGGCCGAATCTTGTTTCCCAAGACGGGCACCCAACGACGCCTTGACGGGCGCCGTCCCGGCGGCCCACCTCGTGGGTGGGGCCAGGGGCCAGGGGGCGTCAGGGTAGGGCGAAACGGCAGGGACCCGTCTGTTTGACGTTTGGCGCGCCGGAATTACTGACGCTGGTTGGCGGAAGGAACCGTTGGGGGAGGGGCTATCTAGGTACCTTACTGACAGGATCGTGAAGAATTAGTTATTGTGGCGAGGCTCAAGGCAAGAATTGGGGCTTGGGCTGAGGGTTTGAGAGCGCAATTGAACATTCGTCAGATTTTACGACGTTACGATCTATGAATACCCCGCGGTTCTCGGGGGCTCGGGTGAGGCGGGGGCGCAGCGCGGGCGGAAGGTTTGGAATTTTGGAACTTTTGTGATTGGCGACACATTGTGTTCGCAGAGAAGGCACGATGCTCGCTTGCCTGTGGCTGGCACCGTTTTACGACGGTCCGTAAGGTGGGTAAGTTGAGGCTGCCATGGTTTGATCTTGGAAACGTCTAATTAGTCACGTCAGTCAAACAAGATGATCGCGATCGCTGATTTCCAGCCCTAAAGCAACCCCACCAAGACCCCCGGAATGACGCAACACAGCGGTGCGACACGGCCAATCGCTGCCCACTCATGTCCCAAGACGGCAGGTGCTTGTAGCGATGTTCAGCCCGACATGGGGTTTTGACTTCTCAACAGTCATTGAGCTCCGCAAGCACCGAGCCAATGGGTTTTCGAGATGCGACTTCTCCTGACCCTGGCATCTGACGGTAGAGGCAGCGGCTCTGGGTAGGATCATGGAGGGACATCGCTTGCGGCCTGCGCAGCGCGCAAGATGGGATGCAATCGCAATCTGAGAGTCAGACCGGGACGGACGCACGCGACTGCGGCGCCTGGGTGAGGTGATGTCGGTGTCTGGTGTGCATCCACGAGCGAAGCTTTGGGAGGACGACGACCAGGCGTTCGGGTGCGGAGGTTTCACAAACACGGAGGTGAATGTTAGTTGTAACCTGTGGCACCCCCGCTGACCTCACGCCCCGGGGCTAGAACTGCCGGGCCGCGGTGATGCCTTTCGTGAAGCGCTATCTCCGGCGCCTGTTGGTTGTCGTTGATCCCTGCTCGCGAAACGACCGAGGGCCACGATCACGGGGTTAGGTACGAATATACATGGGATTTCTTCGGAGGAAGCCGGGCACGGGTTTCGCTTCGCCGATGGTGGAACTTGGAACTTGGAAGAAATTGGGAAAGCACGATTGTCATGCGCTTACCAAATGCTCAACTCATTGCAGACCAGCTGACCAGCTGGGTGTTTTCCCCAAGACCTGGAGTCGGAAAAGAGCGGTGTCCCGGGGCGAATGGGATAAGGCAACGAAGTGAAAGGTAGGACAGTAACGCTTGAGGCGAGTGGGATGGCGAAAGGATACTTTATGTCGTTGGTGTTGGGTTGGTGGCGGGGAATAGCCGCGCGGGACGCATCGAAGCTTCCGAATTTGAGGTGAAGCTCTTCACCGCCAACCTCCACGAGCTTTGGGGATGCCTGATGGGCGCCCTCTTCTTGAGGCATCCGCTTTCCACACCGTCGGCCCGCGATCCGGCTGCCTGGCATGCTTGGAATGCCTGAGCGGAAATATTGGCTCGTATCGTCGGTCTTAGCCCCGTAAGGTTTTAAGGTTGTTTACCTGTTCTGCAGCACTGCAGCATCGCGGTTGCAATCTGGAACAAGCGCCGAGGCGGCTGGCGGCCACGAGCTGGCTCCCTCCCGCTAGAAACAGGCTCCCGGTTGGGGGCTTTCAGCTTGTGGGTCGCGGGGAATTAGGGCCGCCGTGATTGGCCGAGCCCGCAAGGGTGGGTACTCAGGCTCCCACCCCACCCCTCAGCTCGAGAATCCGGGGAATTCTTGAACCAGACCCTGGAACGTTGTTGCACCCATTGGAATGTTGGGGGCGCCTTTGCATCTTTGCATTTGCTTCACCGCATTGATGCAGGGAACCAGCCGCACGAACGGAAAGGGGCCCCTCGGATCCGAAGGGACGTGGGCACTTGGCGGGTCCTCGGGGCGTCGGTCGTTGGCAACAGGAAGCTTGCGAAAAGCCTCATTCCAGCCCTGTGGGTCACAGACGACGGGAGCAGCCGGCTGCTCACTCTATCGCCGATCGCCAACAAAAAACGCGCGAAGATCCAACGCACTACGATTGACGCGATACGGTGTGTCGTAACGACCGCACCTCAACGCCGAAGTTGAGTCTTGCCTCAGCCATGCGCGGGATTGGCGGGCGCCAGCAGGAGCGGTGAGCCTGAGTCTTGTTTTCCCGTCAAAGCTGCGCTTTGCGACTCATGCTCTCGAGTTTCGTCAAGAGGAGTCCCAAACGGCAACCATCCCGGCCCGATGAAGAAGTCAGAAATCGTGGTTGGCAATTTCGATGCCTTGCGGCACTTTCGCCTTGGTTGGCGGTGAGCTGGGGGGTCCTTAGGCAGCTCGTAACGGGCTTGGCAAAAACGTCGGGTGCACCCCTCCAATGCAGCCTTACAGATTCCGTCACATTTCACGTTCGGTGCCCGCACACAGCCAGCTAAAATCTCACGCCGTCTTCAATCTGGCATTCCTGGTATCATCACCTGGTACGGACTATCATCAGGCGACCGTTTTGCTACCAGCTACCGCACGGTCGCGCGTCTGACGGTTTCCCGATCAGGAACTGTGCAAGTCGGAGGCAGCTCGACAAGCGAAGCCCGCCGTTTTGCCGTATAACTTGCGGCAATCGCCGGCAGCGCTGATTGGACGCCCTGACCGTCCTCGAGTCAGGACGGCCTTGATAATCGTCTCCCAAAATACTATCGTTATGTCAGCAAAACATAACAGGCACCTCTGGATGCGCCACCCAGTCAAATGGAGAAACGGGAGTCTTGACATGTTCTCGAACTTGCCTGCTTCGGCACCAAATATTACGGGCAAATCACGGGTGATGCCCTACGCCCATGTTCCCCCTAACCCCCTACCTCCGTCCACCTGGGCTAATGCACGTTTTTTGCCTCCCCACCTTCTCATCTCGTCTTAAAGATGCCGACCTGAAAGGGGCGTACCATTTTCCCCGGGCCCGCTCCTTGGTCACTATCCACATCGGTTGATATCCCGCGCGAGTGTCTTTATGACATGGCTGCATGCCCTGGCCGGGAACTCCCCTGCCAGGGAAGTCTTACCCCCTTGAGGTGCTCCGGTCGAGGATTCCCGTCATGGCGTCAAGCGCCTCCACTGTCGTCCCTATCTCCCCCTTGCATGTCTCATACCCCTACTATACGGCGGTACGCATGGGGGAGGAGAGGCACCTCTCCTCCTACTTTTTTACTTGCACTACCCGATTCAGGCATCTCGTCATCTGCGTGTTCGATACTGGGCCCCCGCTGACTTCCTTCTTTACGACATCACGATCCCGACACGCTTTTCTCGGTACGGTGTCTCTACATCATCGGCTGACGCATCTGCCAGCCCTACGTCCTGCCACTCCCTTGTTGGATACCTTACCTTTTATCCCTGCTTCAGCTACTGCTCGCTTCTGCTAAGTTGAGCCGCACGATACCACGCCCACGTTCCAGACGTCGATGCCTAGACGGGTCACCCAACTGTCGAGGTTGAGGTCTTGATGATATAAACATCGACATATCCCGTCCCAGTCAGGTCATCACATCCTCACTCGGCACTCCTGAATACCAGACGAACAATCGACAAGGACCCCCTTCACTTTGTCTCCCGCCTTCAGCCAAACATTTATCTCACCGAAGTCATCAACCCACCCTCCGCCTCTCACCTACTCAAACCATGTCGTCGTCATCATCTCGGTCCTCCCGCAGCTATAACAGCTCCCGGCATGGGAGCGGCAGCGGCAGCAGCAAGAAGTCCAAGGCCTCTCAGGTGTGTATCATCCCATCACTCTCCTCCTCTCCCCCCTTGGTGTTTCTCTTTCCCCTTCTACCCTCTCCCCTCTTTGATATCTTCCCCACACATCGTCAACTCAACCCCTTAGGCTATCACGCCTCCTATTAACCCCTTTCCACAATCCATTCCCATGAACTCACCTCCCCACACACCCTCTCTGTCTCGTTATCCTACCCCCCTTTCCACCCAACTAACACCCCCAGTCCACCCGCCAACTAATCGAATCCCTCCAAACCCACCGCGTCAACACCCTCACCGAGCTCTGCCGCATTGAGCGCGTCGCCGCCTCCTGCGACACCGAAGAGGACGCGCGAGCCTTCCAGGGCCCCATGACAGCCGCCTGGGCCTACTACGTCAGCTCGAACCAGATGCTCTCCGAGCTCCGCGGACTGACGCCGAACTATCCCTTCTGCGGAGACATCCTCAGCCATGCGCAGGGCTTGGTGCGGAATGATCCCGAGAGCAACCGGAGTTGGAACCTGGCTTGGCTGTGCCTGGTCAAGATCACTGATGAGTAAGTCCCGAGTGTGTTTCCGGGGCGAGGTGGTTGGTTGGGTTGGGGTGTTGTTGAATGCGGGAGTTAATGCTGATTGTTTGATAGTGAGCTGATCGCGGCCTTTGCCGGCTCCGAGGCTGGTCGCCCGGAGATGTGGGGCGGTCGACAACCTAGTGCCGAGGAGGCGCAACAGTTGGCGGCGTGCTTCCAGTATGAGTGGGAGACGGCCGTGCAGAACATGCTGCGGCATTGGCAGGCGACGCCGACTTGGTATTGAACGCGGTGTCTTTCGTCTCGCGCTGTCTCGTTGTTCTGTTGCTGCCTTTCCTCGAGCCGTCTCACATAGAGCACGGCGTGGAGTTTCGATGTAGACCAATCGCCTCGCCGGCGGTGGTGGCGGATGGTGTGAAAGTTCCGCTCCGCTCTCTCTTCGCGATCGCATTTTTCACGAATTGCCGATCGCTACTCTTGGTTTTGTTTCTTTCCCATCTTTTTCTTTGGCGACACTAGATCTTCCAGGCGCACACAAGCGGAAGGGATGTTTGGGTTGATATCATGCATGGGGCTAGGGGTTGGCTGTTAGACTGGGCTGCTGGACCATTCGCTTTGGAGTTTTCCTTCAATTTAAACGGGTTTCATGCAATTGTGTTTCGACTTGTTGTTCCGTTGGATGCTTCTTGGTGACATTTCGGCGCGGCTGAGCAGTGGCGGTCCGAATCCCAAAGTAAGCGCCCGAGAGGCTTTCAACCCCAACATTGCAGGCAGTAACAGTTAACGACGGCTACGTCCGGGTGCCGAGGGACAGACTGGGTGCCGAGGGAAAACAGAAGGCCGCCGACACCTTGTTGCAAAAATCGTTCCAAATACGGCCATTCCACGCCAATTGTTACTAACTCCTTGTGTCACTAGTCCGGACCGGGCAGTCTCAAACACCCAGCCTCTTCCCCTCGGTGGGGGCGACACCGGCAAAGCCGCCCCTAGGCAGCCGGATTGGGAGACAGATAAACACCAAGCCCTTCTGCTTCAATTCGGTTTAGTTTCAGTTCATCTCCTGCCCTTCGTTTACCTCAGAGATCAACGACGCACAACGCGACAGAAGACGTTACGACAGCCGACGATACGACACCGGAGAAATTCAACCTCCCGACCGATCTAAACCGTCGAAACTTCAACCATGAACCAAAATCCTGGCTCTAATTACCGCCGAGAACGACGACGGCGAGGTACGCCCTCGATGGGGATTCCGCATATCCGCGCTCGCCATCTGGTCGCCACCGCCCTCTTCATCTCTAATGCCAGTACCGCGGACACGTTCGGTGTAGAGGTCTCGCTCTTTCTCTATCCGGCGATGGGCCAGCCCGTCCAGCTCTACAATTTCAACGATACAATCAACGTGACTTACACCTCGACATTCCTCACCCCCGTGCTCATTACCTACTGCAACGCCGGCAAAACCGAAGGTAAGCCCTCTCCCCCTCCTCTCCCAGCTACCCCTCCCCTCCACCTCCACCTCCCAAACCAAACCAACTAACACCCTCCTCACCTCCAGTATCCGAACACCCCGTTCCCCCCCTAAACGGCACATTCCCCTTCCTCCTCAACTTCACCTCCCCCACCCCCTGCTGGTTTGACCTCGCCAACTCCTCGGCAGCCGGTCGCGCGTTCATCTCCTCCGAGGACTTCATCCTGTCGCCCGAGAAGCGCCTCGGAGGGAGCCGCACCTTCGGCCCCAACGGCGGCTCGGAGCTCTCATCGCCGATAATTACGACGTCCAAGTCGAAGAGCAAGCTCCTTGACTACATCACTGCCGCCAACACTCAACCCGCTGCCACATCGGAAATCGGCTCGTCGACCACCACAACTTTAATTTCCGGGTCGGGCGCGCCCGCGGGACCGGCTGAGCCCAAGGATACGAGTACGACGACTACGAAGAGTGCAACGGGCGCGGATCCAAGTGACGAGGTTGCCCCGGACAGCGGGGGGGATCGGGCTGTGGAGCAGGGGTTGAGTGTGGCGGCGCGCGTGGGGATTGGACTGGGCGTTGCGGTTGCGGTGTTGATGCTGGGGACGGTGACGTATCTGCGGTGGTGGCGGAGGAGGGAGGTGATTTACATTGGGAAGGGGAGGGATGATGATACGGGGGTTGGGCAGATGACGTCGGCGGTGGGTGGAAAGGGGATGGTAAGGGGGGATGAGGGAGCCGATCCTTCGCGGGGCCAAGAGGGAGGGGATGTGGTGGCTGGCGGGGTTGCGGCGCTGGGAGCGGTTGGGGGAGACTGTGGTGCGAGGCAAGGAGGCGAGGGCGCTGAGTCTGGTCGAATGTCGGCACTGGACTCGAGGGGGGTAAACCATTCTGACAGGCAAGGGGGCCAGGATATGGCTCCAGAGGGGATGCCGGGGTGTCTGCGCTCGGGTGGGCGTGTCGCGGGCTCACCGGAACCAAAGGTGCTCTTGGCCGGTGGGGAGTCGGGGGCCGGATATTGGAATTCTATGATTTCGGGCTTGTATTACTAGAGCGGTCGGGGAACTATGAGATACCATGATGGGGCGGGAAAGGAGTTAAACTTTTGGCGGCGGTGGGGATGAGAGACTAGGTAATACCCCACGAATATTTGCAACATAAACTTAATGGAGCTTCACAATTATTCATTGGAGAACCTCTACTGCCAGAGACTACAAAGATAAAGAGTCTAATCCCCCTATAACTCGTTTACCCCTATACAACTTAGCTACCTGGCTTACTTTTTCTCCAGGACCTCCATCGCATCCACAAACTCGTCCTCTTCATCACTTTCACAACCCCCATCTTCGTCATACCCAGTCTCGCCCTCCTGGCCTCCCTCCAACAACTCATAAAACGCCTCTCTCAACGCAAGCGTACTCTCCCTCTCATTAAAAATCTCTAAAGGCGTCTTCCCCTCCCCTTTCGTCCATCCCCTCAACCCACCCTGCCCCCTAAAAATCCCCATCATCTCCTCATCCCCCACCGCAGCCAGATGATGCACCACCCCCATCCCCTCCCCATTGACCCCCCCAAGTGCGCACCCATACCTCAACAACAGCCTCGCCCCCTCATGAAACCCGCTCACCACCGCCTCCACCATCGGCACATCGCCCATCC
>Ga0247760_1003479_pt1 | contig 10146 bp, 9 predicted proteins | sample UWRJL171409R4_FD_179936 | JGI IMG/M metagenome (GOLD analysis project Ga0247760, IMG submission 179936) | Plant litter microbial communities from Arlington Agricultural Research Station in Wisconsin, United States - UWRJ-L171-409R-4 | ecosystem: Environmental > Terrestrial > Plant litter >...
TTGGTTGAGAATCTCTGCCTCAAGCTCAAAGTCAAGTGGAGCGAGCTCATGAACTTGAGCAGATTGCACCCTGTGAGCAGCACTGCAAAGGCGTAGTCATGAAGTGTACTCCATGTCAATTTCAGGGTGGTTGAGAGGCTCAGATTTGAAACCTATTAGGCATCCCATATGGCCCACGTGCTGGCTTTTATCTAGACAATGACCAGACAAGCCTCGAATCTGAGCTTCAAACTCAACAACTCAGAGACTTTCCAACTTCACACTGACAATATCATTTGAGCACACACCCCCCTTGACGCCCCCGACAGCGAGATTCGTCTCCTCCGAATCCTGCCCCCGTCTCTATCTGCATGTGAAACCCCAATCCGGTGTGCGATTGAAACCTTCTCCCTCGACGAATGTCCTCCCTACCGCGCTCTATCCTACGCCTGGGGTCCACCCACAAATACAGTCCGATCCATCCTTGTTAACAACAAAGAATTCACTATCCGAGATAATCTATGGAACTGTCTCTTCTAGCTTTCAGTTAGCGGAGGAAGAAGAATCCATGTCTCAACGCTTCATCTTCATTTGGATTGACTAGCTGTGCATTGACCAAACGAATATCTGGGAGAGAAAACTAGCAGGTGAAGTTGATGGACGAGATTTACAGAGGGGCAGAACAAGTTGAAGTCTGGCTGGGAGGAGTTTCGGATTCTTCTTGTGAAGCTGGCCATGCGATATCTCATTGGCTATGGCGGCGATAATGACAACGATCATGATGATACGCCGGGAGAAGAAGACTTCAGCACCCCTTTTTACCCTCCCTTATTGGTCCCGTCTCTGGATCGTTCAGGAAATCCTTCTCGCTCGACGAATAACGGTCCATTACGACGGGCTTCAACTCCCTTGGGTTAAACCCCAAGATTTTGCCGCCAGCACCAGCTCTGACGAAACCTTTTCTCCCTTGTCTCATATCCCTATCCCTCAGCATATCATCTCATTCTTACTTCCCGGGGGGACGAATTCTCGATATTCCAAAAGTGAGGGACAACTACACGCTGCTCACCGCCTTGACCTTGTTTAGTGGGGTAGAAATGTACGGATCTTCGGGATAAAGTCTATGGACTTGTGGGCATTCTCGGAGAAGATGATAGGGTTGGAATGGCTGTGGATTATTCAGACGAAAAAACTCCACGGGGGGGTTCATGTATTGCTTGATGCGTTTGCTTTGATTCGCAAACGAGTAGATGAGGATATGATAGGGGCGACAAAATGGGAGTTGATAAATGTCGTTTCGGTAAAAGAGGTGGCTGAGGCTTTTGGGAAGTTAGCGGAAGAAATGGGATTAGAGATGAAAGAGGTGTGGGAGTTAGCGAGGCGATTGGAAGAGGTTAGGTCAAAACACGTGCTTTCTTGGCCGGGGCATTCATGATCAACATACCTGGATGGGTGAATGACTAGACTGGAGGCTGAGACTCGGGTTAGAGGGATTGGGTGTTGGGATGACATAAAGGGACGGGATAAGGGACTGGGGAGGGACTGGGGATTGGGGGATTATGGGATTGCAATAAAAGTGTTCATTCAACACAGGTATTTCTATCAAGAGTGTGCTACGCAATAGGAGGATTACAGGATTGGGTGCCAGGTAAGGTACCTACCGGAAGCTGACGGGTGGTGATAGAATTGCAGGATCTTCATGAACTGAAAATCTGTCTTTTCTCAGCAAAAGGTGTAAGTCCAGTAACATCTTGTCCATCAAGGCGTTTTAAGGTACTTACATGTAGGTAGGTACTAGGCTAATTGAGAGCAGATCAACTTGAGCAGGTTGTGCCGTCAATCCCTTGATACTTCGTCCGAGGCCGAAAACGTCGAGATTCTGGGGACGCGTCATTGGCCTTGGCCCTTTGGATCCAGTAATCCTCAGATCCAGTAAGTAATCTGGGAGGTAAAATCCAAGGCTTACGCCATTAGTGTGGTCCAGCCACACGCAGCTGCTGCCAAGGTGGAAACAGAGTCATGACTCCGTTCTTCTACGCGGCAGAATAGGGCCGGGAACACCACTGTGAGGTATATAGTTCAGGACTCTGCCCTTCACTCTTCTCAGTGCTCTTTACAGCTTGAGTAGTTAACCAAGGCCTGTGCTTGTCTTCTATTTTATGTTGGCTGCCATGTAATGCGGCAACGGATCTGCGAAAGCGTCGAGATCTGACAGTGATGCCCGTGAGATACAAGCCACACTATACAGCTCTATACTTGGCCAGTCTCCGAAAAAATTAGCCACTTTGAGGACTCCCTCTATTCGTCAGCAACTTTGCTTCCCCCCCCACGGCAGTGGGCCTGTTGCAACGTGCGCGGCGTCGGGTTCCTCGGCCGGTAGAGCTTGATGTCCACGGCAGAAGGGATTCGGTCAGCTATTCATTATCTAGGTAGACAATGCCGGGGACAAGCCTGGAACTCCTCCAAATACAATGGACCTTGGGGTTGCGGCTCTCTATGGAGCAGATGTCACCGACGAATATTACGATTTCGAAGACCCAGATGAGCGTGGTTACGATGTCACCGACGATTATTACGACTACAAAGACCCGGGTGAGCGTGGCTACGATATCGCCGTGGCCGCCAGACAGGATGTCATCTTGGATATATGCGAGCTTGAAGGGCGGGAGTACCAGCGCCAGCACAAGCACAAGGCACGGTAAGGCGGTCTACCAGGACAAGGGCAAAGTGTTGACGTTTCCAGTCTCCCTGCTCGTCTACCCTCTGGACTGCAACATCCCTTTTGCTGTATTCGGCAATCCCCGGCCATTATAACATGAGGACGACATGACCAAGACAGATACTTCACATGGAAGGCTGCAGTCGTTTTTGGATAGCATTTTGTTTGCACGTCAACTTCTCTGGTAGGTGGGTAGTTAGTCTCTCCGTCTTAAACTATGTTTTTTATATGGCAAGTAACCCCCCCGACAACGTTAGAGAGGCCATAAAACAGTTCCCCTAGAATATCGACTGTCATACTCCATCCGTCCTTGCACATGTCATGGTGAGACCAACCAGTCCCAATCTGGATATCTATTTAACAAAGCCAAGTCCCCAAAACCCTGGTTCTGTATTCTGCGCACCTCTCTGTCTGTCTGTCTGTCTGTCTGTCTGTCTGTCTGTCTGTCTGTCCAAGTCTGGGCTCCATATCCTCACTTCAAGCTGCAGAGGCGCCAACTCCGCATCAAAATCGGCAGTTACCAGCACCCATCTACCTATCAAGGGGGCCGGGAAGCAAGATAATCCCGCCAGGGCACACTTACTGGGTAGGTGCAGCAGCAGCAGCCAGCTATTAGAATAGTCTACAGAGCCGGGATATTGAACCAATCAGCTTTTATCCAGTCTCCCCGGCTTCAACAAATCATGTTCCTCAAACTCGCGCAGCCCGTTTATCCCGAAAATACCCGCCCGATTACCGATTGCTGCCCACATTGCCAAGCTGGCAACATTCGTCAAGCGGGCTTGGGTTTAATCAAGAAAGCATACCGTTTCTCTTGTCGTCGTCGTATGCGCCTTACAAAGTCATCAATGAGGGGACTGTGAGATGGGGTGAATGGTGCTCGTAAAAGTTGCCGTGGTATGCAAATGTATGGTATGGTATGGCCTAGCCCAGGGCCCGGTTGGTGAGTGGGTGAGTGAGTGGGTGGGCAAGTAGGAAATAGCCGCTGCCGCGTGTGCACATTACATATTCTAGAATATTTGATCTCGATGCCCGTTCTTCGCTGACGAATAAAACCGGAGGATATAGAATATGGTATGGCAACAGCCCTGGACCATACCCACCCACCTCCCTCCTACCAATTGAGGTATTCTTACCAAGACAAGATGCAATGTAAATTTCATGGGCCGTGGGTCTCGGATCCCGGCAGGTCCAGCAGAAGCAATAGAAGCAAGAGAAGCAATCTAGAACGTCTGCCGTATTAGAATACAGTATTAGATGGAGTGCAAGGACTGGGGACGCGCCGCACCATTTATATAGACAACCCAGCTTACCTTACTTTCACTTTCACCCCTGTGCCCTGTACCTGTTCAATCCACGTCCGTCCGGTCTAGTCCGAAAATCCTGACATCAACACATCAACCTCAACACACTTCGCGGAACTCCGCCGTCGCAAGCACAATGAAGTGGTCTTCCCTCGCCACAGCCACCCTCCCGGGCATCGCCCACGCAGCTCTCCGCTTCGGCTGCTCCACGCTAACCGTCCAACGGCTCGACCCCGTCGTTGAACCCGGGAACGCCCCCTCCGCACACGTGCACCAAGTTGTCGGTGGCAACGCCTTCCAAGCTCTCGTCGACCCGTCTGTAGATGTCGGAAACGTCGCCAACTGCACTACGTGCATCTTCACCGAGGACAAGTCCAATTACTGGACGGCCGTTCTGTATTTCCGCGCGCGCAACGGCTCCTTCCACCGTGTCCCGCAATATCCCAATGCTGTTTTCCACGATGGCCAAGTCGGTGGTATGACCGTGTATTACACCCAAGAGTCGTTTGGCAGCAATGGAAAGACGCGCATTACTGCGTTTAAGCCTGTATGTACTTCTCTGCAGTGTCATGGTTGACTTGACAAACCTACTTACAGTAATCTCAGGGCTTCCGCATGACAGTTGGCAGCCCCGCCACTACCACCCGCGCCGAAGCCGAAAAGTATCGCAGCCTGCGCTACACCTGTCTGCAAGATGTCTTGACGCGTGGACGAGAAACCTACGAGTTCCCCAAGGAGCCCTGTCCGGCAGGCATCATGGCGATTCACCACTTCCCTGCGTGAGTTTTCTCTCCCCACCCACTACTTGCAACAGAATACTGACAGAGGCGAAGCTGCTGGGACGGCAAAAACCTCGACTCCCCCGACCACCAATCCCACATGTACAGCACCGTCAAAGGCGGCTTCCAAGTCGCTGACCCCTGCCCTGCCTCACACCCCGTGCGCATGCCCCAGGTCGCCTACGAAACCATGTGGAATACCACCATGTTCAACGACAAGTCTCTCTGGCCCGAAGACGGCTCTCAGCCGTTTGTGTGGAGCACAGGCGATACCAAGGGATACTCGACCCATGCCGACTATTTGTTTGGCTGGGAGGGCGATTCGTTGCAGCGGGCCATGGATGCCCCATGCTTCTTCCAGAGGTGCTCGGTTAAGCATCCCGAGGGTGTGCTCAAGATCCAGACGCCCGAAGAGCAGAATGCGTGCAAGATCCCCCTGACAGTGAAGGAGAATGTGGATGGATGTGAGTTTGCCTCTGCTCCCGTGCCGCATTGTTGGGGACGAGCGAGAACTAACCTAGCCTCTGTATAGGGCTCGACTCACTTCCCGGCCAAAAGGAGCTGTGGTAGAAGCTTGGATCAGAATAGAGGACAGCATTTGATGGGGAAAGCCTTACCGGAGTGCAGCGCACCCAGAAATACACCACATGCAACTGAAGCTGACGTGACGAGTCATAAATCGTTGAATCTGGGTATCTATCTAATCCTGTCGTATCTACAGACTCGGTGTGGTCTCTCATCAGTCATCGACCACGGCTTACCGTGGACCCTGCATTTGTCGAACTGCATCTGGGCCCAACGGTCGCGTGGAGGTATGTGCTCGACTCGGCCCCGTCGTCTGCTCGCTGCATGGCAAGCAGCGGTCGCCGAGGCGAGGAGGGTCGGTCCTTCCTGAGGCATGTTGTAGACTTCCGTCAAAGTGCCGTGGCCTCAGTTTGCGAAGATCCTGACATTGAGATCCACACTGCCCGTCGCGATCACGCATCGGATCTGGGCGTCCCCACCCGGCGTCGCACCCGCGGCCTTCTTGGGCGTTCCGTTCACTTCACCGTGCTGCCCATCAGTCCCATTGACAGGAACGTCCTTGATAACTGAGGGTGCCCATCTGATGCATTGTACGAAATGGCCGTGTGCGTCCCCAATCGTTTTGACACAACGTCCCTCTTGCGTGAGATCCCAACACCGAAGCGTGTAGTCGTCGGCGACAGAAAGAAGATATTTCCCGCCGGGATGGAACACCAATCCCCTTACCCAGTTATCATGCCCAACGAGCGTCTTTATCAGAGTACCTCGCGCATCCCATAACCTTATTGTCTTATCTCTTGACCCCGTGGCCATAAACTCTACCGTGCTCGTCGCTGGCGGTTTCTTGATACCGGCTATTGCGGCGAGATGGGGGTAGGATGCTGGTGGAGCGATAGCGCAGCACAGAACGACATGCTCGTGGCCGATTAGGGTAATCTTTGGCTCAGGGTTCGGTATCGACACATCCCAGAGCCGCCCTGTATAATCGTCGCTTGTCGACAAAATGTATTTTCCATCTGAGGACGGAGAAACGTCGCGCACCCATTCGGCGTGACCCCTCAAAGTTTTTACGCAGTAGCCCGTGCTGACATCCCATATCCTCAATGTCTTATCTCGACTCGCACTGACCAGCAGGTTGCCTGCCCCGCCTGCGACACCCGAAGGAATAAACCGTACAGCACTCACACTGTGGTCGTGGCCCGGAAGTGTCCGGATATTCTTGTAGTCATCCGAGGGATCCCACAACTTGATCGTGAGATCAGAGCTGCAGGATGCGAGGAGTGTATTGCCGCGTGGGCCACCATAGTCGACATCGAGCACTGCTTTCGTGTGACCCTTGATCGTTCTTTCTAGCTCGCCTAATTCCCAATCCCAGATCTTTATCGTCTGGTCCTCAGAACCCGAGGCGAGGGAGGAAAAGATGGGGTGGAACGCGACGCAGGTAATGGGGCTGCGGTGTGACTGGAGAGTATGTCGTGCTGGTGATTTTGGAAGCCAGGATACCGGATCCTTGTTCTGTCTCGAGGTCGGCGTTGCGTTATCGAGTTCGGATTGTAGGACGCTGTTTCGCGATTCGAGGTCCATGATCTGTCAGGCGCCCAAATCAGCTTCAGCTGCCTAATGACGACGAGAAAAATAGCCCACCTTCTTTTGTAACCGTACGACGCTGGTCCATTTTTTCTCCAACAAGCCTTCGTATTTCTTCGCGGTGGCTGCATCAAAGACATCCTCCCCCAGGTTTAGCTCGTCTCGCAGGGCGCTGGCGCTGCTCGATAGATTGCTGGCCGTCAGGTACGCAATGATGGCTCGGTGTCTGCGACAGGCGGTCAGCGGATGACGAGTCCAATGCAGCTTCGCTCTAGCTCGAGCGATCGTGTAACCTACAGCTCTTCAGCTTGGCGGCTCGTTAATATTTGCGACATCGTGGCAGATTCGCTGTTGAGGCCCAAATTGAGGCAATCGGCAGTTGGAGGCAGACAAGGGGAAGAGATTGAGTCTCCGCTGCAGAATTGGTTGTGAGTCGTGCGTCGTGGGATCGTTTGTGATTGCAGACGAGCTACGGAAATCTTGCTGGAAGGAGCAAGTTCCTTATATCCATGACCCAGGCCAGTATTGACAATCCGCGGTTGAAAGGTCGACCCTGTCGTGGCTGATGGCCCTCTGTTTCTCAAAATGCAGCTGGAGAGTTCCGCAAAGGTGTGGGGCGGTGGTTGCCGATGAGTGGTGCACCAAAAAATCTTGGGTTTGGTAGCGTTGAGAATGGAAATTCAGTTAATGCGACTCATCATGTCATGCTCTTTGCGATATAGATACGCGGCGACACGGATAACATGGCGGGGCAGATAGGACTTGAAACAGCATCATTATTTTTCTCCTCAAGAAGGGATGTGACAACTCTCTCGTTGTCGAGTGGTGCTAACGGCCCGAGACAGCTGGCAGCCGGCTGAAAGGAGATCGTGACATCACATGCGGGCAGGTTTCTCCAGCAATGGCGATGCACTCGATTGGGCGGCCACGTCAACAAGCCCAGCCCTGTAGCGGTCCCTGGCTTCCCCACGATAAAGGATCACGCACAATTGTAATGACCAAAAAGCATTCGGACAGATGTCAAAGGCCACTTACGTCGGATAGAGACACTTCTTTCCTGATTTTCCCATCAGAACTTGGTGCTTTCACAACCTTTAGCGAACTTGATCGTCACTTCAATTGCATTTTGTCGACAGAAAGACAGACCCACCAGGATTGTCCCGCTGCCAGGGCCCGCCTCACCCCTGCCCTGTCCCGCCAACCAGAGGCCATCGCGGCTGGCGGACAACAGAGTCAACAATCAGGCGCCTCGAGCTTTTTTTCCCTCTCTAGCAAAACACGCACCCGCGCAACACATGCCAGCGACGACCAGAGCCGATTGATATCTACGTCGCGCTGCATTCGCCTAGACGTAATACACGAGAAAACGTTTGTTGGAGTCATAACCCGTCGCGTTTTAAACTTTGCAGGACGTACGTCAGCACCCCTCTTGTAAACTGACTGAACCTTCGAGGACTCGAGTAGTCTCGAACCATTAGGGGTTCTGGGCCACCATAGCGCCTCGGTCAATTCCTCTTTTGACGGCGAGACTAATAAATCTTCTTGCGCTCACAGGTCACGATCGAAACTCCTTCCACGATCCCGTCAAGCCCTTACCGCTTCAGAGGTAACGAGCAACCAAGATGGCCGAAGAGGAAGACTTTAGCTCGTTGCCGCTCCCAGACCGGTGGGTTCACAAGGTCTGGAAAGTGCGCAAACAAGCATACGAGGATGCGGCGAAAATGTTTGAGAAGACAGTCGACGAGTACGACCCAGCGTTCCGTCCATTTATCCAAGACCCCAGTTTATGGAAGGCGGCAGCAGCAGACTCGAACGTCGCAGCACAACAAGACGGCCTCAATGCTCTGTGTGCATTTCTCAAGTTTGGTGGTCGCGAAGGTGCTGTGCGGGCGAGGGGGCATGCCGTGACCCCCATTGTTGAGAAAGGCCTCTCCTCGACGCGAGCAGCAACAAAGGCATCGGCTCTCGAAGCTCTGCTCCTGTTTATCGAACTCGATGTTCCAGGTCCGGTTATTGAGGACATACTTCCTGTTCTCTCCAACAAGCAGCCAAAGGTTATCGCGGCATCTCTCGCAGCCCTGACTCAGATCTACCACAACTACGGATGCAAAACAGCGGACCCAAAACCCGTACTCAAGGTCTTGCCCAAGGTTTTCGGTCACGCGGACAAGAATGTGAGAGCTGAGGCGACTGCATTGGCGGTCGAGTTCTACCGCTGGCTGCGAGAGGCTATGAAGCCCATGTTCTGGAGTGACCTCAAGCCCACACAGCAGACCGATCTCGAGGCCCAGTTCGAAAAGGTCAAGGCCGAAGGCGCCCCAAAGCAGGAGCGTCTTCTCCGATCTCAACAGGCCGCTCAAGAGAGAGCGCCGGCCGGTGGTGTTGGCGGAGAGGAGGAGGAGGGTGGCGACGACTTTGAGGAACCCGGCGAGATCGACGCTTTCGATCTGGCTGAGCCACAAGATGTCATAAGCAAAATACCCAAGGACTTTTACGACAATCTGGGTTCTTCAAAGTGGAAGGAAAGAAAGGAGGCTCTCGAGGCACTGTACGCCATTGTCAACGTTCCCAGGATCAAGGAGGGCGATTTTGGAGAGGTCAATCGCAGCTTGGCCAAGTGCATGAAGGACGCCAATATCGCAGTCGTCACCCAAGCGGCTCAGTGTATTGAGTTGCTTGCGAAGGGACTTCGGAAGAGCTATTCCAGGTACCGCTCAACGGTGATGCAGCCCATCATGGAGCGCTTGAAGGAGAAGAAGCAGACTGTCGCCGATGCCCTTAGTGCCGCTCTTGATGCCGTGTTCCAGTCGACAGACCTCAGCGATTGCCTCGAGGACATTACGGCGTACCTTATCCACAAGAACCCTCAGGTCAAGGAGGGCACCATGAAGTTTCTAGTGAGGTGCCTACGGACCACCCGGGACGTGCCCAGCAAGCAGGAGATTGCGACCATTGTTGAATTCGCCAAGAAGCTCCTCTCTGAAGGCAGCGAGGTTCTGCGGTCGGGCGGTGCCGAGATTCTTGGAACCATTATGAAGATCATTGGCGAGCGTGCAATGAACCCTCACATGGAAGGTCTTGACGATATCCGGAAGACAAAGATCAAGGAGTATTTCGAAACTGCCGAAGTGAAGGCCAAGGAAAAGCCAAAGGCGCCACCCCAAGCGGCTCGCGCACCACCTGGCGGAGGACCGAAGAAGATGATGGGAGGCGGCGTCAAGAAAGTCCCAGGTGTCAAGAAGGCTGCGCCGCC
>Ga0247760_1003481_pt1 | contig 10144 bp, 8 predicted proteins | sample UWRJL171409R4_FD_179936 | JGI IMG/M metagenome (GOLD analysis project Ga0247760, IMG submission 179936) | Plant litter microbial communities from Arlington Agricultural Research Station in Wisconsin, United States - UWRJ-L171-409R-4 | ecosystem: Environmental > Terrestrial > Plant litter >...
GGAAGACGTAGTCCTTCAGGAAATCCTGGGCAAGCATCTGGATGTCGCGAGGGAAGGTGGCCGAAAACATGAGCGTCTGGCGGCCCTCAGTACCGGGCATATCCTCGCCCTGAACGATGCGGCGAATTTGGGGCTCGAAACCCATGTCAAGCATGCGATCAGCCTCATCAAGAACCAGATACTTGATGTTGCACAGAGAGATGCGACCACGCTCGATGAGATCGACAAGTCTGCCGGGGGTGGCGACGAGGAGATCGCAGCCGCGTTCGATCTGGCGAAGCTGAGGTCCGATCTCGGCACCACCATAGACAACGCAAGGGCGGACCCAAGAGCGGTAGGCGAACTTGCGAGACTCGTCGTAAATCTGAGAGACAAGTTCGCGTGTCGGGGCAAGGACCAATGTGGTGGGGTACGCCTTGCGCTGGCGACCATAGCCGCCGCCCTGGCCGGCCGGAATGGGGGACGGACCATGGGTGAAGGCCTGCGACAAAATGGGGAACAGGAAACCACCCGTCTTGCCTGAGCCGGTCTGGGCGCAGGCCATGAGATCACGACCACCAATGACGATGGGGATCGAGTACTTCTGGACGGGCGTGGGAACCTTGTACCGTGCGAGCTCGATGTTGGTGATCAGATGAGCGTCAAGGGGAGGAGCACAGAAGCTGAGGACCGGCTCGGGCGGGTCGCGGCCGGAAGGAGTGACAGGAATGTCATCATACTTCTCAAAGTTGATCCCCGTGTGCTGCTTCGACGGGTCGTCGGGAGTACCGAACAACTCCTTCTCGGCGCGCGGGTTCGCGGGACCAATGATGTGTTTTCCATCGCGCCACTGGCCGTCGCCAGAGCCGCGGGCAAAGTTGCCACCACCGCCGGCACTAGCTCCACCACCAGCGCGAACATCGAGGGTACCGCGATAAGCGTTGGGGTTGAAGCCGCCGCCGCCCTGGGGAGGACGGGCGCCTCCAGCAACCCAGCCAGTCTGGCCGGGAGTAGGGCCAGCAGCATCAAAGGCAGGGCCAGGGGGACCACCTGGGCCACCAGCCCAGTTTCCGCCAGCTCCACCGCGAGCATCGAAATTGTTGTTTCTGATAAACACGTCAGCTTAAGTCCAATACCATTGAACAATTTAAAAAGCGCCGCCTTTTCGGTCCAACCCAACAAGACAGCGCTTTGAAAATATGGGATCGCGTGCTTACCCAGCCCAGGCGCTCTGGTTGAGGCCGTTTACGGCAGGAGCGGGACCCGGCATGGAGCCAGGAACGGGACCGGGTCCGTTCATGGGGGCACCGTTCACCACCTCCTTCTGGCCCCTCATATGGGGCGGGATGTAGGAGCGGCGAGGGGGACCACCCATCTGGGGCGGGCCGGCGTCGATTGACATGTTGCCCATTCCACTGCTGAGTTGATCGGCCATGATTGCGGTCGTGGTCGGATTGTCGGAGTAAGATGACTTCGTCGATCGGGGGAAGGGGAAGTTGGAATGTATGTTTCTTTTCGCTCGAAACAAACGGTATGGTATGTCGTAGTTGACTTCGGAAACTCTCAAAAAGAACGGGTAGGTTCAGATGAGAGAGGGTTCGAAGAAACGAAGAAACGCCCAGATGCAAACTCTAGCGCGAGAAATAATGCAGGAAGGAACAGCAGAAACGGATTATGCTGTATGCCGCGGTGCCTCGTTTCGCACGTATTAGACGGAGAAAGTCTCCTGAAATCCTTTCGAAGCAGATCTTCAAAAGGAAAAAGGAAAGACAGGGTTTAAGGGAAAATGCGTGCTTGGTTGTGGATGGATTAAGAAATCCGGAGGGTGTTGCGGAAGAAATTTTTGAGAGGAGGGCGGATGCGAGAGGAAAAGGTTTTGTGTTGGATCCGCTAATGCGATTTAGGTAAAGCCGATTGTCTGGCTTGCGACAAGGAAGGAGCGTGAATGGGCAGGAACCCCCTTGGCTCGCCTTGCGCCAGTCCGTGGCCACCCGGATTTTCCAGCAGATCGCTAGGGTAGAGGGCTACCTCAATTTCTGTGGCGACTTGTCGCCTTGGGACTGTCAACTGCTAAAATGCGTTCTAGCTTATGCTCGACTCTATCGCATGGATCGCGCCGTCATCATCGAGGCACGACAGAAGGCAAGAGGCGAAGTTCTACCTTTACATGTGTAGCCCAGTCATCACAGAGTCGAGAGCTGAAGATTGACTGGGCCACAGTCTAGAATTTCTTATGTCCTCTACATATTTGCCTCCTTCCTTTTCTGCCCAGGCCCTCCTTTTCTGTACCTGCAGGTTTTGGAGCGCAGAGATCCAACAAGTCTGTTCTCGTGCCTTCCTTGAGTCAGATACTGTTCCGGTGTTTAATATTCTGCGATCTGTCAACCAGGAACAGACGGTGCCTTATCGAAACCCCCAGCTGTGTGACAATAATTTCTCTTGGCCCCCCATACCGAAGCCCAACATTGGATCCCGAGATATCGCTGAGAGGACTCTTGGGCAATGAGCCAAGGCCTCACCGCCTCACCGCCTCACCACGACCGCCCCTATGCATAGGTCTGCGGAATGCCGTCCTACATCCTGTCGCGTGCCCTTCCCATGCAAACTGACTCCGACATAGACGGCCCCAAGGCTCCGTACTGCCGCTTCATCTTCCCTGACGCTCAGTCCGTCTGCGCTGCAACATCATAACATAGGTACATTTATTCTTAGTGTGCCGAACAGAGCGCTTGCATCCAAGAGAAAAGTGAAGTATTGGACGGTCCCAAGCTGCTGCCTGCATGCCGGGTGATGGGTTTCCCATTGGCTGGGTTGACATACCGAGCTGCAGCGAACGGAGGAGTCTTGCGGAGCAGGCGTGGGTCGCTAGACAAGACAAACTGAAAAGAGACAGAACCCAGATGCATTACGAACGGCTGTAAGAAGTTACCAAACTCTGTGAACACGGCAGTCCTCAAATGTGACCTGCTCAACTGTCCCTGGAATCAAGCAAACGACGAGACTACCATTTGCTGACGTAGTCGCCTTCCATACAGTCGGGGTTTATTTGTGGGATCTATTCATAGAATTGATAGACTCGTGTCTATAACAAGTTCCATAGAGCGCATGTATTTCCTCAAGCCCAGTTATCATACACATTCCCACGTGCTCCTCCCTACAGGGCGAGCCCCCAAAATCAAGCGCTCTTAACCACCTTGTCATCGTCAAACTCAATATCAACGATACCATCTTTCGTCACCGCCTTGACAGTCATTCCCTTGAAGTCTATAGGTAACCTTCTCTTCAGCTCGTCGGTGCACATGTTCAGGAGCTTGATGCCCTGGTGGAGGGTGATATCTGGGTGGTGGTGCTTGTCGAGGATGGAGAGACAGTAGTATCTTGTAGAGAGTCAGTAATCAATGATCGAGCTATGGGATAGTAACATACTGTGCGTAGCCGTGGGCAGCATATGGTAGGGAGGCCAATGATGCGAGGTAGTCCAGCCAGTAGAGGCTGGGCTTGTGGGTGATCGGGTCGACGCCTCCGAGGAGAAGGTTCACGTTGTAGGGCTTCCGTGAGCGCAAGCTGGATGCAAGCTCACCGCGCACGAAGTTGGCGAGCGCGGACGGCGAGAGGTCGGTCTCGTTTCGCATCGAGTACAGTTGAGCGTTGGCTTGGATGTATTCGGCGAACTGCACTGCTCGTATGTTAGCATCCGAGATGCGCCACTAGGCTGACAGCGCCGCCAGCATACCTGTGTCTCCAGCCTCTCCCGAGAACGCCATCAACGTGTGTTTGTTGAGAGATCTTGTCTTGTCGTCTGAGGCCTTGAGGACGGTAGCTCCGCGCATCGCGGCCTTCGATGCCGCGATCAAGGTGAAGTCCTTGCCAGTGATTCCGAGAAGGACCTCCCTGGAAATCAAGTCAGCGGTGGTATCCACACCCTCTATTGATGCGAAGACTCACATCTTTGCGGTAAGTGCTGGTATGTGGGTGTTTGTGCAGCGTGGTGATGGTTTGGGATAGCTTCGTGGCTTCCGCTGCTGCCCGTCGAGAGCTCGTGGAAGCGAACGCGCACTTGGAGCTTCAGCCTGTCGGCACGGACCACATCCAAGCAGGCTTTCCCAGGGCTAGCCAAGTACGGCCCCGCCGCCTGAGAAATGGGGCTGAAATGACCCTGGCCGGGATTTCCTCGGAGGTCGGCGATTTGCTCCACCGAACTTTTTTTTTCCTTGGGGGGGTAGGGTCCCTATGAAATTTCGATCTTAGCTGCAGCGCAAGCCAGCGCAAGCCTGACGATACAACTATTGACGAGTGCAATCCGCCGCCAGCGCGACCATGTCGTCTTTTTTCACGGCCCCAGGCGCCCAGAAGAAGAGAAAACGCCCTGCAGCAACAGAAGCACCCAAAAAGAGAGTCATTACATCGAAAGCCGGCTCTCGACCAGCCGCCAAAGCGCCAGCATCCTCCAGATCCGCCCCTGTACAGAAGAAGCCCATTGACCGCGATGAATCGATTTCCGGTAGTGACTTGGACTCGGATGATGAAGGCGCCCAGCTTCCAGATAGAGAGGGCTCCGAAGATGCCTCAGAGGAATCAGAAAACGAGGGGGAGACAGCCGCCGAGAAGCGTTTAAGGCTGGCACAACAGTACCTCGAAAAAACACGAGTGGAGGTCGAGGACCACGAGGGCGACGAATATGCCTTCGATGCTGAGCAAATCGACCGTGATCTTCTCGCTGAGCGTCTGGAGGAGGATGTAGCCGAGTCTAAGGGCAAAATTTACCGCCATCTTGCCTCTAAGCTAGACTTCCAAGGGGCGGCACACACCCAGTTCCGCTGGAATTCGGGGACGGTAACATCTGTAGCTGTCTGCGCACCGTATGCCTACACAACCACCAAGGACGGGCAACTCACAAAATGGCGCTTGCAAGATCTTCCCCAAGACCAATGGCCGCAAACAACAAAAAAGAAGCCCAAGAAGCCCCCTGCACCGCCAAAGCGGAAACCAGAGAGAGTGTGCTTCACCAAGTCGGATTCTAGGAAAGCAAAGGACAAGTCTTACAGAGGTCATACGGGTCCCATACTTACCGTCAAGGCGTCTCAGGACGGCAAGTTTGTTGTCACCGGCGGCGCTGACAAACGAATGGTGGTCCACAATGCTGAGGATCTTACGCCTATCCGGGCCTTCTCCCACCACCGGGATGCCGTGACAGGCTTGGCCTTCCGAAGGGGCACGAACCAGCTCTACTCTTGCTCCAAGGACAGAACGATCAAGGTCTGGTCTCTCGATGAGCTCGCCTATGTCGAAACCCTGTTCGGGCACCAGGATGAGATCCTCGACGTCGATGCCCTCGGCCAAGAGCGCTGCGTCACCGTTGGAGCTCGCGACCGCACAGCACGCTACTGGAAGGTGCCCGAGGAGTCGCAGCTCGTCTTCCGCGGCGGCCAGGGCGGTGAGAAGAAGGCCCCCAACAAGATCAAGAAGGAGTCTGCCGCCTACCCAGGCAGCATGGACCGCGTCTCCATGATCGATGACGAGCTGTTCATCACAGGCAGCGATAACGGTGACGTCGCCCTGTGGAGCATCCAGCGCAAGAAGGCTGTCTTCGTTGTGCCTTGCGCGCACGGCCTGGAGCCACGGCTAAAGCCGACCGACGTCTCGGCCGACGCGGACCCCGACCCGAAAGTTGTCCCGGCCCCGCAGCCGCGGGCCATCACAGCGCTCCGGACCATCCCATACTCAGACGTCATCCTCACCGGAAGTTGGGACGGCTGCGTCAGGGTATGGAAGCTAAGTGAAGACAAGAAGAAGATTGAGGCCGTTGGGGTGCTGGGCTCAGAATCAAGCGACATATCACCCCTGAACGGTGGAGCAGATGAGTCCGCCAATGACCCAGCCGAGGCCGAAAAAGCCAGCAACGGCCAGCTGGTGAGAGGCATTGTGAATGACATCGCGCTCTTTGAGCGGGGAGACAGGGGTAAGGATGGACTTTGCATCGTAATAGCCATTGGCAAGGAGATGAGGCTAGGGAGGTGGAAGTTCTTGAAAGACGGTAAATGCGGGGCCATGGTCTTTGAAGTACCAAAGATTGCTAAACAAAAGGGGGTAAATGGTAACATGTCGGACCAGGAAGAGGAAGACGAAGAGTAGGAGCTCTCGATGTTTCGGGGAGGAGCTATTTGTTTAGACGATTAGGCGATAGGTTGAACACTACTCGCCCTGACACGACGAATACGTCAAGTCCTGTAAATATTTGAACCACATTGTAAGTACGGTGAACTGTTTTTCGTTCAGCTCTAACTTCTGCTGGTTCATAAGATCTAGTATATGGAATAACTCGCTAAGCCTTGACATTACCGTAGTCGCTCGCTCGGTCCAAATGGTATGATAAGTAACACTGTTCGCCTAAACCGAGGCACGCCTTTGAGGATTGATTACACGCCCCATTCGACAACAAACGTAAAAGACCGAAAACACCATATGCTTCATTTGATCGTTGATTCTCCTCAAACCATCTTCGCCAAAAGCCATGGCATGAAAGGTGGTGAGCCAAAGAACGCCGTGCTATGCGCCATCCCCCATTGCGCAACTTTTCCCAGCCACAATAGATTGCTTTAAAAATGCTATATTACACCATCCTCCTCCGTGAGATCAATAGCTTCGGATGGTCTGACTAGCTCCGCAGCCCGTACCGTAGGAATCTTGGGTCGAGGGGTGCGAATCGTTGGAGGACTTTTCTGAGCCCCCAGTCCTTGAACCGGGACTGTGATGAAATTTGGAGGACGTGCCGGCGGACTCGAGTCAGCAATATCGCCTCCTATAACAGTCCTCTTGCCTGCTACTGTCGGGGGTATATGTATTTTCCACGTCTCCGGGCTAATCCCTGCCCCTCTGACCCTCTGACTACTCTTCGTTGGAGGCGACACCGCGAGCTTGGATACGAACTTTACTGGACCGTCCGAGCTGACCCAACAGTCTGGCTTGTTCTCTGCCATCGGAACATCTGTATCTTGGGTGGTAGGTTGTGTGTCTTCGAAAGGCTGCAAAAGGGAAACCTCATCGCCAGACCCTTCTCGAGAAGGCCACGATCCCGGGAGCTTCGTGTTGTTCGGAAAAGGTTCTAATGGCGCCTCCTTGAGATCACTTTCTTGATTGGGTCCACTACCAGCCAGTGGACTTGGTGCAGGGTCGGCCCCTTCTCCCTCAATACACTGTCTCGTGGCTTGCCGTTCTCCACGTGGTATTCCAGCAGCGTGTAAGCTCTTCTTGGGGGACGCTGCTATCTTCTCATCTTCGCGGACGTTGTCTTCCGACATGTTTTTCGCCAGCTCGGTTGCTGATCCCGGTTCGGAAACTCCAGCGGACACATCGGATTCAAGTGTGCCGTGGAGTTTGCCGTGCTCCAGCATAATGGTTTTCCTCCAAAGCTGCCGTAGTTCCTGAGGATCTAGATCCCAAGCGGGTTTGTCTCTGCGGAGAAGAGTCTGTACAAACTTGTCAGGATCTCTGACAAATTCCTGCATATAACCTAGAAGGTAAACGCCGCAGTCGCAGAAATTATTCTGCTCCGGTATGTTGGTTGCCTTCATTCCCAGCTGCTGTGGGAGAGGCTCTATGATCTTCTGCCGCTTGAACTCAAACTCAGCAGCTAGATAATGCTTCAGAGACGTAACTGACGGGGAATGACCCCCGCCCAGCGAGTCCAAGGTGATAATTCTCGGTTCCTGTGGGTCGTAAACCTTCGGGGGAGGTCCAGTCGATTTTCGTCCACGTTTTGCTGGCCTGCGTGTGTTTGCCGGTGCGGTGCTCTCAAACGCGTCATCCTCAACCAAGTTGACAACAAGGCCTTCTTGGTCGCCGCCATCGACCTCATTGTTGGCGTTGTTCAAACCATTCGGACTCCCGATAAATAACCGGCTCAGTCCGACCGCTGCCGACTCCCGCGGAGAACGGAATGATCTCCCTTCCACCACTTCCAAATCCGAGTTCGATTCCTTCCCCGATTCCTGTTGTCCTTTGCGTGCCTCGGCAGCATTGCTCGTCGATGGCCTTGGCGCATCAGGGTCCAATCTGCCAGGGTTGCAGATGATGGCAAGCCACCAATGGTAATGCTCGTTGACCGGGACAATGATGTAATCATAAGAGAGTAGATCAACCTTCGACGTCCAATTCTTGACACCATCATAGTTGATTTTCTTGTTGTAAGACTTGTCCGAAGTGAGTTTCTCGTAAAAGAAGGTGTTGTGCAAGTAAACTCTGTTGTTCAGACCAGGAGCCCTTTGGGAGAAGCAGTCAAAGAGATACCGGAGGCCGTAGCCAATGATATTGTCGTTCAGGCATTGTCCTTCGTCTAACCTTGGGATATCGTCCTTTTCAACCCTGGTTCGTTGGAACACTAATGGCATATTCCAGTTCTTCATCCATTCGGTGTTCTCGTCGGTCCAGCGAGGTGGCTGAGGCGGGTCTTCAATTAGAATAGGTGCCCCACCGTTTGGCCTGGCTCTTTGAGATCGTCGCGTGGTTGGCCCATTCGGAAGGACATCGGTGACTCTAAGCCCGGTGGACTGCTCCGAAGTTCGCATCTTGTCTCGGAGGAGGCGGGTTCTAGAAGCTGGAGCCATTTTGGGAGTCATCTCAGCCTCATTCTGGACGTTGAATTCTATCTTTTGGACTTCCGCTTGCTCTTCCTTCAGGCCATCGACGTCCAGTAATACCTGATTCTTACCACGATCCCGGGCAATCGCGTCAGTTATGTCCTTGGCTAACTTTTCGTGGAAACGTGCGAGTTTCTCACTTTAGGAAGTCAGCAACGCTCAAACGGAGTCACCCAGGAAGATAAATACCTTGACTGGTCAGCAATTGGGATGCCGAGCTTCTCCCCGGCCCAATTTGTGACCCAAGAAGCATCCTCAAGACAGGAAAACCGCAAGGACATGTGACTGCCAATCCCGAGTTTTCCATTCCGTGGCTGCAAAGTCTTGACAATAAGACTGTCAGGGCTCCAATAAAGCTTGCTAGATTGTGAGGTGATCCTGAGCCAATCGTGCCCATGCGGATACTGTCCGTCGACTGTGACTACACGAAGATCGCCTTTTGAATCTGGCCGTAAATAATACTGACTATCCGGATCTGACGGATGCGATATGTATCGATGACGGTCGAGACAAATGGCGGCCCCGACCGGAATACCATTCATTCCGCCCAACTGTATTGGGGACATGTCCGCTCTGCGAGAACCTTTGGCGCGCGTACCGTTGCGGGAGGGAGTAGTCGATACCATCTTGGTTTCGCGTATTGAGTGATCTGCCAACTCATCGACGTCGTCGTCGACCAAGTAGGGTGTGCGCTGCTTCTTGCTGTTCGCATTGTGTGCAGAACGGTTCTGGTTTTCGGGCTTTTTGACGAACTGAATGTCTGAGGGATCACCACCCACACGGCTAGTCTTGATCTGCGGTGCTGCCATTGCACTCGACGAAGATGGACGAGATCTAGGCAGCACTCCAGCCACTGGCGCTAACTGATCAACGTCAGTGTCGTCCACAATTTCATCATGACCGGCATCCATGCTGCGAACAAAGTGTGTTCCACGAGACCCAAATATTGGAGATGCGCTGGGCCTGCGCCCCACACTATGTCGCGGCACTCGTTTATTTGAACGGGGCCTCGATCCATTTTCGACACTGCGGAATTCGACAACTCCATGCTGAAAAGCGCGGGCAGATTCGTGGCTCCCACAGGGCTCGGTTCTAGAGACGCTTTCAGACTCCTCTACTACATCACTGCCCAGCACGAGCCTTGCTGATGTATATTCGGCCGTTTTTGTCCGTTTCGCCGCCGGAGGGTCGACGTATGGCCGTTGTGAGGGTCCCCGTTTCGCATTCGGTGCTCGGGAAGGAAAGCTCTCGGAGAGTGTATTCAGAGGTCGGATACCCTTTGTGTGATATTAGCGGAATTCTGGTAGACGAAACAAGCCGCAAAACTCACCCCCAAGGACCCTGGTTTAGGCATCTTGAATGCTCCCTTCAAAGACCTGTTGTACCCATCGTCAGCCTCTTCCCAATACCAGCAAAGGCGGCGCGCGTGTTACCCATAGTCCGGGAAGGAGTGTGGGACAGTATGATATCGATCGTCTTGCTTGTCCGAACTTTTGCGCCTATTTGGGGGAGTCAGCATCACGAGGAAG
>Ga0247760_1003482_pt1 | contig 10122 bp, 2 predicted proteins | sample UWRJL171409R4_FD_179936 | JGI IMG/M metagenome (GOLD analysis project Ga0247760, IMG submission 179936) | Plant litter microbial communities from Arlington Agricultural Research Station in Wisconsin, United States - UWRJ-L171-409R-4 | ecosystem: Environmental > Terrestrial > Plant litter >...
CGGCAGGTTAGGAGGCCGAGGAATTCGGTGGAGTCGGTGCTGAGAGAGCGCGGGGGGAGAGCCATGCCGAAAGTGAGGGTCCCCGAGGGTTGGGGCCAGGTGGAGAAGGTTATTCCCGAGGAGGGGTCGGTGTGTTTGATGGGGTCGTCTTGGGCGTGGGAGGGGGTGAGGACTGGGGGGAAGTGTTAGTATGGTGGGAGGAGTAGTAAAGGTAAGGGGTTTGGATGGGGGACTTACATGGCAGGGTTGCCAGGAGGAGGGATTTTAGGGAGATCATGATGGTGGTTGTGAATTTCAGGATTCAGGGGGATGACATCGACACACAGGACGCGCACAGAACAGACTCGAAATGGGTGGTTGAAGGCATGCCCTTTTATTCTTTTGTTGAGCTCCAGCGTAGTGGCCGCTGTACGCCGCATAGTCTTGTTGCCTCGGAGCATAACGAGGAAGCCTTGCAGGTATTTAGAGCGAGCACTTTACGGCATCATGGCTCCGAGGTGGGAAATGCAAATGGCAAGCGGCTAATTGGGCGCCGGGATTTGTTTTCGTGCGGCCGACTCCGCATCCGGGTATTTAGATTGGGCGCGGCAGAGGCGCTGCCCAAAGATCATGCTTGAATTGATGGGCCGTGTCGGTACGGGCTGCCCCGGTTTTTGAGGCGAGCACCCGTGTGACCGGCAGTGTGTTTTTCGAGGTCTTGGTCGTGATTAATGGAAAGACCACTGGACAGTCATTGTCTTGCCGTCTGGGGTGCATGGTCTCTCTCGTTTGCGATAGAGGTGAGACATAATGTCATCTTGGTCCCTATTTGACCTTTGGCACTATGCTCTGATGTTGTCACTGCTTTGTTTTGGGTATGGAAGCCACGACGCACGCATTCTTAGCGGCCCAGTCTCGATGGCATTCCCAACAAATGGGATAATAGTATAGTGGTCAGTACTTCTCGTTGTGGACTTGCGCCGACAGCGGCCGAACCATCGGTCTTGCAGCCCAGGAAGAAGGTGCGACACAGAACAGACCCGTTTTTTTGTCGCAGATTGCACTACCCGCCGAAATTTAAAGTGACATAAGTCCAGGACCCAGGTTCGATTCCTGGTTATCCCAATCCTGCTAGCGTTAGTGGTTAGTGGTAAAATCCATCGTTGCCATCGATAGGCCCCGCGTTTGATTCGCTGCTGACGCAGTGATGCACTCGTTAAGATATGTCACTGCCCGCTCAGCTTAGTGTTAGAGCGTATCGCTAGTGATAATAAGGTCATTAGTTCAATTCTAATAGTAGGCAAACGTTAATTTTTGCTACTTGCTGTAGGTTCAGCGGCGGATCTTAGTGAGAGGAGTCTGCATTAATGTTAACATCCTCCTAGCGACACATATTTTATGTAGTAGACACTGTGTGTAGCCGCCGCTTTGTAATGCTGAGACGCGTCAGGCAGCTGCAGTCGGACGCGTATTGGAGAAACTGTGCCAGCAGATAAAATCTTATTTTAGGGCCGAACACTAGGTCCCTAGCGCTGGGCGTTTAACCTATGGTAACGGGGATAAATTATGTAGATATGTAACCACATTATAACTAGCAATTCTTAATTTCCCAAAATTAACATTGTCTAAACTCTATTAGTTTAAGTAATGTGTAGCAAGGCGGAAGTGCAGTTCAGATAGTATATTAGTGTTAGAAGCGCGGCACTTTAAATTCTGTAAAATTGAAGGGGTTGTAACTATATAATTCTATTACTTGTTTTTCACCTTATTCTTCTGGCTCTGGCTTAAGGCAAGAGGCTTCTTTATAGACTATTCTGCAGGATTCAAGCTTTGTCTCTCTAGTGGCTAAGGTTTACTAGCGTTCTAGCAGTGCTAGGCATCCAATCAGCTCCGATAACTAGATACCTAGGGCCTCTGAACCCTCTTCTTTCTGACAAATCTTAATACTATGAAATAAGAGGATCTAGAAGGCAGTACCTTATATAATGACTGGAAAAGAATAGAATTGCTTACTTAACTAAAACTGGATATAAGAGAAAAGAGGGCCTGTTATAGGCTGTGGGAGGCTCTAGAAGGATTCTAGAGCCTTCTATAAGGTAAAACTAACTAATATAATAATGGAATAGTATTATTTTAAACTATTCTTCATGGTTCTGCTAACGTAGTAATTGACGTGGCTACTGTGGTGTTCTAGTTAATTCTGTAAAGCAGTAGCCCTACTGGATTTAAGAAGCTCTACCCCTTTAAATTCCAGAAGGTTCAGAGTGCTCCAGGAGTCCCAAGGAGCCCTGGAGTGGGTTAGAATCCTCTGGGACCCTCTGGGGTTTTAGAAGATTCGACTGGTAGTTTTGGGATACACAATCACCCTACAGGGTATACGGTATAGGGTGCTCAGTAGCTAGAAATTAATAACTTATTAAAGTTCTCTTTAATTAAATAAGGGTTTGTCACGGCTCACGTAGTGAAAGAGACAGGGCTTTAGAATTACTATTATGAAAGGTGGAATTCTAAGCTAAAGAAGAAATGAAGCAAGCTTGGCCAGAGGCCGCGAGGCCTCGAGCACAGAAGAACCTGCGTGGGGACCCACAGCGTAATGCACAGGGCCCAGCCAGTCATGTGTCAGAGTGGTGGGGCGCGGAGTTAAGTCCCGCGCCGCGCTGTGACATCACCCCCCCCCCTTCCAAGGCCGCTTTTGCCCTTAAACAGTGGCTAAGATCTTACCTCTTCTGGGCAAAGGGGTGATACCTTTAAAAGTCCGTGGTAATAGTAACAGTTTATATCCCGCACTAACTACCGCTATACCGCTCGCTCCAGCGAGTTTGGTGACTATTAGCCTCCCTCTAAAAGTTTATAAGCCACCACTCGCCACGTTCCCTACGGCCATAACCAGTCAATTCAGACCATTACGCCAAACCCTTTAATTACCACTACTTCTTCCTCCAGTTACTACAGCAAAACTTAATTACACCACCTCATACTGCTGGTTTCTCATCGTTAGCGTGGTCGTTATTAAACTGGTTCTCTTTAGCAGCCTTGATTCACTCCGCAAACCGTAGTGGAGGTCTAGCCTCCTCGGGGTACGTTTCGTAGTAGGCTTTCAGAGCCAATGGCGCGTTCTTAAAGTCGCTGGCTGGGTACTAGACTGGATCTTAACGCCAGCCTCTTTAACAGACCTCGTACTTAAGCTTTTCGTAAACAAGTCATGACAAAAGTACTTTATTAACAACCCATTTTACCTCTCCGTTAACAGGAACACCCTTAGGTTCCTCCGGTCCCTGTCCTGGTAGCGGATTATTCAGGTACTTCCAAAGGCGATCAGCGTGAAAAGTGTCCGTGCTCCTCAACCCTAGTGGAACCTCTAGTTAGTATAAGTGTTGAAAAGCAAAAGGGGTCAAGACATTGGAAAGCAGTGTGTGTTGAAGGTGATTAATTATTTCTATCTTCAAGAGTGGAAGCCGTGTTATTATAGCCGTGAGGGTGGCCAGTGCACGGAGTGCATTGGCCACACTCGCTTCTGCGAAGCGAGGTTGGCTGACTGAATACGAGGTTGGCAGTGGAGTCTGGCGTTCTTGGCTGTGCAGATCCACGGATGCAGCCGCGGAGCGGCTGCGTGGATCCAGCCACACTGTTCTAACCACACTGGCCGGGTTAGGGTTGTAAAAACCCAACAATAAGTGTCTAACCATTTCCTTAGTCTTATAATGTTAATCTGTACTAGAGTAGTCCAGTTTATCGCTAAGGCGATTAGTATAAACTGTTTATTAAATAATAAACACTTAGTTAGTAATCATAAAGTCTAGTTCTCGGTGTTTCTTATTAGTTTAGGCTGCAGATCGTTCGTTTACAGCCTTTATAATCTTCCTTACGACATTAATGTATTATTATATCGTTTCCGCGACTTATTACGCTTCCTCATAGTTAAGTTACTTAGTTTAATATATATCCTTATCCTAAAGGTTAGATTGTTCCTCTTAATCGAAAGGCATCCTTATAAGCCATCCCATAAGTACATTATAGGGAGATACAGCTATACTGTCTTATAGTAAACTATTTTATACTAAGTTTATTACAGGCAACGCCTCTAATAAATTGTCTTAACAGCGATTTACAAGCAGTTATAATTATTAGTCTAAGTATTCGTTTATAATTTCCACTTATCCTACTGTCTGTAAGTGGCTAGAGGAAGCCAGTTTCTACTTAACTCTCTATATCTTTAATATCTTATCTGTAAAGTTAGCGATAAATTACAGGCTATAATCACTTATAATATTAACTAGCAGAACCATTACTTAATACAGGCCTTTATAGTACATCTAAGCAGCGTCCTAAGTGGTTACGTTAGTTTTATAAAGTGTAGTCCACACTGCCTTACTATATCTGTTAATGATACACGATTAAGAAGGGTAAGCCGTAAAGGCCGATTAATTTAGCTCTCTAACAGATAAGTACCTATATAACTGCTAGCATCTCCTTATCTTAGACAGGGTGATTCAGTTCCGGGCCTTATATATTCTCTAAATAAAACGCTATTAAGTGCTAATCCTCACTATATTTATATAGTAACACACTAGCAAGCACTCTATTAAAAGTATTAGTTTTAACACACGTTTCACGGCCATACTTAAAGTGCTTTAAGATAAGTGTATATATAAGGTAGTACTTTAAGGTGTTAAACGCTGTTTAACACACTTTAATCCACTTAAAGGCCTAATCCTTCTTTATTAAAAATGTTAATAGTTTCACTATTCTGCTATATCCTCTCACAAATTTACAGTAAAATTTACAGAACTTAAGGAACGCCTGCACGCCCTTAAGTGTCTTAAGCGTCTCCTATAACGTAATAGCATTAATCTTTACAGGATTAACAGCTACACTATAGGCTCTAATAATAAAGCCAAGGTATTTTATCTTAATAACGCTAAACTTACACTTCTTAATATTAGCTTATAAGTTAGCTTCCCACGGTCTAGTAAGTATAAGTTTAACATGCTTAATATACTCCTATTACAACCTGCACCCAACACAGGCCTTAAGAGGACTGGCGCAGGTTAAGACAGAACGTATAGCAGGACGCTAACAAGTAAAGGGCGTTCCGAAGACGGCTTATTAAGCTAACACTCCTAGACGGGGGGTTTAATGTCACTGTAGGTTGCTATTACTATAATACGTAAAGGTAAGTCTGAATAGTAGGACATAAATAAACAATTAAATATTAGCGTGAGGAATTAAAGTCCCTCACGGTGGTTATAGGTATAATTATAGCTATCTATATTAACTAGCTAAAAGGTACTTTATACCTTAATCACTATACTTACTTAACATAAGGAGTGATTATAATGATCAGAATACCTTTAATTACTATAATTACCGTGCTTTTAGCGAGATTAGAGTGATCACTTAACGATTAGTCGTAAGGGCTTTAGGTCTTTACACCCCTGGCCCAGTACACAGTACCGTACGTACTGCCTTTTTACACTGTTCCTTTTACAGGGGATTTATCAGGCCGCCCCAGCCTAAGTGACGGCCTGTAGGGTCGTTACATAATTCCCCCTTTTTAACGTTCTTTTTCTATAAAGAATTACTTATACGTTCCTCCCTTTCTTCACTAATTGTTATACCGTCTAACCAGGTAATTAAAAATAGGAGAAACGTAACGCCTTTATTAACTAAACGTCGTATTACTAATGTTAAGTTTATTCTTACTTTCAGGATCGTTATACCTGTAAAGTGTAATCGCTACCGCCACTTAAACCTGCTAAACTGTAAAGTGGCTAATAAGAGTAAGTTATATGGCTATTATATAGCGGCTAGTAGAACTGTATACTTATCTTATAACGTTTACGGAAACGATTCGTCTATCCTACACGGAGTTTTAAACGAAAAGAAGCGCCTTAACGCTAAGGAGCGTAAAACCGCTCTCCTTTTACGTAATATAGCCTTTAAGCTTCTACACCTTAAGGATTAATAAAAGGGATTAGCGTGGTAAGTAGATGAACTTTTTAGTTATAAGTTTAACATTATAGTAAAAGAGGAGTGTAAGGTTTAGGAAGTAACTACACTAGTTCCTAAGTTCGATTAGGGAAGCCTCTTAGTAAAGCCGGTGTGTAGTTCCTTTTCTAAGGGGTCACTGTAACTGGTAACTTCTTCTTAATTTAATTTATCACTCTTTTCTTTAAACGAAAACAGCTTTTCCTAATGTAATAGCAGCGTACTTACTTATTTTTCTTTTTACTAACTTTTTCTTAACAGTACTTATTTTTATATAAAATATATTAAGAACTTTAAAGGCCTAGCCTCCTTATTAGGTTTAAGGTCTTTTTAACCTTAGTTAAGGTTTCTAATAAATATCCTTTTATACTTATTAAGGAGTTTCCTGCCATTTCTTAAGCTTTAAGTCCTGTAATAATCTTACTCTTCAGTTTAATAGTTTAAATATCAGATTTTATTTTATTTTTTTATTTCTAAAGTAAATTAGTTAATTTACCTCCTTAAGGTTATATTAACTAATTTAATCTTTATTTTACGTTCTTTACAGGTAGTTTTAATTAGTTTGGATTCTTTTAGTGGAACTTTATAATTAGGTTTAGGTATTTAAGGTTTTTAATTAGCTTTTATAAGTTACTTTTAAGGCTGTAATCTAGTTACTTAATAAGATACTTAAACGTGTTCTTTCCCTTTTATAAATCCATAACTTCTTTAACGTTATACTTATCCTTATCAGTATTGACCTTAACCTTCTTTTTTAAAGGAACTCCCTTTAGGGCAGGTTTTAAAAGTAAGATGTGAAAAACCTTAATTTACACCTTTATATTAATAAGTAGGTTTAGTTTATAATTAAAAGTGGTGACCTTTTTCTTAATTTAAAACAGTTTATATCTTTTAAAGTTAAGCTTCTTATTAGGTCGTTTTAAATGCAGGTTTTATGAAAAAAGGTAGACGTGGTCCCCCTCTTAAAGAGTTGGTCCCTTAACTCGTTTACTATTATAGTAAAGTCCTTTTTTAAGTACTGGCTGCTTAATTTAGTGTTTATTAGTAAACTTCTTTATTTATTTACGTATAAACTTAAGTTTAGCTTACAGGTAGTTATATAACTCTTACATCTAGTTTACGTAGACTGTAACTTAAAGGGTGTTGGTTAGTAGGCCTTAACAGAGCTTAGGCTCCTTACTATAGTTAGTGAAAAATGGTAATATACCTGTTAACTTAACTAGTGTTATGTTATAGGTTATCTATACTATTAGTAATAGTTTAAACTAATTATTTTATTTAAAGTTAATATAAGCTTAGAGATACGTTATAAGTATCTAGTTAACTTACTTTATTTAACTGTCTGTTTATAAGTGGAATACTGTTAAAAACTTACTTTTTACACCCATTCTTTACATTAATCCTTATTAAAACTTTAACATAATTAACTTATCTTAATCTGTAATAATATTATCTAGCCAGAGGTGTTATAAAACTACCTTTTTCTTAAAGATATAAGTAAGTTACTTCACTGTTATATCCTTTAAAGTTAGTAAAAAATAGGCTTATTTTATTAATCTGTTAATTATTATAAGGACTTAATTATAGGTAACTCCTGTAATAAGGTCTTTAAACTTTAAAATCCCAGTAATAAAGTTAAGTAAGATAGAGCTTTATAATACTTATGGTACAGGGAGTGGTTTAAGAAGTTTATAAGGCTTATACTACTAATTTTACTTACAGTAACAGACGTTACAGTTATTAACCATTTCCTTAACTAACTTCTTTATTCTTAAGAAGGTATACGTTTATTAGGCTTATGTGAGAGTCTTAGCTTAGCCTATATGTCTTTTAAGTTAAGATTTATAAACCTGTTAAATATACTCCTTCCGTTTTTTTAAGTTATAAACGTACGGTTTCTCTTAATACTAAAGCCTTACTCCTGGTTTAGGTATGCCGTTTATACCTTCTAACAGCTATTCCAGCTAATAACTAATTTCGTTATAATTTAGATACTTTAAGCACTCTTTATTACAATCTTATAAATACTTTAAAAAGTCTTTTAAAGGGTATTTATACTTATAAGTTCCTTCTACTAGCCTTTTTACTTAAAAGTCTTATTATTATTAATAGATGTTATACTTTATTTATAAGTTTATATAAATATTAATAGTTTATTTTAACATTTAGTTATTTAATATTTATAATATATGTTTTAAAGTGCTGTTTTCTACTTTATTAAATATAGTAATAGGGATTAGGACTGGATTAACATCCTTATAGTCCTATCTCTAATTAAGAGTATTAGCTTACTTATTATCTTTTCCTTTAATATAATAAATCTGGAAGTGGAATGGGGTTATCAGTTTTACTTATTATACTTACTGTAAATTAAGGTTTTTTGTTAGAAAGTACTAGAGGTTATTATAATCTGAAAAGACCTAAACTAGTTCCTCTGTACCGTTTAAGTACAGTGCCCACTTAATAAAGTATTAAATAATTATTATTAGTTCTTTATTATAAATTAGGTATTATAAAGCTAGTTTATAAATTCCTTTTAATAAAAAGGTAATTAAGTAACGTTTCCCATTGTCTTAAACTTAACTAAGTTCTTTACTAATTATAAACTTTAAAGAGTCTATCTTAACTCAGAAAGGCTTTAAAAAATTAAGGAGGGTTAAAACTAACGTTATAATAAAGGTGTATTTAAAGTCCTTAAACGCTTTTTATTATCTTTCAGTTTACTTAAATGGCTTTCCTTTACCTGTGAGTTTATAAAGTAGTTTTACAATTTTCGTAAAGTATTTAATAAAACAGTAATAAAAGTTTATAAAGCTGATAAAGGCTTATAACTCTTTTTAGTTCTTTAAAGTGAGTTAATCCCTAATTACCTTTATCTTCTCCGTTTACATTTTAAGCTTTTTAAGGGTTATTTTAAACCTTAAATAGTTTAGTTCTTAAATATAAAAGTGGCTTTTTTCCAGGTTTACTATTAACTTTTCTTTTTTAAAAGCTGTTAAAACCTATTATATATATTTTTAATGTTCTTTTAAAGTTTTAAAATAAATTAAAACGTCGTTTAAATATATAAAGATAAACTTATTAAGGAAAGGGTGGAGAATATTATTAATAAGGCCTTAAAAAGTCGCAGGGGTGTTTATTAATCCCATTAGCATAATATAATATTAGTAATACCTATTATAAGTCTGAAAAGCCGTTTTATACTTATCCTCTTCCTTTACTTTAATATAGTTAAATCCTATAGGGAAATTAAGGTTAAAGAACTAATTTACCTTAATAATCCGTTCTTATATCTCTGTAATAAGTAGTAATAAGTAATGATTCTTAATTATATTCTTATTTAATGTTTAGTAATTAATAACTATACGTAACTTACTGTCTCCCTTCCGTAGGATAAACAGCACTAGGTACCCTGCTAGGGACTAAGACTTTATAATAAACCTGTTCTTTAAGTTTTTATTAACATACTCCTGTAGGGCCTTAGCCTACTAGGGGTTTAAATAATAGGGCTGGAAGCTGTAAAGCTTCACTCCCAGCTTTAACTTGATTTCGTAATCTTATAGTTTATAATCTGGTAATTACAGTATCTTTTTTTAAAATAGGGTAAACTTCCTGTATTTAATAGGTATTTTAAATAAGTTAATTTCCCCACTTATCTGTGGATCGGTTTCTTACTTCTTTTTACCTTTTAAATCGTCATTTAAGTAATACGGTAGACTTTTTAATCCTTTAACCGTCTTAGTAAACCTAACTTAAACTATACTTAGTTTTAAGGGTTTAATATACTTTTAAGTGCTTTATATATCTCTGGAACGGTTTAATACCTTCTTAACTTTCTCTAAATAGTAATTATAATTAGGGGACTTATTAAAGGTAAGGTGGCCACTCCTTTAGTTAATTATAGGGTTATACTTTTCCAGTTAAGGTAGACTTAATATTATATTATAACCTGTAATTAATATAATGTTAAAGTCCACTTATTATTTATCCCTATTTACTTTAATTAGGAGTGGTAAGTGGTAGGTGACTTTACTGTTATTATATTAATATAAGCCTTTTTCTCCATTTTATATAAGAATGGCCTTTTTATACTCTTTATTAGGGAGTTTCCTTTAGTTAATTAATAAGGGGTGTATTAGGTTAAACACTTCTATT
>Ga0247760_1003484_pt1 | contig 10115 bp, 4 predicted proteins | sample UWRJL171409R4_FD_179936 | JGI IMG/M metagenome (GOLD analysis project Ga0247760, IMG submission 179936) | Plant litter microbial communities from Arlington Agricultural Research Station in Wisconsin, United States - UWRJ-L171-409R-4 | ecosystem: Environmental > Terrestrial > Plant litter >...
TAACCTTGAGAGAGTTAGCATTTGTATTTTTCAGGGTTATATATGGGGAAAAAAGTGGCTGACTCGCTTGTCTGGCTGACTCGCTTATCATATACGTTAGCCAATACTGTTATTATTATAGATCTTAATTAAAACCCGTACTAGGATATCTAGGCTTTATTACGCGTTTACTGTATCAGTTAGAAAAAGAAAATTCTCTACTTCTAGATAATAATTGTTGATTTAGTTGAAAAGGAGATTATGTAAATTAACCGCAAGAAGATGGTTTTAGATTACCTTTTCGTTAAAAGTATGGATAATAACGAAGGTAACGATATTAACGACGTCGAGTCCATTCTAAAGCATAGTATAGCGGCTCTTTTCGGAGAGGGCGCGAAGAAGGGCGCCATAAAGTATGATGAAGCTGTAATCGAGAAGCTACTTAATAGGTTATTTATTGAGGAGACTTGTAATTAAGAAGGTGGCATTGCGCCTAAATCTGCCTTTACCTTTGCCAAAGTCTGGATATAGGAAAAGGGGCGTTTTACTAATAAGTTATACGAAATAAGGGAACGCGCTATTAGCATAAGCGTCTGGGATCAGATTCTCGGGGAGAGAGAAGAGGCTATAAAAAAGACCAAGCCTAATTGCAAGATTATAAAGGGCAGGACTCGTCGTAGGGTATATTTAAGGTATTACTTTATTTTGTAGTTAGCGATATAGCTAACTAGTATCCAGACTCACCAGCAATTCGAAGATGCATAGGCCTCTAAGAGTGATCATCCATCCCCTAACGAGGAATTTACGGGAGGAGAAGAGGGCGATGAAGAAAGCAACGCCGATAAGGGACGTTAGTCGAGCTAAGGTATTGAGAAAGGAAAGGCGGTCTGGGGACGCCGAAGGTACTTACCTGCCGCGTCTGCTGCACTTGTGAGACCTAGTAGCAATATGTCTCAACCAACATGTGCAACACTCGTGCCGCTCCCCAAAGGACGCCCCAAGCCGCCGCAAACGAAACCAGTACGACAAGGAATACAGTTCGTCTCCCAGAGTAAACGTAGGGGCCATATACCCAACTCTCAGTAGGAGACTAAAAAGAGCATTATCCAAGAGTGTTGGGAATCTCATTCAGTCAAAGACCTAGCAGAGATTATAACACAAAATCATGGCTTTATTACAACGTAGGTGCCACCATACATCTTGTATTACTAAGACGAACGTTACTAACCAAGGGTGCAGGCAAAGGCAATATGTGCACCGAATACAGAAATGGGGGTGGAAGAAGTATCGCCCTGACAAAAAAGAGCGAAAAGGAAAGACGCATCCCGCTCTGGGGTGACTTCCATGGAAAAGGGGCGTAGCTAGAGCCTAAATATTCGTCAAAACTTTTATAGATAGACTTGGTTATGCTAGCATGCGTTAGTTCTGAACTTCAGGATCTGGTTTAGGCCGATGTTGTCCTGGGCAAGCATGATTGCAGGGTCTCCGGCCCTCAGCTTAAAGTCTCTATTCGAATGCCTGTTTCGTATCTCGTGGTGAATATTATCGTTGGGATGGTTTGTCATTGCATTTCGCTATGCAATGGGCTAGAAGCGAGTACATAAATATTAACACCATGCCGCCACTGGATGGATATCGAGTACCGAGTATAGGCCGTTGCAGATAGTGTTCTATAGAAGGATAGAAAGGCTGCGCGAAAGCAGAGGACTCGTTGGCTTTTCGTCACCCTTCTTTGATGAAGCAGGTTGAATGTCGATTCCGTCGATTTCGCGTCAATACAACCTGGTAGCTACTAGCAGCTGGTACTAGGATTCCCGTCGTTTATAGCTGCCGTGTTATCGCCATTCTCGAGGATACTGCTGCCGTCTCGTGGGCTCTTGGCTTACCTATAGTAATCTGCCCCGATCTCATCCGGCGGCTCGTTACCTCCTGGTCGGAATGGCTAGCCACCACCGGCGGGGCTGTCTATAATAGCTCGATTAAGATAACGGCTTTAGTAGATTACAGTGCAGTAGCCTACGTAGTAGTTTATTATTTAGATAAGCTATTATTGGAGGTGTGGTGGTTCCGATTCGTTTGTTATAGCGGGTTAACGGTTACTGCCGTTGGTAGGTTAGTTTTTTAAGAGTAGACGCTGTCTATACCCCTATTACTAGAAGATTCTTAAGGCTAAGATGTCCTAAAAATATATATTATTATATATTCGTATTAAAGGTAACCCCCGGGGTAGCTTTAAAGTTATACTTAGCGAGGGGGGATAATGTTATGTTTAGATAAAATCCCTTTTCTTCCTCGTGGAAACGCTAACAATCCCTTACCTTTTATAATAATTTTCTATTCCACTTTAACTTTTTTCGTTATAATTTATCTTACTTATATATATATTAAAATAGTAAATACTTACTTAGTAAATTACCTATTTGCTGGGAAAAGTTAAGAGGATTTTAACTAAACGACCCCTAAGTATTATTTATACTTATAGATCTCCAGAACATTTACTAACCTAAACATACCTAGTAAATATAATAACTATATGGACAAACTTCCGGATATACAGTTACTGGGTCCTGTTACGGAAGGTGAAAAAAAAGCCTAGTAACGGATTATTTAAAAAATAGCTTCTACGTTAGGGAGCTATATTGAAGGTATAATTACAATAATAATAGATAATAATATCGTATTCTGAAGGCGGTAATTATAATTATATTACTTAGCGGACCCCCTTTATTAGTATTAACGCCAACCAAGAGGATCCGCCCCCTAATAGGAAAAGGAAGGTATTAAGCTGATTAATTACTTTAGACGCTAATATTAGATTTGCGCTTTCCGATACAACTTAGAGATTATAAGATATACGGATTACAGTACTCTCTAGAACGACGAAGTATAAGAGAGAGGAGGAAGTAATAGATAAGGAAGAAGAAAAGGGGGAGGAGGAGGAAAAGGAGGAAGAAGAAGCAGAAAAGGAGTAAATCATCCGTAATAGGCTATTATTAACGAGATCTTGTATATTTAATAAATAGGCTTAACTAGTATCTTTTTGAAGAGTTTCTTAGCTTTTTCCTCGCCTTACTTTATTTTTTTCTTAAATATTGTTTATAAATTAAAATTCCTCGATATAATTACAGTTAGTAGAGGACTGAAATTTCCAAAGTTGCGGGAAAATATTTAGGTGAATCTCTTAGAGAATTTACAGTTAAGAGGAGTGGAGGTGGTCTTAAAGTTTAGGAAGCATATAGCCTTATAGGGAGCATTTCCGGTAAGTTTATTGTTAATTTGTGTGGCCTGACTGGTCTCAGTGAGGTCCAGTACAGGAGGTTACAGGGGGTGAGTCCCCTGTAACGGGCGCAGCGGAAGGCTTTGAGGGTATAATGACTGCCCGAGACGGGGTCAAAGGAAGCTAAGATCAGCAAACCAACCTGCTGTAACAAGTAGAGATACAGGGGTCTATGCCCTGTAATAGGGTAACTACAGTAGGCTTTGCACAGAGATTACGAAGGTCAAAAGGTTGCCCTAAGGCTATATATAAACTATCTTGCTTAAGGTAGAAGAAAGGAAAAGAATCAGATACCAGAAATATAGGAGGGGAGATGGTTCTTTATAGGGCCCTCAGTGGGTATAGGTCAGCCTTACAGGGGGTAAGGGCCCTAAAACGCAAAAGGAAAGCCTATACTACAAAGGGAAAGGTGCTTACGTTGGCGCTGGAATCCAAAGGATTCCAGGGCAACTAGTTGGCTGTACTGACGTAATAGTGGTGGTAGGTTTACCCCTGTAGGCCAAACCTACAGGTAGTGGGTCCTCGGAACTCCCCGTCGGTTCTAGTAGGTTCCAGTGGGTCCAGGGGGCTTAGCAGCCCCCCTAAACCACAACACTAACTCCCGTAGTTATAGTAACTGCACTTTGCCATAGTACAATCGGCAGTACTCCCAGGGTAGTAGATTAATTAGGCTATAGTACCCAAGGGTATTGTAGCTACAAGGCAACTGGGCTGTAATTTTAACACCCCCTTTACAACCCTAAGCCCTAACACGCCTCTTAGTTCCAGATAAACCCCCTTTGGAATCTACAGGGCCTAGAAAGGTTCAACAACTTAAGGAATTGCTTATATTTAGCTGGGGTTAGGGCTTTTATCAACCTATCTACCAGTATCTCCCCTATAGGTACGTACGTTACAGTGATGTTACCTTTTGTAACGTTCTCTTTTACCCCCTGGTATTTTAAAAGGGTATATTTCGTATAGTTATAGTATTTCGGGTTATATACCGTATCTATAGCGCCCTTATTATCTCCCATTAGTAGAACGGGTCCCTATATAGGGCGCTCCAGTTCAGAAAATAGCCCCCGAAGCCAGATTACCTCTTTATTACCCTTTATAAGTCCTGTAAACTCAGCCTCCAAAGTCGAGTAGGCTACTATAGACGACCTCTTTAACTTCTAGCTAACTAGTCCTTTACCTACTATAAATAGGTAGTTGTAAGTAGATTTTATAGTAGTTTTGCATCCCGCGAAATCGCTATTAATATATCCTACAGGGGTAAGATTAGTAGAGGTGCCAAAATAAATACCCTGGTCTGCGCTGGAGAATAGGTAGCTAAAGAGCTTCTTTACTGCTTTAAGGTGGGTAATAGTAGGTTGCTGTAACTGGCGGGAAAGCTACTATATTGCAAACGCTATATCCGGCCTAGTTTAAACCATAGCGTATATAGCAGTACTAACGAGTTACTAAAATAGCCGGATCTTAGTAGTATTTAGGGGCTTGGAAAAGGAGTTATACCTTATAAGTCCTGGAGAGAAAGGAATAATCGGTCCGTTATAGCTAAATTTAAAGTACTAAATAACCTATTCGATATAGGTCTTCTAATTAACCTATAAGAGGCGGCGTACCCTGTCGCGGTGGATTTCGACCCCTAGGAAATAGCGGGCAGGGCCTAGGTCCTTTATATCGTATACTTAACCGAATTGGACCTTTAATACCTTGATCTTGGTTACAAAGGGCCCGACGAGGAGATAATTGTTAACGTAGGTAATTACTATAATCTTGTAAACCGTACTATAATAAGTGGCTATGTTACTGGTAAGAGGGCTGTAATCTAGCGTTTTTAGTAACTTTATAACCTTTTATTACTAAAGGTAGGAGGCCTGCTTTAAGCTGTAAAGTCCCTTACCTAGTAGTATAACTTAGTCTTTAAAGGGGTCCTAACCGTACCGCTTTAGAAGGTTTAGTACCTTAGGACTGCTAAGATTAAACTTGTATAGGCCTTTAGGGACCTTAATATAAAGCTTTACATCTAATTTATTATTTAGAAAGGCTTTTATAAAATCTATTTATTTAATTTCCCAATTCTTAACAGTAGCTAGTACTAGTACAATTTGCTAGGTTAACGGTATTGTAGTAGTTGTAAAAGTTTCCTTAAAATTGACTCCAGGGGCCTATTAAAACCCTTTAGCTACTAACCGGACTTTAAACTTAGTAACCCTACCCTAGGTATCCTTTTTTAGTTTAGTAACCGGTTTAGTAGTAATAGGTAGCTTTTTGGCTTTAAACCGTTTGATAAAATGGAAGGTTTTAGTAATTAATAGTTACTATATTTCCTTAAAATATACTACTAACTATTGGTCCTTTAGGGGGTACCTTAGGATTTGCTTAAAGGACTTAGGCTCCGAATTTTCAGTAAATTTAGAGGGGTTGTAATAGCTACTAGGCTTGGCTTATTTAATAGCTTTATTAACGAGGTAGTTAACTAGGTCTACCGTAGTATTTATAGGCTTAACTTTTACTTGTTTAAATTCCTCTTGCTAAGTCTTAGTAACCTGTAGGATTGGGATTTCTATTATAATAGGCCTGAGTTTATCTCCTATAGGGGATTTGGAGGGTTTAGGGGTCGCTACGGGTAACTGAACTAATTTACGTAATAGTACTACTGGTAGGGCGAACTTAGTAGACGCCTCGGGGGAAGAGCTATCGTAGTTAGGGTGCTAATTTTCCGTATTTTTAGTAGTATCCGGGAGGTTTAGGGCGTTAGTTAAGCCCCGGGGCCCCTATAAGTAGGTAGAAGGGTTTTCGTATAATTTAATAAAGCTGGTTTAAATAACCTTTTGTTAGCCAAGCTAAATTAGGTAGGTTTAGGTGCTTAATACAGTTAGTAACCTGCCTTAAACGCTCCTAGGGGTAAGTTTCTGGGACTGGATACGTTTCTTAGGGGGAATTAATACTATATAATCAGCGCTTATAACCCTGTAATTGGAGAGACCCGGGATATAAAGGGCCTATAGGGGTACTAACTTATTAAGGAAGAGTTAGTATAGGGTAAGCTCCTTAGTAGTATTTGCTATCCTATTAACTAGCTTAATTACAGGGCTTATAATATATCCCTATAGGGAAGATAAAAGCCTTAAAGTAACTATTACAGCCCTAAGGCGTTTTAAAACCACCCGTATAGCATATTTAGCTAGGTTATTTTGGTTATATATATAGGGGCTAGATTCCGAGAAAACAATACCCTTTTTACGTAAGTAAGGCCTAAGCCTACTGATTTCTTTACCTTTATTGTAGTATAGGTATATTGGGTACCGCTTAAAAGTGTTATTAATTTCCTTTATAGTAGCCTTTGCTTCTGTAACAATTTTATCTTTAGACTTTAAAAGCCTGATAATCTTAAAACGAGTCTTCTAATTTATTAAAATAAACCTATAGGGTTTATTGTTTAGGGGTATAAGGCGGATTATAAATATATCTCCCTTTATCCGCCCTAACGCGTTAGGAGGGTTAATAATAGCCTTGGAGGAGGGTTGGCGTAGTAGTTTAGCGGTATTACAGCTTTTACAGGTTATATATTTAGGGCGTATACTATTAAGATCGGGCATCCCTTTAGTAATTAGGGCGGTTTTCCTTAAAAGGTCCAGCTTTATATGGCCCAAATAAACGTATTAGAATCTAACCGTTTCGATTATTGCTGCTAAAGGACCCCTCTAAGCCCTGTTGTAATATGCTGAGAAGGGGGTTACCCCCTTTGCAGTAAGTAGTATTATAGTAGGGGCTTTAAATTGGTTTCCGGATAGGTGGTAATGTTAGGTGCTTTTATAGTCCTATTAAGTATAGTTGGTTTTAGGGGGTTGTAACCCCCGTAACCGGATATAAAAGCCTAAACCTTTAAAGTCCAATAGGGTAATAAGCTTCCTAAAGGCGCTATAAAGCTTATTTTTAACAAGTATACCCCCTAAATTATAAAGGCGGTAGCTACTAACGATATTAACGGGGAAGGTTGGAATATAAAGGTACTTCTTTAGTACAATAGTATTATACTAAGGCCTACCCTTAATAGTACCAGTATAGGGCTTAAGTTTAATTATTTCGATACCTTAAGGCTGTACTAGGCTACCTTTAGTGCGTACTATAGTTAGTTTTCCAGTACGTAGCTTTGTAAATAGGGCTTTATCGGTATAAATATATATTATAAAACCGGTATTAAAGAGCTACTATTTAGTAGGATTACCCCCTGTAGAAAGGTTAATTGTAGGGGGCTTAGGGGAGTTACTAATAGGGGGTTTAGGGTTTATTAAGGTATTTGGTTTACTAAAGGTATCGTTAAGGTCGGTAGGTTCGGTGTTAAGTGTAGTACCTTGGTTAAAGTTGTAGTAGATAGGGAAGGCCTCCTTTACAGCAACTGGCTCCCCCTAATTGCTAGAAATAGTACTGGTTTCGTAAATTTTATTAATACCTTTAGGGGTATCTTCCGTACTAAAGGTATTATTATTATACGCCTTCCTATTACTGGAACTGCCCTATTTCTTCGAATTCCTAATTTCCCTAGGCCTGGAGTTGCCTTACGAGGCTCCTAGCTTGCCCTATTATTGGCCTTTACCTCCTTTGGAACCTTATTTAGGCTCCCTAAACCTCTTTTAGTTAGCTTATAGTATAACCAAGGTACGTATTAAAAAGGTACTAGGGTTCCGGGTTTTAGCAAGTAGGTCCTCCTAAAAATATAGAAGGGTAAGGGTACTAGGTAGCCTTTAGAACCTAGTATTAGCGTTTGTAATCTACTGATCTCGTCGCAATAATACCCTGGAACGCTTAGCCTACTGTGGAAACTGGGGTTTTAGAACGTTAAGATAATAATTGACTTAATCCTATTCCGTAATTACGACTCCCTAAATACTAAAACGGCTTATTAAGGTATTAAAAATAACGTTGAAGTCTATTATAGTAGTATTACTATTAAAGGTTAAAGAGTAGTATTAGTAGTAGAGTTTGTTACGGAGACTGGTTTGAGTTGGGGCGTATTATTAGCGGAGCTAATTAAAGGTAAATTTAGGGTCCTCCTCGTAAGCTATAATGGTAAGGGGGCCTTCCTTTAGTATACTCCGAAAAGTTAATAAAAGGGCGGCTTTTTAAGGGTTACTAAGGCGCTTTGTAACCGCTTATAGGTTATAAAGGAAATTAGGGATCTAAAGGGTTTTAAACTAAATTGATAGTACCTAAAACTACTATTAATAGTTCTTAGGTCCTAATAGGCGCTGTTTTTCGGGTAAGGAAAGAGATTATTTAGTAAGCTCTTTAACTATAAGGGTACTGAACTCGTCCCTAACGGTTAAAATTACTAAAGGATAAGTAGTCCCAGGGGCTTTAGTAGTTACCGTTAAGTTATTACCCCCCTTTTGGAAGGCCCCGAAAGTACTTATATTTAGTATATTCCGGGCTTATTACTATTATTCCAGTACTACTAGTAACCTGTTAAAGCGCTAAGTAAGCTTAGAAACTTACTATATCAGGCCTTAAATAGGCGGGACTTCTTTAAGCTGCTAGCCTTAACTTATAAAGGTTATATCTAGGTCGTTATTAGCTATTATATCGTACCTAATTTCCAATTGGAATTCTGATTACGTAACGGAACTGCCTCTCCTATACGTATTACTGTAACTAGGTTAGTAAGTTCTTAAGGGAGCCGGGGGATTGTAAGTAGGTAACTGGAGGTATATTACTGTATAAATGGTATATTTAGTAGTAACGATTACTATAGGGGGTCGAATTTTAGTAAACGTAGGTATTCTTCAGGGGGTGGTTCTCCTGAATACGTTTGTAATTAGGGGGTAGTAATTACGCGCGGGAGGCTGAAATACGGTAGTATATAGTAGTAATACTGTTTATAGTAATTTAGGGGGTAATATTCCTATTAGTAATAGAAATTAAGGGGTATTATTCCCCTGGAGGATTAAGGTATAGTAGTCTTACGGGGACCTAACCTACTAATTACGGTAAGTAGTACCGGCAATGTAAATAGAGGGTTAGTAATTAACACGAGGATTATAGTACCACTTACGGGGGTAACTTTGGCCGGTGTAAGGGCTTTTCAGAAGGGTAGGTAACCAATACAGGGGTTACTGTACTACCTACGGGGGTAATTATAGCCGGCGTAAGGGCTTTTTAGGAGGGTTAGTAACTATACTAAGGGCAACTTTGGCTGGCGTATAGGTTTTTCCGGAGGATAGACGATATAGTCTACGGAGGGCGTAAAAGCGTTATAGGGGTAATTACTAATTATAGGCAACGAGGCGAGGTCGGCCGAGGGTTGTAAAGTCCGGGCTTATAATTTATTAATTTATATAGCCTAATTAGTCTTAGTAAGGTCTAGTATAAAAGGTTACAAGGGGTAAATCCCCTATAATAGGCGTAGCGGAAGGCTTTAAGGGTACGATAATTGCCCGAAACGGGGTTAAAGGAAGCTAAGATCAGCAAACCAACCTACTGTAATAAGTAAAGATATAGGGGTCTATACCCTGTAATAGGGTAACTATAGTAGGCTTTATATAAAAATCACGAAGGTCAAAAGGTTACCCTAAGGCTATATATAAACTATCTTACTTAAGGTAGAAGAAAGGAAAAGAATTAGATACTAGAAATATAGGAGGGGAGATGGTTCTTTATAGGGCCCTTAGTAGGTGTAGGTCAGCCTTACAGGGGGTAAGGGCCCTAAAACGCAAAAGGAAAGCCTATACTACAGAGGGAAAGGTACTTACGTTGGCGCTGGAATCCAAAGGATTCCAGGGCAACTAGTTGGCTGTGCTGACGTAACAGTGGTGGTGGGTCTACCCCTGTAGGCCAAGCCTACAGGTAGTGGGTCCTCGGAACTCCCCGTCGG
>Ga0247760_1003485_pt1 | contig 10110 bp, 12 predicted proteins | sample UWRJL171409R4_FD_179936 | JGI IMG/M metagenome (GOLD analysis project Ga0247760, IMG submission 179936) | Plant litter microbial communities from Arlington Agricultural Research Station in Wisconsin, United States - UWRJ-L171-409R-4 | ecosystem: Environmental > Terrestrial > Plant litter >...
AGAAACTTTCCGATTTCAAGCTTGACAGGTCATGTCTCCATTACCAAAAGCGAGACGCTTCCAGGCTCCCGCAGTCCCTGACCTCCTATACAAAGGTACATGTGCCTACCTACCTACCTGCCCACCCCAGGGGAATTGAGAAGGTTTCAGACACAAACTAGGCAGGACAACTCATGGCTGGAGTCATTTCCCAGCGCTCCAAGCCGGATGATCACCTCCTAGGTCCGCATCATGGACACGAGCACCCGAGGAACAGCTCACTTTATCCCCCCGAGCGACCTGGGTGAGCGTCGCCGGCAAACCAATGTTTGAAACAAATGCATATTAATTCTAGCCCTTCAGTGTGACACCCTTCTGAACCGTGTGAAATCGGAAACGCAATTCCATAGAAAATCTACCCTCCTCACAACTAGACCCTCATGCAATGGTGCTTTATCCCAACCAAGGAGCTAAACCGAAATAGCCGGAGACTTGACCTCACAGCCCACGAACTAGATGTAGTATTTAAGTACCCCTTGTGGCAGCAGCTTTACGTAGAGGTAGGAGGCGCTTGGGGGAGGAAGTGAGAAGACGATAGCGGTGAAAACACGCAAAGAGAAAAGAGCCGGGGAAGGGATAGAATGGAGACTCCTGGATGCGAACTGTGGAAAGTACCTCGTCCAAGAAAAGAGAAGACAGCAAGGGGAAAGACAGGGCCTCAATGAGAGCGGGGGACTGTCTGAGAAGAAGATGTCGGGGGGGAACAGGAAGAGGAGGAAAGGTGCTCAAAAGAGCTATGGGTAATTTACACTCGATGGACCGAAGATCCCTGGCCCGAACCCCAGCACCATGTGCCCGCCCGCCACACATGCATATCTCCTATGTCATCGGAGGAGACGCCACGATGGCAGGTTACACGGCAGGCGGCCATGTCGGTGCAACTACTGGCAGGAAACAAGGCCGATACGGCCGAGGGCAGCCTATCAAGTTAATAACTACTGACTAGTTAGGCCAGCTGTCTAGGCAGGCATGTATGTCAGTTGCTGATCTGACCCAGCGGTGATCTTGTACCACCACACTTCGGGACGAAGCGAGCGAGACCGACGTATCCCTGGCTCAACTTGATGTTATCACGACTTTATCTTAGTTGACAGGACACGGGTGTCAAGAATAAATAGGTCCAGAAATGACTCCGATTGTGCTAGCCCCATAGCGTGAACCATTGTGATACCTTCCCTCTCCAGCCAAACCTTTACAGTTGATCGCCTCGTGCCAAATAAGAAAACAAGCATAAACTCCAAACGCCTTATTACCCCCCAGATGCTTCCCTGACTTCACCATGAAACTAGTACCTTTGACAACACTCTGCTGTTCACACAGGTGGGCCGCATATCTAACAACGAACCCAGCCTTGCTCGTATGCTCAAAATGCTGTTCGATAACGCCAAGTCGACGAGAGGATTACCTAAGTCCCCCGACTTTTGTTGTTGCCCAAAAAGCGTTGTAAACTTCTCGAGATCTTGCCCGCTTAGTTTGTTTTGGGCGAGGTGCTGGCTTGTCTAAGCGTGGATCGCCTTGTCGACTGCCAAGGGCCGAAGAGAACCGCCCGACTCCCACTCCCAGGCGATTAAACTCCAGTTGAGCTCGCGGCGCCAGAAAAGACCCAGTCCACGACCACCGTCGGCTCCGCCGAGAGCAGGGTGGCCACACCCCCGGTCTTCTGCGCTGAGCCCGCCCGTCAACGGCATACGATGACGGAAAACAACTTTGCCCATGCGCGAATGGAGAATTGCCATTGAGCACATAACGCAAGGCTCGTGCGTCAGATACATCTCCAGCCCATGACATAGGTAGCCATCGGGGCTGGGGTGGTCGAGCTCAAAGACTTTCCTTTCGTCTTCAAGGATCGGTTGGTCCTGAAACGCTTCAAATTCAAGGATTGGCTCCATCTTCACTTCTGCCTTCCTGTTTTCTGCTCGGACAAGCTTCTGTGCCACCATGCTGATGGCGCGTAGCACTGAGTGTGCCATGGGATTCCCAGTGCAGCCCATCTTGCCGTGTTCGCGCCAACGAGCGTCAGCAGTAAGAGCAATAATTGTGGGCTTTCCGTCAACTCGCTGGATAATACAAGCCCCCATCGGCTCTCCGTATTTCGCCTCGTGTGTTTCCTTCGCTACCTGGTGGGCGAGCGTCATCCAAATCGCCGCATCGTTCGCAATCTCTTCCGTGCCCCGGGATACCTGCGATGGGTGGGGCCCGAGGGGGTTGTTCTTCCGATAGACCGTGGGCCAGAAGTGCTGAGACCACATGGCAGCCTGCACCTGCGACGTCGGGGCAACCATGGGCACGGGAACGCTCCGGATGAAGATCTCTTCCTCAAGGCCCTCGACTGTCGAGAGCGCTTTGATAAGCTCGTCGCGCGAAAGCATAGGCTCCGGGCCCATGATAATGTAAATCCAATTTGATTTCCCCGTATGTATCTGTCGGCTCTGCGGGGATTCGTTCATAAACTGGGTTTTGAGGTGGGCAGGTAAATCGCACGGCTTGGCGCATCGACGTAGATGAGGAGCGCCCTTAACGATCTCCTCAGGTAGAAGATTGCGCAACAAGCTATTAACTGTCAGCTTCTTCCCCTGAGACTGCGGATGATCTTTGCAGGGGTGACGAACCTGATGGCGGGATTAGCTGCCTTCACCGGTGCCCGAGTGATAAGGACTCGGCCAGTGACATGATCGTCTCTGAGCTCCAATGTTGTCTTTAAGGGGATAAGGACACCGTGCTGAAGCTCACCGCGAACGAGGTCTTGGACGACGGTGTCCTGGGCGGCGAGCACCGCAGCAATAGACGACTTTTCATCGTCTGGCATGGTGGTTTCGCCAGAAAGGGCAAAAGTCGGGTTCGATATCCGTATAAAGAAGTGAGAACACCAAAAGAATGGCAATGTCTTTTTTCCGAACGCAAAAGTCCACGAAACCTGTGTCGTTCGGATGTGGGACGTGGGGTCGCAAGCCTATGGTGAGGTGGGGAAGATGTGAGAAGCTGAAAAGCTAGGGGGGGAAATGGCGCCGGGGAGTTTTGAAGACGAGGGAATCATTTCGGGCGCCCTTCCATATCAGTAGACTGGGAAAGAACAAGTTCAATCCCTCATTCAAGGGCAGGAAAAAAAATAGACGTCGCTTTCGTTGGCCGTGACCAGAAAAACCAGGAGTTAGCCCCACCATGGGATTTGGAGAATTGGAGCTGGAGCTCGGGCGCCCTGCAGGCGCCGCTGCGCAACAAACTGCCCCTCATCAGCTTGCCTCGCTTCGCTCCGATATCTTATCACTCTGGCAGGTGCGGGGCATCTTTTTCCCATTCCTAGCAGCCGCAGGGAGGGAAACCTTTTTTCTTTTCTTTTTCTCCAATGGTAGACTCGGTGCGATTTCCTTTCCACGTACCTTAAAGGATAAGCGGTTGGGATGAATGAGCAGGGATCTGGGTGCAAGGACGGGAAACGAAACCCTGTCTGGCGTTGCGACGTTGTGCAATTGTAGACGGGTTTGTGGAACACCAGATTCACAACTCATAACCCAGACCCTGTACGGGTACCATTCTTCTGCTGCAATCTCAGACGAACTTTCCCTTCTCTTGACCGTCGATGTTTGCTCAGCTCTGGCGTGTGTTACCAAAATCGCCTTGTGACCTCTCCGATTTACACTACACTACACTAGGAGGACTACTGCGTAGCAATTATCCAGGAGCTGGTCTATATTGTGAGACGTGCCGGAGCTGGATTTCCGCATCTTTGCCTGGTCTTTCTGCAATCCACACATTCCTTAACATGCTAGATCGACCAAAAAAAGCTTGGCAGTCGCTGGCGATATCGAGAAATGAATCGGCAGGGACCAACCCCACGCCTTGGCACAGGAAGCGAGGAACGGGCCGGACGTCCACCAAAGCTCTTGGCCCCTTTTCACGCCCAGTTGAATTGATTATCAAGGCACCCTACGTATCCATTGAACATTCATATTTGCCCATAACCTGGACCCGACCCAGCCTGCGAAGTCTTCAGCACAACTACCGAGCATAAAACACTGTTGGCCAAGATCAGGGACCATAGGCTTTCGGTTTACAAAAGCGCCGCTGGGTACGGTTTTCGGCCAGTTCGCAACTGTTCGGCGGTCGGGTGTCGGGGAATTTCCTGCCGGACATGAGGCGTTTGCTGTTCGAGGTCCGAGTCCCGTCAACAGAGAACGGGGCTCCGAAAACGGAGGCGGGGCATATGCGAACAGGGCATGTCAACAGGAGCTGATGCGCACGCACTTTTATGAGGACAGGTGCTGCGCCTCGGCAAAAGAAATGATCAGCAAACAGGCCGATGCGAGGGCAGCCAAACGGGAAGTTTGGGGAAAGTGCTGGCTCAGCATGCTGTGAAGCTACTTCGTGGTAAGACAAAGGAAAGCTGGCCGGTTTTCGCAGTTGTCCTTGACTCATAATGTCAAAACCTCCGAACTGTCCTAAGGCCCCTGTAGTCAGCCTTGGTATTATTCGCTTTCTTTGATGGTGGCATCGGATGGAAAGGCCGTACCGGATGGGATTCTCGATTGTGATAGGACAAAAAAAGCCTCAAAGGAAAGATACCATGCGCGGGGTCATGCACGGGGTGGCACGCCGCCTTACCAGAGTCCAACATATAAAGCTTCTAGCAATATTAACTTGCCTCGCCTGCACCACGCCCCAGAAAGCTTGAAATCTCCATTTTTTCAGCCTCCACCGTGACCCTCCCTGAGGTCTCGGCTCCAACCACTGCCGTCGCACTTGCACCGAGCTGCCAAGCAGAGCAAGCGAGTTTTCTTGTTGAACACAGCCAACACCGGCATCGCCAATCGTGGGGGCAGTCGACGCCAAGCGATTCTTGGAGAAGGGAAAGTCTTGTCGGGGTCCGTTCAGCGTAGCCAAGTGTTCTGCCGTGTCCGGCGACACAGGTCAATTCAGTGCGACTCTGGGCACTTTCTTCAGAACCATCTTTCATTTGCCCGGTCCCTTGGCATCGCCAAAGGCCTCGAGATGGCCGGTTGATCGTCCCCTGTGCAGCTTCGCAGGATGGAAGGACAAACCAAAGTTACGTCACCGCGCGACGGCACCTGAACAAGACTCGACGCCCCCCAGCTTGCAGGTCCCAAGCACCCAAGTGACAACTGCACTTGCAGGCAACCCCTGGGTTGGAGAACGGTTGATCCACAGACAGAATATTCGGTTCCAGACACATATTCCACAGTGGCCAAAGTCGCCATCTGGTCCCCACAACTGTATGTCTCCCGTTGCTTTAAACCCCCCAGGGCAGGCTGTCATCGGTTGTCTTCGCATGACTGTTTTGTCCCTGCAAACCCCAGAGTTTAACTGTCGCGTGCTGGCGGTGCACAGAACTGGCTTTAAGACTCACACTCTATTTCTTGTTGGGCACAGGCTCTAAACGTGAGATCCCATAAGCTGATTGGCTTTTAGATAACGGACCAAGCCCCAAAAAGTTAGCAGCTACACCCTGTTTTTTAGCGGCGCTATATTTCCAGTCTCGAGACGCTCCGACCGAGCCCACATCACTAACCATCCAAACCTCTCTTGACTTCATGTCACGGTCCGCAGTCCTCTCTGACAGGTCGGGCTTTTTTGGCAAAGGTTTCTTTCACCCTCCCGTTTCTTTGTAAATTCTTTTCCACCACTCCCTCGCCCGCGCAAACCGAGCACACGCGTCATCAAGAATTCACCAACTTAGCAAGCAGCAACGGCTAACGCACTTGGTTTCGAAGACTTCGGTGGGCTGCCGCCGCAGTCTCTGCGCAAATTTGCCATGAAAAGCAGTCTCACATCCTCTACTGCGCCTTCGTCGCCGACCATCAACTCCAATGGCGACGCCTTTGGCTATCCCCATCACAATGCTCTGCTCCCGCCCTCGGTAGTGCAGCCCATGTTGTCGTCGCAGGCTTGGAAATCGCTGCATGAACTCAATGCTGGGAACCGACCGACAACGGCGGGTCCCCCATCCATCACCTACGATTCGCCTTACAGTCGCAGTATCCCGTCTACTGCTCCAGGTTCGCCGCGAATGTCAGTCTTTCGCCCCAGCTTCCAGTTCCTTGTGCTGTTGGCGCATCGGTGTTTGCAAACTCTTGCGTGTGTGTGAATGTTTGTGTCATAGCTAACCCCAAACAGTCCTCCGGTCCGACAGAACTCGGGCACTCACACGCCAAGAATTCGGCCACATGCAACAACACTCAACATCCCCGGCATGACGCGCTCCAAGGCGTCGCCGGATGGTCGTATTCCTGACAGAGATGTTGCGTCCAAGTTGGTCATTATCATGGTAGGCTTGCCCGCAAGAGGAAAGTCGTATATTACCAAGAAGCTGCAGCGGTACCTTTCATGGCAGCAGCACAACACCAGGATCTTCAATGTCGGCAACCGCAGGCGCATTGCTGCCGGTGTGACATCCCCTTCAAAAGACTCGGCGCCGAACTCGGCGACAATTGATGACGCGCCCACACGTGCAGCCAATATTCTTCTCAAGGGTGCCCCTGCACCCCACATTGTTGTCCAGGACGAGCCCACGGCTCTGGACTTGAATAGTTACGCCCATGGACCCCAAATTCATGAGAAGATGGACCAGTCAGCCAAGTTTTTTGACCCCAAAAACGAGGCTGCTGCCAGGCTGCGCGAGCAGGTAGCCCTTGAAACCTTGGATGAGGTCCTGAATTACCTGCTGCATCAAGGCGGTGCCGTTGGTATCCTCGACGCAACCAATAGTACCATTCAGCGACGTCAACTGCTTGTTGAGCACATAAGACAACGGGAGCCGAAGCTCGGTATCTTGTTCATTGAGAGCATCTGTACAGATCAGAACGTGAGTAAATCAAAGACACCTACTCTTACTATTTTGTCAGGGCTGATGATAGATCAGCTTCTCGAGGCAAACATGCGCCTGAAGCTCTCTGGCCCAGACTACAAAGATAAGGACCCTGTCAAGTCTCTTGAGGACTTCAAGCAGCGAGTCAAAGCCTACGAGAGCGCATACCAAACACTTGGGAAGTGGGAAGAAGACAATGATCTGCAGTATATTCAGGTATGTCACCTGAAGGTACGGGCGCATATGTAGTGACAACTGACTTTCTGCAGATGATTGATGTTGGCAGGAAGGTTGTACACCACAGGCTCAAGGGATTCCTCAGTGGTGGCATTGCTTCCTACCTTACGACCTTTAACCTTTCACCGCGTCAGATCTGGATCACGCGCCATGGCCAGAGCATGGATAACCAGCTCCAGAAGCTCGGCGGTGATTCGGAACTGACTGAGCGAGGTCACTATTACGGCCAAGCTTTGTACAACTTTATCACTCACAAGCGCAAGGAGTGGCTGATTGAGCAGAAGAATAAGATTGCACAGTCGTCGTTCCCGCCACAACCTGGGGACCACACACCACCTTACCCAGAGCTCAATGAGCAACTGGACAATAAGAATTTCTGCGTCTGGACATCGATGCTTAAACGCAGCGTCGAGACGGCAGAGTATTTTGATGTTGACGACGATTATGATGTCAAGGCATGGGAGATGTTGAACGAGCTCAACGCCGGTACCTTTGAGGGCATGACATATGATGAGATTGCGCAAAAGTACCCCGAGGAGTACAAGAAACGTGCTCAAGACAAACTACACTACATTTATCCCGGCGTTGGTGGCGAGGGATACCTTCAAGTTATCAGCCGACTCCGTGACATGGTGCGTGAAATCGAGCGCATCACAGACCACGTGCTCATCATCAGCCATCGGTCCGTTTGCCGGGTCTTGATGGCGTACTTCATGGATCTCACCCGCGACGATATTGCTGATCTCGACGTGCCACTGGGCATTCTCTACGCCATCGAGCCCAAGCCGTACGGCATAGAGTTTCACGCATACCGCTATAACGAGGCGCAGGGGTGGTTTGACGAGCTTCCAAACTACAAACCCCAGAAGACGGTTGACAGGAACTCTTAGGAGCTGGAGCTAGCCAAGGTCTACGAAATGGATTGTACGATCAGTATGGGGTGCAAGTGAAGCCAGTCAACTCTTCCTTTCCGGTGTTTTTTTTTTAGAGGGGATTGGCGTTTTGGTAGAAGAGAGGTGGGCGGCACCCTTCACTTAGGCTTTAGAGGCGCATCTTGGAACTGGGAATGGGCTTATCATGATGGCACGGGACACATGGGATGGACTACTGGTCTTTGCGTGTTTACTTACATGATGACCTTTCTAGGCCTGTTTGCATTTTACGGAGATAAAGCGGGTTACCGGGTCTAGCGGGATACAGCGTTTGACTCTTTCCGGCGTTGGTGGTCCTTGTCACAGGGGCGCTAGAGGGGCATCTGATAAGAGTTATGGCCGGAAGAGCGGAACGGATAGCCGCGTTTCTCTGCTTGATGAAGCGACACTGATTAGACCTATTCTAAATGGAAGCCGCTGTAATCAAGCGTGTTCGGAATTGTATGCTACGCTACGCAGTACAAGATCGAATCCGATATTCTGGTCTTGGCCTGACACCATAGCCGGACTGTCCCGAGAAGCGATTACGCCAAGGCGCACTACGGCAAGGCTGACAAGAGGAAACGGGATTGCTGGAACCTGAACAGCATGGCGGACCCATGTTTGGGTTGTGAAAGTCAAACCGAGCGGAGGGATGATCCACCGGGCGAGTACGTAATAGTATTGCTGGATGGTCTATAGTTAAATACCGGGTACAGGAGCAGAGGTTGAGTTGATATCCAAGTTGAAGCCAGATGATGGCGTGCCCTATGATTTGCGCTCCATGTACACATTCTGTGCCTGTGACGGCTCAGTCACGAATATATGGCTCCGAGATAATTAAGGAAACTACAGGGAAGAATGGCAAACTGGATATGTCGGGTATACGACGAAAACAAGTGGTTGACGGAATAAAAAGAGAACCAAACACCACGCCCAATTCCGAATTTCTCCGCCCTGGCAGACAATGACAGAGGTAATCCGAAAAACCTCACGGCCCACCACCCGCCGCCCCCATCATAACCGCCATCTGCTGCGCCCGACGCCGATCAATCTCCTTCTTCAGCATCGCCAAACATGTCGTCACCACCATCACCAAGGCCATCTCCCTCTCCATCTTTGCTGCCTCATCCCACACCCCCAAATCCACCAGCAACCTCCCCCCATTCCCCGCACTACTCGGACTGCTGCCCACCGCCCTGGTCTCTTCGCTTCTTACCAGCCTCGCTACCCCAGTCCGGAGGACTTCCTCCTTCCCGCCGGAAACGGCGACACGCACAACCCGTTCGAAAACCAACACACTGCCGGAATCAACGCCCATACCGCGCCGCTCTTTCCGGCCCGCGTACCGCCATTCAAAGGTGCCAAGGCGGGTGCGGAAAGTTATGGCCCTGGTAAAGAGCCCGACGGGGAGGAGTTCGAAGGCGTCGTATACCGACATATCCATCCCATCTTGGTCGTCCCCTACCTCTACTCCCCCTGGGTTGGAGTTGGAAGGGCCAGAAACAAACGGGTTGGAGGTGGGTGTCAATGTTCCCGGTTTGAATAACCGGATGCGCGGATGGCGGCCGGGACCGCACCGGTAGACTGTGATGCTGAGGGGTATGTGTTCTTCCTGGTCGGTTTGGTCGGGAGAAGGGGAGACGAGGAAGCAGGAGCCGGATCTGCGGGAGGGGCGGAGGGATACGAATTGTGGCGTGATTGGATTGGTGAGCGAGAAGATGGGGATGGGATCGGCGCGCGGGGGGAGGGGGAGGGAGAGGACGGATTTGCCGAGTGTTTCAATTTGGAGGGCGTAAGTGGGTGTGAAGGGGGTGTTGTCTACGAGTGGACTACAGTTAGTGGTGAGGGGAAGGGAAGGGAAAGGGAAGGGGGGCTGGGAGGTGAGAGAAACGTACAAGGCGGGGGCGCGGAGGTGATGGAGCGGATGTCGCTGTTGGCGTCGACCGTGGAGGAATCCTCGCTAAGACGGTGAATCGAAGAAAACGGGTTCATGCCATCGGCTGCGGGAAGAGAAGAGTAGCTGGGCGAGGGAGTTCCGCCGTGGTGGTTTTGGTGGTGGTTTTGGTGGTGGCTTGTTGAGGGGTACACTTGGGATGTCAT
>Ga0247760_1003487_pt1 | contig 10109 bp, 9 predicted proteins | sample UWRJL171409R4_FD_179936 | JGI IMG/M metagenome (GOLD analysis project Ga0247760, IMG submission 179936) | Plant litter microbial communities from Arlington Agricultural Research Station in Wisconsin, United States - UWRJ-L171-409R-4 | ecosystem: Environmental > Terrestrial > Plant litter >...
ACTTGCTGCCGTGAGGGTACTTGCCGGTCCAGCAACCAGTGGTACTCGCAGTGCCTGTAAGCTGGAAGGAGTGGAGGGAAGAGAGTAGCTAGTGGATAAGAACTTTGGGTTGGGTTTCATGTAAATATTTGAGGCGGGCATCGAGATGCGAGTATATATGTGTTATGAGATGTTGTGGTGAAGTGTGCAGTGTGTGTGTGTGTGTGTGTGTGTGTGTGTGTGATGTGTTCCGTGTGATATGTGATTTGTTGTGTGTGGTGTGTTGTGTGTGAAAGATTGTAGTGTTGCGGGTGCCAATGGACATGTTGTGGAGAAGAAATAGAGATGCCTCGGGTATTGACACAGGGAAAAATATCCCTGACCACGTGCCCCCCTGTATATAAAGAGGTCCGGGCCAGATCCTCCCTGTTTCTAACCACAAAGAAAACTAACTGTTGTAGGCGCCTTTGGCGCCCAGACTCGATAAATTTCTAAATGATGGCGGGCATGAAGAACAGAAAAAGAAGAAAAAACAGGGAGGATCTGGCCCGGGCCTCTTTATATAAGGGGGACCACGAGTATTTGAGATATCTCTCCTTCAAAACTTCAAAGCGACTACCCACCTTGTCAAGTCACCCGACTCACCCTTGTTCTCTCAAATCAAATCTCCACCACCAACTTCTCCCCACTAACCCCCTTCTGCAACTCCCTCAAACCCGCCTGGATCGCATCCACCCCCTTCCCCACCACTCTCTCAGGTGACAAAACCAACGTCTTTTCTTCCAGCCATGTAGGCAACGCCTGCCCATATAACCAGTCGCATAGATCCTCTCTTCTCGTCCACAGCTCGTCGCCACGAACTTGTCGTGCTTGTAGCCAGTCTGGTTTGGCTACGTCCTCAGGCCAGGCTAGCGTGTGTGCTATTTTTGCTTTTCCCCCCTTCACACCCTCCTTGTCTCCATCTCTATTTCCGTCTCCCGAGGCATCTTGAGGATGTTGAAAGTGACCCAAAATCTTGACAATAGACTGTAAAGTCTCCGCCGAACTAATCGCATCAACGACATGGGCAATTCTTTTCCCCCTCTCCTTCGCCGCGTTAACCAGCTGAGAAATAGCCAGGGCAGGGTCATGGTAATCTACCACTACCTCTGCACCTAGATTTTCAAGTCGTCGATGATGCGTGGGACTGGCCGTGGTGAATACGGTGAATCCGGAAAGACGAGCGAGTTGGATTGTCATGGAGCCGACGCCGGATGAGGCGCCTCCCCATACTAAGATTATGTTTTCGTCTGCAGTAGAGTTGCTTGCAGGAAGAGAGATAGAAGGAGAGATAGGAGGGGGTGCAAAGCCAAGGACGTCAACCAACGCCATCACCGCTGTAGAGATCGCAGTAGGCAGCGTCGCGCCCTGGGCGAAGGACAGCGAGTCAGGCAACGGGGTCGTAGCGTTGGCGTGGACAAGGACATAATGCTGGAAGGCGGCGTTTTCGGGAGATTGAGAGGATACCCCGTGAGCAAAAGATATCACCCGCGTGGAGGGGACCAGCTTAGCGTTACTAATGTTTGGACCGACAGAATGGATGGTTCCCGTGACGTCTGATTCATCATTAATTATCCATTAGAACTAGTTCGTTGTGGCCGTAAAGAAAATCCAGAGTTGAGAGATGGTCAAGTAAAAGATACAGAGAGTAAACATACCGTTCCCCAAAACCGCCGGATAAGATGAAACCAAAAAATCCCACGCCTGTCGCTTCCAATCAATGGGATTAAGTCCCACGGCATGTGTCCGGATAACTAGCTCGCCAGGGCCGGGAGCCGGGATGGGCCGTTCTTGGATGACAAAGTCGGTTTTGGGCGAGAGGAGGACAGCCGCGATGTTCCTTTCCGCCATTTTAACTTCTGTTTAAGTCAGGGATATATGTAGATAAAATGAATTGAGTAGCGGTGCAGATCAGTAAGAGTTGATCGATACCTGGGTAAGAAGCAGTAGGAGAGTGGGAATCTCCCCCTTTATAATTCGTAAGTCTATGTAGCATCTGTTTTCCTAAACTAGGTACCATCTTCTGCTATTGCTCATACGGACACAAACAAACCTCATCTGCGCCAACTCTATCTCCGACGACCGAGCGCGATCCATCACTAAATCACCACCTAGATAAATAAGGCAGGAACGCTTTCATCCGAACTAGCCGCCGTGGTCTCGCATCGACGGCACTGGGGAAGGCAGGCCAAGACCGGAATTAGCATCCTTCGCGGTTGAGATTGGACGCGAATTGGTAATCTCGGAATTTACACCGATTACGTTCGTAAAAATGAGACGGCGATTAAGTAACACTGGCTTTTAAGTCCGAGCTGCAACGGACCAACTGCGTATTGTCTACACCGTCGATACTATAACTCGCGCCATTCTACACCCGGGCCTGGTTCTATCTGCGTAACTCTTGTATCTACTGACCTCGCTCCCTTGAGCAACAACCGATCTATCTCCGCCGCAGCTGTCACATTACTAACTTTTAGTCGCAAATATTTCTGGTCTCGCCGCGTTTCGTCCCAAACCCACTGGTTCGTCCCGTCCGACTCAACATGGTTATACCCATACCCACCCTCATTCCCAAACTCAAACAGCTCCCCCAGGCCATGCAGCGCATATAACACGGCCAACGCATCCCAAGACGGCCGCGGTGAGAAATACGAATAGTAAATATACGCTTGCCGCACTGGATCTGTTTCTGGGCCATGGCTCATGAATTCCCTCCCGGAGAGAACATCCCTCCCGACTTCGTCTCCGACAAAAACGACCCGGCCTTCCCACGAGTTGATGGCATGGGCGGTCAGCGACGGGTCAGAGCCAAAGAAATTCCATTCTCGACCGGATGGGTAGGCGCCCCCCATGACGACTAGCTCTGAGACTTTTTGGGAAATGAGTTCGCGGCCGGTGAGGGTGGAGTGTTTGTCGCTGGTGGAGTTTAGTAGCGCAGAGAGCTGTTCCGTCCTTGTCAGTACAGCCTGTCCACGGTAGAAGAGCATCTAAGGTAGGTAGGTAGGTCGGTACCTAGACGAGGAGGTAAGGAGCGGGAGGAAGGTAGATTGCAAGCAAAAAAGAACGCACATTATTCAAAAACCCAATCGACAACACGGTCACACTTCCGTCTCCCGCTTCGCTCAAAACCTTTCGATATAGCGCCACTGGATCCCATGCATCATCGGCATGTCCCCAGGGGAGGTTCCCCCCGGGAAAATGATAGGCAATCTTGCTGGTATATTCCCCCAATTGATAACTCCAGTCGTCGAAAAATGTGGCATTCGTCAAGGGACGAATAATCCCAATTGGGATATCCGAGTGTCCGTAATGTGCAAGGATAGCGGAAGCGGCGAGAGCGGAGTAGCGTGATGGGTAGTTGATGTTTACAGCGACAAGGTTCGCTTGAGGTGAAGTGGCGGTGAGGAGGAGGGCGGCGGCGTCGCTGGAGATTCAGTTAGCTTCCCTTGTCAGTTTGAGAGTAGGGGGAACACACTCGACGTCGCTAAAAAGATCGGTGTCTATAATAATGTTTTTGCGGTAGCCAGATGCAAGACATGTCCCTGCGTGGCTAAGAAAAATCGCCCACAAGTGCAGGGGTTTCATAGTTTTCTGTCCTGATCATGTCTTTGCTGACTGATAAGAGAAGTTAAGATTCCGTTTGAAGCACGTCAGATTTGGGTGCTGATGTCACTTGCTAAGAGGGTGGTGTATTACGTAAAAGTACATCAAATCGCGACATCAAGTTTTGTCAAGCTAGGTCTGTTTTCAAGAGAATAAAATTACCCGTTTTAAAGCTCGCTTCTGCAAATTGAATACGGTTGGATTTGCAGTCTTTGCTTGTAAAATGAAAACGAGATTTTTGCAACTCAAGTTTTACTGGGAAGTAACTGCACGTTGTATACATCATATTCCAACCACATTCTGCTGCTGTCAAATATACTTCACAATCGAATGAAAGGTACAGAAACAAAGTCGCGGAGTTGTAATTCGTCCGAAAGAAATCTCAAGCCCCTGAGCGCGAGCAGACTCGATATCCCTTTCAGCCACGCGCACTCACTCGCACACATCACTACATCAACTCATAGGGGTTAGGTTCCAGCGCGCCATCTCCTTTGAAACATCCCAGTGTCTTGACAGTAAATTTTGACTGGGAGACCCAACCGAGCATGAAATCAGACCAGGGAGCCGCAAATGCGCAAACTGAATCCAAAAAGCTTGAAGGCCTGGTCTTAGTAAGGGCAAGCCCACCAGCAACCTATTTGATATCATTTGTCAGCCCCACCCTCTCGTCAGACTGAGAATAAACTCACCCATGGAAAGACCAATACAGTCCGCACCCCCCGCTTCATTGCTGCAGCCCATGCGCTCAAGACAGGCTGCATATCCCTTGTAGCAGTTGTCGCCCTTTTGGATTTGACAAGGGGATAAGATATCATCGCATCGCTCGCGCTTGATCAGCGCAGTGGTGGGTTTTGTTGCCAGACCAGCACTGGGACCGGGGCGAGCGGAGATGGTGCTGGCGGTGGCGAGGAGGGTGGTGAGGATGAAGGTGTTGAACTGCATTTTGTATATTGTGAAAAGAGAAGTCCTTTTGAAGGGGGGAAGTTGGGTTGATAGAGAGGTGAAGTTGAAGTTGGTGGTTTGCTTTGGTTTGTAGTTGAAGGTAGAAGTGCAGGATGCTGGTGATGAGGTGAATTAGGTTTGAGAGCAGTAACGCTGATGGACTTTATAGTAGAAATCCAGCCACCTCTACTGTCTCTGAAGAAGCAGTCATTACAACTTGCAGTCTTACCGATACATATATGCTCACCGAGAGAAATACGTCTCGGTAGATGTAAAAAGGAAACTCAGCAACAAGCGAGGACAAACAAGTTCACCGAGTGGGTATCTTTGACGCTCAATGGCACTTATAGCAGCAGCAGGTCATGTCCCAAACTGGATTTGGCTACCGAAGGAGCATCAAAGTAGGCAGGAAGGAAACAGTATGCAGAGCAGCGGCATTGACAGAAGGGGTGGAGTGAGGGTGTCATCATTTACGTTGCCTACCATTCCAACTCTCGCACTCTTACCATCTAGGCCGTGTGATGGATCCGAGGCCAGTCTTGAGGATCGAGGGAAGATATGGTTTGGGGGCAAGATGGTCCAGGTGTCTCCACGGTTATTCATTACTAAGATACAGAGTCATTCGTAGAGAGCATATACTGAGCTGCTTAGTCCTCCCTAAGCCAAGCTATTTTATTAACTCTCTCCAACATATTCCATACACCTACGGTTCTCTCATCAACACCAGATCTCTGCTAGGCTTTTTTTTTTTTTTTCGTGAAAAGAGAGTTCGCATCAACAAACTTGCATACGGCACAGCAAATATACCACCAATACAAAACACATCACCTCGCCACAGTCCTGCATCACATCACAACCCAAAACACGAGCTAGAAAATGATAGAGACGTCAACTGATCCTTCACCTACCTACCTACCGAATGCAACTTCGGCAAGAGTTTGTTGCAACTCAGTCGGTACCCAAGGTAAGGAGCATGATCATAACCGAATTCGCCCAACTGCATCATGTCCCGTCCCGTAGTTCTAGACTTGGCGTGCTGCGCCGCGTGTGGAGTAGTGCCTTACGACCGTGAGTCTGTGACAGTGTGGCACAGTAACGCCAGCTTTATGCCTGAAACTTGATAGCGAGAGATGATCGATCCCTCGATGCTCGGGAAAGAAAATGCAACCTAGGGTGGATGGAATTACATAAGGCTTTGCTTTTGGTAAGGTAATTGGCTACCTTAGGTAAGGTGTGTCGGTGTGAATGCGCGGAAAGCATTAATAGATTTCCAATCAGTTAGTCTCAATGCTCTCAACTCTAGGCATCACAGAGGTACCTATCTAGGTACAAGTTCTCTTTTCGTACCTCGCTCACGTGTTTGCTCACCCTATCTCACGCCCAACTCAGGATTGGCTCAAGATCGATTTAGCTTAGTTACCTGACTCAGCTTGAAGGTCGGCACGATCCCCGTAGTCTCTCCGGCATCGCGGCAACCAGACTCCAGAGTCCAGCCTATCATGACACGACACTAAGCGCTCGGCTTTACACTACAAACCCCACAATAGCATTGCGTGCGTCTCAGTTCATGCCTATCCATCAACAATTCTATCCCTTTTTCCCCAAATAATTTTCTCTCCAGCATTTTTCTAGTCCTCCTTCGGACGTTCACTCAAGAGTCCAGCCGGATTTTCTTCCTAGGCCAACAAATTCACCAATACCACATCACCTTCTTCCTTGGCTCCAGTCGAGGGAGAGAGAGATATATAAAGGCTAGATCCCAGACTTGACATGACATGACATGAACAAACGTGAGACTTCAAATCTGCGACTGGCTGACACATAACCACAGTATAATAGTTCTATTCCATATCCTTCGGTCGTCAACATTACCACAGAAAAAGTGTCCGGTTATATCAATATCAGCTATGGCAAACATGAACTTTGCATACGAGGACATTGAGGACATGGAGGAATCATTCAAATGCCGCTGCAACTGCGACTGCGACCCGACGCCAGATGATGACGTCGAAACTAAAGATCCTCCATTCTTCGAGGCTTAATAGTGTCATGACCTTATGTGGGAAAAGAACCCCTGGAGCGTGCCCAGGCCTATGTATGGGGCCTCGGGTACGGGCTACACTAGGTACCTAGACAACAGGTCATCAGCTATACAAGGCAGTAAAGTAGTAGTTGATGGAAGTGAAGAACTAGTCTTAGTTCTACGCGAGCAATCCAGTTTATTGTCTATAATCTTCATTGCTTGAAGGCACTGTCGCCTTTTGGCAGTTTCCAACCGCGGTTCCAAATACCAGGTAGCTTTGGATGAATCTCCAGCAATGCACCCAATCTGCTTGCAAGTCGAACGCCGCTTGTTAGAGGACGATATGATAGCAACTGCCTGATTCGTTTCTATGAACTCATCGAGTCAAGAATAATCCATGTGATGTAATTCCCCCTGTCTATTCTATTCTATTCTATTCCCTAATGTTGATTGATCACCAGACTCTACCTAGCAGCCCCCCTACTCATAATCCGTCTCTTCCTCTTCCTCCTCAAGTCCCGCACAGCCGGAGCAATACCCATCATTCACCAGCAATGCAGATTTCCACGTCACCAACGCTTCATCAACCAACCCCCGCCACTCATGCTCGACCACGCCAGTCTTTGCCGGATCCACCGCAAACCCGCATTCTACACAAGTATTGTACGAATATAGAATCCGCCCTCTCTCCAAAGCTGCTGCCTGTTCTGACACGCGTCTTGCCAACCCTTTCCACAGTCCGGCTAGTCGTTCCAGCATCTCGAGTCGGCGACAGATTTTGCCGAGATTCCAATCCCACAGCAACTTGTTCTTGTTTCTGTTCCTGTTTCTGTTCTTTTTGTGCCTGTTTTTGTTTTTGTGCTGGTTCTTGTCCCCGCCCTTGTCCCTGTTCATGTCCCTGGTCAGGGTTTGGTTTTGGTCTCTGTTCAAGTCCCGCTTCGTCCCCGGAATAGGAACAGGAATCGCCCCTCTCAGCCGCTTAATCTCTCTCACCACAAATTTGACCGTCCCTCTCCAGTATCCAAGTTCAGTGATCGCCCTGACACGCGTAGCATCTTGAACATTCCGGCTATGCTTAAACGCCTCGGCGATTTCCTCAATTCGGACCGCGACAAACCCCAATGTCGCCAGCGTGCTTTCTGACACATGGAAGGCTTCGCGACTCGTAGAGTCGGCGGTAAAGCGGTATTCTGGATTTGTCCTCTCAAAAGGATCACGGCAGGTGAGGAGGCGGTCGATTTCATTGAAGAGAGCACCGCAGCTGGAGCTGAAACTGGAACTGCCTGTGGGAGAACAAAGTTGGGTGAATTCCTTGACGAGAGAAGCGGGGAATTCGGAAAAGATTTCGAGAGGAGGCCCAGGAGAAGGACCAAGAGAGGGAGAGGGAAAGGGAGAGGGAGAGGGAGACGAGGGAGAGGGCGCGTTGGAGCGGTACATGTGCATGTGCATATGCATGTGGTTCACATCTTCATCGTCATCCTCACCAAGGTTGGTAGTGTAGTAAAAGTCGGAGGAGTAAAAGTCCGAGTGGTAATCAGCCGCCGCAGTGGCCGTAACGGCAGCCCAGACATTGTCGTTTTGAGATGCCGTGCTGTCGTCATTGTCGTCATTGTCGTCGTCGTTGACCTCATCGCCATCCGTAGCGGTAGCATAATCTGTAGATTCGCCAGAGGTGGTGTGTTCGGATCCATTGGACTCTGTGAGTGAGTTTCCCGAGTGGTGGGGAACCAAGTTCAAGTCTCCCAGACGTTGAGAGAGCGTGTTGATGGGCTTCGAGTCCGGGGAGCCCTCGTTGGAGGGCGGAGTGGAAGTCATGTTGTGGACTTGGAGATTGGACCCGGAGGTCGCGATGTTGGGTAAATGAGAGGCTTGAAGACTGCAGTTGAGGGCTGCGAGCTTGTGTTTTGTAGTGTCAACACCGCAACTGTTCAGGGAAGGGTCAGAGCGAGAGGCATCTCTGAATTTATAACTTGTTCCCCCTATGGCAACATGAAGACACAGACAGAAGAGCCCATCTTTCTTCATGAATCACATAAGACACAAACAGTCAAGCATAAAACAACTGCTCTTGGTGTAGACAAACAGATGTTGCAGATGCCTGAGACAAACAGTCGGCTTTCTGAGGCTTGCAGTTCCGACATTTTGAAGATGCAGATTCAAGAGACATGTTTGACCGCCAGGAAGTAATTTCCGAGAGGGAAAAAAGGATGAAAGATACGGATAACTGATCTCTTTACAATACAAAGTACGCCATTCGTTTGTTCTTGTGCATGAAGTTGAGCCAACTCCAACATTGAAAGCAATGATGCTATTAACTGAAGCCTTGACCTCAGTCATGTCTGTGTGTGACGCAGGTGACTGTCGATTGCCTCTGTCTGGCGGTCGGCCCCACATTGATCAATAACTTGCAAAGAAGCGGAAAAGAGCACCTGGGAAGAACGCAGGGATCCATATTTGCCATGATCATATCCACTGCCCACCTTGCGCATCGGGCAATACAGGAAGAGATCTAGATCCTTGTCCTCCAATGTCTTTTATGTGTATCCATGCCTGGTGTGTCTGGTGTGTGTGCATGCAAGTCATCAACATGGTCGGGTATTCCGTCATCATCCCGGAAAACATTAGCCATTGCACGTGTGGGGACTGCCCCGGGTTATACAAGGTAGAAGACACGACCCCGTAGCTCAAAATTTAAATGAAGAACAAGCCCTGAAAGCGGATAGGCTGCAGCGGACTCTGCCGCATCGCGTCCAGAATTCTTTGGGTTTTGGTTCAGAAAATGGATCATGGATCAATGGAAATGATGAATGACCGTCTTTTCTGGTTGCAATCGCAAGCCCATCCTCAACTGAGATCTCATGTGCCGTCCCCTGTCTTTCCCCCCCAAGATCTCGGCTGACCCGGCGACCGGGGCAAGATGGAAATGGAGCCGAAGAGAGATGAGAGATGGCGCTAGCCCGTGTTTGGGAAAGGCTGCCGTGCTTGCTTTGATGCGCGCCAATTAAACGAGACAAGACAGGGGGCACGGGCGGGACAACCGACATGAACAAGCGGGCCGACCTCGTGGACCTCTCAGAGCGAGAGATAGAGAGAGACAGAGAAAGAGACCAGGATGCAGGTTGTTGAGATATGACTAACTGGAGTGAATGAATGGTTGGTTTATTGACTCCTTCTGCATGCATGGTCTTTCTTGCCGTCAGGACGGTGGGTGACCCGAACTTTTTGTTGTTGTGCAAACCCCATTTTGACTTGGCGGGGAAAGATATCGGCTATGCAAACGCTAACCGACGACTTGCTAACGCTGGTTGCTTGTTATTTTCCACGCACACGCACACACACAAGCAAACAAGCGAAAAACCCAGCGTAACACCTTCTCATTTTGGCCGAGGCATTTCATTCAATTTTTTGCGCGCCGGACCGCAAAAGCCCGTGGCAAAGACCCAGTTCTAGTAAATGAGCCCATCCCTCTTGGCGGCGGGTTTAAACTTATACTAAGAAGATGAGAGGACCCCCTTTTGTGTCA
>Ga0247760_1003488_pt1 | contig 10102 bp, 11 predicted proteins | sample UWRJL171409R4_FD_179936 | JGI IMG/M metagenome (GOLD analysis project Ga0247760, IMG submission 179936) | Plant litter microbial communities from Arlington Agricultural Research Station in Wisconsin, United States - UWRJ-L171-409R-4 | ecosystem: Environmental > Terrestrial > Plant litter >...
GTCCCCTCTCCCTCTTCCTTTCCTTCGCTTTCCCACTCTCATGTCTTAAGATTGGCCTACTTCCCGACCCTCTCCCCTTCCCCTTTTCGAAGTCCGACACTGCACTCGCCACCGCGGCCGCACTATCCCCAAACTCAGCACACGAATAGTGTCCCGGTGCGGAGCTGCCATCCGGTACATGGAAGCGCTTATCGAACCGGCTCAGGGCATACGTGTACACGACAACCAGCTCGACCGCGAAGTTGAACACATAGTAGGCCGCCTTGCCGTGCCACCAGGCCGGATCATCTAGCGGGCGGGGGCCAAACGCCGATGCCGCGCGGAAGATGGCGCCTGCGCCCAGGAGTACGGTGGTGAACAACAGGAGCGCAAACTTTGTTCTCAGATGACCCTGCCCGAAGCGGTCGATGCGGGTACGCTTGGGGAGGACAGCCGCAACCAGGACCAAGGGGATGGGCAGCGCGGCCATGACAGCGAGGTAGGTGGCGCAGACGAGCTGGACGGTGCGGTCTGTTTTGCGGGTGCGGAAATCCAGCGTGAAGAAGGACTGAACGGTGGCAGCGATGACGGCGATCAGCACGGCGAGGATGGAGGCGAAGAGCATAGTAAAGAGGGCGGTGACGGCGCGCTTCCAGCCGAAACGGGGGTGGCAGGCGCGGATTATGCGCTGGGCGAAAACAAGATTTGTCACGAAGAGGAGAAGTACGCCAGCGGCCGTGAAGACCTGGGAGGCGATGGCGATGCTGACATTGTGCTGGTTGGCAGCCCAGGCGATGCGCATGGACAGGGCGACGATGCGGGCCATGCAGAAGCCGAAAAGGAGAGCGGAGAAGACAAACTTGTAACCATGGCGTCGGTTGATCTGAAAGACGGCCATGTTGGCCGCGGCTCCGCCGACGAAGAGGGAGAGGAAGACGGCGCAGATGGGTACATCGAGGTAGGGGGAGGGTAGCCCGCCTGACTGTGCTATCCGGGAGAGATATGGCGGGCCTGGAGGAACAGGGGGAGCTCCTGTGGGTGAGGACCCGGCGGGGCTCGTCGTCGGGGCTGCGGGAGCCGTGTAGTTGGACATGATCACAGGGTTGGGATGCACTAGATGAAGTGAAAAGATATAACATCAGCAACAAAGGGAAAAGAGGGCTGTGGGTACGAACACCCAAGTACAAGAGCAAGGGGGAAAACGAAAGGCAAGCACAGGGGGGAGGAAAAAGGATGAGAAAAGCTCTGAATCCCCTGTTCTCTCAGACCTGGCCTGATAGCTGCCCAGGATAGTAGCTAGGTAAACACATAAAGGCCCATCGCTCATGTTGCCCGCTGGGCTCGCATCGCGGTAACGTAATGCGCCGACTGATGCTTATACATTGACCGAGGCGGAGTAGTAGAAAAGAAAACAAATATGCAACCACCTCCCGCAGTAGTGGCCCGCTCAGCCCTGCCCTGGTTTGTTTCCCACAACGCCGGTGTAGCCACTGCTATTCCCCGACCTGCGATCAGGCCTGAACAGAACCCGAGACCAGTTGCTCGACTGCATCATGGGCAAAGGCACACATGAAACGGCTGCATCATGAGCCCCTAGTAATGGAAAGCCATCGTAGCGCGCGGTCGTTGTCCTGGAAACACTTTCCGGATATAGACTTAAGGGTCTGTGAACTTCATAGCGTGAGAACGTTAGCAGTAGCTTATCCTGGCCACGCAATATTGGCCTTGTTTAGTCCCTCTGCCCTGTTGCTTAAGCTTCGGCCACTGGGTTTCGTGAACTGCGAAAGACCGAGCGAGGTCAGACCTAAGAACGAATGTAAATGCTTGTTTTTGTTAATTTATCACGCCCTCACTCATTGCTCACGAAGCAATGGAGAGATGGGGAGCAGCGTCGTGTAGCCACGCTTGATGGACATGTCGATATTAGCAGCCCAGCTTCGATCTCATGTGCATTGGGCTCGCATTGATTCCACACTACCATTGTCACTGTAACTCTTAGTCTCAACCTTGGAAGCCGGTGGGATCAACTCACTACTATTTTTGGGGGGAGAGGCCCGCACTACAACTCTTGCTTGAGAGTTGGTTCAGCTAGCCAACCTACCATTCACGGCCTTCAAAGCAGGTGATGTCATGAACATACACGCTGAGATACGCTCTCTAAACTCACATTCCATTCCGCTACCCTACTACTCATCCAGGGCATTGCTGGTTGAATTTGAATCTGCTCCGCATCAAGTGCCAGATTCCAACGCTTTCACTGTCAAACTGTCAAAGGTGCACATCTCTGGTTGAGGACACTGTTTCCTTGACTCGACACACCAACCACTCTCGTACTCACTGCCACGACCCAACTAGTATCCAGCTGATCTCCACCGGAGCCGTTTTAGACGAGGTACTCCATGACGTGATCAAGTCCACCCTCTCTAATCTGGACGCGACCTTGCAAACGTTCAGCCACTTTAAAGAAAATAGTCCGGTGTGCGTCTAGAGACCATCGGTTCGCCAGCCCTGGGGCACGGATCAAATTGCAAGCTGTGGAGGCTATCAGTTATGAAAAAAAAAAAAAATTTGTCTCCGGCTTCAAGATTTTCCATGACGTACAAGGTGTATTTGAGATGCTCGTCGATTTCCATGATGGCAGCCTGGTTGCCACATCTGTAGCAGTAATTGGGAGCTGTAGGGGCGAGTTAGAACAGCCCAACAAAGCCTGGGGACGGACGGCAAAGCGCACCAGAAAATATCGTAACCACGTTACGATCCTGTGACCAGTTGTACCCCTCCATCACGAGCTGGTGAGCTCGTGCAATGAGGGTCAGACCATTGTTGTGATTGAATGCTTCCGATATATCCTGCCCAAATGTATATCCAGCCCCACGGGGCGAGATGCCCCAGCCGCACCGGTCATCGGGATCCGACCACAGCAAGTCGCACATGGGTCCCTCGTGCGGAACCTCTTGGATCCGGTCAAGAGCCCGGATGTTGTCTAGGGTGTCAATGCTGGGGGACAGGCCACCGTGGAGGCAGAAGATTTGGTTGTCAATCAGCGCCGTCAGAGGGAGGTAATCGAACAGATCGGTAAAATACTTCCAAACGTTGGCGTTGCCATACTTGCGCAAGCACTCGTCATAAAAGCCGTATACTTGTGTGATCTGGCGCGACTCATGGTTGCCGCGCAAAATCGTGATGCGGTTCGGGTAGCGGATCTTGAGAGCAACGAGCAGGGTGACCGTCTCGACGGAGTAATATCCTCGGTCGACATAGTCCCCTGCGCAACAGAAAGAAAAAGCGAATCAGAATCAACACCCTTCTGGCCGGGCCTATCAGGAAAGGAACCGGCTATAGCATACCCATGAAGAGATAGTTTGTATCGGGGTTAGGGCCGCCGATCTTGAAGAGCTCCATCAAGTCATGAAACTGGCCGTGAATGTCGCCACAAACAGTGACGGGGCATTTCTGGACGCGGGGGTCAGCAAGGCTGCGACTGCCTTCGGCCACGTCGACTAGTCAGTGAAACGTACGACTGGTTGTACATTGGACTCTTCCGTGAGGACCTCGCGTGCCTAGAGAAGCGGAGACATGTCAACACTTGTGAATTTAGAACAACAGGGCACACGCGCCACCCCACGCCGAGGGCGGGGCGACGTCAGATGGAGGGGGGGGGCAGGTTGCAACTTCTAACAGCATGGACAGACACGAACCTTTTCGCACAGTCTCTGAACATCAACCTCAGCCAGTTGTTTACAGTTCATAAGACTCTCGATCCAGCCGTCGAGCGTAGGGATGGTGGCGGGCTCGAGCGTTGCGGGTGCGAGGTCTGTGGGAGCACGCCCAACGTCTTCCATATTCGTATCCATGTTTTCCAAGCTGAGAGTGAACCTATCCCGGAGAGCGCTCGGCGTATCGACTTGGACGTTGGCGGGGCTGGCGTGTGGTGAAGGGTTTCGGACTGTAATGACGTTGCTTAGGCGCGGCGCGGCTCCCGGTTGTGTTCGAAAATGGGCAATGTCGGCGGTCTGGAAGTTCGCCGAGCAATCCCAAGGGACCAGCTATCAAGCAACAAAAAGTCTGAGGAGCGAGACAGATTTCAGTGGGTGCCGCTCGTAAATTTGCGTTGCAAAAAGACACGGGCAAGGTATAATGGAGGATGCAGTGACAGAGACGTTCGTCGCCGGGTACGTGTGTGTTCAGAGGGGAAACCACCAGTCGGTCATGAAATTACAGAGGCGCTTGCTGAATCTGGCCAGCCGCAAGATGCGATTTCTGCCCAGGACCCAGCGTCCAATGTCACGCTCAAGCCAGGAGGCCCTAGCTTCTGTCAGGTTGGACCTAGCAGCCCCACTTTGACGCGGGGGGGGGGGGGGGCAAGCAGAAAGTGGCGACTCCTTTTTTCCCTTGAGAGGCGCAGATTAATGTGATTGGTGATGGCATCATCCAGACTGTTCAACTAACTCACCACACCACAGACGCATACAATCTACCTTCTAGAATATTGTTATAGTGAAACTTGGTAGGGCCCTAAAATGAAGGGAAGCAACTAGGAATTTGTTTACGAGACGTTAAGGGGAAGATTTAAGCGTTGTTTTTATAAAATATAGCTTAAACCCCACATCAGGTCCTTAAATGTCTCGTTAACTTTTATTTGTTCTTAATCAAGCCTTGATAATAGCAGAAACGCGCTGGGGTCTTGGCCCTTGGGCTCAGAGTTAGGATGACTATTAAGCAGTAAAGCACTACGTGAACAGTTTTCAGAGGTTAGATTACATAGTATACCCTCTTGTAGCAAGGTCTAGAGCACAAGATCCTCGACCACTATTTACAGGCACCGATACTCCCACTTCTCACTTCACGCCTTCCCCGCCTGTCTCACGATAACCCCAGTCCAACTGGAGTTTCAGCTGGCCCGTTGTTGGACGACGCCACATTTTTGCCAACAAGGTTGCGGAAGTCGAGGCCAACCTCAGAGAGCATTTTTGCGTGCTCTTGGGCTCTGCTCATGCACCGCGTCCAAACCTCATCACCCTCTTCAGCACTGCTTAGCTGGCGGGCCAACAACGCATTGAATGAGTCCACTTCCTCCTTGGCCCACTTTACGCAGGCACTCATCATCGAGACCGGGAAACATGCCTGGAAGCAGCTCACCGTATTCCGAATGATGGTAAAGTACACAAAGGATATCTCCCAGATGTAGAGGTGCAGATCACCCTGGAATATGCATTGTCTGAAATTTTGTTAGCAGTTTGCAAGTATCAGTCTCACAGGGGTAGATCACACCTGCACCGCTTTTGAATGATCGCGCTTCTGGCTTCGAGGTATGTTTCTCGAGCCTGGTCTTGGAAGCCAAGCCGCTCCAACCAGTTGACGTTACGAATCGTCTTCTTCTGGTCATTATGCGTCTGAACCAGCTCCCGAACTACCAACACAGCCAACTTAGAGCATCTCTCATCTACCTTGAACGAGATAAAGTCTTGAGCGATTGCATTGCTTTTCAGGCTATAAGCCAGGCTCTTCAGCTTCTGGATCCGGGCTACCGCCGGCTCAATTTGTTGGAGAGCAATGTTGATATCAAGCTCATCCATCTGGCTCTCGACCCATCGGAGATTCTGCTGCTTGCCATCGACCTCAATCAACATATCCTTGATATCCGAGAGCGTCTCGAGGAGCTCGGCTTTCTGGAGAAGACCGGGATCTCGAGATGCAAAGTAGTTGATCGTTTCCTTGGCCTTATTTGTGGCCTCCCTCTCCGACTGAATGTTTCTGCGGAGCTCCTCAACTGTCTTGCGGATGTTGAGCATCAACGCAGACTTCTCCGTGTCCTCTAGTTTCTCCGTGCGGTAGATGAACGACTCATTCAGGCCGCCTCCTCTGACCATAATGGCGTCAGCAAGTTTGTTCCTACCACTTGATGACTCGCCAGTCCCGGCCATATCGACAACGTCGATATCGAGAAGATGCCAGCAGCGATCGGCAACCAACTTCGTAACCGGACCTCGGGTGTCCTGAGCATTTGGCCCGTCATTCTTGCGCTTCTTGCGTGATGCAACTAAGAGATGATCGTTGAGAAGGAAGATCTGCATCGACCGCCGAGACTTGTAGGTCGCGTTGTCCAACTCGATCCATTGGCCTGCATTTTGAACAACGTGGCGACCTTGTGAATTGGGCAAGAACTTTTGCGATCCCTCCACATTTTTATATAGTGCCTGCATTTGGGAGCTCCATAGCGCAGTTCGGTCTGCGACCGAGCTGCGCTTGTCTCTCTTACTGAGCCCCGTAGAAAACTCGCCGCTCAAACCCGAGGCTTCGGCACCGCTGGAGGAAGATCGCAGCGCTGTCGTATTGGTCTTTAGTTCTGCCATCAGATTTTGCAGGGTACGCATCTCCCCCTTAAGCTTCTCTGCTTCCTTGCTAATCTTGATGAACTGAGTGCGATTTTGGTAGACATTTTGCTGCAGATCGGCCGAGGCCCGGCGCTTGAGCTTCCTGAGCGAGGCTTCGTATTCTCGAATCTGGTCCTCCGTCGCATCACTCAGGATTTCTGACACATCTGAAAATATCAGAACCCGAGCATCACATTGGGGGTGTTAAGGTACGCACATTGCTCGGCCGAGAGCTTTGGATCCCGCAGCGCTCTCACATCCACCTGGGGTACCGACCCGCTGCTGCCGCCTCTCGGGCGGGGTGCTCGACGTTCTTGCGACTCGTACTTGTCGAGGGGCGGAAGTGAGGGCATAGGTTCAGCGGCTGGGTCGAAGTTCTTAGGCAGATTGTTGAAACGCGTGGAGTAGCGGCGTTTCACAAGATCCGAGGTCTGTAGTAGCATCCATAGAGGTTAGCTACTAGGCGGCTCTTAAAAGATGCCCGGGATAGCCTACCTTCCCATTGCTCTGCGGTGGGGGCCGCGGCCGGGAACGGGGTGTCTCGTCGGCAGACGGGCGGCTTGATGGCCCGCGCCTGCCCGTATCATCTTGCGGGATTGGGCCTGATATCTGACGCGGGGCGCTGATGGTTGGCCTTCCCTTTCTCTTGCCTCCGCTTCGGAGCGAGATCTTAGATCGCTCCTCGGACATTCTGATCGGGTTGGAGAGCGCTTGATTCAGACAAAACAGGCGCAATAGAAAGCGAAATGAAGATGAGTAGACTAAGAGACACGTTGTTGGGCAACTCCAGGTTGCCGCCGTCAACACGAAGTACCTCAATTTGGGTCGCCAACGACTCAAATGCGTATCTCCAGCACGTCTCCAGTTGGCGTCGCAAGCAAAGCCCCGTGCTGGAGCTGACCGGGGTTCGGCACGGTTTGTTCAGCCTCCTGGTCCGTGCGCAATTAGCGTCATTGCAATGCAGGGCTCCAATGGGCCGGCAACGGGCAAAAAATTGACGAGCCCGGCCCAGAAGACTGTTGGAAGGGACATTGAAAGACTTGCGAATTCCCGTGAGCTTCCAGCGCTAGTAACCACGTCTTCGGATCATTGAACTCTCTGCCACCTGAAGTTAATATCTGAACGTTTCGGTTTCGACTTATATTGATCTTTTAATTCCCTGTTGTATAATCCCTCTTCTTTGCTCCCAAGCAACGAGCGACCACAATGACACAGCCATCGACGATTGCGACTGCGACCATCGCGGCTCTCGCTACAGGCGTGCTTGGTGCGTGAAATCCGATGCGCACTTCGAAGCTCACAATGCAGCTAACACCAAATCAAACAGCTTACGCCGTCTACTTCGACTACCGCCGGCGCAGCGACCCTGAGTTTCGCCGACAGCTGCGACGCAACGAGAAGAAGCAGGCGCGAGCCGACAAGGAGTTCGCCGAGGCACAACAACAGGCCCAAAGACAATACATCAAGAGGGCTGTTGATGATGCAAAGGAGGAGGGCTTCCCCGCCTCCCCAGATGAGAAAGAGGCCTACTTCCTTGAACAAGTCCAGAATGGCGAGATCCTCGGGGCAGATCGTGAGTCCTTGCTAGGAATTCATACCCAACAATGACATCAACAGCTGACCCCCGATGTAGCCACCAAGGTTGTTGAAGCCGCTCTGGCATTCTACAAGGCGCTGAAGGTGTATCCTACACCTACCGATTTGATCAACATATACGATAAGACCGTCTCCAAGGTGCGTTAGCCACAATTGCACCATCCAATTCGTTGTGCCACGCTTGCTAACCTGTCTTTGCAGCCAATCCTGGACGTTCTCGCCGAGATGATCGCCTACGACGGCACTCTCAAGATTGGAACCTCGTACACAGGTCCTGCACAGGTTGATGTTGCCGACCTTATGCGCGAGATGGGTGTCCCCGGCGTCGGTCTGGATTAGAGCTCGCAGACTCCACGCTCTCCTTCCGAACGCTTCTTCCAGCTCCTTTTGTCTAAGCGGTCAATGCTGGACACTAAGGACGCTGACTACGACCAGTTACGATCACTTCAATTCCCTCTCGGGATGTGACCAGTGCGGTAATTTTCCATCACCCACCTCCACTCTCACCACCTTGACCTATTTTACCCTCACGAAGTCCGACGCAAGAAACTTGCTTTGCAGAGAGGGACCCGCTCCATTGTACAATACAACTTGGTTTTTGAAAGAGTAGAAACGGGGTTCCGGTCGCTTGGGTCATGTAAAAAATAGTGTACATTAACGGATCTAGGGGCGAATGGCATTAGAGGCAGAGTTTCACGGGCCTCATTTCAGTTTTGAATGACAAAAGGATTTATTCCATGGCAAAAGTATTAGAGAGGCGTGGAACATTCCATCAACTTTTAGGTTTCCTCTTATCTACGGGCCGATATCCAGAGAAATTAAAGACGTTAGGCCTCGATCGGTCTCCCCTTCCTATCTACCCGTTGATCCCTGGGGTCGAACCCCCCGTTGCCCCATGTCGCCCACTCCGGGGTCTCAGGTCCCATGTAATCCTCAGGACTGAAATCTCCATCAGGCCCCTTCTCTTCCAGCAGCTGGAAGAACTTGTCATAGTCAATCACGGTGTGCCACTTCCCATCCACCCGGAACCTCTCACTCGCCAGCAAGATGCAACAGCTATGGGCATGTTCCGCCGCAATCCCATAGCCGAGACCCCTCTTATTCAGCTCTGCGTTCAGCGCCTCTACAAAGTCGCACACCTCCTGATAGAAAGGTACATTGGCCATGGTCAAACCTGCGCTACTCGAGGTTGAGGTGCCACAATATGTGACACCCTTCACCTCGACGAAGCAGGGTAGGCCCTTTTCAACCAGGTCGGCATAACCCGTCACCTCGTCTTCGACATTGAAGCCTTTGACGAGTGTGAGGCGGAAGACGGTGCGCTGGAGGAAACGGCGTTCGCGTAAGATGTCGAGACAGCGCTGAAAGCGCTCCCAGAAGTCGCGGTGCAGGGGCCGATCGATACGGCGGAGGGATTCGCGGTTCGAGGCGTCAATGCTGACGTAGAGCTGGGTTACATGCTTTAGGGCGGCGAGTTGGTTCGGGTGTTGCGCGTTGCAGACCAGGAAGGACGAGATGCGCTCGCGGTGAAGCATGGCGAGGAACTCATTGATGTGGGGGTAGAAAATCGGCTCGCCGACGAGCGAGAGTGCGCAGTGGCGGATGCGCATGGCCTCAGCGAAGCGCTCTGAGCGGACGCCCGGAACGCCGCGCATCATCTTAATTTTCTTGTAATGATTATCTTTGACGCCATCGAAGATGAGATCTGGGGGGTCAACGACCCAGCGCCAACTCGTGCCAACCGGGTTAGTTCCGTGACGCCAGCAAAATACACACTTGTTGGAGCAGGACAGGGAGGGTGTAGTCTCCATGCACTGGTGCGAGTTAATGCCGTAAAACGAGAACTTGTAGCAGGAGCCTCGGCCACGGAGGGCGGATTTTGTCCAGCGGCAGATCTTGACTCCTGAGTGAGATCCAATGATAGAGTAGCCCTGCTTGGTCAAGGCAGCATATGTTGGTGAGTTTTTCGGCACCATCTCCTTGATCACGACTGCCGGGCCGTTCTTCGCCTTCGATTTGCCTTCTGTTGTGAAGTCAACCGCGATGGGTGCCCGCACTTGATCTCCAGCACCGTCCCCCTTCGACAACTGTATGATCCGACCTAGATCTTCGACATCCTCCAAGGCATCGCTATTCTTGGTTTTGCTTGTTTT
>Ga0247760_1003490_pt1 | contig 10098 bp, 13 predicted proteins | sample UWRJL171409R4_FD_179936 | JGI IMG/M metagenome (GOLD analysis project Ga0247760, IMG submission 179936) | Plant litter microbial communities from Arlington Agricultural Research Station in Wisconsin, United States - UWRJ-L171-409R-4 | ecosystem: Environmental > Terrestrial > Plant litter >...
CCAACTTGGCAAGAGCTGGTTACCCTCAAGCTTTGCCTGCCACTCCTGGTCGGTGAGTTCCCCCAGCCAGCGACCTGCGTGCTTCCTTCCAAGTCTCTCGACCGCCAACATCAATGCGGCCATCCAACACGAACCAGCCCCAAAGACATCCATCATCCGGTGCGGCACCACTGGTCGCACCACATTCGCACCGTTCTTATGTCTTGCTCGGCTTATTAGGGTGGAACGGATGCGGCCCCTCGATCGTATTTCTCACTCCCCCGCCAGGCAGCCGAGGACCACACAGAGCTCGTCCACGATCCACATCTCAAGTCGATGAAAGGCTGGAGAACAAATCTTAACTCATCCGTGGTTCGTCTCCAGCCTGGTCTCCGTGTCGGATAACAGCCACTCTTTTTCCCGCCCACCCTCAACTTCTCTCTCGTCTTCTCCTGAAGCTGTTGCCGCTGGCCAGAGCCCGACAGAACGGAACCCGTCTTGCTTCGCCGCGGCAATCTGCATGATACAATGCAATAACCACGGAGACTGCTACGTACCTTTGCCCACACAACCCCCCGAGCCGTCGCAGTGAGAGGGGGGCGAAAAGGCTTGTTTCCCCCTTCCCCCTTCTCCCCTTTTGCGCTGCCCGGGAAATCTCGCCGCATCAAGATTTGATGGTTGACACCGCAAACATCTCCCGTCACTTTGGAGGATCGATACGGAAAAGGCAGAGCGGGTAACACCAACGTCAAAGTGCCATCGCTGTTCATGGTGTGTAAGCCGCGGCAATTGACAACGCTGCCTCGAGGTATTGACGACAAGACCCAGAACCATGCATGAAGAAATCTGTCACTTGCAGCTTTTCTTTCTCTCTGCCTTCCTTTTGCTTCTGGCTCGCTTGCATTCCACACCGTTTTGTGCTCAGTCCACGCGTGGGGCGGGAAGGGGGTTAGGCAATGGAGGGGGACTCAAAAAGCTTCTCTTTTCCGACACAGAAATCCCGTTTCCCCTCTTTTTTGCCCACCCACCGGACTCTCCCCCGTTTGCCACACCCCTGCGCTGGCCCGTGACCCCCAATCAGATCGCAGGCCCTCCCGCCAGATGGCGCCCACACCAGAAAGAGGCATCACAGCTCCGAGTGAGGTAGTTTGTCGAAAAGGGCTTACGGGCGCTAACCGGCCCCCAACTATCGAACGTGACGTGACCACTCCGGCGTTCCCCATTGGCCGGCCCCTCATTGCCGATATGCAGTAGACCTGTTTTTCCTCCCCTCCTCACTGACCCGTTTCACAAAGTTGAGGCACCCCGAGTGTGGCACTCGGGATATGCCAAGCGGTAACAGAACTCTCCCGCGAGTTCGGTTTGCCGCCGACGAGGACGGAAGCGGTGATGGCTTCTTTCCAACTTACAGAAAGCTGCGGGTGCCGATTTCACTCGGTTTCAGCCTGTTGCAACCAAGTCTCCGCACATCTTGACGGTGCTTCAAAACATGATCCGTATGGAATGACGGATATGCTTAAGATGCAACCCCTACCTACATCTTTCTCACCTACCTACCTCCGGCCCTGTGGCAATCGGCAGTGAAGCAAAGCTACATTAACTAGGCTTCAATAGGACATCGACAACATGACGGCATGAGCTGAAGCGAGGACGTCTAGCCCCGGTAAGCTCCGCGGGGCATCTTGAAGGATCCGCCCTATAGCGCATAGGTTTGGGTAAGAGCCGTGGCTTACTCCCAGCGTCTGTACTTGGCGACTAAGACGGAACATAGGTACACTAGTCTCAAGCCTCGTATTGCGAGTGCACAGCTCGCTCAACGCAGCGGCGCATCTCGCTATGGCCTACGCAGTCTTAGACGCCGGTGCCATCTCGTCGGGTCCTGTCTCGTTACCTTTTCAGATAGCCTTCGCACTGTGACTCTCCGCCCTACCGACGCAGCGGTAAAAAGACCGGCTGCTGCAGCGCCTTCTTGTATTCTGTCCATCATGTCATGTCACATAAACGCCAACACCATGCTAACCATCATGGACAATCCCCCGTACGATCTCGTCCCCTACCATTTCACTTGCCCCATTCCGGGACAGAACAACTGGGCGTTGCGCTCAACGTCAAAGTAACTTCGTAGCTAAAGGTAGGTGGGCACAGCCCTGGACAAGGATGAAGAGCAGATGCTCCATCGTACCTTGTCGAGTATACCGACTACGCCATCTCCCTACCTGCCTGACTCTGGTGTAAGGGCATGGTATGACCTTGGCGGCTACGGACCCGACAGAATGGGTGGACTCATTTCGTTCCCTCCCGAGAGGGAACCCGCTAGTATACGGTAGGCAAGGCCGAGAGGCAGAGAATGACATGAATTGACTCCAGTCCGTTCCACCCGGCTCAGCACAGAGCGCGCGCCTGCATCGAGATTGCATCGACACGAATGGCTGTGGTTGAGCCTGGCGCCCAGGAGAATTGATATTTGAACACACGATGCTGACAAACATCAAACATGGATAAGTCGAGACGGGCACTGGCGCTCTGGATACAAACATGGCATTAGTTTTCATCTTCATATCCGAATTGGAATCGGAATCCCATATCCAAATGCTATGGCTCAAAACCCTCGGCGTCACGCCCACCACCACCGTGACCAAAAAATGCAATACCTTCCAAATGTTCGCCGCGTCGCTATGCAAAAAGGAGAAGACATGGAAAGACAAAGGGTGAAAAATCCAGTCAAAGTCACTACATCAAAATTCCCCTTCCCCTCGGTAAGTCGCATTGCGACTTACTCTTGGTCATATCATACAACCGGAGGCCAAGGCTGTCCATTCCACCACCTCCACTACTTTTCACAGAAGCAGGTGAGGTAGGGATGATCATGGGCTCCGGGGTTGCGGCATATCGTTGGGGTGTCAGCGGCCCTGGGGAGTGGTCCACGGTACTTGCAGAAAGCAGCTCACCCGCTGGGGCACGGGTAAGTGGGGGCATGGAAGGGGGCAGAATCGGGATATCGTACAAATTCCCCTTCTTGGAATCGGATGGTTGCCTTGCCGCCATGCGTTTCATCATCTCTGCCCGGGGAGAAGCACGAGGGGAACTGCGCGGTGAGGTATCTACAGCCGTACTGGGGGTGCCAGACCGGTGGTGTGAGATGTGCGTGCAGTTGAGAAGCGGCGGAATAGTGATGTATACGAGATCATCGTCTTCATCTCCAGAAAGGAGACACCGGGCAGGCGTAATGTCCCGAGCAGCGCGCGGCTCAACCCGTTCAGGGAGATGGAAGCCTTTTGCCGTGGGTGATTTGAGCTCTAAAGCCGATTGCGTCCTGACGATCTGGCGCTTCTCTAGCTTGACTAGGTCCGTAGGCTCGACCGAGGCCGCCCTCGTCCCGGGTTGCCGCCCTCGGCTGACGCTTCGGTGTTTGCTCTTTGGCTCCTTGCTAGGCACCTGCAGCGACGGACGACACTTGGATTGACTTTTAGGCGATTCAGAGTCTTCGACTAGCTGAGATGTCGCAAACCGCAACATGGAGGGCTGGCGGCGGCTGCTTGCCGAGTCCCGGAGTCCTGCGTTACTCAGATTGCGTAGCTGGGGGCGGCTTGCCACGTCGGGCCCATTGGCTGGCCTGCCCTGGTCCTTGATGCTGTCCATTGACGGCCTCCTGGTCCCGCGGGATGATGAGCCTCGGTGGTGGCTCGCACGGCTGGTTGGTCTGACGATCCCCAAATCGGTGGTATCGCCATCGCCGGCTAGCGCCCGGACACAGTGTGGGCGCCGGTCATTCAGACTGTCCAGTATGCCAGCCTTCGCGCCGGTGTTGCCAGCGTCACGCGATGCGCTTCTCTCACTGCCAGCCATCAGCGGCTCGGCAATACTCGCCACACGAGACCGACTTGTATTTCGCGAAGCGTTGCGCGATTTTGGAGAGAACGGCCTGTCTTTTGGTTTTTGAACCTTCTCGAGGGCTGAACCCGGGCGTTTCTCCATGGCACGCAAGCCCTCAAGAATCGACGACAGTTCGCCCATACACTCTGCCCGCGACTCTTCCTGGCCTGGAGACTCTGGCCCTTCGGCAAGCTTCTCTCCGCTTACGTTTGTATCCTTTCTCGACCTTGTCTTCCTGTCCAGATTTTCTGTCTGTCTCGCCGTCACGGTTTCCTCCGCATTAGAAACCTTTCGCAGGCTACGGGGATGGGCAGAGCGCGGCTGCTGCTCAACCTCGGGTCGGGGAGTGGCTCCCACGGGCAGCGCAGGCACTGCTTCCTCAGTAGGCACACTGTCCTGGGCTTTCGTTAATGCCCAGAAGAACGTGGTCCTGCGAGTGGCTGAGTTTCCTGATAGTTGAGCTGACTGGGCACTGTCAGGGTCGAAGGCCGAGATTGGCGTCATGGCCACCTCACCCGCTAACACGTTCGGCCGCCGACCGCCGGGAAGAGCCTTGGGGAAGGGGCTTGCCATCTTGTTGAAACGCCAAGGCCCCGGCGACGACGAGGCTGAGGAGGTCGCGGACGGGATAGTCAACTTCGGCAAGGCACTATGTTTTTGGAGCGGAGCAGGCAGCACCGGGTGTACTGCAGGACGCTGATCAAGGACAACCAGAGCCTGGAGCCGGGAAGGCTGGCTCGACTCTTCGGCGACTGCTTTCGGGTCAAGTGACATCGGGGGCCACTGCGGGGGCGCTGGAGACGTCGGCGTGAAGTGGCCACCGGCTGAGGAAATTGGGGAAAGGGGGCCATGGTCTCTCCTGCCCCAGAAGCCTGATGTTTCAAGTTTGAGATCCCCCTGAAGTCCCCGAGCCCAAGGACGGCCGTCGAGCCAGTCGGATACGCCTGCTAGGCCGCGCTCCGCCTGGATGAAGGCGTCGCCGGCGGCCACCGTGCTCTTTCCCTCCGTCAGCTTGCTAATTGGCGGCTTGCTGGTGTCGACGATCAAAAGCTCCTTGACCCCACGGCCGAGCATTCCATAAACGAAAACCTCGCCGCGCCGGATGCCAAGCACGGCGCTGGTGCCTGTGTAGGTGACGCCCCCCTCGGAGCCAGTCCTATTGCAAAATACCACAGTGACTTCTTCCTCCTTCTTGGCTGATATTATCGGTTCGAGTCGTTGCACCCAGTACACGATAGCTTCAAGATCGGGCTCCTGAGGTTTTCGTGAGTACATGGCAATGTCGTGGGGGGTGTGCCACGCCATGGTTACAACGACGACATCGGACCTGACTGCCGTTACAGCGAACTCAAAAGCGTCCCAGGGTGCTTCGGATCTGTACGGGTTGATGTCGGTGGAAATGCCAAGCGACACATGACCCAGCTTGGGGACATGGCCCTTAAAGAAATCACCAGGACCCTCAAGAGCCCATGTCTCATCTGTCGGGTACAGAAACGATTTGCGGTAATTTGTGATGGTCTCTCCGTCATTATTAATGACAATAGCCGAATTATAATACTCTGGCGACGCGGGCCAACTGGCCGTGATGTCTACCTTTTCAGGATAGCCAACGACGACAGCACAGTCATGCTTGAGCGCGGTGGTCCGCGCCCAGAGCGAGCTGATTCCTGAACCAGGATACTCCAAAAAGGGCGAAATCTCTCGCAGGGATGAGAAGTTGTACCCTTAAAGAATTGCATCAGTATGCGTAGGGCATGCACCGCAAAGATTTGCAGCTGGAACATACCACTGAAAGCCAACTCGGGAAGAACCAGAAGATCGAGGCCATCAAGGTCTTTGGTGTTAGCCTTGTTCAAGACAGCATCGGCGCGGTTCAGATTATTGTCGATGTCCCCGACCTGGGGGGCAAATTGGAGGCAGGCGATCTTCATTGCGGCGACCCAGGGCTGTGGTATCCAGCGGCTGCTGAGGATGCGTCTGTCTGGGAAAGTTTGGGGGGTCGCCTTGCGCCGTGTATCCGTGGTCCCGGGACCGTCAAGGTGCAGTGTCGCCCGCAAACGGTCGAGTCGACTACAGTTCGTGCATGAAGGACATCATGGGCGCAGGTTTTCTCACTATCCGCGATCAAAAGCAAAGGATACGAAATAGCAAATGGGAAGAATAACGACCGAGTGGCCGAGCGGGGCGGAGGGGACGACAATATGTGATATTCCCTAGAGACTCCGTGCTACCTTCTTCCCCGTACCAACCTGGGAAGCGAGGCGGGTGGGCGGACTGGCGGTGCCGTCGGGTGAGAGCGTGGGTTGTTAGGCGCCGCGACCCTGCCCTGCTCGCTCCTAGCGGTTTGCAGCCACGCCAGTCGCTGCTGATTGCGTCGTGCAACCGCGACCCAGTAGATCCCTGTAGATCCCTGTCTGTAGGCATACTACGTGCTTCGTTCGAAGTACTGGAGCTGCAATGTCCGTGGACGATTGAGGGCTTTGAGATGCAGTCGGAGACTCTGCAGCAGCGCTGCGTCTTTCGCAGACCTAGGCGAGAAGCGACAACTGGAATACATTGAATGTAGGCAGGGGATTCCTGGGTATGCCGCCTTGCCTTCCGGCACGTTTGTGTCATGTTATTCGGTCCAGAGCACGACACCGTCCGTTTAGTCGCATTTGCCTGAGGAAGGTGCAGGCCTGTTGGGGTTCTGCCATGTGTCATGGGCTCGGGTTTGCCCACTGTCCATGTCAGATCTCGACCTTGTCGTCCAGATGGGTTCGGGCTCTCCCGCAACAAACTCTGGGGTGAGGTTTAAGCGCCCTTGCACGCGCCGCCTGCGACCAGCCCCAGAGAACGAAGACGGACTCGGCCAATCGGGCGGCAGGTCAAGCAGTCCCTCGTCAGGCCAACCGCTGTGATTGGCCGTGCCATTGCAGCCCGTCGGTGGGACGCCTGGACCTGCAGATGCACAGATGCACGTCGTAGGGAGAAAACGAGTGATGAATTGCAACCCCGAGACCGAAGCGTTGATAAGTGGAGTCGATTGCGAAATGCTCGATGATGGAGACCATTGTCTCGAACGGATCGCTGATGGATGGGCCATGGGTTTACAGGACTCGAGAAGATTGGGTCGATGGATGGATGCCAAACAAACTTTGGTCGCCCGCAGTGTCTTGAGATGCACATCAGACCATAGCTTCAAGGTGGCCTTGCTGCGACCAACAGTCCAGCGGGCCTGGAAAATCAAGACCTCGAGGCCGCAAAGGCAGGACGGTGGCTACAGTTCAGTGTGCTACCTGCAGGCCGACAATGCGGCCACTTCACTATCACAGGTCCGAGGTTGATGGCCGCCGCAAACCCAGCAAACGGCTTGATCCTGGTCGAGGTGGAACGCCACAGGATATTTGTCGGGCTCATCAGAGTCGGATTTACAGTTTAATTCTTTGGATGGGTCATGGAATTTTCTCGATGGCGGTAAAGCGGTTGTTCCCTGATCGCCCTTGCCGTGACGGCCCAATCGCCATGTTCCCGTCGAGCTCAGTTGATCCTGACTCCCAACCAAAGGGATCTTCATTCGCAAACCAAGCGCCAGGCTGCAATGCCACAATGCTCAGCACACCGCACTATCTCTTGAGATGGCCGTCGCCGCGGCGGCTCAAAAATTGTTTGCTTACAAAGTCCCGCCTTCACTTACGACCGCAGTGGACGATCCATTCTGGCCTCAGTCAGATCGAGCGGTTGCTCCATGTCTGCTTACTTCGCCGCCACGCCGCCTCTTTCGCTCTCGGTCGTTCTGATCTTGTCAAATCCCCCCACTTGCGGAGATTCGACCCGTCTTCTTTTTCTATTTTCCTCCGATCTTATCCTGTCTCCCCCCACCTGTGCCACCATCGTACTCTCCCCCATCGTGTCAAATGTTTCTGGGCCTCTCACGCACGGGCGGGACGGGTTGGATGAAGTCGTATATAACTTTTTTTTTGGCCTGTGTAACGACTTCTCCTGTCCACTACTGTGCTGTCCGTTTCCAAATCCCTGGTTTGGAATGTTCCAGGAACCCAACATATTCCCGATTGGGTGCGTGAAACAAGAGATAGACCAAGAATAGGTTTTCAGGTGAACAGTCACGGTTTGGTCATGGCCATAAGCGTCTCAATGTCGTTCAATACCGTCATTGCTATCAGTTACACGGCGAGACTGCAAAGCGTGTGCCATTTCAGAAGCAGTATGACGGCCCCAACCCCGCCTGCTGAGACAAATTGAAGCTGTGACGGGTTCATTGCAACACACACGCTTAGGTACGCACATGGGTGGAGAGGGGGAAAAAAAAAGTGCGGCCGCTGATTTGACCAGATGGGGGTTTGCAAGCGGTGTGCTTTGCTGCAGCGTTCAGCCTTGTGTGATTCCGCCCCTTTTGTTGAAGGAGACTCCGCCCAGGCGAGGAGAGAGGGCAGCGGCATTTCCAAACAAGGGATTCTTTTCCTCTCGGCAAACAGAAATCAGCATGTGCAAGTAAACGCCGTCAAACCCCCAAATGCTCAATCTGGTGCGCGGGCAACAGCATGCCCCTCGTTTTAAGTTTCCCGTCCATCCATGTAGTATATCGTCATCACACACAGCTCTCCTTCCCCTGGGGCGGCAAAGGAGCGCAGGAGGTCAACCTTTGACGGGGCAAACAAACGGCGCAGCCATGTTCGTCACGACCACTCCGAAAGCGAGGCAGCCAGCAGTGAGGCAGAGGCAAGAGACAAGCCACTTTCGATGAGTCGTCCTTTTGTTGGCCCCCATTTAGCGTCCGAGATGGCAGGCCAAGCTGGTTTCTCCACCAGGCCCTTTTGTCAAACAGGGGCAGAAAGAGAAGAATGTCAAATGGCCAAGATATTAATACCAGATGGGAAACCATTCCCTTGCCGTGTTTGATTTGTTTTATTCCTTATGTTTTCTTCGCGTCTGCGTCGCCGTCGTTGATGAGAGAGTTCTATACCACACCACGCGTATGTATTACCGTGCGTCTCGTTGGTTGCAGGCGGGATGCAGTTTATCTTTGTTTCGTCGATCGTGGTACCGCACCTTTGATGTCCAAGAGATCTTTTCATGCACAGCCTAGCTCGATCCAGCCCTGTATACCTACCTGCCGAACTACACCTACATACATATACACAGACCCGAGGTGCAACCAACAGAAAGGCCCGGGCTAGGGATAGTTATACGACACATTGGTCTTGTGTGTAAAGCCAGCGAAAACAGCTACATCTCACCTTCAGCTCACCAACACCCTCGGCCAGTTCACACATGCCCCCCTTAAGTACCACTGCCATTGCCACCATCAGCGGAGCCATCGCCTTCATCTCGATTGGCGCCATCGGCGTCTTTGCCATCTGGCGACTGCGCAAGAGGAGAGCACTTCAGCAAGATACTGTTTTGCCTTTACATCACCAACGCTCTCTCACCCGATCCCTCCCCCACGGTCACAGTCATTCCTACAGCCAGAGCAACAGCCAAGGTCATAATCATCATCATCATCACAGCTCGAGCCATAGCTACAGTAACAGCCAAAGTCAAACTCAAAACCATCTTGCAGGCCAACAACATGAGAATCCCCATCAAAATGACCGACCCAGCACCGGATCCATAAAAGAAAACCAGCAACAGCAGCCCGGGACTTGGGAAGGTCTCGGCTTCGCCCGGTTGACGGCGGCGCTGAGCCGGTCGACTGGCTCAGTGGGGTCGCCGAAATCACAAAATTCTCATCAGAGGGCTCAGCCCGAGGTGTCGCCAAAATCCGCCTGGTCCCCGATGTCAGACACGTCCCCGAGACCGCAAAGGTCTTCGCCATGGTCTCCGTGGTCACCCAAGTCAGTTCGATCAGCTCGGTCAGGCTGGTCGATTAGGTCGAACTGGCCCCTCGGGTCGGCTAGGTCTCCTAGGTCTCCTAGGTCGGTCAAGTCAGTTAGGGGTTGGCCGCTGCGGTCTCCTGGCCCACTTGGGACTCAGGGGCGGAGAGAACGACAACAAGGGGAGCGTTCAAGGCAGCTGGGAAACTTGAACCAACAGACAACAAGCCAGGGCCAGCAGCAGCAGCAACTGCCTGGTGGCAATCGACAAGAGGGCCAAAGAGAAACAACAACCCAGAGAGGGAGAGAGCGCAGCAGAGGAGCTCCCAAAACCTCGGCGAGACGAAAAGACGAATCCCGCCCACCAACACCCCCTCCCAAGGACCGGCCCACCACGACCTCCCTCGGAACCTCCCCCCCGCGAAGATCACCA
>Ga0247760_1003492_pt1 | contig 10090 bp, 8 predicted proteins | sample UWRJL171409R4_FD_179936 | JGI IMG/M metagenome (GOLD analysis project Ga0247760, IMG submission 179936) | Plant litter microbial communities from Arlington Agricultural Research Station in Wisconsin, United States - UWRJ-L171-409R-4 | ecosystem: Environmental > Terrestrial > Plant litter >...
CGCCTCCGCTATTCCCGCCTCCCGCCGGATAGTCCGCGAGGAAGCCGAGGGTCACCACCACGAGCCTAGCCGGCGAGGTGGGATCGAGCGCGAAGCCTAACCCCGACTGCGATACGTCGATTTCGAGCGAGTTCGGCGGAAAATCGTTGGTTAGCTTCACTTTTTGGCCGCTCGAGAACGAGCCAAACGACGGCAGTTCCAACACGTAGTCCTGCTCGCCAGCGGAATAGCCTGCGAGCAGCGGCGACAGGCAAACGGTGTTGTTGCCGGTGAGCGGGGTCGGTCGGCGCAAGAGGTAAAATCCGTACCAGGGGAAGCCTGCGCTGCGATCGAACGCCCAGCGCAGATGGATGCCACTCGGCAACTGCGGCTGATCCGCGATCGGCGGATTGTCAGTGACGACGCTCAGGCTCAAGAGTGCGAGTTTGGCACCCGATTTGTCCGCTTCGAAGAACACGGCTTGTCTCCCGGCTCAGGTTGCGTCGAAGGTCGTGTCGTTGATCTGCGAGACGAGGCCGATGCTCGTCTCCACGAGATTGGCCGACTCGGTCAGCCCGAGATCGGAGGTCTGCACGAACAGGCTCACTCCCCATTTGCCTTTGGGAGTGAGATCTGACGCTGCGATGCTGGCGGCGTAGCAGAGCGGCGCAGTCGCCTCGGGACTCGAGCGCTTGCTGGTCACGCCGAACAGCTGCGCGTTGGTCGCGCCGCTGATCACCACTTCCACGATCTCGGAAGCGGAGATGGTCACCAGGGTTCTGCTACCAGTCCCCGCTGCCGTCGTCACCGTGGCGGGTACCTGGTCGCGGGCACTATTGACCGCCACTGTTGCCAGCGGTCCCGGAATGCCGGTGAGATCGAGATCGAGGATGACTTGTGTGCCAATCGGTACGAACACGCGCACATTGCCAGCAGGCAGCTTCAGAACGAAGGTATTGGCGGGCAAGCCTGAGCCTCCAGGCGGAGCTACGAAGCTGCCCGGCAACGCCGCGTCTACGGCAAAGGCACCGCTGGTTGCCGGCAAGCTGGCGCTACCGGCCGCCGCGGGTGCGGGGAACCCGGCGAACGAGGTCGTCACGGTCGTGACTGCCTGACGCGCGACAGGGCGCATCAAACGCGGGATGAATTTGTCTCCCGCAGCTAGCGGATAAAGCAACGCGAGCACGTGATGTGCCGAAGCCAGATTGGGAGCCCCCGATGCAGCCACGATCACCTCCGCGTACAGGTTCACCGTTTGCGACGACGTATACGAGGCCGCGTTCGTGAAGACTCGTCGCGCAGTCAGCAGCTTCGAGTTCGGCACCGCACCAGACTGCGATTTTTGCGCAACGGTCGTGTCCGCCAAGCGCTGATACGACCAGGATAACGTTGGGGACAGTCGGACACCCGCAGGCGGCAAGCCAACCGATGGCGCGTCGATGATGACCTGCTCTGCATCCGTACGCGAAGTGGCGGTCACGGGCGTCGCTGCTTGACCTGCCGGCAGAGGATCGCTCTCGCTGCCAGCGATCAGAAATGTCTGCGCGACCGAGTTGGCAAAAGCGACCGGGGCCGTCAAACCACTCGGAACGCGACTCAACACCAAAGATTGTTCGTCAAGCCCAGCCGGTGCGACGTTCACCCCAGCGATCGCCGAGGCCAAGATCGGTTGCACGACCTCCACGCCTGCCGTCGTGCCCCACACATGCGCGTTCGACAGCAATAGCGGGCCGCGTGTCAGGTTGTCGAAGCATTGTCCACCGATCGTGCCGAAGCCGGCGGGGCCGGCGATACCCGTCCCCAGGTTCATGGTCGCCACGCCACCCACGAGCGGATCATCCACGCGTGTCCCGCGCGCCCCGACCGGCGCCCCACGGTCCGCCTTGGCGCGGGCCACCTCGCCGACCTCGACCACGTCGGTTGGGAAACCCGAAATCACACTGGGAACGGGCCACGTCTCCAGCTCGTCGAGCGCCTCGCCCGCCAGCTTGCGCTCGACGAAGAAGACTAGGCTCGCGCCGTTGGCTGGCACTCCACCAGTCAGCTTTGCGCCCGCACCCACGGCGACGATATTGCGATCGGTCGCGAACTTCCGGCCCAAGGCAAATGCCACCTCTGCGAGCGATGCCTCGCTTACTTCATGCATTGTCATGTGTGCTCTCCCTCAGCCGAATTGGATTTGCAGGGCATTGACGACGTCTTCAATCCGCGAAATCACCGCGCCGGTGGCGCCGATCGCGTGTGAAAGACCGACGAGCTTGTTCGAACGAGTTTGAATCCAGAGTGAACCCGAATCCCCCGCGCTTGCGATCACGCCGTTTGCCGCTGGCGCCTGGGCGTCCGGCACAATCACGAGTTGATTCGCGAAGTACAGGGTGCCGGTGTCGTCGGGACGCGCGAACGTCGGCACCAACGCAGAGATCACGCCGTGGGTGACGCCGCTGCCGGCGCCGGACTTGTGGACCTTGAGCCCAGCCGGATCGCTGGCTGCATTCGCGATAATTGCGCTAAGCTCGCTGTTGCTCAAATACCCACCGGAAGTGCCGAAGATTCCCCCCGAAGCACTGATCGGCGTCGAATTCGCTTCGCCTGGAGCGGCGTCGAGCTGCCCGTACAAGGGGAATCCGAGCGCACGCGTTGCGGTCACATTGACGGCAGCGGCGTCGACGGACCCCGCTTGAGTTGGCGGGGGGGAACTGCCGGGAGCGGTGGTTGCCGCGTTCAGCGTCGAGCTCTTCACGGTGCCGATCACGGCGCGTGCGGCTAGCGCCAACAGTTCTGACACGATGCTGCTCGGCAGTGATAGCTCGAACAACAATGCTGCGTTGGCGAGCAAGGCCTTCCACGGCACTGCGTCGAACGCGAGCGGCCCGAGTGACCCATAGTAGCCGCGGCGGTAGTTGACGGAATAGGCAACGTTGGTCGGATAGCCCAAGAATTCGAGACCGCTGCCACCTGTGCCGAGCCAGACATCCGCCGGCACTCTCCCGATGCCAACGTCCGGCTCCAGTATGACCGTCTTCCCGAGCAGCGAGCCGACCACGTTCGTGCGTGAGTAGACGTGAATCGAACCTTTCGGTGCGCTCAATGCTACCGGCAGGAGTGCGATGTCCGTGCCGACTCTTACTTCGGTAGTTTGGTCCGAATAGAACTGTGCGAGTGCATCCGGCGCGGTTACCGCGCCGGATTTGATGATTACCCTATCGCCGAAGCTCAATGAGTCTCGCACCTGCACGTCTATCGGGCCTGTCGGTTGGTCCAGCGTCAGGGTGACGTCCGGCTCGATCACGAGCTGTGTCACTCGATAAGTGCCGGTGCTGAACGTAACTTTCGAGTTGGCTCGCAGCGTTACTATGCCGTAGCTTCCAGGCGCGATGGTTTGGGTCACGCCGTTTGCGACGGTCACGGCGGTCGAACCCGGCGTGACCGTCTTCGTGGGAATGGTCTGCGAGGTGTAGCTGGCGTGTTCGTGGACTAGGCCGAGCACCACGGAACCTCCGCTGGGGCTGCGCGTCGTCGTTCCGGCCGTGGTGACGTCGCCTTGAATGCGCGTGCGGTCGCCGATCTGGACGTTGCCCCCTGCGAGCACGTTGACGTTCAGTAGCCCGTCGTTGCCGATGTTCACGGTAAGGTTGGAGCCCACGCTGCCATCAGAGATGCGTGTGCGATCGCCGAGCGTGGTTCCGTGAGTCGAAAAGATGCTGAGCGAGGCGAGCCCGGTGGACGGCGCGGGTCCCGGCAATGGCGGCGTGGGGAGCGCGCAGGACGTCGTCAGATCCGCGAGCACGCCGCAGACGTCGGGCTCATCACCGCACAGCACTGCTTTCAGCCGCTTTCTCAGGCGTTCGGTCTCGGCTGGAGTGCGAATCCCAGGCGCTGGTGTGCCAGACATCGCGCGGGCGCGCCGCAGCAAGCTCCGGAACGATTCCTGATCGACACGGGCCGCATTGATGGATGCGACTAGTGTGCCGCGGTCACATTCAGACGAGAAAGTGCGCTGTGAAGCTGAGAAACTAGTGCGCGCGACGAACAGCGGCGTTGCCACTAAGATCGTCGTTTGCGGGATTGTCGGTTCCCGCAGCTCGAGCTCGAGTGTGTGAGCGCCAACTGCGGCTTTGCTGACGTCCAACTTCAAAAGCACGAGCCGCTGGCCCCCGGCTGGCACTGCGGGGAGCGGAATCCATTCCCCCTGAGCAGTTTGGCCGGTGGCGGCAGCATCCGCTGAGCCCCAGCCGTCCGAAATGACGATGCCCGCCGCACCCAGAATTTTGCGTCCCCGTTGGGTGATGCGGAGTTCTGTTGCGGCCCAAGCTTGGCTGCTTGCGTTGGCAACAGTGATTCCGACGAAAAACCTTTGAAAACCTGCGTCTAGCACTCCGCCAGGCATCACCTGAAGCGTCGCTGGCCACAGTGCAAACGGCCTCCCAACAATACTCAGCCCCGAGATCGCCATATGAAATCCTCTCCCGCGGCCCTCATGGCCTCAAGGTAATCACCCGAATACCAAACTCCAGGCAGCCAAAGGCTATTCCCGCTTAGTGCAGTTTCGACGACGCCTTCCCTATCCACCCACTACAAGTCACCCACTGATCAGACGCGACGGGTTCAAGCTCCGTCGCGTCGTCGAGGAGCATGGTGCCGAGCTGCCTTCGACAAGTAAATGCAATTTTAAATTTCTCTCTGACATTTATTGGCCGCGCTGTCTCACTCTCTCTCACCCTCTCCGGTGGACTCTGCGGACAGCGCGAGCGCTCCGCGTAACAAAGGTCCACACTCACATCGCGCGCCGTCGGTTCGAACAATCGCGTGCACGCCGCTTGGAGCTTCTTTACTAACGGTAACGAGTCATCATTTAGGCTCTTCATCACCGTCGTCCTTTGGTCACCCTGCGGGGTACTCCGAAAAAGGATGAGGTGTCATCACGCCGTCGGTCGAGGTCATACGTTCGACGATGCCAAGGTCGAAGCCATGCCGTCGTCGACGAGGCGGAGCGTTCTGCGAGGCCCGTCGCCTGGCGGGATTCGCCAGTTACCGCTCGCTCCGCCGTCGTCCAGCCAAACTAGATCAAATGACTATTGCGCGCGCTGAGTGATCCCCTCACAAGACCGACAGCGAGTAGGCTCGCAGACGCGACCCAGGTGCAGCCACAGGGGCGAGCCTGATGCCTGCGCGTTCGGCAGCCGAACGCAGTCTAGAAAGCGGCGCAAACGCGAAGCCGGAGATTTCGCGCATGATGGCGCTCTCGTCGAGCCCGGCAGGGGGCTCGATGCAAAAGAGCAGCGCACGCTTTCCGATGCGCGTCGCCTCTCTCAGCTGGGCGACCTGCAGCGATATCGGCAGGAGCCGGAGCAGGTCAGTCAAGACCATGCACTCGCGCCCTCCAGTCGGTTCGTCGCAGTGACAACCCATGCTGAGCTTGGCTGAGCTGGCACCCAAGGTTCGCGCGACGCTTTCGAACAGCGGTCCGCTGGGAACGGCCCACGTTGAGCCCGTGAACGTCATCGCGAGCTGGGGAGTGGGAGCGCCCACGAATAGAACGTCCAGGCTCGAGCCGAGTAGGTGTTGCGCGTTCAGGAGGCTCGCGCTGTCCCACGATGGCAGCAGGTGCTCGACCGTCGTCCGATCCAGACGCAAGGCCCAAAGATTCGCGGCGAACGGATCTTCGAGCGCTATGAATAGCTCGCCTTCGCGCGAGAAGGTTTTTTGGTGCATGCGGCGAAGGTTGGAGAGGTGGTGAGGGCGTCGCTCGGCGGGCGCAGCGATCGGGTGCGGTACGTGGAGCGCGGCAGGTGCGCGGAAGGCGTGGAAGCGAGCGCCAGCGCGGTGCAGCCGCAACCCGAGATCGCAGTCCTCCGCGCCCCAAGTCTTGATGTTTTCATCGAATCCCGACACGGCGAGGAAGGCGTTCCTGGGAACGCCGAGCGCCGAACTCCAGGCGAAGAGCCACGGCGCTGGTAGACGCGAAAGGTCTCCTTGCACCAGGTCGAACCAGGGCTGCCTCCGCTCACACCACGCGGGATCGCTCGCGAGCGAATCGAACGCCGAGCTCAGGGCCGCGGCCGACAGCCCTCGGAAGCGCTCGCGACCGAGGGGCGCATCCTTCGAGAACTGCGCGGCGAACAAGCCCAGCGTGCCAATCGTCAGCACCTCCTCGCCGCCCATCGCCGTGCGGAAGCGCTCGTGGAGCAAGCTAAGGAGCTTGGGGTGTGGCATGACGCCAGCGTCCAGAAAGAGTAAGTATTGGCCATGGCTCTCAGTGACGCCCAGATTCCGTGCCAGCGACCGGCATGAGCGCGCGTCGCGTTCTCTTCGCACCGAACGAAGCGTGAAATGAGAAGAACTTCGGGCCGCGGCGTCCGCCACGACGGCTGCGATACCGTCACTCGAGCCATCGTCCACGACGACAACCTCGTACTTTGCTACCGAGTCCGTCTCTAATTCGCTGATCGCTTGTAACGTAAGCTCGAGGTAAGGTGCCATTTCGTAGCACGGCACGATCAATGAGAGCCAAGGTACCGGCTCGGTGGCCACGGCTGAGCGCGTGCTGACCGAGGGGCGCGGCCTCGAGCGTTCGAAGAGCCCGTCACCGAGCGTGCTCGCTTTCGTGGCTACCGGACGCATGCGCGCGGCGTACACCGTCGCCGCGCGCTGCAGCGAACTCGAGCCCAGTGCTGCCGAAAGTAGCTGGCCAATCGCCGCGGCGTCTGCGGCGCGCGGGACCATCTCAACGACGCCGAGGCCGGCGAGAGAACGCGCCGTCGCGGCGTGCTCGAGGCAAAGCGGCGCCACGAGCTGCGGGGGGCCCACGACCAGCGCTTCCTCGCTAGTCAGCATGCCGCCGTGGTGCACGATCAGCCGGGCGCGCGGTAGCGCTTCACGGATCGCGTCAGGGCGGTCTAACCAGAGCAGTTTCGAGCTCGACAAGGCTGCACGATGCTCCGGCGTTCCGCGACGCACGTATGCTCGTCCGCTCGTGCCGCTTTCCGCCAGTGCGTGCAGCAAGGGCAGTGTGATCGCGGCATCACCCAGCAGGTAGACGAAAGCGTCTTCACGGGGCTCGCTCGGCCCACCTTCGAGTTCGACATCCAAAGCGGGCGGACCGAGCGCCGGATCGCGACGCAGGGCGCGATAAGGATCGAGCACGTCGAAGCCAGTCACCGCGTAGGTCGTTCCGGCCAGGAGCTGTGGCAAGCGCCCCGGCGCCGAACGGCCCGAGACCTCGAGTACGCGCGTCACCTGCTGGAGGAGAAACCTCTCCGAGTAGAGCGGCGCGCCCCGGGTGAGCGCTGGAAACTGTTTGAGGTCGGGCGGAGGCCAGCCGAAGCCGCGACCCACGGAAAGATGTGGCAAGCTGGAGCGAAAAGCCGCAAGCTGGAGAAACGGGCAGTTCTCGCTGACCAACGCTGCTGGGTTTAGGTGAGCCAACACCGCTTGCCATTGGGCGTTGGCTCGTTGCAGAAAATCCAGGTCGGCAAAGCCGACTCCGCCGACGACATCAGCGAAGCTCGTGGCGACGGCGGACGGGTTTGGCCGCGCCTGCGTCGAGCTGCCAAAGTGTGGCGTTGGCCCGAGCTCGATTCCAGGCGTGTTCACGAGGGCGGTCACCTCCGCGGGACTGGAGACGAGCAGGCGCGCCCGAAATCCGGATTCGAGGGCCACTCTGGCGATTGGTTCGAGCCTGCGAACATGCCCGAAGCCTCTGCCGAGCTCGGCTACGAACAGAATCACCTTCTCCATGCAATCACCTCGGAAGCAGGTCCCAAGGATGGCAGCAGCATGTCCAGGATCGCAACCTCCGCCGTTTCACAGGCCGCCTGCTATGGGCAAGTCACGCAGCAGCGGGTCGTCCTGAAGACGCCCAGAACCCCGGCGTGCCGGATGATCACCCAAAAGCGCGTGCACTGATAGCGTCGAGCTGTCCCCTCCTGTCTCAATGCGGCTGATGGAAAATCACCAGGAATGAAGCCAATGCTTGATATTCACTCTCGCCCCGAGCACTTTCTTAATCCATTGGCTTCAGGTTCAAGTCCTGAATGACCCACAACAACTAAAAGCCCAAGCCAGCGCGGTTTGGGCTTTCGGCGTTTGTGGGCGGGCGTAACGGCCCTTTCGGGTGGGGCTGCCTCTCTGCGGGTGCGAGGTAACCCATCGGCGAACGGCGTGAGCCTGGCGCCGGCTTGGGCGCCTAGATTTGACGGATGTCAGAGCAGGCAGAGAAGACGCGGAAGGTTCGCGCGAAGCGTTGGACTGAGGCTGAAGGACGCGAGGTTCTGCGGGAGTGGCAGGAATCAGGACTGAGCGCGGCGAAGTTCGCCGCGCAGCGGGGGCTCACGGCCGCGCGGCTTTCGTACTGGGAGGAGCGCCTTGGGCAGAAGGCTGCCGGCAACGTGAGCTTCGTGGCGGTCCCGCTCTCGAGCCCGCATGTTGTTGAGCTCGAGTGCGTCAAGTCCGCCTGATTTATAGGCATAGAACCAGCGCTCAAGCGTCGCGACCGAATAGGTCTTGGTCGACTTGGCTAGGGGCGGACGGAACCGCTGCTGGCTCAGCTCAGTGAGGGCTTGAGCCAAATCACCGCGGTCGAGCTCGCGGCGTGTGAGTGCGCCAACAATCTCGCTGCGAAACAGCGCGATCGCCTCGGCATGATCTTGAGGGGCAAGGGTCGACATGACAATTCCTTCTTTGTGGTGCGCGATGCTGCGCGCCCTCGGTGATGCCCTATCCCCGTCCCTCGACGGAACGACACAACACGGTGGGGAGCGCGCGCACCGAACGCGATGGTATGATGATGACGCGCCTGGCAAACTGTTCCTCGATGAGCTTTGCTAAGGCTTCCACCGTCGGGCTTTGCAGGACGTTTCTTCTGCGGCGTTGGGTACTGGCTGGGCTTGCCGCGACCGGTGTATGTTCGGCTTCACCGTTGCCCCTCGCGCGAGCGGAAGGCGGCGAGCGAGAGCGCGCTCACTCGGTCGTGGTCGTGGGCGTTGCTCCAGGCTTCGGTTCCTACAAGGGCAAGTTTGGGCCATGGTTCGAGCTCTTCGTCGGCCATGCGGACGGGAGAAGTAGCCAGCAGGGCCGCTACGGTAACGCAATCTTCTCGAAATCATCGAGAGCGCGCTCGATCAAATTCTGAAATGCGCGACCGCCGGGCTGCGTGAGCAGCTGCAAAGAGGGAAAGCCGAAATCACAGGGCGCCGTTACCGTCCCATCGCGCTCCCACGGGTATTCGGCGTTCTCCGGGCTCGCCGAGCGATCGATGGCGGGGGCAAGTCTCTCAATTTCGCGCGCGAGTGTCCGGGCGCGCTGGATGAGCCCTCGCAATTGCTCATCCTTGCCGCTGTATTCGTCCTTCAAAGCAGTGAAGAATGGACCGACGAATTTCGAAAACCCGGAATGCTTGGACACGAGCTCGTCGATAGGCGATTTCGTGTCGCGAAGGCGATACGCTTTGGCCAGCTTCTCGCACACCATCTGCAGATAGTGTAGTCGGTGGCAGCTCGGGACTTCTTCGCGCTCGGCGAGGATGCGGTACACACGCCAGTCAGAACGAGCTTGCGCGATGAAGGCCTCCGCGAAGGCCCGCCGCCGTTCGCCTTCCGTCACGCCGCCCGAGGGCGTTCGAATAGCTGGCTCTTGGCAAGCGACCACCCGATGGGCAGCTGCAGCTCGTTCCGTTTGATGCGCTCAAACTCCTCGGGCGTAACCTCGGCAATTGTCGTCGGGAACGGAACCGAAGCGGATGGAGCAAACGCAAACGGCTCGACACTGCCGGTAGCCACCGTAGCCGCGTTTACCTCAAGAAGCTTGATGGGCTCGCCTGGTTCGTCTTCGTTGTCAGTGATGATGCGGACGACGCGGGCAAGCTCGGGCTCGACTCCAAAATGCCAGGTAGCCAGGTCCAGCGCCGTCTCATCCTTGGTCCGTGCCATCGACCACAAGGTAGCACGGCTGGGGACCGTGGGCCTTTGTGAAACAACGCCAAGAGGCGCCTGCGTTGGCTAGGTCGCCCATCCGGGTAACCGTTCGGGAGTGGACGCCTCGCCAGTTCTTGGCGGCTCGTGCATCGTGCGACTCGCACGATGCAATGCTCGTCAAGTGCAAGAAGCGTCGAGAA